>LXOW01245563.1_pt1 | contig 18187 bp, 19 predicted proteins | sample 1368591 | NCBI WGS metagenome assembly LXOW01 (sample SAMN04884650, study PRJNA319009) | bovine gut metagenome | isolation source: Cow rumen | host: Bos taurus | place: Italy: Legnaro (PD) | collected 2014-07-09 | reverse complement strand
ACCTACCGCCAGCTCCCGATGCTCTACAACCAGTGGTGCTCCGTCATCCGCTGGGAGAAGACGACGCGCCCGTTCCTGCGCTCGCGCGAGTTCTGGTGGCAGGAGGGACACACCATCCACGAGACCGCCGAGGAGGCGAAGGCGGAGACCGAGCAGCAGCTCAACTGCTACGCCGACTTCTGCGAGAACGTGCTCGCCATGCCCGTCGTCAAGGGGCGCAAGACCGACAAGGAGAAGTTTGCCGGCGCGGAGGCGACCTACACCATCGAGTGCATGATGAAGGATCACAAGGCGCTGCAGTCCGCGACCAGCCACTACTTCGGCGACAAGTTCTCCCGCGCCTACGACGTGACCTTCACCGGCCGCGACAACACGCTGCAGTATCCGTTCCAGACCTCGTGGGGCTCGACCACGCGCCTGATCGGCGCGGTCATCATGACCCACGGCGACGACAACGGCCTCGTCCTGCCGCCGCGCATCGCGCCGATCCAGCTCGTCGCCATCCCCATCGCCGCGCACAAGAACCCCGCCGTGCTGGAAACCGTCAAGTCCATTCTTGACACGCTGAACGCCGCAGGCGTCCGCACCAAGCTGGACGACTCCGACCAGTCCATGGGCTGGAAGTGCGCCGAGTACGAGATGCGCGGCGTGCCCGTCCGCCTCGAGCTCGGCCCGCGCGACCTCGAAAACGGCCAGTGCTGCCTCGTCCGCCGCGACAACGGCGAGAAGAGCTTCGCCGCCATCGACGGCATTGCGGACGCGGTGAAGAAGCTGCTTGACGACATCCACGACAACATGTTCGCCATGGCGAAGAAGAATCTGGAGGAGAATACCTTTGATCTCACCTCTTGGGAGGAGGTGCGCGACATGGCGCAGGGCAGGGGCGGCTTCGCCCGCACGAAGTGGTGCGGCAGCCTCGAATGCGAGCTTGCCATGAAGGAAAAGGCGGGCGTCTCGTCCCGCTGCATGCCGCTCAAGCAGAGCGGCACCGTCGGCAGGTGTCCGGTCTGCGGCAAGGAGTGCACCACCGACATCTACTGGGGCGTCGCATACTGAAAGACTTCCGGCAAGAGGCTCCGCCTCTTGCCGGAGAGAGCTTCGCTGCGCTTCCCGCACGCCGACACGGCGCACAGGCGCTTCGCGCAAAGTGTTTTTTCTGACGCGCATGTCGTCGGAAAAAACAGATCAGGTTCATTTGCGTCTGCGGACGCAAAAAAAGGAAGCGACGCAGCAGCGTCGCTTTTCTTTATCGGAAATACACCTGATCCCACTCCTCGCTGCCGATCACCAGCGGCTGCTCGATTTGAAGCCCCGGCTTGCCGCCGCGTCTTGCCTCGACCAGCACGAGCGAGGGCGCGGCGTCCGGCATCTGCGCCAGAAAACGCAGACGCTTCGGCTCCATGCCGTGCGCACGCAGCGCGCAGAGCAGATCGGCGAGGCGCTCCGGACGGTGTACGACCGCGAAACCGCCGCCCCAGCGCAGGATGCGCGCCGCCGCGGCACAGACGTCGTCCAGCGTGCACTGCGTTTCCGCACGCGCGTCCTGCCGTGCCTGCCCGTCGGCGCTACTGCCGCTGCCGACGGGGAAGTAGGGCGGGTTGCAGACGCAATAATCCATTGAGCCGGCGGCGGGCAGCACTTCCGTGTCGCGAAGATCACCGGCGCGAAACTCCACCGACCAGCCGTTTTCCGCAAACGTCCGCTCCGCCAGCGCGAACGCGTCGGCATTCCGCTCCACGTTCACGAGTTGGAGAGAATCGTCCCGTGCGAGCAAAAGCGTGCCCAGCAGCCCCGTGCCGCAGCCGAGATCGCAGACCGCGTCCCCACGCCGGGGACGGGCGAACCAGCCCAGGGAAAAGGAGTCGGTCGTCGGGGGAAAGAGCGCGGGATCGTAATAAAATATCGGCCCGCCGGGGAAGAGCCGGTCGCATTTCGTCATAGTCGCCTCACAATCAAATGCAAACGAAAAAGGCGCGTCCGCAGGACGCGCCTTTTTGCCGTATGGATTATTCCTCGGGAGCGATCGCGCTGTTCGGGCAGGTATCCGCGCAGGTGCCGCAGTCGAGGCAGGCGCCGGCGTCGATCTGATACTGGGAGTCGCCCTGGGAGATCGCGCCGACCGGGCACGCATCCGCGCAAGCGCCGCAGCTGACGCAAGCAGAGCTGATTTTGTAAGCCATTTTTCGTACCTCCGTTTGGATTGATGGCAATATTGTAACATGAAGTTTGAAAAAAGCAAGAGGGTGGATGAAAAAATGCGGGAAAATGACTGATGATTTTGCGCCGTGCGCAGGGGAAAGCAGACGATTGTAAACGGACTATGCCGCATTTGTGAACGAATTGTAAAAGGTCAGAAAAAGTCAAATGTGGTGCTTGACTTTCTGCGAGAGGGTGCTATCATAAGATCAAAGAAAGTCAAAGACAAGGAGGANNGGGGCGGCGGCGGCTACATCCGCATCACGCGCGTCCGCGTCGACCGGCAGACGCTGCTGATGAGCGTGATCAATTCCATCGGCGCGAGCATCGACGCCCGCAGCGCGGCGGCAATTGTGAGCAACCTGACGGACGCGGAGACGCTGAGTGCAGAGGCGGCGGAGCTGCTGCTGGCGGCGCTGAGCGACGCGGCGCTGCGGAGCGTACCGCCCGTGCAGCGCGGCGCGCTGCGTGCCGACCTGATGCGACAGATGCTGATCCATGCGGTATAGCACGAGGCGCGTTCTCTGAAACCGTTTCTTCTTTCGCCTTGCCGAAAGAAGAAATGGTTTCAGACTTCCGTAGAAGAAAGGGCGCTTGTTGTGACATTGTACCGTAAAAACCCGTAATTTGCATTGCCTTTGCAAGGCGCCGCCGCTGGCGGCACAGCATTTCTTCTCACGCAGATACCTGCCACGGAGATCGTGCAAAAAACAGTTCGTGATTTCAAAATCGCATCAAACACACAGGCGTTTCTTCACGGAACGACGTACAACGCCGCGAATGACGAAATGCGAGGCCCGCGGACGCGGGCAATCGAGGCGAAATGTCTCGACACAGGAAACAGCGTCTACTTTTCTTTGTAAAAACAAATTCTACGAAACGCCGCCGATAAAAAGGGAGTCTTGAACCGTAGGTTCAAGCGGCGTTTTGCCTACTTTGCCGCCGTGGGCAAAGTAGGTCGCGCCGCAGCGCGAAACAACCCCTCCTCGCCCCGCAGGGCGAAACACCCTCCCCGCGCCGGAGCGCGGAAAGCCCCGACAGGAACAATTTGGTATAAAACCCTCAAAAGGAGGTAAGAATCATGAGATGTGAACATTGCGGCAGGAACGAAGCGACGTTCCATTATCAGCGCACGGTCAACGGACGCACAAAAGAGACGCACCTCTGCCCGGTCTGCGCTGCGGAGCTGGGTTACGATACCGGACTCGGTGATTTCGGCGGCGCGTTCGAGAGCGTGTTTTCCGCGCTGCCGAACATGCTCGGCGGCCTCGAAGAGTTTTTCGGCGGACCACAGCTGACGAACGCGGCGCGCCGGACGCTGCAGCTGACGCCCGCGCCGGATCAGCCTGCCTATGAGACCGAATCGCTGCTTGACGAGGCGGAGGGCGCGGCTCTGCGCCGGGAGTGCGCACGCAACGCGCTGACACTGCGCCTGCAGCAAGCAATCGACGCGGAGCGCTACGAGGAAGCCGCGCGGCTGCGCGACGAGCTGAAGACCATGGAAGAGACTACATAAGGAAAGGAGCGAACGACATGAATGAGAAGAGATTTACCCCGAGAGGGGAGAATATTCTGCGGCTGGCGCAGGAGGCCGCGGCCGACCTCGGCCACGGCAGCATCGGCTGCGAACACATCCTGCTGGGGCTGCTGCGCGACGGGGGCGGGATCGCATACCGCGCGCTGACCGAGGCGGGATTGAACGAGCGCATGGTGCGCGAGCTGATCGTCCGCTCCGTCGGCCGCGGCAGAGCTTCGCGCGACGGAGCGCAGGAGCTGACGCCGCGTGCCCGCAGCGCCATGGAGATCGCCGTCAACGAGGCGGGCCGCACGGGCGGCGCGCTGATCGACGGCGAACACATCCTGCTGGGGCTGCTGCGCGACGGCGGGAACATGGCTGTGCGCATCCTGGTCACGGCCGGCATCGATCCGCGCCAGCTCTACAACAACGTGCGCCGACTCATGAGCGAGACGCCGCGCGCCGAGACGAACGCCGCCGCCGGCGCGAAGGAGAGCGGGCAGGAGGGCAAGGGCCTTGCCGAGTTCACCCGCGACCTTACCGAGATGGCGCGCGAGGGCAAGCTCGATCCCGTCATCGGACGCGACAAGGAGATCCAACGCACGATCCAGATCCTTTCCCGCCGCACGAAGAACAACCCCGTGCTCATCGGTGAGCCGGGCGTCGGCAAGACGGCGATCGCCGAGGGGCTTGCGCAGAAGATCGTCATGGCGGACGTGCCGGAGGAGCTGCTGGACAAGCGCGTGCTTTCGCTCGATCTCTCCGGCATGGTGGCGGGCACGAAGTACCGCGGCGAGTTTGAGGAGCGTATCAAGGGCGTCATCGACGAGATCATCAAGGACGGAAACGTGATCCTGTTCATCGACGAGCTGCACACCATCGTCGGCGCCGGCAGCGCTGAGGGCGCGGTGGATGCGGCGAACATCATCAAGCCCGCGCTCGGTCGCGGCGAGCTGCGCGTCATCGGCGCGACGACGCTGGCCGAGTATCGTAAGTATATTGAGAAGGATGCCGCGCTGGAGCGGCGCTTCCAGCCGATCACCGTCGGCGAGCCGACGCCGGAGGAGAGCATTCTTATCCTCAAGGGCCTGCGCCCGCGCTACGAGACGCATCACAAGCTGACCATCACGGACGACGCGATCAACGCCGCCGTGGAGCTGTCGCGCCGCTATATCAACGACCGGTTCCTGCCGGACAAGGCCATCGACCTGATGGACGAGGCGGCGTCCCGCGTCCGCATGCAGGCGCAGGCGCCCTCGCCGGAGCTTAAGGAGATCGAGCAGAAGATCAACGCACTGCACCGCGAGAAGAGCGACGCCATCGCCGCGCAGGACTTCGAGAAGGCGGCGCAGCTGCGCGACATCGAGGCCGATTACCGCGAGCAGGCGGAGCAGGAGCGCGCAAAGCAGAAGAGCGCGAACGGCGGCAAGCGCGGCATGGTCACGGAGGAGGACATCGCCAACGTCGTCTCCGGCTGGACGGGCATCCCCGTCACGCGCCTGACCGAGGCGGAGAGCGAGCGCCTGCTGAAGCTGGAGGAGAAGCTGCACGAGCGCGTCGTGGGTCAGGACGAGGCGGTCAGCGCCGTCGCCCGCGCCATCCGCCGCGGCCGCGTCGGCATCAAGGATCCGAAGCGTCCCATCGGCTCGTTCCTGTTCCTCGGCCCGACCGGCGTCGGCAAGACCGAGCTGTGCAAGGCGCTGGCGGAGGCGATGTTCGGCGACGAGAACGCCATGATCCGCATCGATATGAGCGAATATATGGAGCAGCACACGGTGTCGCGCCTGGTCGGCTCGCCGCCGGGCTACGTCGGCTACGACGAGGGCGGACAGCTTACGGAAAAGGTGCGCCGCAAGCCGTACAGCGTCGTGCTGTTCGACGAGATCGAGAAGGCGCACGAGGACGTGTGGAACATCCTGCTGCAGATCCTGGAGGACGGCGTCGTCACCGACGCGCAGGGCCGGAAGGTGGACTTCAGGAACACCGTCATCGTCATGACCAGCAACGTCGGCGCGAAGAACATCACCGGCAGCATCGGCTCGCTCGGCTTCACGCACGAGGAAAGCGAGACCGACGCCGCGGCGGAGAACGAGCGTGTGCGCGAGGCGGTCATGGCCGAGCTGCGCCGGACGTTCAAACCGGAGTTCCTTAACCGCATCGACGAGACCGTCGTGTTCCGCCGCCTGACGGAGAACGACATCGCGGAGATCGCGCGCCGCATGCTGCGCAGCACCGAGAAGCGCATCGCGGAGCTGGGCGTCACGCTGGAGGCGGACGAGGCGGCGGTGAAGAAGCTCGCAAAGGCCGGCTTCGACCCGGTGTACGGCGCGCGCCCGCTGCGCCGCGTGATCCAGAACGAGGTGGAGGATGCCGTTGCCGAGCAGATGCTCGAGGGCAAGCTCAAAAACGGCAGTCACGCCATGATCACCGTCACGGACGATAAGCTCTGCATCGCGTAAAGACAATCGGACAAGCGGTTCTGTTCAAAACGGAACCGCTTGTTTTTTTTCGCCCGCTTTGCTATACTGGGAAAAAACGGAAAGCAGGGAGTTATTATGCTGTATCGGATCTTCGCCGTCGGCGACGTGGTGGGGCAGAGCGGCGTGCAGTTCCTCAAGAAGCATCTGCGCGCCGCGCAGAAGCTCTACGACGTGCGCTTCACCGTCGTCAACGGGGAAAACGCGCAGATGGTCGGTCTCACACGCGAGGACGCGGAGGCGATGTTCTCCGCCGGGGCGGACGTGATCACCCTCGGCAACCACACCTTCGGCCGCGCGCAGATCGGCCCGTATCTGGACGACTGTCCGTACATCCTTCGCCCCGCCAACCTTGGCGAGCGCGTGCCGGGGCGCGGCTGGGGCGTGTTCGGCTGCGGACAGATCGAGATCGGCGTCATGAACCTGATCGGGCGCGTCGACATGCGCTGCCAGAGCGACAATCCGTTCAGGACGGCTGACCGGCTGCTGGCCGGGCGGGAGCGCCCGCGCTTCACGCTCGTGGATTTCCACGCCGAGGCAAGCAGCGAGAAGCTGGCGATGGCATACTACCTCGACGGGCGTGTCAGCGCGCTCTGGGGTACGCACACCCACGTTCCGACGGCGGACGCGGAGGTGTTCCCGAAGGGCACGGGCTACGTCACCGACCTCGGCATGACCGGCCCCGTGCGCGGCGTGCTCGGCGTCGAGGCGCAGCAGTCGGTCGAGGGCTTTCTCGGCGGCCTGCCCGGACGCTACCGCGACGCGGGCGGCGTATGCAAGCTGCAGGGCGCGCTTTTCACACTCGACGACGCGACGGGGCTCTGCGTCGGCGTGGAGCGGATCGATATCAGATAACCATAACAAGGAGACAGCATTGTAATGTCGATCGAGAAAGTAAGAGAGTATCTGAAGCCCCTCGGCATGGCGGAGCGCATCCGCGAGTTTGACATGTCCAGCGCGACGGTGGAGCTGGCTGCAGCCGCCCTCGGCGTGGACGGGGCGCGCATTGCCAAGAGCATGGGCTTCAAGCTCGGCGATGGGGCGGTCATCGTCGTCACGGCGGGGGATCAGAAGGTCAACAGCGCCCGCTTCAAGGCGAGGTTCGGAACGAAGGCAGTGTTTCTCACCTTCGACGAGGCGCACACGATGATCGGACACGATCCCGGCGGCGTCTGTCCCTTCGCGCTGCCGGAGGGCGTCGGCGTCTATCTCGACGAGTCCATGAGACGGTTTCCGACGGTCTATCCCGCGGCTGGCAGCGCGAACAGCGCCGTTGAGATGAGCTGCGCGGAGCTGGAGCGCTGCGCCTCGAATTTCAGCGGCTGGGTGGACGTCTGCAAGCCGAAAGAAGAAGCATAAGGCGAGGTTGAAGTATCATGGCAATCAGGATCCTGCATGCGGCTGATTTTCATCTCGACAGTCCCTTTGCCGGACTGACGAGCGAGCAGGCGAAGCTGCGCCGCCGCGAGAGCCGGCAGATGCCTGAGCGGCTGGCAAACTACGCCAATCAGCAGGGCGTGGACGTCGTGCTGCTCGCGGGCGACCTGTTCGACGGCGCGGAGACCTACCGCGACACCGTCGAGGTGCTGATCGACGCGCTGGGCAGCATGACCGCGCGGGTGTTCATCGCGCCGGGCAACCACGATTTTTATTCGGCGCGCTCGCCCTACGCGACGCTCCGCTGGCCGGAGAACGTACATATCTTCCGCTCGCGCACGATCGAACGGGTGGAGCTGCCGGAGCTGTCCTGCGCGGTCTACGGCGCGGCGTTCACGGACGCGGCGCAGGAGACGAGCCTGCTGGAGGGCTTCGCCGCGCCGGACGACGGGCTGACGCACCTGATGGTGCTGCACGCCGATCTGAACGCGGCGGAGGCGCGCTACGATCCGATCACGCCCGCGCAGATCGCGGCGTCGAACCTCGACTATCTCGCGCTCGGGCATACGCACCGCTTCGGCGGTGTGCAGACGGCGGGGAAGACAGCCTACGCCTATCCGGGTTGCCCGGAGGGGCGCGGCTTCGACGAGCTGGATGAAAAGGGCTTCCTCTGTGGGGAGGTTGGCCCCGGCCGCGCCGATCTGCAGTTCGTGCCCTTCGCCAGGCGCCGCTACCGCATCCTGCGCGTCGACGTTTCGGACGCCGCGCCCGCGGACGCGCTGCGCGCGGCCATGCCCGCCGCGGCGGCAAGCGATCTCTGCCGCGTGATCTTCACCGGCGAGACGGACGAGCGCGGGATCGACGAAAAAGCGATCGCCGAGGCGTTTGCACCGGAGTTTTTCCACCTGGAGGTGCGCGACGAGACGCGCATCCGGGAGAACATCTGGGCGCGGGCACAGGAGAACTCCCTGCGCGGACTGTTCCTGCGTGAACTGCGCGGAAAATACGACGCGGCGGACGAAGCGGAGCGGCGGCAGATCGAGCGCGCGGTGCGCTTCGGCCTTGCGGCGCTCGACCGCCGGGATATTTAAGGAGGGCAGAACAATGCAGTATTTGATACGGAAACCGGAGAAAGAGAATGAAGCGGCGTTCCTCGTGGTGGAGCACGCCGGAATGACGGCCTTTGCCGACATAAATATGCTGGTGAGCAGCCTGCTCGGTCTGCTTCTCGCCGCGTTGCTGCCAGCATGGTGCAAACGCGTCAAAGTCGGGCGCGGCCGCGCGGCGCGCCGGAGGGGCTCGTTCGGCGGACGGAGCGGCGCGTTCGGCGGGAGAGGCCGCAGATGAGGCCGAAGGCGCTGCTCTACCGCCTCGGTGAAGAAACGGAGAAGGGCGCGGCGCTGCGCACCGTACTGCGCGAGGCGAAGATCCTGACGCTGACCGTGGAAACGGAGCAGTTGGGCGAGACGGCGGGCCGCCTTGCCGCGACGAACGCCGCGCCTGCTCTCGCGCCGCCGCTGGAGTGCGTGCCGGAGCGCGAGTTCATGCTGCTCTGCGGCCTCGGCGACCGGCAGCTCGACCGCCTGCTCGCGGCGATGCGCCGCGCGGGCGTCTCCGTGCCGTATAAGGCGGTGCTGACGGAGCACAACAAGAGCTGGGCGCTTGCCGCGCTGATCGAAGAAGTGGTGCGGGAGCACGCGATGATGACCGCACAGAAACGCGAATAGCAAAACGACCGGAAAAGGAGATTGTCCTTTTCCGGTCGTTCTTTCGTTTTTCAGATCGCTCGGCCGCTGTGCGCTGATTTCTCCATGCGCCGTTCCAGCGCGTCATAGTCGACGCAGAAGTAGGTGACCTCGCCGGTGGCCAGCAGCACGTCGCCTGTGCCGAGAATATCCACGTGCGTGAGACAGATCGTCCTGCCGCGGTGGATCACCCGGCTGACGGCGCGGATCACGCCCGCCGCCTGGTTGTGCAGATAGGTCAGATGGCTTTCCTGCGTGACGTAGGTGCGCCCGTCGCTGTGCGCGGCGTAGCCGGCGGCGTTGTCCGCCATGGCTGCGAGCATGCCGCCGTGGACGAAGCCGTAGGGATTACGGCTTTCGGGGCGGATCTCCAGCGTGAAGACGGCGTAGTCGCGCTCGACGTGCTCCGGCTTCAGATGATTGAAAACGGCGAAGGCGTTGCCGTCGTCAAGCTCTTCCATCTTTTGTTCGTTGATATCGGTTTGCATGGCATAGGCTCCTTGTGGTCACTTGTGGAGGATGGGGGAGAGCGGCTTGTAGATCAGGAAGCACAGCGCCACGTCCAGCAGCCCCTTGCAGAGCGTGAACGGCACGTTGAACAGCACCAGGCAGGTCAGCAGATCGCCCGCCGAGGGGTTGATCGCCTGGTACATGCCGAGAATTGCATCCATCGGCAGATGGTACACCACGACGTAGGCGGGGTAGACGATGAAGTAGTTGATCGGCACCGAGATCAGCGCCATGAGCACGGCGCCCGCAACCGCGCCAACAAGCGCGTTCCTGCGGCTCTTGCGGCGGTGGTAGATCNNGGAGAACACGCTGCCGAGCAGGAAGTTGCACAGCTCGCCTACGTAGTTGGAGGACGTGCCGTGCAGGATCGAGAACAGCACGTTCTTCAGCAGCGTCACCACCACGCCCCAGACGGGGCCGAGGGCGAACGCCGCCAGCAGCTCCGGCAGGTCGGACACGTCCATCTTGATGAACGCGGGGATCAGCGCGGGGATGGGGAACTCCACGTACATCAGCAGGAAAGCAACGCCGGAGAGCATCCCTGCGACGGCGAGCTTGTGGGTGCGGTGCGAGGTCTTTGCAAACGATGCGGAAGAGGACATAAAAAATCACTCCTTTGCGAAAATGCACCGAAAGACGAGCCTTCGGGTGCATGACGCAAAAGAGCGCGAAAAAACAGCGCATACACATCTTCTCTCATCCGGACTGTGACCGTCGGCATCGGAATCTCACCGATTCATGCAGCATATCTGCCGCTTGCGGGCTGTACCGCCGGTGGGGGATCTCACCCCGCCTCGAAGACTGGTGATTCAGTTCGTCTGCTACCATAGCACGATGTGCGGGTGTTTGTCAAGAGTCGGAACGTGTCGAAAGATTCTGCTTTACAAACGTGAACAGATGTTCTATAATCAAGAAAAACCGACGGAAAGGGGGCGGCGCCGTGAAGGGACGGCAGAGCGCGTGCAGCTTTACGGGACATCGCCCCGAGAAGCTGCCCTGGGGGCGGGAGGAGAACGACATGCGCTGTCTCGCGCTCAAGGCGCGGCTGCGCGCCGCCGCGGAGAGCGCGATCCTCGAAGGGACGGAGCACTTCATCTGCGGCATGGCGGAGGGCTGCGACCTCTATTTCTGCGAGATCGTGCTGGAGCTGAAGGAGCGCTACCCGCATGTCACGCTGGAGGCGGCGCTGCCCTGCCCGACGCAGGCGGACCGCTGGAGCGCGGCCGCCCGCGCGCGCTACCGCGCGCTGCTGGCACGCTGCGATTATGAGACGATGGTTTCGGAAGAATACAGTCCGGGCTGTATGCAGCGGCGCAACCGGTATATGATCGACCATTCGTCGCTGCTGATCGCGGCGCACGACGGCCTGCCCGGCGGCACGCGCAGCACCATTGAGTATGCGCTGCGTCTCGGCGTACCGGTGGTGGATATCCCGATCTGACACATGGGCTCCGGCCGTTGGCCGGAGCCCTTTTCTGCCGTCTGAACAGGGATAGGCGGCCCCTTGCGCGCATAGGCTGTCTCTGAAAAGAAGCAAGGGGGCGGTCATATGATGAAGCACAGGAGCCGTCCGACGCGGCGCGGAGCGTCGCGCGGAAGCCCGCGGGCACGGAATCGGCGCGATGCCGCAGAGCAGAGCGCCACGCTGCTGCCGGACTGGCTGCGCATCGTCGTCTGCGGCATCGTGTTTGCCTTGCTTATCGCCTGCAAACTCACGTTGCCGGGCAAGCTGCTCGGCCTGCGCGGCGCTCTGTCGTCCTGGCTCGTTCGGGACGCGGACGTCGTCTCGGCGTTTTCCGCCGTCGGCCGCGCGTTGTCCGGCGAGGAGAGCGCATCGGAGGCGCTGTCGGACGCCCGCTCCGCCCTGCTCGGCAAGCCGGAGGCGGTGGAGGTGTCCGGCACGGCGGAACTGCCGACGCGGCCGGAAGCTGAGGATGCTGAGCCGGAGATCACGGACGTTCGGGATTGGCCGGAGAAAGCGGCTGCGGACGTGCGCGTCCTTGAGATCGACTACACCGCGCCGCTGGCGGGAGAGATCACGTCGCTTTTCGGCTGGCGCACGCATCCGGTCAGCGGACGGGAGGAGTTCCACTACGGCGTGGACATAGCTGCGGCAGAGGGCGCGCCGATCGCCTGCTTTGCCGACGGGACGGTCGCTGTCGTGGGAGAAAGCGTTGAGCTTGGCAGCTATCTTACCGTGCATCATGAAAATGGCCTGCTGACGCTTTACGCCCACTGCAGCCGCATCCTCGCCGCCTCCGGCGATGTGGTACGCAGGGGCGAGACGATCGCGGAGGCGGGCAGTACCGGGAACGCCACGGGGCCGCATCTTCACTTTGAACTGCACGATGGGGAGGAACTGCTTGATCCGATCCTCTATCTTTCCTGAACGCGGTATCCGTGTTTCACCGGGCTTTGCGCTTACGCTGGCGGCGCTCTTCCTGATCGGGCCGCGGGAGCTTGCAGCGGCGATGCTGACGGCCGCTGCGCTGCACGAGTGCGGGCATCTGGCGCTGCTCGCGGCGTTCCGTGTGCCGGTGGAGGGTGTGCGGCTGAACGCGCTCGGCGCGGTGATCCATGCGCCCGGCGCGGCGCGTCTCTCCTACGGGCGCGAGCTTGCGGTCACACTGGCCGGCCCCGCAGTCAATCTGCTTTTCGCACCATCGATCGCCGCGCTCGCCCACGCCGCCAGCTGTGCGCGGGGGTATCTGTTTGCGGGAGCGCACCTGGCACTGGGGCTATACAACTTGCTGCCGATTCTCCCGCTGGACGGTGGAAGGGCATTGTATCTTTCCGCCGCATGGAGTTTCGGACCGACAGCGGGAGCGCGCGCCGCTTTTGCAGCCGGGCTTGTCTGCGCGGCGGCGCTGACGGCGGGCAGCGCGTATTGGATGCTCACCGGCAGAGGTACGCTGCTCTTTTTCGCGTCTCTCGGCCTTCTTTTCGGCCTGCTGCGTCAATTATGGCTTGCGAAAGGCGGGGCGGGCGTGTAAAATACAGTGTATGGACAAACGATTGGAACGAATCCTGCCCCGCGTGCAGAAGCCCGCCCGCTACGTCGGCGGGGAATATAACGCGGTCATGAAAGACAAGGCGCGGGTCGACACCCGCGTCGCCTTCTGCTTCCCCGACACCTATGAGATTGGTATGTCGAACCTCGGCATGCGGATCCTCTACGGCGTGATGAACAATATGGACGGCGTCTGGTGCGAACGCTGCTTCCATCCCTGGGGGGACATGGAAGAGGAGATGCGCAAGGCCGGGATGCCGCTCTATGCGCTGGAGTCCGGCGACCCGGTCGGGGACTTCGACATCATCGCGTTCTCCGTCGGTTACGAGATGGCGTTCCCCGCTATACTCAATATGCTCGATCTTGCGGGCGTTCCGCTGCGCGCAGCGGAACGCCCCGCGCTCGCGCCGCTCGTCATCGCCGGCGGCACGGCGATGTACAATTGCGAGCCGATCGCGGATTTTATCGATCTCGCGCTTCTCGGCGAGGGGGAGGAGGAGCTTCCCGAACTCATCGGGCTATACCGCGAGGCGCGGCGCGAAGGCTGGGATAAGCACACCTTCCTCTGTAAAGCTTGCCACCTTGACGGCATATATGTTCCGAGCCTTTACGACGTGACCTATCACGACGACGGTACGGTCGCCGCCATCACGCCGAAGGACGGCGCGCCCGCGCGGGTGCGCAAGCGCATCGTGACGGACATGGACAAGGCGTATTTCCCGGTCAGGACCATCGTGCCGAGCACCGAGATCGTGCAGGACCGCGTCACGCTGGAGCTGTTCCGCGGCTGCATCCGCGGCTGCCGCTTCTGCCAGGCGGGCTACGTCTACCGCCCCGTGCGCAGCCGCTCGCGCGAGCTGTGCGCCGAGTACGCGCGGCAAAGCGTCGAGGACAGCGGCTATCAGGAGATGACGCTCTCCTCGCTCTCGACCTCGGACTACCGCCCGCTGGTCGAGCTGTGCGACGAGCTGGAGCCGTTCTGCGAGCAGAAGCACCTGAACCTCTCGCTGCCCTCCCTGCGCGCGGACAACTTCTCCATGGCGCTGATGGAGCGGCTGCAGAAGGGGCGCAAGACCGGCCTCACCTTCGCGCCGGAGGCGGGCACGCAGCGCCTGCGCGACGCGATCAACAAGAACCTCACGGAGGACGATCTGCTGGAGTCCTGCCGCCGCGCGTTCGCAGGCGGTTACAGTGCGGTTAAGCTGTACTTTATGCTCGGACTTCCGACGGAGACGGACGAGGACGTGGCGGGCATCGCCGACGTTGCCGCGCACGTCATGCACGCTTGGCGCGAGAGCGCGCTCAACAAGAACCGCGGCATCCGCATCACGGTCTCTACCTCATGGTTCGTGCCCAAGACGCACACGGCGTTCCAATGGGAGCCGCAGATCCCCATCGAGGAGTACGAGCGCCGCGTGGCGCTGCTGCGCGAGCGGATCAACACGAAGACCGTCACCTACAACTGGCATCCATCGCCGACGAGCTTCATGGAAGCTGTTATCTCCCGCGGCGACCGGCGTCTGTGCCGGGTGCTGGAGGTCGCGCATCAAAAGGGCGCGAAGCTGGACGCATGGGAGGACTACTTCTCACTCCCGCGCTGGATGGAGGCCTTTGCCGAGTGCGGTCTCGACCCGCATTTCTACGCCAACCGCCGCCGCGAGCACGGTGAGATCATGCCCTGGAGCCACATCGACGTCGGCGTGACGGAGGCGTTTCTCATGCGCGAGCACGACCGGGCTTATCAGGGTGTGACGACGCCGGACTGCCGCACGAAGTGCTCCGGTTGCGGCGCGAACGTGTTTCTGGGGAGGGCGTGCGATGGCTAAACTGAGACTGCTGTTCGTCAAGGAGAACCAGGCGTCGTATATCTCGCATCTCGATCTGATGCGCACCTTCCAGCGCGTGTTCCCGCGCGGCGGATTGGAACTGCGGCATTCGCAGGGTTTTCACCCGCACCCGCTCATCTCCATCGTGCTGCCGCTGCCCGTGGGGCAGAGCAGCGAGTGCGAGCTGCTGGATTTCGAGGTCGATCAGGACGCGGACGGCGCGGGCGTCCCGGAGCTGCTCAACGAGGGGCTGCCCGTGGGGCTGCGCGTCCTCGCGTGCTACCGCGCGGAGCGCCCGGCGCGGGAGCTGGCGTTCCTGCGCGCGCGGCTCGAGCTCGACTACGATCGAGGCGTGCCCGCCGGCGCGGCCGACGCGCTGCGGGAGCTTTTCACACACGACGAGGTGCTCGTCGAGAAGCGCACGAAGCACAAGGAACTGGCGCAGATCAACGTTGTGCCGCTGCTGCGCAGCGTCGCGTGGACGGAGGCTGAAAACCTCATCGCGGCCGACGTGGTCGTCGCGGCGCAGAATCCGGGACTGAACCCGGCGCTGCTCTCGAACGCCGTGACGGCGTATCTGCCGCAGTACGCGCCGGATTTCGCGCGGGTTCGGCGGTTGGAGCTCTACGACGCGGAGGGAAACGTATTCCGCTGATCCGAAAAAGAAAACAAGACGCTCACGCGGCTGCGCGAGCGTCTTGTTTTCTGCGCGGCGAAACTCTTCCCGCAAGGCTTGTAATTTCAGATCCCTTGTGGTAAACTCCCCTATGGTAAAATAGCATAAGTATGTGACAATGCTTCGGAAGGAAGGGATCACACTTGAATATCGTCGTACTCGCGGGCGGACTGAGCATGGAGCGCAACGTATCACTCTCCAGCGGAACGAAGGTCTGCCGCGCTCTCCGCGCGTGCGGACACCGCGCGATCCTGGTGGATATGTTCCTCGGCCTTGAGCGCTATGCAGGTTCTTCGGAAGAGATATTTGACGCGCCGGACGGGCTTTGCAGCGACTTCAGCGTCGCGCGCGAAGCGCCGGATCTGGCCGCCGTGCGGGAGAGCCGCGCCGACAGGAGCCCGAACCTCTTCGGGCCCGGCGTTCTGGACGTGTGCAGACGCGCGGACGTCGTGTTCCTCGCGCTGCACGGCACCTGCGGCGAGGACGGGCGCGTGCAGGCGGCGTTCGACCTGCTCGGCATCCCGTACACCGGCAGCGGCTATCTCGGCAGCGCGATCGCCATGGACAAGGATCTCACCAAGCGCCTCGTGGCGGACCGCGTCGTGACGCCGCAGTGGCGCGCCGTGACGTATACGGAGGCGGAGATCGACGCCGTGGCGGAGGAAACTGCGCTGCCCTGCGTGGTGAAGCCGGTCGCGAACGGCTCCTCCATCGGCGTGTCCATCGCGCACGACCGGGACGCGCTCCGCGCCGCGCTGCGCGAGTGCCTGACCTACGGCGGCAGCGTGGTGCTTGAGCAGTACGTCAAGGGCCGCGAGATCCAGGTCGCCATCCTCGCGGGGAAGGCGCTGCCGTCCATCGAGATCATCCCGAAGGTCGGCTTTTACGACTATGAGAACAAGTATCAGGCGGGCGCCGCGGAGGAGATCACCCCCGCGCCCATCCCGCCGGAGTGGGAGGCGCGTCTGCGCGAGGCGACCGAGACGGTGTTCCGCACCATCGGCCTCTCCGTCTATGCGCGCGCGGACTTCATCGTCACGGAGGACGGCGTGCCGTACTTCCTTGAGATCAACACGCTGCCCGGCATGACGCCCACGAGCCTCGTGCCGCAGGAGGCGGCGGCGGCCGGGATCAGCTATGAGGAGCTGTGTGAGACCATTGTGAACGAATCGCTGAAGGTGAGGCGGGGCCTGTGATGCAGATAACATTGGCGGAACTGGTGCGCGCCGTGCGCGGCGCACTGCTTGCCGGCGACGAAAAAACGGCGATCGCCGCCGTCAGTACCGACAGCCGCACGGTCGGTGCGGGCGCGCTGTTCATCCCCATCGTCGGAGAGAGCTTCGACGGTCACAGCTTCATCGACAAGGCGCTCGCCGCGGGCGCGGCTGGCTGCCTCTGCGCAAAGGTGCCGCCGGCGCTGCAGCCGGGCAAGTTCTACATCCGCGTCGCGGACACCACGTTCGCCTACAAGGAGCTTGCGGCGTGGTACCGCAGCCGGTTCGGCATCCCGGTCGTGCAGGTGACGGGCAGCGTCGGCAAAACGACCGCAAAGGAGATGATCGCGTCGGTGCTGTCGCAGCGCTTCAAAACGCTCCGCACCGAGGCAAATTACAACAACGAGATCGGCACGCCGATGACGCTGCTGCGCCTCGACGACACGTACGAGGCGGCGGTGATCGAGACCGGCATGGACCGCGCGGGACAGATCCGCTACCTCGGCGAGATGGTGAAGCCGACCGTGGCGGTCATCACGAACGTCGGCGACATGCACATCGAATACCTCGGCTCGCGCGAGGGCATCTTCCGCGCAAAGTGCGAGATCTTTGAAAACCTTGCGGCCGACGGCGTCGCCGTCCTCAACGGGGACGACGAGTGGCTGGACAAGGTCGTCCTGCCGCAGCGGATTATCCGCGCGGGCGAAAGCGCGCATTGCGGCGCGCGCGTCAGCGAGGTCGCGGACCGCGGCATCGACGGCGTGTCCTGCGTCGTGACGACGGAGAAGACGCGCTACGAGCTGCGGATCCCCGCGCCCGGCGCGCATATGATCTACCCCGCCTCGATCGCCGTCGCGGTAGGCGAGACGCTGGGGCTGGACGCGGACGAGATCGCGCGCGGCGTCGCCGCCTACGAGCCTGCCGGCGCGCGGATGCGCGTGGTGAATCTGGCGTTGGGCCGCCGCCTGCTGGACGACTGCTACAACGCAGGTCCGCAGTCGATGGACGCGGCGCTCCGCGTGCTCGCCAAGAGCGAGGGAAATACCGTTGCCGTGCTGGGCGATATGGCGGAGCTCGGCGAGCTGACCGTAGCGGCGCACCGCGGCGTCGGACGGCTGGCAAAGGAACTCGGCGTCGGGACGGTCATCGCCGTCGGCGCGAAGGCGAAGGATATCGCGACGGCCGCAGACGGACAGTGGTTCGCCTCTGTGGATGAGGCGCTGCCCGCGATCCGCGCGGCGTTCGCGCCGGGAACTGCGATGCTGGTCAAGGCGTCGCACTCGATGCACTTTGAGAAGATCACAGAGGAACTGACAAAGAGTTTCGATATCTGAACTGAGCTGGTTCTTCTGTTTCCCTTCAAAAAAGAAAAGGGCGTTCCGCGCTCCGGCGCGGAGACATTTCGCCCTGCGGGACGAGTAACTTTGCCCGCAGCGGCAAAGTCACCAAAACGCTGCCGGAAACCAAGGTTTCCGGACTTTCCTTCGGTTGCAAACTCTTATTGAGCTTGCTCTGTTTCTTTTCTGTATTTACGCTGTTTTAGGGTTTGGATTGCCTTCGCCTCGACCGCGCGCCACTGGGCGCGCCCCGCCTTTCGTCGTGCGGAAGTGTGTGCGTCGTTCGTTTCGCACAATGTCCGT
>LXOW01162427.1_pt1 | contig 18205 bp, 8 predicted proteins | sample 1368591 | NCBI WGS metagenome assembly LXOW01 (sample SAMN04884650, study PRJNA319009) | bovine gut metagenome | isolation source: Cow rumen | host: Bos taurus | place: Italy: Legnaro (PD) | collected 2014-07-09 | reverse complement strand
AATGTGCCCGAGGTGGCCTCGTTCAATTGCGTGAAGGGATTCCTGAATATCAGCCTTTCTCCGCTGTATTGGAACGAGGTGTTTTCCGCGGTGGCGGGCGATGCATCGTTCGGCCAGCTCCCCGCCACGGGACGCAACATCATGGTCGAGTTTTCCTCGCCGAATACCAATAAACCCCTCCACCTGGGCCATATCCGCAACAACCTGCTGGGCGCTTCGGTATCTGAATTGCTGAAAGCCTGCGGCAACAACGTGATCAAGGCCACCCTGGTGAACGACCGCGGCGTCCATATCTGCAAGTCCATGCTGGCCTGGCAGAAACGCTTTGACGGCGCCACCCCGGAATCGACCGGAAAGAAGGGCGACCACCTGGTGGGCGACTGCTATGTGGCCTTCGACAAAATTTATAAGGAAGAGGTTAAGCAGCTGATGGAACAGGGGATGAGCGAGGAGGAAGCCAAGAAGGCCGCTCCTTCCATCCAGGAAGCCCATGAGATGCTGGTCAAGTGGGAACAGAACGATCCGCAGGTGCGCGAGCTTTGGTCCATGATGAACAGCTGGGTCTTCAAGGGATTCGACGAGACCTATCGTTCGTTGGGTATTTCCTTTGACAAGGTGGATTACGAGTCGCAGACCTACCTGCTGGGCAAGGAATTGGTACAGAAAGGCTTGGAGAGCGGGGTTTTTGAGCGTGAAGCCGACGGCTCCGTCTGGTGCGACCTGACCGCCGACGGCCTGGACCGCAAACTGGTCCTGCGCGGCGACGGGACATCGGTCTATATTACCCAGGACCTGGGAACGGCCGAGCGTCGTTTCGCCAATTACAGCCTGGATTCCCACGTGTATGTGGTGGGAAATGAGCAGGATTATCATTTCCAGGTGCTGAAACTCATCCTGAAGAAACTCGGTTTCGACTGGGCCGACCAGATTTACCACCTTTCCTACGGCATGGTGGAACTTCCCGAGGGTAAGATGAAATCCCGCGAGGGAACGGTGGTGGATGCCGACGACCTCATCGAGAAAATGTACCAGGAAGCCCGTGCGGCGGCCGAGGAAAGCGGCAAGCTGGACGGTGTGCCCGAGGAGGAGCGCGAAGCCCTCTTCCGTATGGTGGGCCTGGGTGCCTTGAAGTATTTCATCCTGAAGGTGGATCCCAAGAAGACCATGCTCTTCGATCCGAAGGAATCCATCGACTTCAACGGCAATACAGGGCCTTTCATCCAGTACACCCATGCCCGTATCTGCTCCATCTTGCGCAAGGCGGCGGAGCAGGGGATTGCCGCTAAGTTGGATAAGGACATCTCCTTGAATGCCAAGGAAATACGCCTTGTCAAACTGTTGAGCCAATATCCGGCCAAGGTGGCCGAGGCGGGTGCCGCCCTTTCGCCGGCGCTCATTGCCAATTACGCCTACGACCTGGCCAAGGAATTCAACCAGTATTATCACGATACGCCGGTGCTGCGCGAGGAGGATGCCGCCTTGCTTTCGATGCGTCTGGTACTCATCGATACGGTGGCTTCCGTGCTCCGGAAGGCGATGGCCATCCTGGGCATCCAGCTTCCCGACCGGATGTAAATCCCAGCCGGTATGGCGGAGGATCATGCCTATATGTTTCCGACCTCCAAGAAGGAGGTTGAGGCCCTGGGGTGGGATTACATCGATGTGATCCTTTTCACGGGCGATGCCTTTGTGGACCATCCCTCGTTTGGGGCGGCCTGCATTGCCCGCTACCTCCAGAAGGCCGGTTATCGCGTGGCGGTGGTTCCCCAGCCGAACTGGCGGGACGACCTGCGCGATTTCAAGAAACTGGGCGCTCCGCGTCTGTATTTCGGCCTGAACAGCGGGGCGATGGATTCCATGGTGAACCATTATACCGCGTCCAAACGGCTCCGGCACGACGATGCTTATACGCCAGAGGGGAAGGCCGGTGCTCGTCCGGACTATGCCGTGACGGTCTATACGCAGATCCTGAAAAAGCTCTTTCCGGAGATTCCGGTGGTGATCGGCGGGGTGGAAGCCTCCCTTCGCCGGCTCACGCATTACGACTGGTGGCAGGATCGCCTGCTGCCATCGGTCCTGGTGTCCAGCGGGGCCGACTGGCTTTGTTACGGGATGGGGGAGCGGCCGATGCTGGAACTCACCCGAGCCATCGAAAAGGGGTGGAACCGCCGCCAGATGGAACAAATTCCCCAGCTGGCCTTCCTTCGGAGCGGGAAACCCGGCTCTGGGGCGGCTGAAACGCTGGTACTGCACAGTTTCGAGGAGTGCCAGAAGAGCAAGCGGGCCTTCGCGGAGAACTTCCACGAGATTGAAACCCACGCGAATATGCTCCATCCGGCAACCATTGTGGAACCGGTGGGGGAGGGATACGTCCAGGTGAACCCGCCGTACCCGCCTGCCACGCAGGAGGAAATGGATGCCTGTTGGGACCTGCCGTTCACGAAGCTGCCGCATCCGCGCTACAAAGGGAAGCGGATTCCGGCCTATGATATGATCAAGTATTCGGTCATTACGCACCGGGGCTGCTTCGGGGGCTGTAATTTCTGTACGATCGCCGCCCACCAGGGCAAGTTTATCCAGAGCCGCAGCGAGGCGTCCATCCTCAAGGAGGTAAAGCAGCTGACGGAACTGCCGGGTTTCGCGGGGAACATTTCCGACCTGGGCGCCCCCACGGCTAATATGTACGGGATGGTGGGGAAGGATCCGTGCCTGTGTGCCAAGTGCCGGCGGAAATCGTGCCTGTGGCCTGCTCCGTGCCCGAATATGAACCGCTCGCATGCCCGGTTGATGAACCTGTACAAACAGGTGGATGCGGTGAAAGGCATCCGCCATTCCTATATTGGCAGCGGTATCCGTTATGACCTTTTCCTTTCCGAAGACGGCTATGTGGACAATACCTCCCGGCCCTATCTGAAAACACTGGTCCTGGACCATACGTCCGGCCGGCTGAAAGTGGCTCCGGAGCACACGGAGGACAATGTTCTCTACTATATGGCCAAGCCTTCCTTCAAGCTGTTCGTGAAACTGCGCGCCGAGTTTGATAAGATTACCCGCGAGGCGGGCCGGCGCACCGGGATTGTGCCGTATTTCATTTCCTCGCATCCGGGCTGCACCCTGAAAGATATGCAGAACCTGGCCCGGAATCCGGCCTTGAAGGGATTGTATATGGATCAGGTCCAGGATTTCACACCCACACCTATGACAACTTCATCCGTAATGTTCTATTCCGGACTGGATCCGCGTACGATGAAACCGGTCTTTTCCGAGCACGAAATGGAGAAGAAAAAGAAACAGAAATCCCTGTTTTTTACCAAATAAGTTTCATTATTCAATCAAAAAAACGGTAAATCCTTTGTTTTTATCAGAGGATTGACTATCTTTGACTAAATTAAACCGAATTAAAGCGAATAAAATTGCAAAAAAANNCTATGAAGGTAAACAAAATGCTCGCAGCATGCGCAGTGGTGATGCTCTCTTTGTTGAGCTTTACTGCGTATGCGCAGAACCGTGCCTCCGGTACGGTTGTGGATGCCCAGGGCAATGCCGTTCCTGGTGTTAGCGTTGTCGTGAAAGGAACGACGACGGGCACCATGACGGACGCTCAGGGTTACTTTGCTATCCAGGCTCCCGCCGGATCGACGCTGGACATTACCTGCATCGGTTATGCTTCCCAGTCTGTCGCTGCCCGTGAGAACCTGCGCATTGTCCTTGCCGAAGACAACGAGTTCCTGAATGAAGTCGTGGTGGTCGGTTACGGTACGCAGAAACGCGTCAACTTGACGGGTGCCGTTTCTACGGTTGATGTTCAGAAAACCCTCGAGGCTCGTCCTGTTGCCGACTTGGGTAAGGCCCTCCAGGGTGCCGTTCCCGGTCTGACGGTGATGAACAACAATGGTGGTATTGGCGGCAGCCCGACCCTGCAGATTCGTGGTCTGGGTACCCTGTCCAACAGCCAGACTTCCAGCCCGCTTATCGTGGTGGATGGTGTAGCCATGGAGGATATTTCCTTGCTGAATACGCAGGATATTGAGAGTATCTCTGTGTTGAAGGATGCTGCTTCATCCTCTATCTATGGTACGCGTGCTGCTTTCGGTGTGATCCTTATCACCACCAAGGGCGCCCATAAGAGCGAGAAGGTTACGGTATCTTACTCCAATAACTTTGCTTTCCGCAAGCCGACCGTCCTGCCCGAATATCCGAATACGGTGGAGCAGATGACGGCTTTCAAACTTTCGAAGGACCGTGTTGGAGCAACGCCGGAACTCTTTGGTATGGTTATCAATGATAACTATATTGAGCAGGCTCGTCAGTGGCAGGAGCGTCACGGTTGGCAGAAGGCTGGTTACCGTGAGATGGTGGCTGGTGACGACTATATCGTCGCAACTACAGATACTTACGATGCTGCTGGCAATAAGCTTCAGTCCAAAGGACAGGCCAACTACCTGGCCGACTGGGATGTGGCCGGCATTTTCTACAAGTCCTGGACACCTGCCCAGACGCATAACCTCGCTGTTCAGGGTTCTACCGGTAACGTCGGTTACTATATGTCCGTCGGTTATGACAAAGAGGAAGGAACCGCTGAATTCGCTCCGGACGAGTTGTCTAAGTGGAATGTGACCGGTAACATTTCCTCCGATGTTACAAAGTGGTGGAATGTCGGTCTGCGTTTTAACTTCGACAAGAAGGATCTCTCCGAACCCTACGAGATTGGCCAGGGCTCCCTCCAGTACATCTGGCGTTGGGGTTCCTTCTTTGGCCCTTACGGTACTGTGAATGGTGAGGACTTCCGTGCTATCGCCTATCGCAAGCAGGCTGGTCGGAACCACGCCATCAATACCTACACCCGTTTGAGCGGTTATACCACGATCAAACTGTTGGAGGGTCTTACGATTAATGCTGACTATACCTATAATATCTCCGATATCGATCGTAAGTTCAATGAGAACCCGGTTCGTGGTATTAACAACTGGTCTACCATTGTTGATGATGCGGGTAACATTGTTGTCAGCAACATCAAAACTTATACGGCCGTGAGCGGCTATTCTGCCCGTGATTACTCCTATGCTTTCAACGCATATGCAGACTATGTCAAGACCTTTGCCCAGGATCATAACCTGCATGTAATGGTCGGTGTTAACGCTGAAGAAGGTGAATTCCAGTCCTACGATGCCTATCAGCAGGGTCTGCTCGATACCAGCCTTCCTGAGTTTAACTTGGCTACGGGTACGGAAAATGTTAAAAACGTTGATTATCCGGGCACCTATGGTCCTCGTCATACCCACTGGGGTACCGCCGGTTATTTCGGCCGTATCAATTATGACTATAAGGGCCGTTATCTGTTAGAACTGAACGGCCGTTTCGATGGCTCTTCCCGTTTCCCGTCCGGAAAACATTGGGCTTTCTTCCCTTCGGCTTCCGCCGGTTATCGAATCAGCGAGGAACCTTGGTTCGCTCCTGTTAAGCAGTATGTTTCCAATGCTAAGCTTCGTGCCTCTTATGGTGAGATTGGTAACCAGGCCATTGGCGAGAATATGTTCCTGTCCACGATTGCCCGTAAGACCAGCGGTATCTACTGGGTGGGTAATTCCAACTCTTCGATGGTCAGTATGTTTGATGCCCCGACCCTCGTTTCCGACGAGTTGACTTGGGAGCGTATCCGCACCTTCGATGTCGGTGCAGATTTGGGTTTCCTGAACAATGAACTGAACGTCTCGTTTGATTGGTATCAGCGTACCACCAACGATATGTTGGCCCCTGCTGCTTCCATGCCTGCTGTTTTGGGCGCCTCGGCTCCGTATACCAACAATGGTACACTCCGTACCCGTGGTTGGGAACTTGTCATCGACTGGCATCATCTCTTTGGCAAAGACCTGATGGTCTGGGCCAGCGCGAGCCTCAGCGATGCCAAGTCGGTTGTGACCAAGTGGGATAACGATAGCCATACTCTCAATTCTACATATGAAGGAAAAGTTTGGGGTGATATCTGGGGCTTCGAAACCGATCGTCTCTTTGAAGTGAGCGACTTCACGGGCTTCAACGCTAATGGTATTCCTACGGGTTATGCAGCTGGTGTTGCCGATCAGAGCGGCCTGGAGAATGGTGGTTTCCACTATGGTCCTGGTGATGTGAAGTATGTTGACCTGAACGGTGATGGCGTGATTAACGGTGGTAAGGGTACCGAAGAGGATCACGGTGACCTTAAGGTTATCGGTAACCTCCTCCCTCGTTATCAGTACAGCTTCCGCCTGGGTGCATCGTGGAAAGGTTTCGACCTCGACATGTTCTTCCAGGGTATCGGCAAACGTGATGTCTGGACTCAGTCTTCCATGGTTTATCCTTGCGTCCGCAATGCTGATGCAACCATCTTTGCCAATGAGCTTGACTATTGGAAGGGAACCTGGAATGGTACTTCCTGGACAGTTGAGGATCCGCAGACCCAGTTCGGCCGCCTGTGGTCCGGTGGTAATGAGAAGGGTACTGTTGCCGGTATCGAAAACGGTAGCAAGAACTTCTATCCTCAGAGCCGCTACATTAGCCACATGGCTTATCTGCGCTTGAAGAACCTCACCTTTGGTTATACCCTGCCGTCTTCCCTGACTCGCAAAGTCTGCATTGAGAAGGCACGCGTTTACTTCAGTGGTGAGAACCTCTTTGAAATTATCAATCGGACCAATGGTCCTTTCGATCCCGAAACCGGTGGTATGAAACCGAATACCAACAATGTGGGTGGTGACGGTAACATTACCAATAGCGTTTTCGGCCGTGTGGATCCTTTCTTCCGCACCTTCTCCTTCGGTGTTCAGATTACTCTTTAATTTTCAGAAGAATCCATTATGAAAAGATTTATTTCTTGCATAGTCATTACGGTTGCCGCTTTGCTTACGTTCTCTGCGTGCAACAAGATGCTGGACAAGGCTGCGCTTGATGCTTTCGCCGATGATAACTTCTGGACGAAAGAGTCGAACGTGGAGGCCTATGCCAACACCTTCTACAACAACTTTGCCGGTTATGGTAACAGCGGTGGCGGCGGTTCTTTCTACTTCCCCACGCTGAATGATAACCAGGCTGATGCTTTGTTCCGTGACTGGAACTATAACAATGTCCTTGTATCGAACAGTGACTGGACTTCTCCTTACTCCGAGATTCGCCGCGCCAACATTCTGATTGCCCGCGTTGAAAAAATGGATCTGACGGATGATGTCAAGGCACACTGGGTTGGTGTGGCCCGTATGATTCGTGCCCTGCAGTACTACTGGCTGGTCCGTACCTTTGGTGATGTCCCTCTTGTGGACCACGAACTCAACATCTCCGAAACGGACGTGATTTTCCAAGCACGTCAGGACCGTGACAAGGTGATGGACTTCGTACTCGATGACCTTAATTTTGCAGTTAGCAATATCCGTGACGTTGTTAACCGTACCGGTTGGAGTCGGGATCTTGCCCAGGCTATCAAGGCAGAAATCTGCCTTTTTGAAGGAACATATTGCAAGTATCGCGTTGCTGCCGACGGCCAGAAGGCCCCGGATGCTACCCGTGCTGCGAACTTCCTCACGGCTGCCAAGACGGCTGCCGAGGCAATTATGGGCAAGAGCGCTTATGTATTGAATGATTCCTATGCTAGCACGTACAATTCCCTTGACTTGACTGGCAACAAGGAAATGATTCTTACAAAGCATTATGTAAAGGATCTGTTCATGCATTCCCTTCCGGATTATACCTGCTCTTCTTCCCAGGCTTATGGTCTGACGAAAGACGCCTTCAACGCCTATCTTTTCACCGATGGTTTGCCTAAGGCTACGACTACGTTGAACAATACGGATATCCCGACGGTTATGGATGCTGGCAATCATCTTACGATTACCGATCTCCTGGCCCGTCGTGATCCTCGTCTTGCTGCTTCCATCGATGGTACGCTGATGCCGGTTCCCAATCCGTTNNGGTTATCGTGTTGAGACTGGTAAGAACTACACGGATGCTCCGTTGTATTGGCTGGCTGTGGTCTATCTTGAGTATGCCGAAGCTTGCGCTGAACTGGGTACCTGCACGCAGGCCGATCTGGACAAATCCATTAACAAACTTCGTGACCGCGTGGGTATGCCTCACCTGACGACCTCTCCTACTGCTGACCCTGCCAACAACATGAATGTCAGTGCCCTGATTTGGGAGATCCGTCGTGAGCGCCGTGTTGAGTTGATGTTCGACAATAATTTCCGTTTCTGGGATCTTAATCGTTGGCATCAGCTTGATAAACTTGATACCAAGGCTTATCCTGATATCAAGTTGGGTGCGAATGTGAAGAATGATCCGGCTTCGGTTGCCAGCTCCGATATTACTGTCACGGCTGATGGTTATATCAATGCTTATCCGAACAACGATCGTATCTATGATAAGAAGTACTACTTCTATCCGGTTCCGACTTCGCAGATTCAGCTGAACGAGAAACTCACCCAGAATCCTGGTTGGGAAAAGTAGTTTAGCTTCTACTAAATAAAAAACCGCTCTGGGATTGCCAGAGCGGTTTTTTTGTATTTATATTCGTAACTTGTTGAGGCTGAATCGTTTTAACCAAAAATTTTTTAAAAAAAGTCTTGCATTATTCAAATGTTTGGATAACTTTGCAACAGTCAACGTATTTATGCAACGCAAACTGTCCATATTCTATCGGCAGATAAAGGCCAAGCGCTGGCGTCTTGTTGCCCTCGGGCGATAAGGCGCGACCTCTGCGTGCTGCCTCGATGAGAACAGACGCAGGCTCACCGGAAGCCGCGGTCCAGACCTCCGGGCACAAATACAAAAACAGTTTCACTCTTTAACGATACAGCCTAATGAAAAGGTTATTACTAACCGTGGCCTTAGCCACCGAGGGCATACTATGCCTTGCCCAAAACCCAACGAAGACGTTAGCCGATACACTGTCGTTGGATGAAGTATTTGTCGTTGCTTATGGAACAGCGAAGAAAAGCAGCTATTCCGGAAGTGCATCCGTGGTCCGATCCGAAGTTCTTCAGGGAGTCCCTGCAGCCAGCTTCGAGGGCGCCCTGGGCGGCCGTGTGGCCGGCCTGCAGGTAACTACCCCGTCCGGCCAGGCCGGAAGCATGCCGCAGATGCGTATCCGAGGAATCGGTTCTATGAATGCCTCTAACGAACCCCTTTATGTAATTGACGGTGTCCCTGTGAACAGCGGCGATGGCGGTCAGATGAGCGATTATACCTATTCTACCAATAACTTGTTGAACAACTTGAATCCGGACGATATCGAGTCCATTTCTGTCTTGAAGGATGCGGCTGCCTCCTCCCTGTACGGTTCCCGTGCGGCGAATGGCGTAATCCTGATTACCACCAAGACGGGTAAGGAGGGCCGTCCCACGGTCCGGCTGAATATGTCGGTGGGTATTACCCCGTCCTGGGCCACGCGGAACTACGAGGCCGCGGGCGTGCAGGAGCAGGTAAATATGCTATATACCGTGTTCCATGATTACGCCGTTACCGGCCAGGGCAAGTCCGAGGCGGATGCCAATGTGGCGGCCCTGAACCGGCTGAACAGCAAATTCAACAAACACGGTTACCAGTTCAGCACTACGGAAACGGGAGCCTATGCGCCGGTTACCATCTCGGAATATGACCATTCCGGCCGCGAGGGTCGCTATTTTGACTGGGATGACGCCTATTTCCGCACCGCCGTGTATCAGACCTATGACCTGAGCGTGAGCGGCGGCCAGAACGGGACCACCTATTATGCTTCCCTTTCCTATACCGACGACCAGGGCCGTCTGCGCATGAACGCCTTTAACCGTTATTCCGGCAGGGTGAACGTGAACCAGCGCATTGGGAAGCTCTTTGAACTGGGTACCAACGTTACGGTAAGCCGTACGTCCCGCAGCGGATACAACGATTCCCGGAATACCGGTTCCAACCTCTTCATGCAGACGCGCAACCTCCTCTGGGGCCTGTACTGGCCTACCGATTACAAGACGGGTGAGGAATGGACGGCCCGCTACGGCAGCTATGCCCAAAATGCCCTCTACTATGATCATGAGTGGGACAACCAGGCTACAACGCTGCGCACGGCCATTACGGAAACGGCCCAGCTGCACCTGCTGCCCAGTCTGAATATCAAATCCATCTTCTCCTACGACCATACCACCTCGGCCGAAAGCCTGTACTATGGGGCCAACCATTTCAACGGCTCTTCGGTGAACGGACGCATCCATGAGTTCCGGACCCTGTACGCCAAAATGGTCTCGTCCACGACGGTGGACTGGCATTGGAGCCACGAAGGCCACGGCCTGGCCCTGCTGGCCGGTTTCGAGGCAGAGAAGAATACGACCGATTTTACCCGTTCCACGGGCGAAAACCTGCCTACGAGCACCCTGCATACGGTGGGAACGGCCGGTACCCTGTCTGCCAACGGTTACAGCTGGGGAAATTCCATGGTTTCCATCCTTTCCAAAGCCGATTATAACTGGGAGGAACGGTATTTCCTGTCGGCTTCGTGGCGTCGGGACGGCTCGTCCCGCCTGAGCCCGGATACGCGCTGGGGCAACTTCTGGTCCGTTTCGGGTGCCTGGCGCCTGAACCGTGAGTCCTTCCTGGAGAATGTGGGTTGGCTGAACAACCTGCGCCTGCGCGCATCGTACGGTATCAACGGTACGCTCCCGTCCGATGATTATGGCTATATGAACCTCATGTCCTATGGCAACGCCTATATGGGCAATCCCGGCAGTGAGGTGGTGTCTCCGGTGAACAATTCCCTCACGTGGGAAAGCAACCACACGCTGAACCTGGGTCTCGACTTCGGTTTCTGGGGCAACCGCCTGCGCGGAACGGTGGAGTACTATAACCGCGTTTCGGAAAACCTGCTGCAGGATGTCCCGATCTCGCAGATCACGGGCTTCTCGTCCACGCTGCGCAACCTGGGCCGGATCCGCAACAGCGGTATCGAGGTGGAATTGGGCGGCGATATCATCCGGACCGGCAACCTCCTGTGGGATGCCACCGCGAACATTTCCTTCCTTTCCTCCCGCGTAACGGACTTGTATAACGGGGCGGATATCATCTGGTACGATCCTACCGGAAGCGACGACCGCGCCCAGTTTATCTACCGCGAAGGGGAGTCCCCGCTGGCTTTCTACGGCTATGAGTGGGCCGGTGTAGATCCGCAGAACGGAAAAACGGTCTGGTACACCAACAACGACAATGCCCCGTTTACATTCAACGGTCGCAACGCCTCTTACGATTATCGCGATGCGGATGAGGTGGTCATCGGCAATGCCGTTCCCTTCGCGACGGGCGGCCTTTCTACCACCCTCCGTTGGAACGGTTTCGATTTCGGTGCCCATTTCCTCTTCAAACTGGGCGGAAAACTCTATGACGGTGCTTACAAGGATGTGGCCGATGACGGTTACTACTGGGAGCGTATCCGGGCCCAAAGCTACTATGACGACATGTGGACGCCGACCCATACGGATGGCACCCAGCCGGCCCTTTCCGGCATGGACCTGGAAGATTCCATGCAGTATAGCACGCGTCACCTGCACAATGCCACCTTCCTGCGCCTGAAGAACCTCTCGCTGGGATATACGCTGCCCCGGGCCCTGACCCGCCGGGTAAACATCCAGCGTGCCCGGGTCTATACCACGGCATCCAACCTGTTTACGCTGTCCAGTTACCATGAGGCCGATCCGGAAGTGAACGCCTTCGGTACGCGTGGCTGGGAGACCCCGCTGGGCAAGAGTTTCGTTTTTGGCATTGAGTTACAATTCTAAAGAAAGAACACCATGAAAAGAATAGTTATCCTTGTTATTGCCAGTGTGCTGGCCGTGTCCTGCAACGATTTTTTGGACATGCAACCTACCCGTTCCGCCAATGCCTCCCAGGCAATCGGTACGCCGGATGATGCCCAGGTGGCCCTGAACGGCATTATGCGCAGCCTGACTGGTGTGTCCCTGTACGGCCGCAACCTGATGCTCTACGGCGATGCCCGTGGCGGAGACCTGACCATTTATTCGGCCGGCCGCGGCCTGGACGGCCTGTACTCGTTCAACCATTCGGCCACGTCCAATTCTTTCGGCGGATTCTGGTCCGAGGGTTTCTTTGTGCTGATGCAGGTAAACAACCTCATCGAGAATATCCGTTCCCTGCAGGATGAAGGAAAGACAGGCTTCAATCAGCATCTGGGAATGGCCCTGACGGTGCGCGCCATGCTTACTTTCGACCTCGTACGCCTCTATGGACGGCCCTATACGCAGGATCCTACCGCTCTGGGTATCCCGGATGTCCGCCGTACCCTATCGGCCGAGGAGACCCTGGGCCGGGTTACGGTGGGGGAAAACTATGCCGCCATCCTGGACGACCTCAGAGAAGGGGAGTCCCTGCTGGCCGCCGACAAGTCTCAGAAGAAGGGATATCCCGGCTATTATGCCAATCTGGCCCTCCAGGCCCGTGTGAGCCTCTTTATGGCCGATTATGATACGGCTCTTTCCCGTGCCAAGGCGGTTATCGCCGGTCCTTTCACACTCTATGAACCGGCCAACTGGTGTGCCTCCTGGGCCCAGCAGTGGGGGAGCGAGTCCATCTTTGAACTGGGGGTGGATTCTGAAGCCGACCTTACTACCTCTTCCCTGGGATATTATTATATGTGTTACCACTTTGCCGGCCTGACCACGGCCATGGGCTGGTTCCTGGCCAGCGATTATTTCCTGAACCGTCTGGGAGAGGATCCGGACGATGTCCGTTGGGGCGTGATGGGAATTGATGAATCGGTAGAGAAAGGGGAGAGCCTCAACCGTCAGGGAGCCTGCTACAAATATGTGGGTGGAGCCCCGGCTTTGGGCGATGGGAAAGAAACCCGTACTGCCGTGAATATCAAGCTGATCCGCTTGTCGGAAATGTATCTGATTGCCGCCGAGGCCGCCTTGAACGCCAAGACGCCGGATGCGCAGGCCGCCGCGGGCTATCTGAATGAGATCCGCCGCCGCAGCCCGAACCTCGCGCCGGCAACGGCTGCCACCGTGTCGGACGATATGATCCTGGACGAGCGCAGCAAAGAGCTGTTCGGCGAGGGCCACCGCTTCTTCGATCAGATTCGCCGAGGCCGTTCCATCGAATTTAATGACGATTTCCAGGATGTTCCTGTAAGTGGCCGCCAGAAGGTCATAACGCCTGATTATCAGCGCAATATTCTTCCGATTCCGCAGCCTGAAATCCATGCCAATCCCGTTATTGCCAAACAACAAAATCCGGGGTATTGAATTATTCAGAAAAATGTCCTAATATTGCACCGTAAAACGTAATTGCAAAGGACAAAATGGATCAGAAGAAAAGACACGTCGTTAGCTACGAGAATATGTCTGCAGAGTTGGCAGCCGCATTCGCAGAGAAGTATCCGAAGGGGTTCAGCGATTACCTCGCCGACCTTGTAAAATATACCAAACCGGACGGTACTCCGTTCTATGCCGTAACCATCGAGATTCCCGATGCCATCTATCTGGTGAAAATCAAGGTGAAGACCGATGACATAGAGGACCTGGAGCGTTGGCTTGAAGGCGAGGACGATGCCGACAACGAAGATGTGGCGGGTTCCGCCGCCGCTTCGGGCGACACGGGTGGCACGCTCCCGGACGACAATATCTCGCAGTACAGCACAGGAGACGACGATTCCGATAATGCATAGGAAGCTCCTGTTGCTTTCCCTTGCGGTAGGAACGGCGGCCGGAGGCGCCGCCGTCCTGCTGCAGTCAGTAATCCGCTGGATCCGCACGGGTTTGAACGCCCTGTCCGGCGGTGCGGGAAACGGGTGGATGGTACTGGTCCTGCCGGGAATCGGCATGCTCCTGTCCCTGATCTTCTGTAAATACATCATCAAAGACAATATCGGCCACGGCGTCACAAAGGCGCTGGTGGCCGTTTCCAAGAATGACTCGCGCATCCGGCCGCACAACATGTGGTCTTCGGTGCTGGCGAGCGGTGTGACCATCGGTTTCGGCGGTTCCGTGGGAGCCGAGGCGCCGATTGTCTATACGGGAGCCGCCATTGGCTCCAACCTGGCCCGGTGGACGGGGATGTCGTACCGGAATATGACCATCCTGCTGGGATGCGGAGCTTCAGCGGCTGTGGCGGGTATTTTCAAGGCACCGCTGGCGGGCGTGCTGTTTACGCTGGAAATCCTGCTCTTCAACATCTCCATGACTTCGATGATTCCACTCTTGCTCTCTACCGTGAGCGCAACGGTGGTGTCTTATCTTTTCCTGGGCCCCCAGACGCCTTTCCAGTGCACGTTAAGCGCCTTTACCATGCGGAACATCCCCTTCTATATCCTGCTGGGCCTGTTCTGCGGGGCGTGCTCCATTTATTTCATCCGCACCACGCTGGGGATGGAGGACTGGCTGGGGAAACTGCGCAACCGCTATGTGAAATGGGCCCTGTGTGCCCTGGGGCTGGGCATCCTTCTCTTCCTCTTTCCGCCGCTCTGGGGCGAAGGGTATGACTCCCTGGGCGTCCTGCTGCAAGGCGGGGAACTGGGCCTGGAAGGCGGTTCCCCCCTTTCGTTCTTGCTGGAGAAACCGGTACTGGTGCCCGTCCTCTTTTTGCTCATCCTCTTGCTGAAGGTCTTTTCCATGACCTTTACCAATGCGGGCGGCGGCGTGGGCGGAACCTTCGGCCCCACGCTGTTTGTGGGCGCGATTGCCGGCTTTGTCCTGGCCCGGACGCTGAACCTCCTTTCCCTGGATGTACCGGAGCAGAACTTTGTCCTGGTGGGCATGGCGGGCCTGATGGCCGGCGTGATGCAGGCCCCTATGACGGCCATCTTCCTGATTGCGGAAATATCGGGCGGTTACGAGCTGCTGCTGCCCCTCATCCTGACCTCTGCGGTATCGTTCGGTGCCACCCGCCTGGTGGAAAAATATTCCATCTATACCAAACGGATTGCCATGACGGGTGAACTGCTCACGCACGACAGCGACCAGGCGGTGCTTACCTTGCTGAAACTGGATTCGCTGGTGGAAAAGGACTTCCAGCCGGTCCGGATCGATGATACCCTGGGCAGCCTCGTCGAGGCGGTCTCTTCCTCGCAGCGGAACCTTTTCCCGGTCCTGGACGAGAAACGGCATTTCCAGGGATGCGTCTCGCTGGAAGATATCCGAAGGGACATGTTCCAGACCCAGCTTTATGCTACCAAGCACGTTTTCAATTACATGCATTCCGTGCCGGCCTATATCTACGAGGGCGAAAACATGGAAAGCGTGATGAACAAGTTCGAAACGACCGGCGCCTGGAACCTGCCCGTGGTGAAGGAAGACCGGACCTATGTGGGATTCGTTTCCAAATCCAAGATTTTCTCTGCCTATCGGGACGAACTCCGGCTGGTTTCTGCCGATTAATTTTGTAAATTTGCGATATGAAAGAATTGTACATCCAACATATCGCATCACGTGTCGGGGTGCAGCCCTGGCAGGTTGAAAACTGTATCCACCTGTTCGAAGAGGGAGACACGATTCCCTTCATCAGCCGGTACCGGAAAGAGAAAACCGGCGGGCTGGACGACGTGGCCGTGGCCGAGGTCCGGCATTGGAACGACGTCTTTACCGAGATGGAAAAGCGGAAGGAGACCATCCTCACCACCATTGAAGAGCAGGGGAAACTGTCCGATGACCTGCGTGCGCAGATCGTTTCCTGCGTGGAGGCCGCCCGGCTGGAAGATTTGTACCTGCCGTATCGACCCAAGCGGCGTACGCGGGCTACCGTGGCCAAGGAAAAGGGTCTGGAGCCCCTGGCCGATGCCATGTTCGATGTAAAGATTGCCGATCCCGTCCGGGAAGCCCGCCGTTATGTAAAGGCGGGGGTGGCCGATGAAGAGGAAGCCCTCTCCGGTGCCCGGGATATCATCGCCGAGCGGCTGAGCGAGAGCGCACCGGTGCGCGAAACCGTCCGCGGTATCTATCGGACGCGCCGCATCGTCTCCAGTGTGACCAAAGCGGGCAAAACCTCGCCGGAAGCGGCCAAATACCGCTCCTATTTCGATTTTTCCATCCCGCTCTCACGCGTGCCCGCCCACAACCTCCTGGCTATGCTCCGCGCGGCCAACGAAGGCTTCCTGAGCCTGAAGATCGATGCCGATGCCGAGAAATGCGGCAATAAGCTCTACTATGATTTCTGCCACGAAAGGCGCTATCCTTCCGCTTCCCTGGGGGAGCAGATCCGCCAGGCCGTGGACGACGCTTACGACCGCCTGCTGGCCCCGTCCATTACCAATGAAATCTTGAAAGAGGCCAAGGAAAAGGCCGATATCGAATCCATCCGTGTTTTCGGAGAGAATCTGCGGCAGCTGCTGCTGTCCGCTCCCGTGGGACAGAAACGGACGCTGGCCATCGACCCGGGTTTCCGGAACGGTTGCAAGACGGTTTGCCTGGATGCCCAGGGGAACCTCCTCCATCACGAAATCATCTTCCCGCATCCTCCGCAGAATGAGAAGGTGAAATCCATCACGGCCCTTTCCGCGATGGTGGAGAAATACGGGATTGAAGTCATTGCCATCGGCAATGGCACCGCTTCGCGCGAGACGGAGGATTTCGTGCGCCGCGTGGGCTTGCCGGAATCCGTCAAGGTTTTTACCGTGAGCGAGGATGGGGCTTCCATCTATTCTGCCTCGGAGGTGGCCCGCGAGGAGTTCCCGGACGAGGATGTGACCGTGCGCGGTGCGGTATCCATCGGCCGGCGCCTTATGGATCCGCTGGCCGAGCTGGTGAAGATAGACCCGAAATCGCTGGGCGTGGGACAGTATCAGCACGATGTAGACCAGAACCTCCTGCGCGAGAAACTGGACAATACCGTGGTGTCCTGCGTGAACAGCGTGGGTGTAAACCTGAATACGGCCAGCCCGTACCTCTTGAGCTATGTGAGCGGCATTGGACCGGTCCTGGCAGCCAATATCGTGGCCTGGCGTACGGAGAAGGGGAATTTTACCTCCCGTAAGCAGCTGCTGGACGTGCCGCGTCTGGGGGCGAAGGCCTTTGAACAGTGCGCCGGCTTCCTTCGTATCCGCGGGGCAGCCAATCCGCTGGATAATTCCGCCGTGCATCCCGAACGGTATGCGGTGGTAGACAGGATGGCGGCCGATTTGGGCGTTACCACGGCCCAACTCGTGGGCAACGCCGAACTCTGCAGCAAGATCAAAGCCGAGGATTATGTGGGGAAGGATGTGGGTCTGCCCACCATCCGCGATATCCTGCAGGAACTGGTGAAACCGGGCCTGGATCCGCGCGAAACGGCCCAGGAGTTCTCCTTTGCGGAGGATATCCGTTCCATCGAAGACCTGCACGAGGGGATGGAACTGCCCGGCATCGTGACGAATATTACGAATTTCGGGGCGTTTGTGGATATCGGCATCCATGAAAACGGCCTCCTCCATGCCTCGAAGATGCAGGGAATGACGTTGAAACTGCATCAGCGCATCAAGGTACGGGTAACGAATGTGGATTTGGACCGCCTCCGGATTTCCCTGGCTCCGGTCCGGTAGTGTTATGTTGGTAGATGAGTGTTCGTTCTAAGAGTAAGAAAGTAGCGGTTTATACGAGCTCCCTTCTGGCCATTGTCCTCTGGGGAATGTCGTACATTTGGAACGACCGCCTGCTGCGGTTGGGTATTCCCGTTGAGTATTTCGTTTATGTGCGTGTGCTGATGGCGGGTATGATGCTGTTGTTGTACAATATTGTCGTTGGACACAATATCCATATTCACCGGAAGGATTCTTTCAAATTCCTGGCCCTGGCGGCCTGTGAACCCTTTATTTACTTCGTGTGCGAGACCTACGGCATCCAGCTGACGGAATCTCCTACCTACAGCGCCCTCATCATCGCCTCCACGCCAATCTTTTCGATGGTGGCGGGCATCCTGATTTTCCGGGAGAACCTTTCGCTGCTGAATATCCTGGGCGTGCTGGTCTGCCTGGGCGGCCTGGGAATGGTCACCTTCTCTTCCAACGAGACGGGCCAGTACTTCTTCCTGGGCATTATCCTGCTGCTGGTGGCGGTCCTGGCCGAGGTGGGACACGCCTCGTTTACCAAATCGCTCTCCGGCAACTACCGGGCCGAGGTAATTGTGATGTATCAGTTCCTGATTGGATCGGCCTACCTGATGCCGCTCTTCCTGACCCGGGGCCTGAAGAATTTCGAGTACGACCTATACCTGTCGTGGGAGGTGCTGGAGC
>LXOW01032771.1_pt1 | contig 18216 bp, 13 predicted proteins | sample 1368591 | NCBI WGS metagenome assembly LXOW01 (sample SAMN04884650, study PRJNA319009) | bovine gut metagenome | isolation source: Cow rumen | host: Bos taurus | place: Italy: Legnaro (PD) | collected 2014-07-09 | reverse complement strand
AGCGCGGCTTCCATCGCCGTCTTCTCGTTGGTGCACCAACGGCTGCGCACGCCGCGCTCCCGCGCGAACGGACTCTGCTGGATGTATTCGGTAATCTCGGTCGAAGGCGTGCCCGGATAGGCATAGACGCCGGACAGACCGGCGTGCAAGGCCCCGAGGGCCACCGCTTCATCGCCCAAAAGCAAACGTTTCTCTGACATAAAATACAATAACTAACCGGAACAAATATACTTTATTCCGGTCAAGAATACAAGAAAACGCGGAACTATTTACCTTCGGCCCGTTTCAGGCGGCCGATGGCGTTCTCCAGGCTCTCGGTGGGCTCGATGATGTTGTAGTCCTTCCAGAAATCAGGATCAAAATAGGCCTGGGTCCTGTCGGCCAGCGTCTCGCTGCTGCGGAAGGCGTCCTTGCGCTCGATCGGCACGGCGTCGGCACCCGTATGCCGGTTCGTGACCACCATCTCCGCGATGGCGGTGAACTCCGTGTTGAACAGGCGCTTGCGCGCGTCGCAGTTGAAGCGGAAGACCGTGCGTACATAGCTCAGGCGGCTCTTGCCATCCTCGCGCTTGTAGTTCAGCTGCAGGGACATCTCCTTCGGACGGAAGCGGATGTCCATCGGCTTGCTGATCAGCATGGCGCGCGTGGCCTTGGCCGGGTCGGTGACATCCAGCGAGAGCTCGATGCGGGAGAAGGCAAGCGACTCCTGGTCGATATAGATCACACCATTGTGAAGCGCAAAATCCCGGTCGGCGTTGGGGATGAGCCGGATCACGAACTGACGCCGGTCGTCCAGCATCACCGGATCCAGCATCTCCAGGCGGTAGCATTCCAGGTCTTCCTGGTCCAGGATGAAGGTACGCATCTTCACGATATCGAGGTCGACGGCCTGTGTGGGGCCGCCCAGCACCTTCACAGCCAGGGTATCCGCCTTGCGCGGACTCTCCAGCAGGCGGCTCTTCTCCACGGCGGCGCGATCCCGGGCGAAATTGAGCCGGTACGGGCTCTTATACATCTTGGTGACTGCTTCGGAGATATAGATGAAGCGCTGGCGCTTCTGGACCGTCTCGCGGTAGAAGCAGTCGAAGAGCTCCGCCTCGGCCGGACCGTTCGCATTGATCTTATAGATGGCGTCCATGAGCAGCGTGTACGGATCGGCGGAGATGACCTGCGCCGGGTCCAGCGTGAACTGGCCGCGCGACAGGGACACGTGCATCATCTGTTCGCGGTCGGCCGGAACGGTCTGCGGCTTGTAGCCCAGCAGCGAGAAGGCGACGAAGCGCGGCTGCCGGTCGGATTTGATCACGAAAGCACCGTCCTGGTTGGTGACGGTCGCAAAGTTCGTACCCGGGATGGTCACGGATACGTATCCCAGCGGTTTACCGCCCATGGCGTCGGTGACGGTGCCACGCACGACATAGCGGAGACTGTCGGTCTGACCGAAAGCCATAGGGCCGGTCAGGAGACAAAGCAAGGTCAGGATTCGGACAATGGTTTTCACGGCAATTTGGTTTTTATTCCGAAAGATAATCAAAAAAAAGAAATTCGGTATCTTTGTGCCTCAAGAAATGAACGTTATCCTTGCTCCCGACTCTTTCAAGGGCTGCCTGACGGCCCGGGAAGTGGCCGACGCCCTGGCGGACGGCCTGCAGCGCGCTGCGCCTTCGTGCACGGTCACGCGCGTGCCTGTCGCGGACGGGGGCGAGGGATTCTGCGAAGCCATACGCGCCGCCCAAGGCGGCAAATGGATACCGGTGGACACGGTCGATCCGCTCGGCCGGCCGATCCGGGCGCGCTACGCCCTGTGCGGCGAGCTCGCCGTCGTCGAGACGGCCGCCGCCAGCGGCCTTCCCCTCCTCCGGCCGGAGGAACGCCATCCCCTGCTGACCTCTTCCTACGGCACGGGCCTGCTCGTCCGGGACGCGCTGCTGCGCGGAAGCCGGAAGCTGCTGATCGGCCTGGGCGGCAGCGCCACCCACGACGCCGGCACGGGCCTGCTTTCCGCCCTCGGATTCCGCTTCCTGGATGCCTCCGGGCAGGAATTGCCGGGCTGCGGCACCTCGCTGGGTCGCATCGCGCACATAGATCGTAGCAACGTACTTTCCGCCCTTGCGCAGACGCAAATCACCGCCGCCTGCGACGTGGACACGCCCTTCTGTGGACCCGGCGGCGCGGCGGAAGTATTCGCGCCGCAGAAAGGCGCCACGCCCGAGCAGGTGCGGCTGCTGGATGCGGGGACATCTTCCCTCGCGAAGCTGATCGGCGAAGACGTCCTGGTTCCTGGTGCCGGCGCGGCCGGTGGCATCGGCGGCGCGTTGCATGCGCTGCTGGGCGCCCGGCTGGAGAGCGGCATCGACCTGGTGCTGGACGCCGCCGGCTTCGACACGCTGCTGGCAGGCGCCGACCTGATCATCACCGGCGAAGGGCGACTGGACGGCCAGACCGCCCGCGGGAAGGCCGCAGCGGGCATCCTGCGCCGCGCGGAGCAGCGAGACATACCCGTCGCCGCGGTCTGCGGCCGCGTTGCCGAAGGGCCCGCACTCCCCTTCCGGCACATCGTCGCCCTGGCGGACGAAAGCATCCCCGACCGGATCGCCATGCAGCCCGACTGGGCTCGCGGGCGGATCGCTGACGCGGCCGCTTCCATTATCCGGGAATATTTGTAAATTTGCGCGCCGTTAGTACGCCGTTATGCAATATCTGGGAGAAATCATTTCGCTCGTCGTGGCCGTGATGTGGACCGCGACCGCGCTCTTCGCCAATGAGGCCAGCCGCCGCATCGGTGCCATGAGCACCAACCTGTTCCGCATGGTCCTGTCGTCCCTCCTGCTGGCCGGACTCCTCTGGATCGTCATCGGACACCCTTACCCCGCCTTCGCCGACGGCAAGACCTGGCTCTGGATGGGCCTCTCCGCCCTGGTCGGCTACGTGTTCGGGGACTTCTGCCTGTTCAACTCCTACGTCGTGATCGGCGCCCGCTTCGGGCAGCTCTTCATGACGCTCGCGCCCGTCTTCGCCGCCTTCGCGGGCTGGATCCTGCTCGGCGAGACGCTCTCCTGGAAGTCCGTCCTCGCCATGGGCGTGACCCTGTCGGGTATCGCCCTTTCCATCCTCAGCCGCTCCCAGGACGGCCACCATCTCACGCTCAGGCTGCCCCTCAAGGGCGTGCTGCTCGGCATCGGCGCCGGCATGGGCCAGGGCGTGGGTCTGGTGCTCAGCAAGATCGGCATGCAGCACTACGAGGCGGCGCTGCCCGCAACCGCGCCGGCCGCGTTCAGCTGGGCCATGCCCTTCGCCTCCACGATGATCCGGTCCCTGACCGGCACGGTCGGCTTCTTCGTCTGGATGGCCCTGATGCGCCAGCTGCCGCAGCTGCGCGCCGCCGTGCACAACCGCCGCGGGATGCAGTTCACCGGCCTCACGACCCTCTTCGGGCCCTTCATCGGCGTTTCGCTCTCGCTGATGGCCGTGCAGTACGCGCGCGCCGGCATCGCCTCCACGCTGATGGCCCTCACCCCCGTGCTCATCATCCTGCCCTACGCGCTGATCTACAAGCAGAAGGTCACACCGAAAGAAATTTTCGGCGTTTGCGTCTCCATGATTGGCGTCGCCCTGTTCTTCCTCCTGTAGTCACAACATACCCGAAAAAATAGTATCTTCGCGTAGCGAAATGACTATGAACATCCAATTAGAGAATAAAGCGCTGCCGGTGCTGCTGATTACCGGCTATCTGGGGAGCGGCAAGACCACGCTCCTGAACCGTATCCTGACCAACCGTCGCGGCATCAAGTTCGCGGTGATTGTCAATGACTTGGGCGAAGTAAACATCGACGCGGACCTGATCGAGAAGGGCGGCGTCGTGGGCCAGACGGACGACAGCCTCGTGGCCCTGCAGAACGGCTGCATCTGCTGCACGCTGAAGATGGACCTCGTGGCCCAGCTGGAGGAAATCTCCCGCATGAACCGCTTCGACTACATCGCCATCGAGGCCAGCGGCATCTGCGAGCCGGCCCCCATCGCGCAGACCATCAACTCCTATCCGCAGCTCGCGCGGCCGTCCTACCCGGGCGTCGCCATCCCCACGCTGGACTGCATCGTCACGGTCGTGGACGCCCTGCGCATGAAGGATGAATTCGGCTGCGGAGCGGCCCTCCAGCGCGAAAACATAGACGAGGAGGACATCGAGAACCTTGTCATCGAGCAGATCGAGTTCTGCAACATCATCCTCCTCAATAAGGCCTCCGAGCTCACGCCCGACGAACTGGGTCGCGTGAAGAGCATCGTCCGCGCCCTGCAGCCCAAGGCCGAGATCCTGACCTGCGACTACGGCGACATCGAGCTGGACAAGCTCCTGCACACGGGCCTCTTCGACTTCGACAAGGTGGCCACCAGCGCCGCCTGGATCGCGGAAATCGAAGGTTCCGACGAGGATCACGATAACGATGACGACGATGATGATCACGACGAGCACGAGCACGAGCACGAGCACGGGCACGGTCACGAGCATCACCACCACCATCACCACGATCACGACCACGAAGAAGGCGAAGCCGAGGAATATGGCATCGGGACCTATGTCTACGAATCCCGCCCTGCGCTGGATATCAACAAGTTCGACTATTTCGTCGCGAAGAAGTGGCCCAAGGAGATCATCCGCTGCAAGGGCCTGTGCTACTTCAGCGCCGACACCGACAAGTGCTACCTCTTCGAGACGGCCGGCCAGCAGAAGACGCTCAAGGACGCGGGCTACTGGTTCGCCACGATGCCGCGCGACGAGCTGCAGGAGATGATGCGGCGCGACGCCAAGCTGCGCCGCGACTGGGATCCGGAGTACGGCGACCGCATGAACAAGATCGTGTTCATCGGACAGCACCTCGACAAAGAGGCCATCGAATCCCTGATGGACGGCTGCCTGGCAGAAGAATAATTTGGTTTCCGGGAGCAAACAGGCTATCCTGTGCTCCCGGAAATCATTAATTTAAAAGGCGAGGACGGGACGGACGCGGAAGTAGGAGTCCGAGTAGCCTTTTTTTTCGTAGAACCAGCTGAAACTATAGTCCGTACCAGTACCCGTAGCTTTGACGCACAGATCGACGGCGAATCTGTAGGAGCCCTCGGAACTAGACCAGAATCTCATGTAACCGTCGGTCACGCTGTCGTATGCCGTACCCTTTGTTCCCGCCTTTGCCATGGCCGCTTCCCATTTGTCGGCAACGCTATGGGTGTTGTCATACCAACCGATCCACGTGATGTCGCCCTCTGCCAGTCCGCCGAGGCCCTCCTGCATCTTCACCCTATACTATGAAATAAAAGAGCGCTGGCACACAAAGGCGCCAGCGCTCCTGACAGAATCATGATATCCAATTAATCCGAAACTGGACGGATGGAAATACCGTAGCAACGGAGCATGGCCGAGGAGCCAATCTCATTGTTTTTAAAATAAATCATATGAGCGCCCCATCTGCCCGTATTATCAAGCGATGAGGACCAATAGTTTCCAGTCAAAGGTTCAGGGAAGAAGTACCATTCATTAGCACGGGCACCGCTCGCCGGGAGGAAGATCTTGCGACCCGCATAGGCCGGATCCTTGCTGGTGACTTCCATTCCGTTGTGGGTGGCGTCCCAATGCCAGTTGAAGCGGTTCGTATCCATCAGCGCCTGCCATTCCGCGATGGTCGGAATACGCCAGGCACCTTTGAGCGTAGCAGTAGCGGCATCATCTTCCGGAAGCAGCGTGGTATAATCAGATCCGGTATATCTGGAGAAACTGGAAGCATCCTTCGCAACGCTGTTTTCAAAGCGATAGGAAACCCAGTCGTAACCCGTCTTGCCGTCTCGAAGAGAGGAAGCGCCACTTTGACGGCCATAGCCTTCTTTGTGGTACGGCAGGGTCTCGCCCCAGGCATAGAAGTCGCCAAAGACGTCGTGATTCGTCTCCGACATGGGTACCAGAGCACCGAGGTTGAGGGTGCCCCAGTAGACGCGACGCAGCTCGCCGCCGCCCATATCGATATCCATACCGAGGTCGACCGGCATATTGACGCCGCAGATGGCCCAGTACTGCAAATCGGGGATGCGGAAAGCGCGGTCGTCGGCGGTCGCATAGACGACCGTCGGATTCAGGGACTTGACATAATAGGTGCCGTCCCAGTCGCCGTCGACCATCGTGAAGGCATACTTTGTCGAAGCGTTTCTCGCACCGGCAGCGAGGATGCCGCTGAAGGCGAAACCGTCCTTGCAGGCATAGCCCGGGATCGGGGCGCCATGGGCCAGGGTCTTGGTATTGACGGTACCGTCGGCCGAAATGGAAGTGAGCTGGCAAGGAGTCAGATGCGGCTCGCGAAGTTCGACCTTCGTCGTGGAGATATTCGTCTCATTGGGCATGTAGATCTGCACGAAGCCGTCCGGAGCCTTGAGATCAAAGTCGCCGCTCAGTTCGTAATTCGCAACCGTGTACGGGAGCGTCGCGGTCAGGAAGTAAGCGTAATCGTTGCGGCTGAAGATGAAGCTCGTCGCATCCGTACCCGCAGCGACGGTGATATCGCTGCCGTACGGCAGATAGACGGCCCGCATATTGCCGCTGTCGCCGTTGACGAAGCCCAGGCAGCCGGCACCGCCGACGTTGCCGTTCATCTCGGCATAGATCCACTTCGCGCCGTCATAGCGCATCTTGAGGAAACGCGGGGCAGCGACGTTGTCGAAGAACACGAAGATCACGTCGCCCGCTTCCCAAGCTGTCTTGGTCGGGTTCATGTCGGCCGAATACTTGACGCCGAGATTGAAGGAAATGGCTTTCTTGGTCGCCTCGCCGCCGGGAAGGTCTGCACCGGCCGCCCAGTCGTTCACGCTGATGGAGCCCAGCTCGATCTTGTCCTTACCGACGATCAGGCCGATTGTCGTGTATTTGCCGCCCACGAGCGGAATGTCGTCCGTCGATTCGTACACGAAATCCTTGCCGTCAATCGTGACCGTGATCACCTTCACGCCGCTCTGCGGGACCTGCAAGCCGCTGTAGCTCAAGGCAAAGCCCGTGGCGGCAGTCGTCATCGCAGGGACAGTGATGCTGCTCTGCTCTCCGGTCGCGGTGACGCTCTTGGCGAGATAGTCGACCGTGGCCTGGGTCTTGGCCGCAATCTTGACGCTTGATACGGTCGGGGTCGCGGTCCACTGGTTGCGGAAGCGCAGGTTGACGTTCAGTTTGGCCATGGCATGGTCGAAGTTCAGGGCGACAGCCCCGTCGGAGGACTTGACGCCGCTCACGTTCGTCGCGATCAGCAGGTCGCTGCCCGTGTAGTCGGCGGGATCCAGGGTATAGGGATCGGCCGTGAAACTGGAGACGGTCCGCACCGGGCTGATGCCCAGGAAATAGTGGGCGTCGGTATTGTTCTGCCAGCGCATCAGGCTCGCAGGGGTCCAGGCGCTGCCGTCAAAGGTATTCACGACGCCGTCCACCACCCGCTTGACGGGGATGGCGGTGGCGTCGCCCATCCAGGCGTAGACGGAAATCTTGTCGCCGGAGGTAAAGCTGGTGGCGTTGCCTTCGTAGGCGACCTTGGTCATCGCGCCGACGGAGGCATTGATTGTGATGTCACCTGACGTAGCAGGTTCGAATTCTTTGTTGCAGGCAGCGAACGAAAGGAGTGCGGCGAACGCTGCCAGGGATTTAATAATATGCTGGTTCATGTTCAAGAGTTTTCTAATTACGCAATGCATAGCTGATGGCGGGGTCTACTTCCCCCTGGGCGCTTCTCGAAGTAGCGTCGAAAAAGAGCACGTCCTGGTTGTCTCCGTGGTAGGAGTCCCAATACTGCCCGAGGGCACCATGGGACGCAGGGAGGAACAGGAAGACGCTGCCTGCTCTGACCACGGTCCCGATCTGTCCATGCACGGTCATCCAGCACCAGTAACAGCCGGTTGTGGCCGGAGCCCAGTTGGGGGCGGCTACGCCCAATTCGGCGACCTCTTCGCTGCTGTAGAGCTGGCCGACCGCCTCCGGGACCGTCTGGCCATAATTACAGGTGTGGATCGTGCCGAAGTAAGGGGAATAAACCGTCAGGTCCTTGCCCACAGGTATCCATTCATAACTGGTGGAAACGGGCATGGTAAGCACGGAATGGTTCTCGATGTAGTCGTATAGCCTGAAGCAATCAGAGCGGCTGCCGTCCCGGTTGTTCGTTTTGGCATAATACTTCATGTTCCCGAAGGTGTATTCGTTCGAGATTTTTCCGCTGAACAGATAGCCGTTCTTGAACGCGTAACCCGGCATGTCATCGCCAGGGGCCTTGTCCGACGTCTCCACGACAGTTCCGTCGGCCGAGACGCTCGCGACACCGACAGGGATCACCGCATCCGTACCCATCCGGTACAGATTGTCGACAGGATGAGCGTCAGCGACCTTAAAATGCACATATCCATCCGGATAGCTGAAGTTGCTGATCTGGGCCTGGATCTGACCGCCGGAGACGGAGTACGAGGCCGAGGCCGAATAATAGAAGGAATAAAGGGGCGGATCGAACTCGAAGTTCGTCCCGTCGCCACCGGCCCGGATGCATGTCGTCTCGGAGCCGAAGGGCAGGTAGATGGCACGCAGGGTGCCGGAATCACCATTGACCAGACCCAGGCAGCCGGGGATCTCGTTCGCACCGCTCATCTCGTAGCTGATCCAGGTCGTGCCGTCATAGACCATCTTCGCGTAGCGGGGTGCAGCGACATGGTTGAAGAATACGAAGATCACATCGCCCATCTCCCAACCGGTCTTCTCGGAGAATCCAGTGGCGGGGTACGTAGCGGAGAGTCCCAGGAACGGGAGCTTCGACAGGTTCATGCCCACATTGAGGTTGTAGGACTTGCCGCGTTCGAGCTTGATCTCGTCCGCGTTGGACCAGTCGTAGGTCTCGCCGTCGATGCGGAAGGAGACGGTGAGTTCGCCCGGCAGGAGCGTCTGCGGCACCAGGATGGCTTCATAGTTGGCGTGGGAAGCCTTGGCGATTGAAGTGCCATGGTCATATTCGCCGGTGAGCGGCGTGACGGTGGCTTGCGAGTCGTCCTTGGCGATCACTTCGCCCGTCTGGGGCAGATAAGTAAAGGCGCACCGGGTACCCTTGATCACGAGATCCGTAACGGGATTCGAGGTCAGGCCGATACCCTGATCAAAGAACGACTCGCTCAGCGTCAGGGTGAAGTGGACCATCGAAAGGCCGTGGTTGAGCGCGACGGAGAGCTCCCCGTCCACGGAGTCCGAATATTTCGTGACCGTGGCAGGGATGGCGAGCAGGTCGGCCGAGTTGAGTTTGGCCTGGGTGCTCTGGTCGGTCGGCAGGGTAAGTTCAGCGCCGTCGGCGAAATCAAAGGCGTTGAAGGAATGGCCGGGATAGAAAGCGGCGCTGTAGGTCACAGGCGAGCTTTCATCCGCCCAGTAGAGCTTCGAGGAGGCACTCCAGGCGCCGTCGACGCCCTTCTCGATGTGACCGAAGTAGTTGCAGGTCGGATCGGAAGTGTCGATCCGGAGATAGAAGTCCGTCAGGTCGGCGCTCACCATGGAGCCCTTCGTGCCGTCGATGCTGGCGGTGACCCGCATCGGAATCGGGTCACCGCTGCCTTCCTTGAAGGCCGTCTTGTTGCAGGAAGCAAGCAGGGCGCTGCCGACAAGTATGAGGGAAAGTATGAAATGCTTTTTCATCTGGCAAATAGTCTTATTCATCCTGGGCTTCGCCGTTCTCGATCACCGCGGCGGCGGACCATTCAGAAACGTTGATATCGGAGGCGAGATCGATCCGGTCGAGGCCGACCTCCAGATTGATGGTCGTGACCTTGCCGGCTTTGAGCTTGATGTCGCTCGCATTCGTGAAGACCAATTCCTGCCCGTCGACCGTCAGGGTGACGGTACGGAAATCCTTCTGCGGGATCATGATCGCATGACAGCTCAACGCATAGCCCTTCTCCGGGCTCGGGAGCGTTTCAAGCGAGATGCTTCCCATCGAATCCGGGATGATGCTGCCCTCGAGGTAATTGATCACACCGGCAGTGCAGGCCTGGGCCTTGACTTCGACTTTGGGCGTCGCGGACCACTGCGTGCGGAACTTCATGTTCACCTGGAGCCGGGCCATCACATGGTCGAAGGCAAGGGGCACGGGATCCTCGGAAGCCGTGAGGCCGTCGAGGTTGAGCGCGACCAGCAAGTCGTTGGCCTCATAGTTGGAGGGAACGAGCTGGAAACGGTCGGCGACGAAATTCGTCACGGTCCGGGCGGGATAAAGGCCCAGGAAGTAATGCGGGGTGACGGCGTTCTTCCAGAACATGTCCGAGGCACTCTTCCAGCTGCCGTTCTGCTGCAGCTCGTTCACCACGCCGCCGACCACCAGGTCGGACGGAATGAACTCGCTGCTGCCCGTCCAGGCGTAGAGCGAGACCTGGTCGCCGGGATTGAAAATCTCGGACTTGCCGTAGGTCGTGGCGCGGGTAGGCGCCCCGATGACGGCTTCGAGCGTGATGCGCTGCGCGCGCCCGGCAGGATCCTCGCGGCTGCAGGAAGCAAGCGTCACGAGCGTCAGGAGCGCAGCGGATGCAATGAATGCAATCTGTTTCATTCTATCTTGATTTATTTCTTTACGCTAAAAGACATGGCCGGAATAGTCCGAAGCACTCTTCCACTCGTTGATCACAAAGGAGTTCGCGTGCATTTCCGTAGCCAGATCGAGGAAATCCAGATCGACCGCGTACTTCCTGCCCACCTCGATACGGGGCGCATAGAGCTTGCACTCGATGGCCGGAGCATCGCTCTGTAAAATGGTAAGCGTGATGGAAGTACGCTCAGCTGTCGCAACCGTCGGAAGAACGAGCTGCGACACGCGGCTGTTCTCGCTCGACAGGCGACCCAGGTTGAAGGAGCCGAAAGGCTCGGAGCCGGGCGTCGCCCACTTGTCCCCGAGCGGAGAAAGGACGATGTTCTTCGCCATATTGTCCAGCACGACCTGGATGGTCACGTCGTCAGGAATGTTGAAGATTTCCATCGTCAGGGCCGGCACCACAGGGCTGAGGTCGGCATTGGCATGGCGCTCCGCGTTCTCGGTCATATTGATACAGACCCGGCCGCCGTAAATCTGCCTGGAAGGACGGCCGATGGACGAGAGGGTGATCACACCGTCGGCGCCCTTGGTGTCGGGCAGGCCCTCGAAATAGTAGCCGTCGGCCTCGGAGGCGTTGGCAAAGTAGACCACCCCGCTCTCCCCTACGGGAAGCGCAAGCGACGTCTGGGCCGCTTCGCGGGTGTTATAGAAGTGTTTGGTGTAGGACAGGCCGTTACCGCCCACGACGAACATCAGGTCGTGAATCTCGGTACCGACGGCCTCATAGTCGGTCCAGTGGAACTCCGGAACGAAGTATCCGACGGGCACATCGTACGGAGACGGCTCCAACGAGCCGTGATTGCATCCGACGAGCAGAAGTGCAGCGGCAAACGCTGCGAGGGAATGTTTTATAATAGTCATAAGCGCCTATTTTACAAATTTCAGTTCGGCACGGCGGGCAGTCTTCGAGTTCGACGCCTGGTAATCGACGCCGTGGAAGAAAGCCTGCTCCATGCGCTCCATCGCCACACCCCGTTCGGCAAACCAGCGGCGGATCACCTCCATGCGCTGGCGGGAAAGCTTCGTATTATAGTATTTACTGCCGCTCTTGGAGCTGTATGCGTGAATCTCGAGTTTGACATCCGGGTACTGCTGCAGGACGGAAAGGGCCTGCTGCAGCGCCGGCTCGTAAGCGGACGGAATCTTCTTGCTGTTGTCGGCAAAATACACGACCGGGATCTGTCCCAGCAGGGCACGCTCCCGGGCCGCATCCGCGTCGCGGGCCAGCCGGGCGGCTTCCTCGAGGGCTGCGACCGCACGGTCGGCCTCTTCCCGGGCGAGCCGGGCGGCCTCCTCGGCGGCAACGCGCGAGCGCTCAGCCGCAGCGAGCTCCGCCGTGAGCCGATAAACATCCTCGACGGAAGGCTGCGCATAGGCGACCTGACGCGTCCGTCTCGGCTGGCGGTCCCGGTTCCACTTCTCCCAGAACCTGCCGAAGCTGTAAGTCAACCTGAAGCCCGCATCCCAGATCAGGTTGCTCGTGTGTCCATAGACCGGGATGTTGTCGAACCGCTGGCCGGTCAGGGCGGAGAAGCCGCCGTACAGCGAGACGCGCAGCTGTTCGTTCAGCCGGTAACCGGCGGAAAGCTGCAGGCCGTACCCGAAGTGCGCCTGGCAAGGATACTCGAACACCTCATCCGGCGTAATGACCCTGTTCTTCGTCGAGACGAAAGCGATCTGGGGACTCAGGTCGACAGACCAGGGACTGGCAGGATCCACGAACAGGCTCAACAGGTCAAAGTTGGCCTGGAGAGCGACCCGGTTCCACCGGGTACGGGTGTCAAGGTCCTTGTAGTACCAGCCCTGTCCATCAAGGACGGCAGCCATGTAGCGTTCGCCGTCCACCGAGAGCCAGTAGGGACAGCACGCGCGCGCAGACTGGTTCTGGGCGCCCAGCTGGAAGGAAGCCTCCACCGAAAGCAGACGGGTGAAACGGTAGCCCGCAAAGAGTCCGCCCTGGGCACCCAGGTGGACCCGGTTCTCCGTGATACTGACGAAGGTAGCTTGTCCGAAAGAAGTACCGCCCTGGACACCTACGTACCAGGGACGTTCCATTTTTTGAGCATGACCGGCGTAGACCGCTCCCACCAGGAGCAGCAACGTCGTAAATGTAGATTTAAGAGGATGAATGTGGTAATACATACTAGCGCCTTTTCAGAAGGCACACAAATATAAGAAAATAATGCGTACATTTACAACATGAAACACAAACTAATTTCCAAACTTCTGCTGATTCTGGCGGCCTGCGTGGTGCTTTTGCTTTTCTGGGCGGCCAGCGAACACCGGCTGCGTCCGGCCTATATCGGCATCGCCAAATTCGAAAACAAGATCAAAGGCATCGACGGCATCTCCGCCGCCTCGCTCGCCAAAGTCAAGGGCGACGCCCGCCGGCATTCGCGCATGCTCCGCAGCGGCTTCGGGCTCTGGGGCAAAGCCAAGGAGGCACCGGAGGCCAATTTCGACGATTTCGTCGAGATCACGGAAATCATTCCGGACGCCATCCTGGAGATCCGCTATTATTCGACCTACAATTTCGTCGGCACGCGCATCGACGGCTACCTGCAGCCGACCGCGCTCCTGACGCGGCAGGCGGCCGATTCCCTGCGCGCCGTCAGCGACGAACTGCTTGCGCAGGGCTACCGCCTGAAGATTTACGACGCCTACCGGCCGCAGCGCGCGGTGGACCATTTCGTCCGCTGGGCGGCGGACATCCCGGACACGCTGATGAAAGCGTATTTCTATCCCAACCTCGACAAGTCGGTGCTCTTCGAGCAATTGTATATTATGGAGAAATCCGGCCATACGCGCGGCTCTACAGTCGATTTGACGCTTTTCGACATGGCCACGGAGAAGGAGGTCGACATGGGCGGCACCTTCGACTGGTTCGGCGAGGAAAGCCATCCGGACCACACGGCCTCCATCACCCCGGAGCAGTACGCCAACCGCATGATCCTGCGCGAGGCGATGCTCCGCCACGGTTTCAAGCCGCTGGAGAGCGAGTGGTGGCACTTCACCCTCGCGAACGAACCCTACCCGGACACGTACTTCACCTTCCCTGTTAGAGACATTCGCTGAACGGCGGCGGAAAAGCGGAGCCGGAATTGGTTTTTCGAGCAACTGCACGAAAAATAATTCCGGGCCGCCCGTCTGGAAGACTCCGCCCGCCGTTCAGAAAAACTTTTTTGGCGGGATGCCGAAAATGTTCTATCTTTGCGTTCCTTAATGACCAGCGCAAAGAGTCGGGAGATTAGCTCAGTTGGTTCAGAGCACTTGCCTTACAAGCAAGGGGTCACTGGTTCGAACCCAGTATCTCCCACCACTTATCATTCGGGGATGTTCTGGTTTTGACAGCACTGATTTCGGATGGTAAGCACGTCGGGTGTAGGAGGCTGACCCGTTAATCCCAGTCTTCGAGCCATAACTGGCAACTACAATTATTCATACGCTTGCTAATCTCCAAGAGATTGAGCATCAATCGCTTCCGCCTAGGCTGCGGAACGACGTATATCCCTCCAGCTTTAGGCCGGTTCAGTCTGGATCCAGGGGTATCATCAAAACCGGATGCGCGGCTCAGACGCCTCTAAGGACCGCTAAGATTCAGAGGATAAGCCCGTAGTGGCCTGCCTTCCGGCAGCTCCGGGCCGACAATCAAAGAAAGGATAAGCGTGTAGAAAGCTACCTGGGGCTTTGTTTGGACGGCGGTTCGACTCCGCCCATCTCCACAAAAAATGCTGGCCAACTGGCCAGCATTTTTTGTTTAAACAGAAGCGATCATCAAACGGCCTTTGCCGGCGAGCGGCGCTTCGATCCTCAGACCCTTGGCGTGCAGCAGGATTTCCATACCGGTGGCGCCGTAAGGAAGGTGGCAATACGTGCTCTCCGGAATCAGGATACGGCCGCCGGTGCGGACTTTCCGGAAGAGCGTGAAAATCTGCTCGATGACGCTCTCCGCATCCGCGAAGGACTCCGGCCGGTTCAGGTCCAGGATCGCATTGTCGAAGCTGTCGTAGGCGGCATTCAGTCCGTCGCCGGACACCACGACTGCATTCGGCGCATCCGTCTCCGTGTCGCTGAAGGCCAGGGTGGCGCCGTGGCAACCGGCTTCCTGGATCAGGGCTTCGAGCGGAATCCGCGCAGCTGGCCGAACCGCCGATTCCGGCGAAGTCTGGTTGAAGAGCATCTGCGAATATTGCATCTCCAGGCGGTGCAGGAAGGCGCAGTCCTCCATCACCACACGCTCGTCGTCGTGCACCAGATAGGCGGTGCCGCCGGACGTTTCCAGATCCCGCGTGCGCGTCAGGAAAGGATCACGCCCCAGGCGGTCGAAGGAGCCGCTGTAGAAGCTGGGCAGCTGCCGCACCAGCTGCAGGACCGGCGCCGACTCCAGCGTGACGTCGTCCGGCAGGATGAACAGCTTGATGACGCCCTTGCGGAGCGGGCGGTACGGCGCCAGGCGGTCCCGTTCAAATTTGACGGGATCCACGTAAGCGTCCAGCGCGCAGTCGGTCTCGTGTTCGCCGAAGACCATCTCCGCATAATGGCGCTCCAGACCGGCGCCCATCGGCCGGCAGTTCACCTCGATCAGCACGGGACCTTTCTCATCGACCATGTACTCCCCGTGCACCGGCCCGTACTGCAGGCCGATGGCATCCAGCACGTCGTAAGCATAGCGCACCAGCGCAGAATGGCCGATGTCCAGGCGGTTGATGGATTCAGCATAATTATATAAATTGGTGCCGTTCATCTGGATCTTGTCGTAGGCCCACATGGACACCAGCCGGTGCTTACCGGCGCAGGACACCGTGTTGACGATATATTCCTTCCCGATGATGCGCTCCTGCATCAGGATGTCGCCCACGTTCTCGTCGGCGGCAGAAAGCGCCAGCTCCTGCCGCACGGCCTCCATCATCTCGTCGTAGCCTTCGCAGAGGTGTACGCCCAGCGTGGCGGCGCTGCGGGCGCGTTTGATCACGGTATGCGTGGTGCCGAGCTCCTCGTAAAACGCCTTCGCTTCGGCCTCGCTGCAGATCAGACGGCCCCGGATGGCGCGTACGCCGTGGTCTGCCAGGGCCTGGTGCATCTCGTTCTTGCGGGTCATCTTGCCGATGATGGACCAGGAGTTGCCGGGCAGCCCAAGATCGGCGGCCAGATGCGTGGCGAGTTCGACGCCGAACTCGCTCCCCGCGACGACGGCCACGGGATCATAGGCGCGGACCTGCGCCAGGATGGACGCATAATCCTTGTCCGGCGAGATGACCGGCGTGCCTTTCGGCAGGCGGCGGCGGACATCCGCCTGCAGCGCCTGGAACTGCGCGCGCTCCTCTTCCGTACCGGGATACAGGGCCTCCAAAACGACAGGCTGATAGCCCCGCACGAGCGCATCATCCACATAATTGAATCCGGTCGACAGGGCCTCTACAACAATAATATTCTTCTTCATATGCTAAGGTAATCTGGACAAATTTACGGAAATATTTACTATTTTCGCATGAAGATTTAACACAAATGGCACTAAAACACCTGATGATAACGAAACCTGGAACGGCGGTCCTGGTTGCCTTGCTGCTGAGCCTCAGCGCGGCGGCGCAGCCGAAGATTACGCAGCTGTATTTCGACATGCGCGCGTCCTTCCACCAGGAGTGGAACGGCGGGCATCACAACAGCCAGTTCACCGGCGACCATTTCAACCTGAACGTCCGCGGAACACTTACGGACAACATCGATTTCCGCATCCGCCAGCGACTTAACAAAAAAGTTTTCGACGAGCGTAACATGTTCAACGCCACGGACTTCCTCTATCTCCGCTGGCAGGCGACGCCCAAGCTTGCGCTGACCGCGGGCAAGAACGCCCTCTTCATCGGCGGCTACGAATTCGACGCCGTTCCGATCGACGTCTACTACTACAGCAACTTCTGCAACAACCTCTATCAGGGCTACTCCTTCGGCGTCAGCGCCGAATACGAATTCCTTCCGGGCCAGCAGCTCGCCTTCCAGTTCTGCAATTCTCCCCTCTCGCTGGGCTTCCAGAACCTGTACGCCTACAACCTCGCGTGGTTCGGCCGCTTCACCCCCTGGTGGAGCACCATATGGAGCGTGAACATGGTGCAGGACGAATACAAGCGTTTCATCAACTACATCGCCCTGGGCAACCGCTTCGTCTTCGGTCCGCTGGCCGTCGACCTGGAATGGATGAACCGCGCCAGCTTCCGCCAGCGGAACTTCTTCTCCGACTTCATGGTCATCTCCAAGATCATCTGGACCGTCGGGAAATGGAACCTCTGCGCCAAGGCGGGCTACGAGGAAAACGCCTGGGAGAATGTAGACGCGGACGGCCGGGCTTACGACCTGGCGGTCGCGCCCGGCACGCGCAACATCTACGCCGGCTGCGGCGTGGAATTCTTCCCCCTGCCCGACCGGGACAAACTACGCCTGCACGCAGTCTACTTCAAGAGCAGCTCGATCGGCGTCGACAATTTCGACATCGGCATCACCTGGCGATTAGACATCATCAAACGATAAAAAAACCGCACCAGAACGGTGCGGTTTCAGCGCGGAGAGACAGGGATTCGAACCCTGGAACCGCTTTGGACGGTCACACGCTTTCCAGACGTGCCTCTTCAGCCACTCGAGCATCTCTCCAAATGGGAATGCAAATATAGGAACTTTTTTTGAATTCCAACACGCGACCCTCGAAGATTTGACTATATTTGTAAGCGTTAAACCACAATCCGATGAAAACCGTTTTACTTTCCCTCCTGTCCCTGATGACGATGATTGCCTGTGCCAAGCCCTACACGGACCTGTCCGTCAATGATTTCGAGAAGACCGCCTACGAAGGCGCCGCCGCCATCGTGGACGTGCGTACCCCTGAAGAATATGCCGCCGGGCATCTGCGCGACGCGGCGCTCTGCGACTGGAAAGCCGAGGGATTCCTCTCAGCCATCCAGGCGAAATACCCCACCGAAGTGCCTCTGGCCATCTATTGCCGCACCGGACGGCGCAGCGCGGAAGCCGCTGCCGCCCTCGCGAATGCCGGGTATACCGTCTATAATCTGCAGGGCGGTATCGAGGGTTGGACCGCGGCCGGCAAGCCCACCCAGACCTATGAGGTGGAGACCTTCTTCACGGAGGACTTCAACCCGGTGACCGTCACGCTGCTCAAGCATGGCACCCTCGCCATCTCCTACCAGGGCGCGACCATCCAGATCGACCCGGTGAGCGGGCTGGGCAAGCCGACGGACTATGCGAAAGAATTCCCCAAGGCGGATGCCATCTTCATCACCCACGAGCACGGCGACCACCTCGACAAGGAGGCCGTCGCCGCCCTGTGCGAGGAGGGCAAGACCACGCTGATTGCGAATCCCCGCAGCATCGAGCAGCTGGGCTTCGGCATCGCCCAGGTCAACGGGGATGAAGGTGAACTCCCTTGCGGCATTCAGTTCATGGCCGTTCCGGCCTATAATTACAGCGAGGGTCATACGAATTTCCATCCCAAGGGCCGCGACAACGGCTACGTCTTCGACATCGAAGACCTGCGCATCTATGTGGCAGGCGACACGGAAGACATTCCTGAACTCGCCGAGATTGAGGA
>LXOW01203963.1_pt3 | contig 18239 bp, 10 predicted proteins | sample 1368591 | NCBI WGS metagenome assembly LXOW01 (sample SAMN04884650, study PRJNA319009) | bovine gut metagenome | isolation source: Cow rumen | host: Bos taurus | place: Italy: Legnaro (PD) | collected 2014-07-09 | reverse complement strand
AGTAAAAAATAAGTCGCGTTATACTAAAAAAATCTCGCTTGCTAATAAACAAGCGAGATTTTTTACTAATTATTACTTTAAAATCAGCCTAAGATTGCTAATAGAATACCTGCTGCAACAGCAGAGCCGATAACGCCAGAAACATTAGGTCCCATAGCGTGCATAAGCAGGAAGTTTTGGCTATCGAATTCCTGACCAACTTTGTTAGAAACTCTAGCAGCCATTGGAACTGCAGAAACGCCAGCAGAACCAATAAGAGGATTAATCTGATTTTCTTTGCTGGAAAGAGCATTCATAATCTTAGCCATAATAATTCCACCTGCTGTTCCACAGCAGAAAGCAAGAAGTCCAAGAACTACGATACCAGCAGTTGCAGGAGTAAGGAATTTTTCAGCTGAAAGTTTTGAACCAACAGCCAAGCCAAGCATAATAGTAACAATATTGCAAAGTTCATTCTGCATGGTTTTTGAAAGTCTTTCAGTAACTCCACATTCTTTTGCGATATTACCAAACATCAAAGCACCGATTAATGGAGCGGCATCAGGAAGAAGCAATGCACAGAGAGTAACAACAACCAATGGGAAAATAATCTTTTCGGTTTTGCTTACTTCACGAAGCTGTTTCATTCTTATTTTACGTTCTTCTTCGGTAGTTAGAGCTTTCATTATTGGAGGTTGAATAATAGGAACAAGAGCCATATAAGAATATGCAGCAACTGCGATTGATCCTAAATATTGAGTTCCAAGCTTAGATCCTAAGAAAATAGATGTTGGACCGTCAGCACCGCCTATAATAGCTATAGAAGCGCAGTCCTTCATAGTGAAAGAAATACCTGGAATATATTCTGAAAGCAAAACTGCTCCTACTAATGTGCCAAAAATACCAAACTGAGCAGCTCCGCCCAGCAAAGCCGTCTTTGGATTTGCAATCAATGGTCCAAAGTCTGTCATTGCACCAACACCCATAAATATAAGTATTGGGAAAATACCAGAACCATCACCACCAATACCAAATCCATAAATAGTTCCTAAGAAACCTTTAGCTCCTGCAATATCAGCAAGAGGAATATTTGAAAGGAAACCGCCAAAAGCAATCGGCAATAGAAGCAAAGGTTCAAACTGCTTTTTAATAGCAAGATACATAAGGAACAAGCAAACAATTATCATTACAGCCTGTCCCCAAGTAAAATTATGAAGACCTGTTCTATTCCACAAGTTTATAAAAGATTCGCTAAGATTTAGCGAGGCAGTTGTTGCAGTAGTAGCTGTTGCTACTGTATCTGCTACGTTTTGAGCAACTGCACTCATAGTTGCAATAGTTTCATTCATATTAGACTACTCCTATTATCAAGCAACTGTTAATACAGTTTGTCCACTAACAACGGAAGTACCTTTACCAGCAACTATAGAAGTAACTTTACCGGCAACAGGAGATTTAACATCTATTTCCATTTTCATTGCTTCAACAACAAATACGACTTGGTCAACTGCAACTTCATCGCCTTCATTAACATTAACTCTGATAACAGTTCCATTCATTGGGGCAACAACTGGTTTTCCTTCGCCAGAAGAAGCTGTTGGAGCTGCACTTTCGGTAAGAGCACCAGTAGTAAAGTCGTATGATTTGCCATTAACTGTAGCTTTATTACCGTCAATCTTAACAGAATAAGTTTTGCCGTTAAGGGTTACGTTCATGCCCGCCTTAGATGCACCTGAAGCTGAAGCTGGAGCTGCTTTTGAAGGTTCATTCTTTCTAATTCCGAGCTTAGCTTCGCCCTTAAGGAAAGCAACACCTTTGTCACGACAAGTAGCAACGATGAAAATATTTTCATCAGTTACAGGCAAGCCATTATCTTCAAGTGTTTTCTTGTGAGCAGCAATAGTTTTCTTCGGGTCAGCGTCATTAATTTCAAGAACTGGTTTAGTTGTTGGCTCTAGCTGAAGTTGTTCAGAAGCAATTTTAACGATTTCTGGATCTGGAGCAACAGGAGTCTTTCCAAAATAGCCAAGAACCATCTTTCCGTAACCTTCAGTAATCTTCTTCCATGGGCCGAACATTACGTTAGCCATTGCCTGCTGGCAGTAGAACTGAGAAACTGGAGTAACAGAAGTGCCATAACCACCCTTCTTAACTACGTTTTCCATTTCAGCAATAAGCAGTGGGAACTTATCAAGAGTGCCGTTATCTCTCATCATCTGAGTATTAGCTGTTAATGCACCACCAGGCATTGGCGAAAAAATGATAGCTGGATTAACAGCTCTAGATNNCTTTTTCAGCTTCATAAATTTTATTAAGATCGATACCCAAATCATAATCAGTTCCCTTAAGAGCATGCCACATAGTGATAATGTCTGGTTGGCAGGTTCCACCAGATACAGGTTGCATAGCAAGGTCTAATCCGGTAGCGCCACCTTCTAATGCTGCCAAATAAGCAGCAACACCGTTACCAGCTGTTTCATGGCCATGGAAAACGATGTGCATATCTGCACCTAGCATTTCTCTAGCTCTTCTAATAGTTTCTCTAACTTTTGATGGACAGGAAGTTCCTGAAGCATCTTTAAAGCAAAGTGAGTCAAAATGCAAACCAGAATCAAGAATCTGGCGAAGAACTTTCATGTAGAAATCTGGAGTATGAGCTTCACTGCCTTCACAGCCAGGAGGAAGTTCCATCATAGTAATCGTAGCTTGATGTTTTAAACCAGCGTTAACAATACACTGACCACTATATTTAATATTGTTGATATCATTTAAAGCGTCAAAATTTCTTATTGTAGTTGTGCTGTGTTTTTTAAACATTTTTGCGTGAAGATCAATAACTTCACTGCTTTGAGAATCAAGACCAACAACATTAACACCACGAGCAAGAGTTTGAAGTTCAACATCTGGTCCAACAGTTTCTCTGAAGGTATCCATCATATCGAATGCATCTTCATTACAATAAAAATATAAAGACTGGAATCTAGCACCGCCGCCAAATTCAAAATATCTGATACCTGCTTCTTTTGCGGCAGCAACAGCAGGCATAAAATCCTTAGTTAAAACACGAGCTCCGAATACAGACTGGAAACCATCACGAAATGATGTATCCATTACTTTTATCAGTTTTTTAGTCATTTTTATTTATTACCTCAAGAATTTGCTTTTGCGATTGCGATAACTGTAGCAATTTCTTCTAATTCAGACGAATTGCTGCGTGGAGCTGGAATAGCTTGTTGAACAACTGGTTCGGGGAACATCTTTTTGAATGATTCAGACTGTAAAATGCCTGACATAGCATTCATACTAAGAATCATGACACATAGGAATGAAAATACAACTACCATACCTATAAGCATGATTACGCAAGCGTTTAATAACATTACGTTACCTCTGATTTATTATTTATCAATTATTTGATAATATTATTAAATAATTGATTATTTACNNCATTTATTCTATCGCTATATTCATCGCCAACGCCTCTATAAAGAATTTCAACATTTTCTACTGGCTTTGGCGCATATCTATTATAGCCTTCGATTTTCTTTGTTTTAGAAGTTACTTGTTTATTAGAAGAAACAATATTTTCAAAAGGAACTATTGCTGGAGGTTCGTTATCGACAGCAACCAAATCATCAATAGCTATCATTTCATTTAGTTCTTCATTTGTCATAACAGGAGTAGCTAAACCAGAAGCAACTTCTCTGCCTGAAAGAATAGGCTTTGTAGCTTCTTTTTTAATTTCAGCACTATAAGTTGGAACAGAAGATGCAAGATTATCAGTTATTTGATTAATATTTTCATTAATCTGGTTTTTTGCTCTTCTATGAGCTCTTTTTCTTCCAATGCGAGANNATTAATAATTTCTGGCTCGTAGCTTTCTCCAGATGCCAAACCAGCTCTTCTAGAAATTTCTTTAATCTTTTGATTCATTTTCATCATGCTAACTGATTTTTCACTAGCCTTAATTTTAGCAAGTAGTTCTAAATCTCTAGCAGTTCTTTTATTTTTAATTTGCTGCATTTTAGCCAATGCAAGCTGAAAAGAAGCATTGGGTTGAACTTTTGAAGTTTTTTCTTCAATTTTATCTTCAGAATATTCTACATTGCCTAAATTTAAAGGTTTATCAAACCATTGCCATTCTTGTGGAACAGAATTCTTTTTGTTAGAAATTTTATTAATTTTATTAGTTTTACTAGAAGAAGATTTTTTAGCTCTCAAAGCTTTAGCGGAACGAGAATGTTCTGCAGCATACAAAGCATTGCCAGCATTTCCCAATACACGTATTAATTCAATATCAGCAAAACCAGAAGCTAGCAAAAACAAAGTCATAAGTATAAACATACTATGTACNNCTATATATTCTTTCTTCTTTAGCAAAACCTATTTTGATAAAAACTCAAAAGATTAGTCTACCCCTAATTCTAAAGTATCTTACAAGCCCTTAATTACTTTTTAACACGTTCTAGATATTCACCAGTTCTGGTATCTACTCTAATAAATTCACCAGCATTGATAAACATAGGAACGTTGCATACATGACCGCCAGCGCAAGTTACTGGTTTTGTGCTTGCAGATGCAGAATTGCCCTTTACGTTAGGTGGAGCTTCAACAACTTCTAATTCAACTGATGGTGGCATTTCAACGCCAATAGCACGACCTTCGTATAATTTAACAAATACTTCCATTTGTTCTTTTAAGAACTTTGCTTGTTCGCCAAGAAGATCGGCTTCCATTTCCATTTGTTCATAAGTTTCAAGATCCATGAAATGTAAGAAATCATCTGCATAAAGGAATTGCATTTGTTTTGTTTCAACAACTGCTTCATCTACTTTTTCGGTTGTTTGATAGCGTTGCATAAAAGTAGCGCCAGTTTTTATATTTCTTAATTTAGCTTGAGCCATTGCGCGCCAGTTTCCAGGACGAACAAACTCGATATCTACAACTTGGCAAAGACCACCTTCANNTCTTAAATCATTAGCTGTAATTGCCATTTAAAATTCTCCTAAAAAATAGTTTCGTTTGGATTATATCAATAAATAACTATAAATCAAAGTTTTTTCTACATATTTTAAAATATTTTTTTCACTAATTTTGTCAATTTAAAACTAATTATCATTATATTTATTTATATAATAATATTATTATTTAATATATATTATTATCAATTATTCTAATCATTTATATATTTTTATAGAGTATATATAAAAAAATACATCTGAAAAGTCGATGTTTTCTATATAAGGAGAATTGTTTATGTTTGACATTTTTTTTCAAGGCATTATTCAGGGTTTAACAGAATTTCTGCCTGTTTCAAGTTCAGGGCATCTTACGCTTTTTCAGTATTTTACAGGTAGCAAAGACATCGAAGCTAACATGCTTACAAGCATAGCCTTGCATTTTGGAACGTTAATCGCAGTGTTATACTTTTTTCGCAAAGATTTAATGCCTTTTTTAACTATAAAAGGCTGGAAAGAAGCCACAAATAGAAGATTAGCCGCTTTAATCGTTTGTTCTAGCGTTCCGACAGCTCTTATTGGCTTAGGGTGCAAAAAAACTTTTGAAAAAATTTTCAGCACCCCTTCATACGTATCCATTGGTTTATTCATAACAGGATTAATGCTATTAATGTCAGAAAAAATAGGTAAATCTGTAGCTGATGATAAAAAAATTGAAATTAATTCTCTTTCCTGGGTAAAAGCATTTTTTATAGGAGTTGCACAAGGAATAGCAGTTACTCCTGGAATTTCAAGATCAGGATCTACAATTACTGCAAGTCTACTTGCAAAATTAAAAAGCGAAGATGCCGCCAAATATTCATTTTTACTTATGATTCCAGCAGTAGGCGGTGCAACGCTTCTTGAAATAATAAAAGTAGCCAAGAACGGTCTTCCAGCTTCCGTGGAACCTTGGCCTTTATTTATAGGCGTAATTGTTTCAACGATTACTGGTTTGCTTTCTCTAAGATTTCTAGTTTTTATAATTAAAAAACAAAAATTAGCAATCTTTTCTTACTACTTATTTGTTGTATCTATACTTTCTCTTATCGCTATTCACTACGGATATCACTTCTAATTTAAAAAAAATCAGGTCTAATATAAATAAGGAAAACAAAAAATGAGCAACGCAAAAATACTTCTGCCAAACTCCAGTTGTATAAACAGTTCGAGAAATAGCAGAAAAGACAAAATGACCGTTTCCGAAAGAAAAAAGAATTCTTACTCTAACGGCATAGACGGTGATAACATTTCGCTATTTCCAGACTCACGTCAAAGGAACGAAGCAATAGGATTATTAGTTTTAGGAAGCAGCGCTTTCTTCATAACGTTACTTCACTACGCTACCGCTTCAAAGAGCTATACTGCTATACAAGGAACCATGGTTAATATTGGTATGGGTGTATACATATTGCCCAGTTTAACAGGTATACTTGGCATACAAAAGTTTTTAGACAAACCTTTCAATAACGTATGGTGGAGAATAGGCGGCTGTTTAGGAACAACAGTATCTGTTTTAGGGCTACTTGGAACCGAAGGCGGCAAACTTGGAGTTAAAACTTTTACTAGTCTTTCAACATTATTTGGAAACATACCAACCTACATAATACTTATCACCGGTTTTATTACTTCGATGATATTTGCTCTCGATATACTATATAAAGACGTGCTTGCCTGGTCATTAATCGCTGCGGGCATAGCGACAAAAATTTTACTGTGTATATGGAACTTTATTGTTTCTATGGTTTCAATGGCTATAAGAGCAGTAAAAACAACAGGAGAATTTATTGGGGTAATAGTAAATAGATTAAGCATTGTTTATAAAGAACGTTTTTCTGGTGATAATTCAACTTTTTCTAATCTATCAAACATAATCTCTTTCAATAAATCTTCAAAAAACGATAACGAAAACGAAGAAGAAATAACCAATGTTGTAGAGTCAGTTGCTATTTCCAAAGAAGAAAACCATATTGAAGCAGAAGAAGCAACTATAGTTGAATCAGTCGAAGAAGCTAAGCAAGAAGTAAACAATGACTTTGTAAATCAAATAACAGTCGCAGCTGTTTCTGGAATAACAGTAGCAACAGCATCTAATTTAACTTCAGTTAGTATGGAAAACCCAGAAACACCTGTTCCCCTACCCTCTACAGAAGAAAAAGAAAGTCAAAATTTCCAGGAAACTAACGAAAACAAACAAGAACATACTTTAGCAAACATAGTTTGTGAAGCAGAAAACAATGTTTCACATGAACCAAAAATAATACCTGTTGTAAAAATAATTACACCAGTAAAACAAGAAGAAATCAATGAAAAAAAAGAAATTCATGAAACAACCGAAACGATACTGCATGACAGCATAATACNNGAAGTAATGATTATCAACACAATAAACGCTACAAAAAAGCCAACAGAAAGCATTTATTTAGACGATAATCCGATAGACAAGGAAATAAAAAACCTCGAACTTTCAGAAGCAGAACCTTCTAAAGAAGAATTTGTAGCAAAATTGCCTATTCCAGAAGAAATCTTAAAAATGCCTAAGCCTAGAAATACAAACGATATAAAAGTAGACTTAGAAAACCGTTCTTTAGAGTTAATACAAACTTTAAACGATTTTGGAATTAAAGCTACTATTACAGACGTAGTTTATGGTCCAGCGATATCAAGATTTGAATTAAAACCAGCGCCAGGTATAAAAGTCAGCAGAATTACGTCTTTATCAGATGACATGGCACTAGCGCTTTCTGCACAATCAATAAGAATAGAAGCTCCTATTCCTGGAAAGCCTGCTATAGGCATCGAAATACCAAACAAAGAACCTACTCCTGTTTATTTTTACGACCTTGTTCATAACGATAAGTTCGTTAATAGCCCAGTATTACTTAACATAGCACTTGGACAAACAATTAACGGTCAAGCAGTTTATGCTGACTTAGCCGATATGCCCCATCTGCTAATTGCAGGCTCGACAGGTTCAGGTAAATCCGTATGTGTTAATACCATTATAGCAAGCATTTTGTTTAGAGCAAGAGCCGACCAAGTTAAATTCATAATGATAGACCCCAAAATGGTTGAACTTTCATCATATAACGGAATACCTCACATGATAGCCCCAGTTGTTACCGACCCTCAAAAAGCAGGCGATGCCCTACTCTGGGCACAAGAAGAAATGACTCGTAGATACACTCTATTAGCCGAATGTGGATGTAAAAAACTTGAAAGTTATAATGAACGTTTAGAAGAATTAAGACAAGAAATTAATCCAGCACTTGAAAAATTACCCTTAATAGTGATAGTAATAGATGAGCTAGCAGATTTAATGATGACAGCTAGAGATAAAGTTGAAACAACAATTTGTCGTCTAGCGCAAATGGCAAGAGCCGTTGGAATTCATCTAATAATCGCAACTCAGAGACCTTCCGTAGACGTATTAACAGGATTAATTAAAGCAAATTTACCAACAAGAATTGCTTTTTCAGTAGCTTCTGCGGTAGACTCTAAAACAATACTTGATAGTAAGGGCGCAGAAAAACTTATAGGGAAAGGCGACATGCTCTTTATTCCAAAAGGGCGTAACAAGCCACTTAGAGTTCAGGGTGCCTTTGTATCTGACGGCGAGCTTAAAAAATTAGTTGACTTTGTTAAAACTCAGGGTAAACCTGAATATGTTGACATTCAACCAATTAAGACCGACGATGATGACGAAGACGATGACATACATGAAGAAATTCCTGTTGATTCAGATGCTGAATTAATCACGAGAATAGTAAATTATCTTGAAACTCAGGAAAAAACTTCTACTAGTATGCTACAAAGAAAGTTTAGAATAGGTTATAATAGAGCAGCAAGAATTATGGATCAACTAGAGGAAAAAGGAATGGTAACTCCAACAGATGGTTCAAATAAACGCAGAGTGCTGATCGGAAGGAGCATATCCCAGCTATGACAAAAGAAATCTGCCCTTTTCTGGGAAAGGTGAGAGATGATGAAAACTGCACAGGTAATTGTATTCAAGACCAGTGCATGTTCTTTAACGGTAAACAATCCCGATGTATTTTCCTTGATATTAGTGCCGCATCAAATGAATATCTTGAATCTCTCAAACGAATGTCAGAACAAAACGAACTGATTCTTTTAAGAAACAGAGTTTCTCAGTTTTCTGAATCAGAAAAGAAAGAAAGAATTAGCTTTTATGCCAATCAAGCTGATATTTATCGAAATAAAGGGAATTTTTCAAAAGCTATGCTTGAGTATAAAAAATCCCTTATACTCGGCCCTACCGATCCTGCTGTTCATGAATCATTAGGTGATATTTATTCCATACAGGGTGTTCTAGAAGAAGCTATTTCATCTTACAGACAGTCTTTAAAATCAGACCCCGAAAACGGAGAAACTTGGATAAAGCTTATTCTTCAATATCGTGCTTTCACTGCTGGTATGCCAGACAGAGAAAAGCAAAATAAAGAATACCTAGACAGATTAACACAAGAAATTAGAGAGCTTAAAAATCTTTCGATGGCAAACTGCATCGAAGGAAACGCAAATTTAATTTTACATCCAAACGATCCAGAAGCTCATGCTCTACAAAGAGATAAAGCTTCTGTTATGCTAAATAAAGCACTTGAATTAGATCCCAAAAACATATGGGCCCATCTTGGAATAAAAGATATTAAACTATACAATAACGACTATGAAGGTGCAATAAATCAGCTAGTAGAGGGATTAAAACAAAATCCAGATAATACACGTCTTACATTTGAATTAGCTGAATGTTATCTTTTAGCACAGGCTGACCATGCTATGCAAACAGAAGATGCTTTTGCAAAAGCTCAAGAAGGTTATAAAACTGTTTTAAACAAAGACCCAAGATATGCTACAGCTTATTTCCGATTGGGCTACATAGCAGAAAATCGTGCCTTTTATGATCAAGCTATAGAATACTATCAACAAGGTTTAAGCATAAATCCAACAAATTCTGTTGCCCATTTTAGAATGGGTAAAATACACTTGCTTATGGGTATGTTTGAACTTGCCATAGAAAGATTTAAAGAAGTCATTAGTCTTTCTAAGAATCAAGTTTACGCCATTTATCAGGAAGGATACCGCTTTAACAAATTAAGATTCTTTAATGAAGCTACACCGCTCGATGCTTGGATTGAATTAGGTAAAATTTACGTTAAACGTCGCAATTACGATGACGCATTTGATGCTTTCCAAAAAGCTCTCGACATAGACAAGTCAAGCCCGTTAGCTATAATGAATCAGATAGATCTTTACAAAATCAGAACAGAAGATCTTAAAGATTCTGACACAGTATATAGCAAATATATCGAACAATACAAAAACGCCGCCATGCTCGATTTCCAAAATCCAGTGGCGCATTTTGCCTTGGCTTATGCATGTCAGGTGTTCCCCGCAAATCTTGCAGAAAAACAAGAAGAACGATTGGAAGAAGCTTTAAACGGCTATCAAATGGCAATAAACTTAGATCCAAACTTCAAATGGGCATATTGGGGTTTAAAAGCTTCATATATAGCTTCTACAGCAGACGATATTCCATTGTATGACCAAGCTCTTGAAGCTTGTAAACTTGTTACAGAACTTGACCCAGAAGATCCGAGAGCTTATTTTGAAACAGGCGACGTATATCGCAAAATGGGCAATAAAGAGATGGCGCTTACTTGTTTCGAACAAGCTACCGAAAAAGACAAGTCATACATTCCAGCTTACCTTAACATGGCTGAAATTAAATGCGAAGACAATAAACTTGAAGAAGCAGTTAAATTCTATCAAAAAGTTATTCGCATAAATCCAAATTTTGCTCAAGGTTATTTCGATTTAGGTCGCGTTTGCTATCAAATGCAAGAAACCGATAAAGCCATGGCAAACTTACGAAAAGCTATTGAGCTTGATATCGACTACACAGAAGCTCACTTCCTTATTGGTAAAATCAGCTTCGAAGAAGGTCAGTATGAATCTGCAAGAATCAGATTCGGAAGAGTCATTGAACTTACGCCAGAAAATTCAGAAGCTTATTATTACCTCGGACTTGTTAAACACAAACAAGGCAATTTCAAACAAGCTATTGAAGATCTTACAAAAGCAATCAACCTTTCGCAAGATCCAACAAAAATGCAATTTGACTTGGCAAAACTTTACTTTGACGCAAGCAATTGGGATAATGCAAAAGATACTTTGGAAATCATATTGTCTCAAAATCCAGACTATATCGACGCAATCATTCTTTATGCACAAACCCTTGAAAGACTTGATCAAACAAGAGAAGCTGAAAACGAATATCTGTTAGCAATAGAAAAGGCTCCAGAAAATATCGTAGCCCACGAATACCTAGCTCATTTGTATGAAAGCACCGATCAAATTTATAAAGCCGAAGACGAGTTCCAAAAAGTTGTTGAAATAAATCCGGAACACGTAGAAGCGCAAATGGCTCTTGCAAAGATTTACATAGTCAGAGATCTTAAAGATAAAGCCATGAATGCTTTGTTAACTATAGTAGATATTAAGCCCGACATCTTTGAAGCTCATCTCGAACTTGCAAGAATTTACCACGGAAGCAACAGACTCGAAGAAGCAGCTGATAGCTATAATAAAGCAATAGAAATCAGGCCAGACGCTCCACAAGCACATGTCGAACTTGCAGACGTATATCTCGAGCTTAATAAAACATCTCAAGCTATTGATGAATACAGCAAAGCACTCGAAATCGATCAGTCTCTTACAGAAGCCTTACTAAATTTAGGCGATTTGTATACTTTAAGCGAACACTACGAATTAGCAAGCAACTGTTATAGAAGACTTGTCGAACTGGAACCACAAAATCATTCAGCTCGCTTCAAACTCGCTGAAACCTATTATCATCTTGGCTACTTGGAAAAGGCTCTCGATGAATATCTTAAAGTTGCAGAAATCAACGATGAACGCACCGACGCACTTATCAGGCTGGGTAAAATTTACGCTTCCCTGGAAAAATGGGAAGAATCAGCTCGATTCTATGTCAAAGTATTCGATACTGACCCAAGCAACGCAATTATACACTTTGAACTTGGTAAAGTATATGACCACCTTAACAGGCTTACCGATGCACTTAATGAATTTGAAGCTGCCCTTAATAGTGAACCTAATAATCCTATTATCTTGACAGAAATAGGATTAATGCACAGTAAGCAAGGTAATATCGACCAGGCTATAAATAGATTATCAAAAGCTATACAGATAGACAATGATAATCCTGTTTCACATCGTGAATTAGCAATGGCATATATAAACAAAGGTCGCGTAGACAAAGCTATAGGTGAATTTAAAGAAGCTTTGAGACTAGACCCAACTAATATCATGGTAAATACCGAACTTGCTAAAGCTTACGCAAGTCAGGGTATTGCAGACGAAGCTGTTACTGCATATAAGAAAATCATAGAACTTGATCCACGTAATTCAAGCGCACACTTCGAACTGGGAATTATTTATTCTGCACAAGGCTTAGTAAACAATGCAATATCAGAATTCAGAAGCGTTATTGGTCTTGCTCCAGACCATAAACGAGCCCACTTGGAATTGGCACGTCATCTAAGAGATACAGAACAAATAGAAGAAGCTATTCCTGAATTCAGAAAAGCAATCGAACTAGATCCCGAAAACGCAATAATTTACTATGAACTCGGTGATATACACTACAAACGAAGTGAAAACGCCGAAGCTCTAGAAATGTTCCAAAAAGCTCTTGATCTCCAAGACGACTACGTTGATGTATACCAAAAGATTGGTATGATACAAATGTCCTTTGAAAAATGGCAAGAAGCCCGTGAAATGTTCGAACATGCAATCGAACTTGAAGCTGACAACTATGCTATTTATAAAGAACTTGGAGAAGCATGCGAAAAACTCAATGATTCTAATGCCGCAGTACAAGCTTTTGAAAAAGCCCTTGAATTCAGACCTGGTGATTTGAATATAATCTATCGTCTTGGTGCTCAATATAAGCTTTCAAAGAATTTCAACGCAATGATTGAGCTTTACACTAAAGCAGTTAAAGCAGCTCCTAAGAATGCATTATTCTTCTTTGAACTTGGTGAAGCTTACAAAGGCAATGGAGAAACCGACAAAGCTATTGAAACGCTCGAACAAGCATTAAGACTTAATGAAAATCTAATTGAATGTATTTATTCTCTTGGAAATCTATTCTGGGAAAATAACCATTACGATAGAATGATAAAACTTTACAAACGAGCAATAACAAGGTATCCTACAAATAGTAGAGCACACTTTGAACTCGGTAAAGCTTATTATAAAGTTCTTAAAGTTGGTGACGCGATTAATGAATATAAAAAGGTTATTAATCTTGAGTCCAACCATAGAGAAGTATATTTTGAATTGGGTAAACTTTACTTTGAGAACGGAATGCTCGACGAAGCTGCCAGCACATTGGAACAAGCAGTTAAGATTACTCCAAACAACGGAGAAGCTTTCTTCCTACTAGGCAAAGCCTATGAAGGCATGAATGAAAAAGAAAAAGCTACAGCTGCATTCAAAAAAGCCAATGGCAAGATGGAAGAAAACTATGAAATCCTTCTTAATGTTGGCGCAGACCATTTTGAAAAAGGCGATTATGAACAAGCGCTTGAAGATCTAACTAAGGCTTCTGGCTTTACAGAAGCTACTTCCCAAGTATTCTTCTTATTAGGAAAAACTTACCGCGCTCTTGGCATGAAAAAAGAAGCTATAGAAGCTCTTGACAAAGCCGAAGCAATGATGGAAAACGAATAATATAAACATATATAAAGATAAAGGCAAGCAAGGAGACAGGCAAATGATTAACAAATGGGAAATCCTTTTAGAGAAAGGACAAACCTATTACGAGCTAGAAAACTACGAAAAAGCTTCCGAAACTTTTAAGAAAGTTCTTTCGGAAAAGCCAGATTTAGTTTCAGCTATGAAAATTCTTGCCGAATGTTACGAACACCTCGGAAACAAAAAAGATGCAATAACCTCTTTCGAAAAACTTTTAGCGTATGAACCAACCAATACGGAGCTTATGAGCAAGATTGGTGGTTTATACATAGATATAGTTCAACCGGAAAAAGCGATTAACTATTATGACAAAGCAGCTAGTCTACAGCCAAAAAACAAAAAGCTGCAATATGATTTAGGCGTTTTAAACATGCGCCAGAATCACTATGAAGCTGCCGAAAGATACTTTGAAAAAGCTATAGACTTAGACCCACTTTATCAAGAGGCTGTTGTTGAACTTGCTCGCCTTAAAGTTTCCGTTAACGATATACAAGGCGGAATTGACTTATATTTAAGAGCAATAGAAAATGAACCTGATGATGCTTCATTGCACTCAGAACTAGGCGAAGCCTATGAATTTAATGGTCAGTATAATGATTCCATAATGGAATACAAAAAAGCTGAATACCTTAATCCCAATGATCCCAAAATTCACTTCAAAATAGGAAAAGACCTTGAATCAAAAGGCAAATTAGAAGAAGCTCTTAATAAATATCAATCTGTAAAAGAGCTAGACCCCAATAATATAGAACTCTACTATCGTTGTGGGAAGCTTTATCAACGTCTTGAAAAAACAGAAGCTGCTCGTCAGGAATTTGAAAAAATAGTTGAACTCAAACCTGATTGGTTGGAAATCCGTTACGAACTCGCCAATCTTTACGGAGAAAGAGGAGATTACGAACAGCAAATAAAAGAATATGAAGCCATAGCACAGCATGATACTACTTCCACAGAAGTAATGAAAAATCTGGCTGCTTCATATGCAGCTAATGGCGAATTAGATAAATCCATTGAGTATTACAATAAAGCATTAGAATCAGACCCAACAGATTACGAAGTGCTAGATAGAATATATGAAGTAGTAGCAGCAGGTGGCGATCCAGAACTTTGTTTAGATGCTCTCGAAGCTCTGTCTCAAATACGTCCAGATGATTCAGACCTTATGCTGATATTAGCTAGAGCTTGCAGTGCTCAAGGCATGATGGATGAAGCAAATGAATTTTATAATAAAGTTCTCGAACTAGACCCAGACAGAAGCGATATAAAAGGTGAACTTAGAGCAATATACAGAAGCAAAGGCATGGTTACAGAAGAAATTGACGCAATTAACCACCTCCTTGAAACTGATCCAAACAATATCGAACTTCTAAACGATTTACAGGAACTTCAAACTTCATCAGGACGAGAAAGAGAAGCAGTTACAACCCTATCTCGACTAAATCAACTCGAACCATCATCAAAATGGCTTTCAAAACTTGGCAATATATATATGAGACTTGGTTTTGTCGGCGAAGCTATTGCTACCTTACAACAAGCTTTGCAACAAAATCCAGACGATACTTCACCACATATTGTTCTAGCTGAAATATATAAACAGCGCAATATGACTGAAGAAGCCATAAATTCTTATAACGTAANNGCCCATATGGCTTTAAGCGATCTTTATAGAAGTTTAGGAAGAACCCAAGATCAGATTTCCTCTTTGGAAAACGCTGTTGCGCTTGGAGCAAGCGAACCTCGAATATTCTTAGAACTTGGCGATTTATTACTTAAAGCAAATGATGAAAGAGGCTTAGAATATCTCTCTAAAGCAAAAGAAAATGCAAACGGCAATCCAGAACTTCTTAATAAACTTATTGATATTTACTTAATGAGAAATAGACTGCAAGAAGGTCTAAATGAAATAGAAGAGTTACGTCAACAAACTCCTGAAGACTTGTCACTTTACATCAAGATGGCTAAGATATACATGAGTCAACAAATGTATTCAGAAGCGCTTTCTGTACTTGAACAAGCCAGAATGATGGCACCACAGGATATTTCAGTAGCTTTAGAAATTGCCCGTATTCACTTAAATAATCAAGATTATGAACAAGTTATCAGAATATTACAAGAACTACGTCAAACTCAACCAAATAACTCCAACATATGCTCTCTAATTGCAGAAGCCTATGCTAAATCCGGAGACCCAGAATCGGCTATTATGGAATTAAAGACATTTATTACACAACATCCAGCCGATTATGACGCAAGAGTTCAGCTTGGTAAGATTTACGCTATCAGTAATATGATGGATCAAGCTACGATGACTTTCAAATCAATCTTAGCAGAAAGAAACGACAACCCAGTAGCTCATGTAGAACTTGGTATAATATATCTCAATATGGGTAAATCATACAGCGATGCTAATATGATTGAAACAGGCGTTTCTGAAATTAATTCAGCATTGAATATAGATCCAAATAGCATACCAGCTCATTTACAACTAGGTATTTATTATCAGGAATCTGGTAATATAGATAACGCTTTATCAGAATTTGACAAAGTGCTTAAACTCGACCCGCTTCATGCAAAAGCTAAAGAATACCATATGGCATTATCTAATATTAAGTTAGCAACAAAAGCAGAAGAAGGTATTAAACAAGGTAGAATATACATAGAAAGAGGCATGGTTAAAAACGCAATCATGGAATATGAAAACGTTATTAATCTACAACCTCAGAACCAGCTTGCATGGTTTGAACTCGGAAACATCTATCTTAACGAAAATAGTCCAGAAAAAGCTATTGAATGTCTGCAAAAAGCTAAAGATATCAATCCAAATGAACTGGAAGTTTATACTGCTCTTGCTCAAGCCTACCTTAATATCAACCAACCAGATGAAGCTTCTATTGAGCTTCAAGAATTGCTTGGCATAGAACCGAGCCACTTTAACGGCCTAGTAATGCTCGGGAGAATTTTCAAAGAAAAAGGCTGGATAGACGAAGCAATAGAAAAATATCAAACCGCATATCAGGTTGTTCCAACAGAATTAGAACCAGTATTGCAACTTGGCATAATGTGTCGCGACAAGGGCGATACAGAAAACGCCCATGCTTGGTTTACTAAAGTTATAGATATAGACGCAGGCAATACAGAAGCAAGTGAATTCTTTGCCAACCTTACAGCAAGTAAGAAGAACGCAGAAATTCAAGACGCAGTTAATAAAGCACAAGATGCTGAAGCAAAAGGCGATATAGATACAGCTATTATGTATTACGATGCCGTAATCGATTTAGACAACAGAAATCTTGAAGCTCGCTATAAACTCGGTCTTCTTTATGAAAGCAAAAATATGTTCGATGAAGCTACTTTTGAATATGAACACGCTCTCGGACTTGATACAGAAGAAAAATATAAAGAATTGCCTCTTAAATTGGCAAGACTTAGTATGCGTAAGAGCAAAATGGTTGAAGCCGTTGATCTGTTGCGAACATCGAAGAAATATTTCCCAGAAGATCCCGATATTCGTATAGATCTTGTTACTCAAATTAAATACAAAGTTCTTAACGGTATATGCTCAAAAGAAGAGTTGGAAGAAACAAACGTAGAACTAAGAAATGCTATTCAAAACAGCACAAATTATTGCGATTGGATGGAATTCGGCTTATTCATTTCTAAAGGTCTAGACCTATCTATAGATGAAGATACTGCAGTTTCAGAAGCTATAGCCGCTTTCGAAAAAGTAATGGAATTAAATCCTGGCTATATGTTTGCAATGGCAGAACTTGCCAAAGTTTACCATCGTAAGAATATGCTTCCAGAAGTTGAAAATATCTATACTCAAATTCTGGAAAAAGACCCAGACAATATTCTCGTTCATAAAAAGCTTTCTGAACTTTACAGAATACTTGGAAGATATGAAGAATCCATTTCCGAATTGCGTCAGCTTATCGAACTCGACAGAATGAACGGCGAAAACTACATGAAAGTTATAGATATTATAAAAGACATGTATGCAAAAGCGCCAAATAAAGCTCAACTTCATACCGAAGTAATCAATCAGTATCAAGCTGCCGCTGATGCTGCTCCACAAGATATTATGCTTAATTTTGCTCTTGGTTATGCTTATATAGCTCTTGGCTCAGGTTTAACTCCAACACCAAGCGAAGAAGAACAACAAAAAGCAATTTATTACTTAAAGCTTGCTAATAGCTGCGATCCAAGCAATTTGTGGCCATATTGGGGTTTGAAAGTCGTATATAGCAAACAGTCTATTATGGGTAAACATATGTATGACGAAGCTATTTCGATTTGTCGCAGAGCTTTAAAAGTAAATGAAAACAGCGCAAGAGCTCATTACGAATTAGGTGAAGCTTATAATGAAAATTACGATGTTAACCAGAAAAATGAAGCTATGCAAGAATATCGTAAAGCAATTCAGTTAGATCCTGGTTACATCGAAGCTCACTTCCGCTT
>LXOW01058855.1_pt1 | contig 18239 bp, 38 predicted proteins | sample 1368591 | NCBI WGS metagenome assembly LXOW01 (sample SAMN04884650, study PRJNA319009) | bovine gut metagenome | isolation source: Cow rumen | host: Bos taurus | place: Italy: Legnaro (PD) | collected 2014-07-09 | reverse complement strand
CTCGGACTCACCCCATAGGGAGGGGGTGGGGGTCTAGCAACTCTTTTGACCCTGGGGGGGGTGTACCCCGCCGGGGCATCCACCGTGAACCAAAGCCATTTAACGGAAAAGATTTTAAGTAAAATTTTTAAACCGCAAAGTAAAAATCAAAGGTAAAAATCAAAGTGCAACTATTGCCAATCCCTTATAGAATAAGGCTTAACGCTTAATCAACAAAGGTTAAATATTTTAGGTTAAAGAAGTACAGGTAAAAGGAAAGCAAGCCCACAACCAACGCGGGGCCCCAGCAACGGCACAGAAAATGGCAAACGGACGCTTTATCTTTTAACCTTTAACCCGGCGGCGGCGCGCGCGGTCCATAGACAAGCCCACTCAAGGATGGCTGGCATTTGCACGCATTCAGCTCACAGGACCGCCGATTTACACACGCCAACGACAACGGCAAAGACGCGGGAACGGGCTTAAAACGCGCGTATGGGCCTTTAATCGCTCATGAGGATTCACGGCACCGCGCAAAGAAAACTACCCGTTTTTGCAAACTATATCCGCAAAACAATACAAAATGTATGGATTTGGCAAAATACTTGTACTTTCAGTCATAAAGAAACGCTTTACAACTCAAATTTAAGTCACTTAAATCCACTTAAATAATTTCCGCAGCGGAAATAATTTAAACTGGTTGAAATGAAAATTTCAACCGGTTTAAATTCAAAAAATGCCGTTTTTACTTAAATTTCGCCAATTTACACAAAGTTTTCAAGTTGAAATTTTGAAAAATTGCTCTATATATATAATAAATAAGTATATATATATACTGAGGTTGATGTAATAAGTAACATTTTTCTTTCTTTGGTTCTTTCTTTCTTTTGAAAAAATCAAACGAAAAAGGCACAATGTAAAAAATCCCGACCAGTTAAGGCCGGGATTCGTAAGCGACGCTACAAAAGTTTACACCGTTGCGGCGTCAATCTTTTGCAAGTCCTTGATTCCACGGATGCAGTCAAGCGTATCATCGAGCATCTGGGCGCTCACGAAGCACCCGGCATTTTGCTCAATCTCACCTTTGATGATTTTAAGGTGATTGCAGAAGGCGTCCTTGAAAAAGGTCGTCATTTCCTTGTCCATGTTAGGCTCCTTTTGAAATGCGGCTAATCAGCTTGCTTGCATCATCAGCCGAGAAGGTAAAACCGAGAAAGTCAACGGCAGGCATGTTGGCGAACGCATCCGAAAACGCCGTTGCAAGCCTCGATTCGTCAACCGTCGCGCCATCGTCGGACACGATTCCCGACATCTGCAAGAACGGCATGTAAGGCCGCACCGCCGGTTCAGGGTTGGTCTTGAGCGCACCGATCGCCATGTATGCGCCAAACTTTTTAAGGTTGTTGGGCATGCTTGGCAAGACATCGTTTGCGGCGAACGACAACACGCCGTCCATCGCTGTTTTTAATGGCACCATTGGTTACCACCTTACGCAGCAGCGCTGGTCGTTGCGGGAGTGGTGGTTGTGCCACCGCTGACCGGCGGGGCGATGGGCGGAAAAGGCGGGGGCATCGGGGCGACGAATGCCGGGCCATAGCCAGGGTTAAGCGCACGGTTCGGCACGCAGTAGGTGCAGATTCCGTTCACCTTTTCGGAGAGGTTCGCAAGGCCGTTCGTGATGATCTGGTCACGGAGCGGGGCGGCGGTCTCCAGCGCGATAATGCGGGATTCCGTATTTGCCAGGCGTTCAGAGAGAGCCATAAACTTGCCATCGGTGTATTGCTGGGATTTGAGCAAGGCAATTTCGTTGTCCTTTTGTGCAAGCTGGTAGGTGGCATTGTTCGCCGGGTTCTGGTTACCGCCGAAAAGGCCGCCAAGGCCGTTGCCGCCACCGATAAGGCCAGTCACGGCGGCAGTTGCTACAGAGGAGAGGACAAGCGCGGTCGTACCAACACCGGTGCTTGCATAACTTTTGTTTTCGTCTTTGTTGTTGTAAATCGGCATAATAGAGCCTCTTTTTTATGGTCCGCAACATCGCGCCCATGCTCCGAAATTACGCCCGAAAAACCGCTTTATCGCAGGCGTTGCACTGCAAGCCCTCCATTGTCACCACTTGCCACCATTTACTATTTGCATCTCATGATTTTTGTAGTTAAATTTCATTAGAAAATCATTAAAAAAATCTTAAAAAAATAGGATAATACTATGAAGAACCTGCTTTTTGAAAAAGACCCACCACATGTCTTGCCCGCCGTGAAGCCTCCGCACTCCGGACACGACGGGTATATCTCTCCCAAGGAGCTTGCGCTCACGACCGGAAAACACCTGCGAACCATCAGGCGCTGGATAAAGCTAGGGCATATCGAATACTACCAGCCTGCAGGTCCGGGATCGACGGTTTTAATTCCGAAAAGCAGTCTAGGGAAGCTGCCAAAAGACACGGACAAATAACACCCCATCACATCAACCGCTATTTTGAGACGCGTGGCGACACGCGCCGTGGAATATTATGACCAAAAAAGAAGCCCTAGCGCTCATTTACGCACTCGCCCGAAAATCGCTTGAAGACCCGGACAGGCAGCCAACCGCCATGCGGAAAATCGTGGAAATAATCGAGAGAAATTTTATAAAAGTTTAATCATTTTTTCTCTTCGGAATTTTGCTCTTTGGCTTTTTTCTCTTGGAGTAGCTTCATTGCCTCTCCAAACGCCCAACTGAGGTCTGTTGGTGTTATCTGGTCTTGTGATTTTTCTGTGGTTGGAGGCGGTGACGGTCTTTTGTACTCGACGCCAAACAAAGTTTCAACGGTTGCGCCCACCCGCAATAAACGAATAGTAGCGTTGTATTTCGGTCGATTGCCGTTTTTGGATTTTTTACATCCCCACCGATTGATTGTCTGCGAATCAAGTTTAACGAGCTTGCAAAGCCCATCTAAATCAAGCCCGGTTTCACAAAGGATTTTATTAACATCAATGATGTGAAGAAATTCCTCTTCAGCTTTCTTTTTGACCTTCTTGTTTTCGCCATTTGCGTCCATGATGTAAAAATAGGAATTAGAACCATTTCAATAAAAAAAATATTGAAAAATTATTGAAATTCTATTGACATTGTAGAAATCCTAAGTTATATTATAGAAAAACGACACAAAATTATAGAATTTCTATAAAACAGAGGCTATGATGATTCAAATGCAACTCCCTAATGAAATGTCGAAGTACCTCACCGACATTAAAAAGGTCAGAGAGGAAAACGCCGAATCAACGACAAATAAGTCTATAGCAATCGACGCTATTAAGGCTTTTCACAAAGCAATCTGCCCAAATAACACCAAGGCTTAAAACATGGCGAGACCAAAAATGCAGACTCCAACATCATTCAATTTTAATCTCAACGCATTCGGGAATATTGTTTCGTCGTTTGCAGATGATAGAGAGCTTGGCAAATTTTTCCGCAAAGCTTACGAAGACTTGCGCAACGGTTGCAAAGATGATGATGTTGACGACCGCATTTCGGAACTCTATCAAAAAGCCATGAACCAGCTTAGTGCAAGTCAATTAAAAAATGAAAAAATGTACAAAAATAGAAAAGGCTCTGGTAAGCCGGGTTCGGCTGCTTGTCAAAACTCAAACACCATCAGTCAGCAGGTGGCCGAGCCTTGCCTTTTCCTCGATGTCTCCAGCAAAAAGAGCTTTGGCGAAAACGGTCTTGTAAAGCTGAGCGACTTGCAGGCTGCAAAGTTGAAAGAGCTTTACGGCACCGATTTTGACACGGCAATTACCCTGCTTGAGGGCTACATCGAGAACAGCACCAAGGGCAAAAAGTACAAGGACCATTACAAGGTTCTCGCCCGTGGCAACTGGGTCTTTGACAAGATCCAGCAAATGCGCCTCACGCAAAAGCGCATCGAAAAAGTTGACAGAAGCGGCAAGAGCTTTGCACAGCAAGAGCGTGACCGCACCGTGCGCATGTTGCGCGGCGAAGACCCGGACGGAAGAACCGATATTGTCAAGGACAGCCAGCTTTCTTACGAAGAACTCCGCAACATCTATGGATAAGGTAAGTATATGGATATCCAGCAGAAAGTAAATCACCTGAGCGCACTTGTCCGCCTCGAATCCATTGAGTACCTGGTCAAGGAAGACCGCATCAAGTGCGGAGCCCTGCCGCTCTCCGAAGACGAACTCACGATTTTCAAGCGCCTCGCATTCCGCTTGCCGTGCAACACCCGCAAGCTCCGTGCGCTCTTCAACGATGCCCACGATATGCAGAAGGAACGCGGGATGTTCCCGCACCCGGCAACAATTATCGAAATGGAATGGTGCCTAAAAAACCGCTATGTGGGCATGTATCAGAAGTGCAAGTTTAGCTGGATGCCGGATCCCGAAGACAGCGACTTGAAAAAGCTGCCAGCTTTTAAAACGCTTGACGCTTTGTACAAAAAAATCAAAAAGGCTTTGCCGCCAATCGACAAGACCGCGATTACCGACGAAGCGACCGCAATTATCAACAACCTCGCCATCAGCCTTACAAAGGAGAGCGCATGAACTTTGACATCCACGATATCGAGTACCAGCCAAAGCGCATCATCTTCACGCGCAGCGTAAAGAAGGCCCTCCGCAAGGCTTTTGCAGACGCCATCACGGGCGCATCCGCAATCACCCTGCTAATTGCAGGCAGCATGATCTGAGGTCATAATGAAGCCGCATCCGTTCAACATCGTCAAGCGTCACAACTACATGCAGGCACTGCACATGCTCTGTGTCAAGATGGGATGGACAAAGGAATATTCCTACTACATCCTTGGGCGATCGCCTGAATGTTGCGCGAATGGCGGCAAGAGAGAATTTATCAAGAAGGCGACGAGAATTCTCGCGTACAATTACGCAGGAATCCACACGGGAGAAGACCCGGCACAGTCGCCAAGGCTGCTCCCGGAATCCAACCCGCTCAGCCAGCCGCTAAGAATGCCACCAGAATTTGAAGGAGAATCTAAATGTCATTGAATGTTGTTACAGTAATTGGCCGCCTTGGCGGAAATCCGGAAATCATGATGTTCAATTCAGGCACACAGCGCGTCCGCTTTTCCATCGCAGTAAACCGCGACTACAAGGATGAAGACGGCAACCGTCCAATCGACTGGATCCCGGTCATCGGATGGGGCAAGGGCTGTGCCAATTACGCCACCGCCACGCATTTGGCCAAAGGCGACGAAATCTGCATTTCCGGAAGGCTCGAAAACACGCACTGGCAAGACGAAAACGGCGAGAACCGCACGGGCTTCTGCATCAATGTTGACCGCATGTATCTGACCAGTAAAAAGCGTTCCAAGGATGGCGCAAGCGCCGAAAACGCACAGCCGAAAAACGATGTCGCTTATGAAAATCCCGCCTACTCTGCCGAAGAAGATTTGCCGTTCTAAGGGGTGCGAAAATGAGAAAGAAGGTCAATAAGTATGGTAACCGCACCTACACGGTCAAGGAATTGCAGGAGCTTTTGCCGAAGCTCGAAGGCGACCGCACGGCTGCACAGGCTCTCGGCAAAAAGATGGGAATGCGCATCTACATCATCGACCTCTTGCGCGGCTTGCTGGGTTTCACGGCGACAACTCCCGCCAAGATTCCGCAAGAGAAGATTGACAAGCTAATCAAGGTTTTCAACGACAATCCGGAAAAGAGCCTTTATCAGATTTTCCGCGAATACAAGGACAAGATCGGGCTTTCGGGTGGATATCAGACCTATTACGCAATCATCCGCAAGGCGGGTCTCGAATGCAACCGCAAGCGAAATTACTGGACCGTTTTCAAGGACAAGCGACTTATCTACATGCACGAAGTTCAAAAGCTGAGCTTCCGCGAAATCCAGAAGCAGTTCCCGGAGCGAACAAAGAGCGCCCTCGAACAGCGCTACGAAAAACTCAAGCGGGGGGCGGCGTAATGGAAGTGAGGCGATTGAAGGGAGAAACGCAGTTCGGCACCTATGTCGTGAGCATCTTTATCGACAAGGGCCGAATCGACAAGATCGAGATTTGCGGTCGTGGCGCTAACAGGGCGGTTGTCGAAACTTGCGGATGGCTTTCGGGAATCAAGACGACGATGACCGAAGAGGCAGTCAAGGCGGTCAAGCTCGACATGATGAAGCACAACGAATATAGAGGCGAATCATGTACAACTGGACCAACGCAGACTTGAAGTTTTTGATGCTCGGGATTTTGCCGAAAGGCCGAAGCGTCCGGGCGTGCCGGGTGTACTGCCACCGAAAAGGCATAAAGTTCCCCGGAAAGAAGTTCTTTGACGAGAACGAACAAATTATACAAAAGTTTGAACAAAGGTACAACAAAAAGGAAATCAGAATGGAACAGAGCTTGAAAGAAATCCCGCTCAATAAAATCCGGGAAAATCCGAACAACCCGCGCACCTGCATCGAGAGCGTTGACGACCTCAAGGCAAGCATCCGCGTGAGCGGTCTTTTGCAGCCAATCGCCGTGCGCTGGAAGGATGGCTGTTACGAAGTGGTTGCAGGTTCCCGCCGCTTGCGTGCCTGCAAGGAACTTGGACTCAAGCAAATTGCCTGTAAGGTGTTGCCGCAAATCAGCGACAGCGCCGCTTACGAGCTCGCCACGGCTGAAAATATTGTGCGCGAGAACATGACCGCCGTCGATGAGGCGAACGCCGTCGCAAAGCTCTTTGCACAGGGCAAGAGCCGCACGGAAATCGGTGCCATGTTCGGCAAGTCCGCAAGATGGGCGGAAGGCCGCCGCCGCATCACGGAGCTTGGCGACAAGGCGATGAAATACCTCGCAGCCGGCCGCATCAATTTGGGCCACGCTGAAGTGCTTGCGATGTGCAACCCGGAAGATGTGAGCAAGTATCTTGAATACGCTACCTGGAAAAGTCCGGAAGATTTGAAAAGCGTCATCATGAACGCCCGCCCGCTTTTGGAGCGCGCACCGTTTGACGCAAAGAAAGCCTGCAAGAGCTGTGAAAAGCGCAGCGACCACCAGACGGACCTTTTTGGCGATGTGCAGTGCAGCTATTGCCTCGACCGTGCTTGTTTCGAAGCCAAGGTCAAGGAAGAAGCCGAACGCATCAGAAGAAAGCTCATTGCCGATGGTTACGAAGAAGTGCCACAAGACCAGGCAAGCAACGCAAAGAACGAATGGCAGGGCTGGGTCAGCACCGAAACTGAAGACGAAGACGACAAGGAATTTGTCAGCGAAAAGAACGCCAACGGCGAAAAGCCGCTCTTCTGGGTGGATGACACTACCACCGAATATGGATTTGTATTCCGTCACGAAGGCTATGGCGACGAAGATGAAGATTATGTTGACCAAGACCCGGTTGATACAAACTCTTGGCGATATATCTTCAACAAGATGGATAGCGACCGCCGCGACAAGATCAAGAAGACTGCATCCGCACACGAACGCACGGCAATCCACAGCAAGCTCAAGGAAGTATTTGCAGGGATCCGCAAGGAAGGCATGACGCTCTTGCTGAGCATGCTGGGTCACGAGTTCAAGCTTGAAGATGGCAGCGAAGAAAGCTACCTCAAGCACATCGGCGAAAGCGAAACTGACGAAGGCTTTGGCGACTACTTTATCACGCTCATTGCCGAAGAACTTACGCCATCCTGGTGCGGGCTGAACGAAGCCGAACGCGAATTTTTCGGAGTTGCGGACCGCGAAACTTTTGAACGCGAAGCAAACGAAGAAATCGGCGACGATGCCGAAGAAACAAACGAAAATGGAGAAGATTAATCTATGCGCAATGTGTTGATGATTGACATCGAGACGACCGGCAAGATGCCGGGTTGCAGGGTCCTCACTATCGGTGCTTTCGGATTCGACAAGGACGGAAATCAGGTCGAATTTTACAAGCGCCTTGACGCCGCCAAGATGCACGACGAAGGTCTTGCAGACGACGCACAGACTATTGACTGGTGGTCAAACAAGCCGAAGGATGTCTTTACGGAAGCATTCGGCGGCAGCGATGACCCGGCGACAAGCATTGGCGAATTCAAGTCTTTCTGCTATGGCAATTTTCGCATGGGCAAGGATGACGGATTCCAGGTATGGTGCAACGGGCTTGATTTTGATTTCCCGATCCTCAAGGCGTTTTTCGAGCATTACGGATTCCATTTCCCGTGGAAATTCTGGTGCCAGTACGATTACCGCACAATCAAGAACATTTTCCCGATTGTCAAGGCTGCAGAAAAGAACAAGGACGCCCACAATGCGCTGGAAGATGCAAAGGCACAGATGCGCGGCTTGAGAGACTTTTTCGAGCGTGCCGAAAAGGGTGCGTTGACCTAGAACAACCAGGCACATTCGGTTTGCGGGCGATGGCCTAACCAATAGAGCCTACCCCGTTCCGGGTCCGATTCCCGGAGTGCCACTAAAACAAAAAAGGATCAGGAAAATGCAGACAACAGAAGAAATGAAAGCTTACATCAAGCAGCTCGAAGGCGAAGTGAGCAAGTGGCATCACGCATACGACAACTTGATGACTGAACGGAACTTGCTTGCAACACAAGTGCTCGACCTCAAAAGCAAGCTCCACAGGGCAAATTCCATTATCGCAGCAATCCCGAAGCAAGACAGCGCAACGGAAATCGACACGCTCACCAGCGGGATCAAGAACCTCGAAAAGGAACTCCAACAGTACAAGGGAAATAAGGATTTGACGCAAAGCGCATAGGATTAAGCCAATGGGTGCAGGCACATTCCCTAGTGCCACAACACTAACACACAACATAAACTCCCGTTTTCTCATCTTGTGTATAGACACCGCACCCGGCGGCAAATTTTTCAAAACCAACCACCATCAAAAAAAGGAAAAAACAATGAACTTTATCAGCACGAAAGACATCGATGGCAACGAGATTCTTTTGAACCTCGAAAATGTTTCGGCAATCGAACAGTACAAGAAAGAAAGTGGCGAAACAAAGTATCTCATCCTGCTATTTAAACCCATCACCAAAATCGAAATCAACGCCGAAGAATTTGAAAAGTTTAAAACACTGGTGAATATTACAGAAATCAAACCTGCTTGCGAATTGCCACCATACGACATCCCGGCACCCGAAAGCATCCCGGAAACAACCAAAAAAGTGTTTGCACCCGCTGAAGATTTTGCACCGAAAACCGTAAAGATTGGCGACCAGATTTGGATGAACAAAAACCTTGCCATCGATGATGGCGGCGACGGCATCACGATCAACCAGGAAACCGGCGAACATTACTACACCTGGGATGCCGCCAAGCGCGTTGCGGAAAAAATCAAAGGCTGGCATTTGCCAACAATCGCTGAATGGGATTTCCTTGCAGCAAATGCAGGCGGGCGCGAAGTTTGCGGGAATAAACTCAAGGCTGCAAGCGGTTGGGATGACGACGGCAACGGTACGGATGATTTCGGTTTTTCCGCGCTCCCTGCGGGCTACTACAATGGCAGTTTCAACAATCTTGGCTCCTACGCTTACTTTTGGACGGCCACAGAGTACGTTAGTAGTAACGCGTACTACCGGTACTTCAATACAGGCGCAAGCATGAATTCNNTTCGCCTCGTCAAGGATTCCGAGTGAGCTAAGCCGCAAGGCTAAGCTCACTGCCCCTAGCGGCGCAAGACGCAAGGGGCAACCTTTTCCAAAAAGGAAACAAATAAAATAAAAATCAAGGTCAATAATGAACGAAACCGACAACGAAAATTTTTTGAATCAGCTTGGCGCTACCAAAGAAAGCTACGAATACTTTTTGCAATTGAAAGATAGTTGGAAAGACGCCCGCAATGCTCGTTTCACATTAGAAAGCTTGATTATACTCCAGCAATATTTGTCAAAAGCAATAACAGATGTGTACAAAATATATGACGAAAAATTAAAAGAACAATTAAACATAGTAACCAACCTGAATCTTTAACCATGATCACCGAAAAGCAGTACACAGAATGCAGCGTTTGCGGATACCGAAAGTGGTGCGTTGCGAAAGACGGAAAATTGATTTGCACATCTTGCGAAATCGACCCGGAACACTGGAAAAAGTTGAAACTCTTAAACAAGGGCCTGCAATGAACATCAGCAAACACAAATTCAGGCTCTACATCACACGCCCATCAAAGATGATAAGCGAGATGGATGCAACCGAAATCAAGCTCTTAATCACTCACGCGCAATCGATGTCAAGCGACAGCAAGGCGGTCAAAGACGACAAGGGTCAAGAATACTGGGAAAATGTGATAAGAATTTGCAACACAAGGATTGCTCAATTATGAACAATACATTGCAACTTACAATTGCCGAACCGTGGTTCTCAAAAATCGCATCCGGTGAAAAACTCGAAGAATACCGCGAAATTAAAGACTATTATCGTTCCAGATTTTTCGACGGATGGGATAAGGTCAAGGCTGGTGGACTCTATTGGCACAATGAACAATTTGAACAGCATCCTCAATTCAAAAATTTTGACTTTCTCATTTTACGCAACGGCTACCAATCCAACAGCCCCAAATTAACACTCCGCAATCCAAAAATCAAAATCGACAAGGGTCGCCCCGAATGGGGTGCAGAACCCGGAAAACTTTACTTTGTAATCACTTGGGAGGTTTAAAAATGAAATGCGACGAATTGCAAGAACGATGGTTTGAAGCTTATCCCGTCGAAGGTGATCAAATAATTCCAACTAAAGTCTATGGCAAGAAAGATGCTGACGACGCCATTGCAGAACTCAAGTGCGAATTTAAAGATGTTACCGATGACCGAAACGAGTTCAAGAAACTTTACAGCGAACAGACTGAAAAGCTCTGCATCGAGAAATCGAACGTTGATACGCTTGAGCAAGCTTTAAATCAAATGCAGCGCGCCCTGTGGCTCGCGAGAGCTAATAGAGCACACGCAGAATGGGGACATTGGGCAACTATATGGTTTTGCAGCACCAGTGCCGTTTTGAACATCAACAAATCATCAGTAAGCCAAGATCCTTATAGATGTACAATTCAACGCAACGCCGCTATATGGCGGAACATGTGGAATGAAGTAGAACGTAAGTGTCGAGCCAAGGCGGAGGAGTACAAATGAGCGCAAGATTAAAATTAAAGAAGCTAAAGAGAGAAATGGAGTTTGTTCGCAATGATTGTAGCAAGCGTGAAGAAGAAGCAAAATACGAAAAGCTTAGATGCTACAGGTTATTGGAAGAAAACATCCAAGAAATAGGAGCTTTCGCAGAATTATACCCATGTGATACAATGCGTGGAGCAGTAGATTGTTTAAAATACAATGTCTACAAAATTACCGATTCTATCGTGCGTAAATATTCTGAACAATTAGCAGAATTTGTACAAAAACAATTAACCACGAAATATGTGCTAAATAAGTTTTCAACAGTCAATGTATGTCTTTTGGCTCCTGCATTAAATGAAGACCACATCAAGGTTAAAGTGAGGTAGTAAATGAGCGAACTGGAAATTTATCATTGCGACGAATGGCACAATCCTCACACTGAATTTTACCTCAAGCACGAAGCGGACCGAGAGATAGCCAACCAGAAGCGCAAGCGCTGTCTCGCGTTGGCGGATTATGCCGAAGCAGAAAGCTGTTATCACACTACTTTAGCCAATGGCTTCTGGTTGCTCCGCAATGACATAACAAAAAGAGATGAAGAACGAAGAATTGCCAAAAGANNGCCCTAACGGATAAGTTCACTGAAAAGGAGATAAAACAATGAATAATGAAATCCAATTTGATGAAAATAGATTTAAATCATTGATTGATGATTTTTGCGAATCTCTTGGATTATCAGAATCCGATATAATCGAAATTGATTCTTCAAAAAGGGAATTTGCATACAGAAAATATTATAGATACAAACTCAATAAGACCCTCCCCTTTTTCTTCATAGAATTACATAACGGATCTACAGAATTATTAATTGATTGCAAAGAAAAAGGGAAGTCAAAAATTTACGAGTTTTACGACGATGAAACTCTTGAAGCTATCAAAGAGATTATCCACAAGTCTTTAAAAAATCAGTTTGAATATCTAAAAAGTCAAATTGTATATAAAGACGATAAAACGACAATAATCATCCGTGAAAATGAGTTGGATAAATCTGAAACATTGATGTATTTGTACTATGAAAATAAAANNAAGCAATAGAAAAGTACTTTATTAAAAATAACGAACACATCGAGAAAGAATCGGAGGAATCAAAATGAAATTCGAGTTATTTCTTTACGCATTATTAATTTCTTTAATTATCGGAGGAACTTGCATTATCAGAGGCGTTCAATGCCATCTGAAAGCCTCGAAGCAGGAAATGGAATGTTCTTACAACCCACTGCAAGGTTGCATGGTAAAGATTGACGGCAAGTGGATTGACTACAACAGGTTGAGGGTAATGGAATGATGAAAGAATTTCAATCGGAGATTGGCTGTGGAAAACAAACTAAACTACAAGCACCATAAAATATACTTTGAAAAGCCTGAAAAATGTAAAAGACCAATTGGCGCAAAGGAATGTCGCAGTAAAAAATTTTTGAAGTACGATTCTTTTGTAAAACTTAGAGGAGTACTTTGCACACATTACAAATGCGAAAAATGCGATGCAGATTATTTTGTCGCCGCTAAAAATCAACCAAATTTAGGAGTATAAAAATGAAACACAAAACAATACAACAACTTAGAGATACTTTGAATAAGGTCTTAAAAAGAGGACGCCCAAAGCAGCTAAAAAAGCTCCAAAAAGCCTATCACGGCAAGCGCTTAAAAATGTGGTGGGCATCATACGCACAATTTGAAAACCTGCAAATTTCAGAGCTAAAAGAAATGGAAGGCGTTGGAAATCGTATGAAGGGCGGGCACCGTCACAATGCAATCTATAACGCTTTTCATCGAATCATATTCCGTTCGAAAAACGCCCGTCAAATCGACCCGACGCAAAAACAAGAATGGCGAAAGATTTTTGAAATTCAGGTTTTCGGCGAATTGAAACGAATTTCCCAAATAAATTTTCTCGACATCCTTAAAAAAGGCAAACACTTTAAACAAGCTAAAAAAATAACGGAGGCAAGCAATGAACGATGATGATATTTGGAATGGTTACCGCTTAGGCAACAGCCAAGAAAATACGCCTAACATAAATTACATGATCGCCATGCAGAAAAGCAACGAAGAAAGCTTATTCCCAACAATCGTCAAAATTGCATTTTACATCATTGCCATAATAGCAATGTTTGCAATTCCGATGGTTGGGCCTAGTCTGTGGCATAACGCCCTTGTTGTCTGTAGCGGTACATCTTGTACAACATACACAGAATGGACCGTCATCAATGAAAACGCGGGAGTTCTCGAAGTTTGGGCAGGTGGAAGGCTCCAGCGTTTTTCAAACGGTACTTGGCACTACGAATAGGAGAGCAAAATGGATATCGAAGAAATCAAAAGAAGAGCCGCCAATCTGGAAAACCGTTACAAAACTTTGCGAAAATCTATCAATAGCGATCCCGCAAAAAGTGCATCCACGATGTTGCACATTTACAGAAAAAATCTCGACGAGCTCTGCTTTGAAAGACATTTCCTTCGAGAAATCGGAGCGCTAGAACAATATCTTTCAGACTATTTTGCAGACGCTTTTGAGAAAGACCTAGCGCAAACTCTGCATGACCGGATGCAGCAACGAATTAAATGGCAAGCGGGTTTAATCGATGAAACAATTGAATCCAGGAAAAACAAAGGCACATACAAAGGCGAATTTACCACAGCCGTAATTCTGGCGAATGCCTACAACGACATTTTCGAAAATCAGTATAAAGCTTTTGATGTAAAAGAAGGAGAAAGCAAATGAACCTTGAAGAAATCGCAACAAAAGCGGATCTAGCCGCAATGGAAAAGCGGATAATCCAGGCTTTGGCCACACAAAAAATTGAAAAAAAAAGAACTCTTAACATCGACGAAGCCGCCAAGTACATCAACGCCAAAGGTCGCAGCACAATGTATAAGCATAAGCTCACCAGCTCAGGCGAGCTCGCTTATCACAAGGTAGGCCGCGCCAATGTTTTCCTAATTGAAGATCTTGACCGTTACCTTGAAAGCAAGCGCAAATCGAGCGTCAACGAAATCCGCGAAAAAGTCCGTGCAAAGAATTAGTCACTGGGAGGTTAATATGGGGATAAGCATCATTGCAAATGACGATCCTGAAATAGATTGCAGCATGGGTTACATTCGTTTTGGAAATATTCGTGAAGACATCGCCAAAGCCTATAATAAGGAACTTGGCGACATTTACAGCGATTCATTTAAATTTTTACACGACAAACAAAAATTTGAAGAAACAAACCGTCGTTTTACAGAGTTGTTCAACAAGTCCGATGAGCGAACGCAAACACTCATGAAATTTCTTTCAGAACCGGATACAGACGGAACAGCACCTGCAGAAGCATGCAAAATAATTTTAGAGCTTAAAAATAAAGTTTTTGCTTCAAATTCGGAATACAAAAACTATCAAAAAATGTACCTAGAGCCGTTTTTCAAAGTCATCGAAAAAGGATGCGGCAACGGAATAAAATGGTTTTAAACGCAGTAAAACAGCCCCGGAGTGACCGCCGGGGTTTTTAATTTTGTCTCATAATACCTTTTTGCTATGTGGTCACTTAATGGTCACTTGAAGCAATTACAAAAACAGACAATCCCAATAAATACAAGGGTTCGCAAGCGTTTTCAACTACTACTCCAGGTAATTCGGGTAATACTAACGAAAGTAGGTCGGATGAAAAATCCGACCTTTTCTTTTTGTTTTCGCCGTTTTTATTTTCTCTCGTTTTCTTTCATTTGCTAATTTCTCACTAATTAGGTCACTCAATGGTCACTCAGAAAATGGAAGTAAAAGAGAAAGTACACATCAACAAAAGGCCCATGAAGGCGGGCGGTTACGCCCTGCACCTGGACTACAGGATTGCCGGAAAACGCGTCAGGGAATTTTTAAAACTTTACCTGGTGCCGGTCAAAAACGCATCCGACAAGATAAAAAATGACGAAACGATGCGCATTGCCGTCGAGATAAAAAACAAACGCATTCGCGACCTTGACGCGAGCGAATTGGGAATAAAATTGCCAAACCGCATCAAAGTGACGATGGCGGATGAATATCTTAGAGCAAAAGCCACAGCGCTAAAAAATCCGCGTTCAAGAAAGAATAACCTGAGCGTCGTCAACCACTTCAAGGACTTTCGACCAAACGCAACTCTACAGGATGTGGACCGCGAACTTTTCAAGCAATTCATCGATTATCTTATCAGCAAAAAGCTATCAAACAACACGGTCAGGCTTTACGGCATCATTTTTAAGGCGCGAATGCACGACGCCTACATTGACGGCAAGATTGCCAAAAAACTCGACCTTTACGGCATCACGCCCACCAAGAAAAGCACGGATGTTGACTTTTTGACGACGGATGAATTGCGGATGATGTACAAGACACCCGCCCCAGAACACATTAAAAACATTTTTCTTTTTTGCTGCTTTACCGGCTTACGCTTTTCGGATGTAACCAACCTGCAATGGAAAGACATTGACAAGGGTACAATCGTAAAACAGATGAAAAAAACGGGCGAAATTGTGCGTGTTCCGCTCTCAGAGAACGCCAAAAAGTTTTTGCCGCCCCGCAACGGCAAGGACGGCAAGATTTTCGACATCGGACCGCTAAACACTTTTTCCAGGTCTCTGAAAATTTGGGCGAAAGAAGCCGGGATCCGAAAAAATGTTCATTTTCACATGGCGAGACACTCTTTTGCGACAATCGCGCTGGAGAACGGAGCGGATCTTTACACGGTCTCGAAGCTTTTAGGCCACAAAGAAGTGACCACGACCCAAATCTATACCAAGGTACTTGACGAAGGGCGCAAAAAGGCGGTCGAGCTTATCCCAGGAATAGAAGACTAAAAAAGAGGCTATTCAGCCTCTTACCGCGTTCCGCCATTGTCTCATGACATCAGCATTCGAGTTGCCAACAATCATTTTATCAAATTCAGCGTCAGTCATATTCACAAGACGCTCATAATTGCGCGTCTCAATTTTTACACCTTTGGGAAATTCTCTATAATCTACAGAATCCCCATCTTTATAAAAATTATAGATTACACTAAATCTCCCAATTTTAAAATCTACATCATCCTTTTTGATATAGTAAACGAATGTAATGCGATTATCACGCATATATTCAAAAAGCGCTCGTTCGAACTGTTGCGCTAATTTAAAAACTATTCTATTCACATTTTCAGTCAACGGCCTGCAACGATCGTTAAGCGCTTCGACTTCTGGGTCATAGCATACGAAATGAGTCGGTTCTCTCATTTACCCTCCTTAAGATATCTATCGACAAGCCAGCGCAAAAAGCCACTGGTATTGCCAACTAGCGGAATGTTTCGCACATCCTCATTGACTGCTTTTTTTTTCGCGCGGTCGATTGCCGAAGTGTCAATCAAGACATTAATGCGCATCAACGGCGCGTCACGATCTTTTAAAGGTCTAGGCATTCTCACCATCCTTATTATTTACCGATATTTAATCAGCCAGTTTTGTAAATCCGATACAAGAGATTCCACCTGTTCATAAGACAAGTGCATTCGAGTATATGGCTCATTATTAAAGCGTTCTTTAAATTCATCGTCCTGTTCTTCGTCAACACCCAACCAAATTGACGGATATACATTAGAGCTTTCTTGCAAAGAGCATTTTGCACCAAAACGATCTTTAAATTTTTTCTTGGCAAATCCACGATTTGTGTAATCACAATTTTCAAACACACCAGACATTGTTCAACCTCCTACCAATTACGAGACGGGTCAGCATCTTCAATGGATGCCGTTCCGGCGTCATAAGTTAAACCAGTTGCAGAGGCATCAACTCCGGTATAGTCACATTCATTTTCCATATAATTTTTCGCAGCGCTGAAGAGTTCGGCAATCTGTTCGTCGGTGACATCAGGAACAAGAATGATATCAACCGGAATGCTATGGCGTGAACTTTCCGTCCTGGCATAAATACCAAGTTGCGTGGCAACATACGAAATCGCGCCCGCCATGCGGCTAATAGAATTGATTGCATATTGCGGAGCCGGAGCACCAACATGCACATACTTGATGACTTTTTCAGGCTGGACAAGAATGTGCAATTTTACATGACCATCGGAGCAATCTTCGGTCCAATAATCGCGGGCAACATCGTTGTCAAAATCAACTTCCTGTTCAGCGATAAGATTCATATTGGCGCGGCTCGTGCCTTCGTGGATATCGATGGAATCATATTCATTTTCGTAATCGTCAAGAACTTCTTGAATTGTCATAGCGTTATCCTCGTTTTTTATTTTTTGCGGGTTTACAGCGTTGCCCGCGCGCTACCGAGCGTTAATAGTTGTTTATGATTTCGAACTCGACTCCGTGAACAAACGCTGCATCAGCGCACCCGCACGTATCTACAAAAGAATAAAGCGTTTTAGATTTATTTTCAAATTGAACGGTCCATGACTTTGCCGCTTCGTCAATGTTGAACGCCTTTTGAATATTCATTTTCTTATCCTCGTTTATTGTTATGTGTATAATATACACACTTTACACACTAAATGCAATAGTTTTTATAAAAAAAAAATCAAAAAAAATGACGGCCCGCAAAATCGGACCGCCAAAAGAGAAAAAAACGCGCCTACTCATGCTCATTACAGATTACCAGATTACCCGCCAACCGGCAAAGCATAGTAACCATAATTTCAGCGTTTGCAGACTCAGTTATTAAGTCTTTTTTAATATCTCGACCCATGCCAACCAACACACACGCGCTACTGTCACGGTACGAGTTTCCACGATGCACGCGAACCCCGCGTTTCGCCGGAACTTTTGCATTCCAGATCAACGGCAATTCACGCTTAAATTTCGGCGATTGTGAGTTCTGCACGGTATAAGTTCCCGTCGGAATTGCCTTCGAGCGATTTTCAAGCGTATTGCAGATAACTTGTCCACAAAAATACAGGCGGCCAAAAATCGAGTTTTCAGTAAATACATCACGAACCAATACTAACATCTTATACCTCCATGTTCGGAATCCATACGGTTCTTACTTTGTCAATGTTTGCACGGCACCAGTCGCCCTCTTTCGGTTCGCCATACCATGATTTAGACAAGCTAACCGCAAGCTGAATGACATTCGCCTTGCTTGTGCGATAGCCCGCCAAATCGCGGAGCATGGCGAAAAGTAAAAGGTTGGTATCTTCGAAGCTGAGGTCTTGA
>LXOW01111825.1_pt1 | contig 18251 bp, 20 predicted proteins | sample 1368591 | NCBI WGS metagenome assembly LXOW01 (sample SAMN04884650, study PRJNA319009) | bovine gut metagenome | isolation source: Cow rumen | host: Bos taurus | place: Italy: Legnaro (PD) | collected 2014-07-09 | reverse complement strand
TCAGATAATCAGCAAACCGTTCAATAGTATCTACATCTCGATGAGAGTGCGAAATAAAAATACGGTATTTCTTCTTGAAAGAGGTTGGGAAATATCCATCTTTAAGCGCAGCTCCATCAATAATACCATCGCTCTTTTCCAACAATTGTGAAGTCCGATTATTTATATAGTTTTGGGACTCCAACAATAGTCCATGATTCTTACTATCGCCGAGCAATCTTTTAATCGCTCCTATTCCTATTTTATATTTTGCAAACATATTCTTTTACCCTTTGTCCATGTCGGGCACAACTTTTATATTACTTTTTTCTTCTTTCTTTGTCTATTGTCCCGAAATCTGATTTCGGTCATCCTTGTTCTAATGTCAGCCTAGCATAGAGCCATTTTCGGGAGTGCTACGGACCTATCCTAGACAATACTCGGACCATTGTCGGGCCATTGTAGAACCATTATCGTCCTCTCATCGTCTCCCCACCGTCCTCTTGACCACCCCGCTGTGTTCGTATTCCTTCATCCGCCCACCTCTTGTTATGCCGTGACACTATTGTTTTAGACATGTCTAAATTGTCTATTTGTCTATTTCACTTGTTCCAATTTGCTTGTGCTCACCCATCTGCCTGTTCCTTTTTTGCTATGACCGTATTGACCGTATTGACCGTTTCGCTAAAATTTGCAGTGGCAAAGTTGGCAAAGTTGGCAAAGTTGCCATGCACTTCCTGCACTATTTGCACTTTTCACACTTCAGCTTGGTCCCTTTTCATTTTATTCCCACCGGTCTGCTTCTTTTTTTTAATAGCTTCAGCCTTAGGCCACAACTTTTATAATGTTTTTGTTTCTTTCGATGTTTCTTTTGCGAGCACAGGCAAATCCAATCACCTCTACCTATATTCTATGTTTTCTTTTGACATATAGTTGTACACAAAAGTACCTAACCGGTCATCCGATTAGGTACACAAAGTAATTATAAGCAGCTCGCGATGATTATGCCGTTATTGGCACTGCTTGAAACATCTGCATCAGTTGAATCGTTTCTGGTAGAAGTCGGTTCCGGACGAAAGATTTCATTTGTACGTCTGTCAGTTCGCCTAATCCGTTCAACAGACTGCGGTCGGGCATCTGCTTAAGGCTGTCAATACAGCGTTGCAGATACTCTTCCAACGGACATCCCATGCGCATCTCCACAATCTCGCGGTTGATAGCAGTGCGACGGTTGAGGAAGAACCAGCAGTCGAAAATGTCACGGTTAGTAGTCTCGGTGCGGTCAAGCAGGGCGCAAAGCTTATGCGCGAACATGTCAGCTTCGGTCAATACGCGGATGTTCACGCCCAACAGGTTGCGCCATTCGTAATGGTCGGGGTACTGTAGGTTACTGATCTCCACTTTCAGCTTGCGCTCTCCGGCTCCGTAGTCGAGTACCAGCAGCGGACAGTAGAACTTCACTGCCTCGTCGTGTATCTTGCCGTACTTGAGCAGGATCTTGCGAACACGCTGGAACACCTCTTCTTCCTTGCCGGCATCCAGCAGGTTGAAGTTCAGATCAACCGAGAAACGCGGCAGCTGATAGAAGAACATAAGTGCCGTTCAGCCTTTGAATCCTATAACGGAAACCAACTGCGCATCCGAGTAGATGTCCTTCAAAATCTGAAGCATCAGATACTTGTGACGATTGATATCCATAGAGCCATTTACAATGTAGTCTTTTACCATATTATTTACCTGCAGCGAACAGTGCTTTCACACGTTCCTCCATCCGCTTGCTCCTATACAGCGGCAGCATCCGGTTGATCTCCTGGCGGCTGAGCGGATGCAGATTGTCGAAGTGGTACTGCGGATTCAGATACAGCACATCCAGAAACGCCCGTTCCGGCGTTGCTATGTTCACCGCGCCGCGGTTGACAATCCCGCGCAGGTCGGCAATCTGCTCGCCGCGCATCTGACGATAACGGATTGTGTGACCGTCTATCTCCATTGTGCGGTTGCGGTAACTGACTGCCGTCAGCGCGCTGTCATATTGGAACACCACTCCGGCCTTCTGGAGCACGTACTCCAGCGAAAGGTAGCAGGGCGTATATAGCGCACATGCCAGCTCTTCCGGATTGTATCCCGGCTTGGCATATACACCGCGCTGCAGAGAGAGCAGCTGGCCATTGTGAACGTAGTAGTACATCCGTTTGACAATCCGGCTGGTGTCTGGCTCATTCAAGATGGCTGACAACTGGCTGATAGTAAACACCGTTTGCGATTGCCGAAAGATATTTGCAAGTGTATTCTGCATCCTGTTAATCTAATTTGTTTGGATTATCCGGCTGCAAAGTTACAAAAAAATAGTTGACTTATGCAAATAATCAGGACGAAAAGTGCTGCATCGCCATCATTTTATGTCATTTCTGCAACTATCGATTACAAAAGCGCCGAAATGCTCATCTTTACTCTGTGTACAATATGTCAATGTTCGTTTCTGCAAATGTTTTGTCAGCGCCTTGCAGTGGCGCTATGTTCTATATTTTCAGCCGTGTTCTCTGCCCCAAATAAGGGGTCAGTTAATTGGGGCAGGCAGCTTTCGGGTGGATACAAACGTGCAAAAAACGAACGTTCTGACGCTCCTGAAACACGAAATTTTTGCACACATACGAAACGGGGTGACATCCTCAATTTGGCATGTTATTGTGACAAAAAGTCTTTTTAATGCAAATATCTTGAAAAACATTAGCATTTGTCGTTTTTTTTTCGTAACTTTGCGGCAACATATGTATTTTATACATACGGGTATGAAAATGCATGCCGTGTAAACCTTAATTAAGCCGTTAGATGCCAATGAGAATGATGGATTACCCCGCTTCTTGGCATCGCTGTTGGTATAGTATGGTTGTGGGAAAAGTGGCTTGTGGCATATGGGTGCTGTGCTCTCGGACGGGAGTGCCTGCTGCATGCATTACCGGAGTCCCAATTAACTGACCCTTTATTTGGGGCTGGGCATGTCCGGCAGGGGAAAAGTGTTGCTGTTCGGCACTGAAAATCAGGAACAGAAACGTACATTGACATATTGATTTGCTTACAAAATGGAGAAAAATAACATTTCCCATATGTTTTCTTGCGGAAAATTTGCAAGAATGGAATATTTTTAGTACCTTTGCATACAAATTACAAAACATATCTCAATGAGATCTACGCAAGAATATATCAGACTGCTGAAAGCACATGCTCCCATTCTTCATGAAAGATTCGGGGTGACGTCCATGTCACTCTTTGGGTCCGTGGCACGCGGCGAGCAGAAAGAAAACAGCGATGTGGATCTGTTGGTGGATATGCCGGCAAGCCTACGAGGTGTGGGAGGTGCAAATGACTATCTGGAAAGTCTGTTAGGTTGCCATGTGGATATGGTTCGCAATCATGGACACCTGACGCCATTCTTCAGAAAACAAATTGAACGCGATGGAATCACTATCTTTTGAGAATCTGGAAATCATCCGTGAGAATCTGCTGAATATCCGGAAATCCATTCTGCTGTTGTTAGAATGGAATAAAGACGTGCAGAGTACTGACGAATGGACAAGTTCTTCATCCGGTATGCAGAAGCTTGCAGCCAATTGCATGCTGATATAAGCGATAGGCGAGGCTGTCAAACAGGTGGACAAACGCGCAGGACGAGAGTTCCTTAATCAGCGACCGGAAATTCCTTGGCAAGATGTAATGTCGATGCGCAACCATATAGCTCATGGTTACTTCGATTTGGACGATGCTTATGTCTTGGCTGTGGTTCAACATGATATGCAACCGCTTTTAGAAGCTGTTGAGGGCTTACTGCAAGATGCAGAAGGCAGAATGGCAGACTACGAGGCAGATAGACTCGCAGAGAAGTAACACGAATAAGCATAATCCTTTTTGTAAGCAACAATGTCGAAAGATGTTGTTGCTTTTTTGTATGCAAATCAGTTATGTCAGATTATTGAAACAAAACAAACAAGATAAAAGTTGTGGTCTAAGGCTGAAGCTATTAAAAAAAGAAGCAGACCGGTGGGAAATAAAATGAAAAGGGACCAAGCTAAAGTGTGAAAAATGCAAATAGTGCAAGAAGTGCATGGCAACTTTGCCAAGTTTGCCAACTTTGCCATTACAAAAATTAAATAGAGTGCAACTGCTCGGCACTCAAAACAAGGAGCAGAAACGTACATTGACATAGTGGATTACCGTAGCGTTCGGCAAAACTAGCTTAACAGATGTCGCGCGGCGACATAGAACGCCAGTTTGCCTCCGCTATTCCCCACCACAACATTCGTAAGTTGCGGCGGGGACCCCAAGTTGCGTGAGATGCTGCGCATGGCAGCTGAAGCTACTGATTTGTTAAAATATGACATCAGATCGAAAGATTTATGCCGAAATATTTGCATTTGTCGGATTTTTTTCGTACCTTTGCAAAGTCAAAGGTAAAACGAACAAGACGAAAGGAGAACATATGCCACAATTGAGTACATTCTACGGAATAATCATTTTTATGAATTTCCAAGATCATGCACCAGCTCATTTTCATGCTTGGTATGGAGATTACAAGATTATTGTAAGCATTATGGACGGGGTGGTGAAAGGCGAGATGCCCGGTCGCGCGTTGCGCATGGTTTTGGAATGGTTAGACCTTCATCGTGACGAACTGCTTGACAACTGGGATCGCGCACAGAAGGGAATAATGGTAGAACGAATAGCACCTCTCAAATAATTCTGAGTTATGGATTTTTTAGAAGTAACAAAAGCAAATTATGTTGGCGGACACAAGATTCACTTGTGGTTCAACAACAATGTGGATAAGATAGTCAACTTCGAAGGTTTACTGCAAGGCGAGGCCTTTGCTCCACTTCGAGACGAGAACTATTTTAAGAACTTCCATATAGCCTACAACACTATTGAATGGGATAACGGAGCAGACTTCGCGCCCGAATATCTATTAGCACAATAGAGTAATTTTTTTTATTTGCACAAAGCGGTAATCCACTATCAGACGGGTTACCGCTTTTTTGTGCGTGTGACCTAATACAAAGGATGAAATAGGAACAGACAAAACAAACAATATATAAAAGTTGCACCCTGTATGGCTAAGAACAGGCCTGTGGTTATATAAAAGTGTTCTGAAAGTAAGGTTCTTGGAAGATGGTCCCGTGATGGTCCTGTTCTGTACTTCATCATCAGACGACAAAGACTATAGATGACCGGAATCGGATTCCGGGACAATAGACAAAGAAAGAAGGAAAGAACAATATAGAAGTTGTGCCCGACACGAGGACAGGGTGAAAGATAGTGCTACTGCGGCACTTGAACAATTGCAGAAACGGACATTGACATATTGAAACAATATCTACCAAAACACCCTCGTTTTGCTTACCGGATGTTGAAATTCTTTTCAAATCAGTGCAAATAGTGCATAAAGTTTGAAATACATTTCATTATTTCGAAAATTTGTTGTATCTTTGCAGCGGATTTCAAACCAAACGCATTACAACATGAAGGAAGTTAAACGAACGGGGTATCTCAATCAACTAAACAGTTGGCGGGATATGCAGATCATCAAAGTTGTCACCGGTATCCGCCGATGCGGCAAAAGCACGCTGTTAGAGCAGTACCAACATGAACTGCACGAGAGCGGAGTGAGTGATGAGCAGATCATCAGTATCCGTTTTGAGGAGTTCGACAACGAGCCGCTACTGGATGCCAAGGCGTTGTATGCCTATGTCAAAGAGCGACTAAGCCCGGATAAGCAGAACTACATCTTCTTGGACGAGGTGCAGCTTGTCGAGGGCTTTGAGAAAGTGGTTAACAGCCTGTATCTGCGCAAGAATGTTGACATATACCTCACCGGCAGCAACTCGCACATGCTATCCGGCGAGTTGGCGACATTGTTGTCCGGACGATACGTAACCATTCATGTCTTTCCGTTGTCATTGGCTGAGTATGCCGGTGTGAATGAAGGCTATTCGATGGATGTGTACAACAACTACTCGGACACTTCGTCTTTCCCGTATGCATTGCAGATTCACGATGACCACCAGCGTCAAACCTATTTACAGGACATATATAATACTGTAATCATGCGCGATGTGGTGCAGCACAACAAGGTTGACAACATCAACATGTTGGTTCGTCTGTCGCGATTCCTTGCAGACAACATCGGCAATCTGAACAGCAGCAAGCGCATCGCAGATACACTTACATCGGCCGGTTCTAAGACCAACTCACATACTATTGATGCATACTTGCGGTACCTATGCGAGGCGTATATGTTCTATCCTGTACGACGATTTGACATCAAGGGCAATGAGTTTCTGCGTATAGGGCAGAAGTATTACATCGCCGATGTCGGACTACGGCACATGCTGGTTGGCAGAAAGAACATCGACCATGGCAGAGTGTTGGAGAACATCGTGTATCTCGAACTGCGTCGCAGAGGTTATGAGGTGTATGTCGGTTCTGTCAATGGCAAGGAAGTCGATTTTGTCGCACAGCGTGACGGCACGACGGAGTATTACCAAGTGGCGGAAAGTGTTACCGACGAAGCTACACTCAATCGCGAATTGGGATCTCTGTTGGCAATCAAAGACCATTACCCCAAGTATCTGCTGACGCTTGACAACCGGCCACAAGTTGATCATGACGGCATTCACCAATTGTATGCTGTTGACTGGATGCTAAAAGGCTGATGTAAAAGCCACGCAGTACACATGTTTTGGTAGAGGCACACTAATGTGTGTCTCTTATTGTTATTGTTTCAATATGCCGAAGAAGAAATAGACAAACAAAAGCTAACAAATACAATATAATAATAGTTGTGCCCGACACGAGGACAGGGTGAAAGATAGTGCTACTGCGGCACTCAAAATAATGCAGAAACGGACATTGACATATTGAAATGACTGAATATGACACCTCAATTTTTCATTAGAGGTGGAGGCCCCTTGTAGATAAAACAATCTGACACAGAACTCGTGTCCCATGTCAGAATGATATAGCATTCGGTGAACGGACTTGTAGTCGGTAATCTGTGGCGCAGGGGCTTAGTACATCAAGCCAAACAGCCACAGCGGCAGTTTGTTGCCAACAGGGAATTCCATGTCATCGGCTGCAATATAGGAGTTCTCCGTCTGCGCGACTTGTTTGCCGTCTTTGCTCTTGCCACCAATCTCGAAAGTCAGTTTGTGGTCAATGAGAAAATCACCTTGTCGGGTGTATTCTATTTGATGTTTATACCCCAATTGGTTGCAAAAGAAGGTTTCGCGCATTGTGCCCAGATTAGGTTTCTCCAGAGATAGAACCGGTAGTAGATTACTATTCTCTAAAAGAATCTTGTCCGGTTTCTGCATCTTCTTGACACTCAAATCATCTGAATACAACAAACGGATGAGTGCAGCCCGGTGCAGATATTGCAGATATGCAAGCGTTGACATCCTCGACAATCCAATCATGGTTGACAATTTTGACACGTCCACCAACATCGGAACATTTGTGGCCATAACAACAAGTAACGCTTTGAGATTCCTCACTTTGCTAATGTCAACCCCGCAAAGTTTCGGTAGTTCGATGTTTAAGATTACATCCACCAGATTTTCCACTTTCATGGGGTATCGTTCCGGACTTTCTTTACGGAACGGGTAGTATCCTTGCGTAAGGTAATCGTTAAAGAACTCCATCGGGCGAAACTGCCGGAAGATTGCAGAGCAAATAGACGCATTATCATTCAGAATGTCTTGTAAGGAATAACGCGGCACATCAATGTCGTGATAAAACTTAAGATACTCTCGGAATGAAAGCCCCTGCATAGTGTAATTCAAGCATCGGCGTGACAAATCAGCGTCCGCATTTAGGATCTGCAACAGCGACGAACCGGTAAAAACTATTTTGAGCATTGGATAAAGATCATAAATCTCTTTGATTTCCCTGCTCCAGTTAGGATAGTTATGTACTTCGTCCAAAAATAATCGCTCACCGCCTTGAAGGTAGAATTGACGTGCAAAATCCACCAGTGAATTGCGTGTAAAGTAAGCCCCTTCCAGACTCACATAAAGTGCCTTGCGATTGTTGATACCGTAATGCAACTTTTGATATTGCAACAGGAGAGTGGTTTTGCCGACTCCGCGTGAACCCCGAATGGAGACCAGACGTTCGTCCCATGGAATATCCTCCATGATAGAACGCACAAAGTCTGTTGACGTCAAACCGAGTAGCTGATCATTGAGTTGAAATAATAGTTNNTTTACAAATATATCCACTAAATGCTAACGTGTTTAGACAAAAAACAGTAATAAATGTCTATTGTAGTTGACAAATTAACATGATTTATGTCTATAATCGTTGACAAATATGCACTGAAAGTGTTAAGTGCGCTAAACAAAAATGTGCGAAATTTGTTAAATGTGAGCTGTTGGTTGAACAAAAATGCGTAAGAAAATAATATCAATCGTTTCAATATGTCGAAGAAGAAATAGACAAACAAAAGCTAACAAATACAATATAATAATAGTTGCACCCGACACGGATAAGGGCAAAGTATTATGGGAGCATATAATCAGAAAAGGACAAAATTTATTGTCATTAAGGACAAAGCAGACAGAGGCAAGACTACCACGGCATGGATGGTATTCTTGGAGTTGATTCGATTAGGGGCAAAAGTGACGTATTTCATAGATACGTATACTCGTGAGAGAATATATCCAGTCAACCTGCCAGACAAGGAAAACCGAAATGATTTTATTGCAAAACTTGAATGGAGAGAGAAAAGCATAGTTATAATTAGTTTTGGCGACATAGAGAAACACGTTGATGATACATTGCAAGAGATATTGCCAACAGAACCGGATTTTATCATCTGCGCTGCTACAATCCGTGATAGAGCTCGCACAACGTGGCATCTTTTTAAGGAAAAATATACAAATCTCGAATACGAAAGAGTTTGTTTTTGGTCGGAGCATGCCATTCACGAACTCGATGAAGAAAGAGTAAAACGTTCAACAGTGGAGGCAATTACAAAATTCATGTTATAAGATAAAATCATACATTATGAGTGATACATTAAGAAACATCTTTTCTACACTGATTTGGGCTTGTGCGTTTTTTATATTTGCATATCCCTTATTAATTGAAGCTTATTTTAATGCAACAAAAGATTTTCAGCAAGTATACTATGATAATCAGGGAACTATAGTGGCATTATTCGCGAATGCAGGATTCTTGTTCCTCGCTTCTTACGACTACCTACTAGGGTTAAAGAATATCAGTCTGAACGGGTGGATGATTACTTTAAATTTTGTAGGAATAGTTTGTATTATTGGTGTCTTCGGGATAGCCCATTTAATCATAGCAAAATCCATTACAAATTATCCAGTATTGAATAATGACCATTTGTGTTTCTGGATTCATGGTATTTTCTTATTCATTTTAATTATGATAAAGTTTTGTACACTTAATAGTAATGGAATGAATGAAACAATAGTTAACGGAATAACAAATAAAACTACAAACAAATGATATTACAAATACTATTAATATGTGTAGCGATTATTCTCATTGGAGTTTATGTGCAGNNATAATAACATCCGCTTGTCAGGCGGGAAAGTCTTGAAATCACGAAATTTCATCTGTGTCAAAGTTGATGGAAAATGTATGGAACCGCGAGGAATAAAAGATAAAAGCATTGTCTTTGTGCAACCGTTAAGTAAAAAGGAAAACTTCAAAAAGCAAGTAAAAGCTGAGGACGTCTTGTTAATATATTTACATGATAAAGGTGTGTTTAAGCTACGTATATTGCAGAATTACGACAATGAGAAACAACTTATCACATACCGTTACAAAGATGATGGGACAAAACATCTTTCGTCTAGGAATCACAATCCTGATGACGTAAAAGGAGTTGTAAAATATGTTATAGCATCGTAAATAATACTATAGCGCTGCATCGCAAAAACTAATATAGGCCACTTACAACACCACAACACTTAAAAGTGAGAACGAGTAAGTCGTTCCTGCACGATAATATACAGGATAAGAACATTGATATATGGAAACGACTGAATAAACTTAGATATAGTCTCGGGCGTTATTGGAATATCTTTCTCATATCCCAATAACGAACGACTTTAATCTTTAATAGAAAAGAAAATGAATAAGGTGAATAANNTATTAATTGAGAAGTTTTATTATATTCTAATATAATAACTTTCTATATAAAATTTAGGAAAATAAAATATAAAATCAACACTTAATGCAATAAAACGCAAAATAATCAGTCATTTCTATCTGTTGCGAATCTTAGAGTAGCAAGCGGTGAAAGGCAGGCTACTCACAAAACAAAAAACTTTGCACACACATATACATGTGCGCAAAATAAATTAAGGAATAAATACAAACATATATGAATACAATAGATAATTTTAAAACAGTATTAGATAGCTTTTTCACCAAAGCTCATTGCAACAATTGGCTGCATGAAGAAAAGGACTTTCAAAAGAAAGTTGCTCAACATTTAGTTGACAGTGGGTTCCAAGTGCTTCGCGAAGTAGAGGTTTCGAAAGATGATGCTCCTGCTGTTGCANNCAAGATTATATGCTCATTGACGTGGTCGCTTATAAGGAAGGATACTTCTTTCCCGTTGAACTAAAGTTTGAAAATGTCAATTATCAAAGTCGCCACCTTACTTCTGATGAATACGATAAAGATGGGGATAAAATACAGATTCTGTTTGATCAGTATATTGATATTCCTGTGGCACGTAAAAGAGTGCTAACAAATAACAATAGTGTAAGAGAGACTTTTGACGGAGATTGGCATGCTCTGTTAGATGGCAAGAGTGGAGATAATGAATTTATGTGGCAATGGCATTGGTTTCATGATGGTGTGCGAAAAAGAAATCCGCAGCACTATTTTGCTGGAATATGGAACTTAACCGTTACCAAACGATTGGAAACTGGATTCAAAGAAGGTGAATCTGCTGAATATGTAGGATAGTCTCCTCATAAAATGGTTGTACTTTTTTGCAGGAGGATAATCCCCAATAGAAGAACAAGTAATGTCTAACCTAAAGATTTGAAGTTATGATTAAAGAATTAGAAATGTTAGTGAATTTGTTTCAACTACTGAACAAACACTTTGATNNGAAAGAAAGGCGCTGGAGGAAAGGACAAAGAAGTTAATCGAAAACGCAAGAACTGCATTGGAGCAACTTCTTACGAGTCTGGAAAAAGATGTTGAGGTGGGCAAGATTACCAATCAAGAGACAATTCAAAAAATTAAGGAGTATAGAGATAAGTTTAATGCTTTGTAGTGTTTAGTTACGGAGTAGAGAGCATTGCTATCCCAAAGATATCATTTCTTGGCTAAGGGATATTGGGTTATCCCTTGGTCACAAACGAATAAACATTAAAAACCAAATACATTATGAAAACAAATTACATTTTCAAAGCACGATGGCTGCAAGGGGCGGCATCGGCAATCGGAAGTACAAACAAGCGAGAAAACACCGAGAAAACCACGGTTCAATCCGCTTTTGCCCTCGACTCGTTAGCGTGTCGTTTGCGTGTTTTGCCTTCTCGTGGGCTGCGAATGGCTGCTATGTTGTGCATGCTGCTGACTATCGGAGTTGGGCAGATGTGGGGAGCTAATGTTACCGGTACTTTTAGCAAGATCACTTCTACAAGCAATTTAACAACAGGCTACTATATTATTGTAGCCAGCGAATCCGCATCATCCAACACTAAAGCAGTCGGAGCGTCTGTGGACAGCAATAAGCGTATTGCCGGTGTGAGTGTGACTATTACTAGTGGCACAACGATTTCAAATCCTGATGCAGCCACAGTTTATCTCATCACTAAAAATAACACCAATTATACATTCTATAATGTTAGTACCAGTAAATATCTATACCAAGCATCTACGACAAGCGGTAAAGGTATGGGATTTAAAGCTGCCAGCGCTAATATTACATGTGCAGGGTATAATTCTTCATCTCCTATAGGTTTCAAGTTCACATTGGATGGTGCAAGTAATAATATCTTCAAATGGAATAACGGTAGTAGTTGGTTCGCAAATTATTCAGGCGCTTATTCTACTAGTATGACTCCAGTTCGTATGTTCAAGGCATATAAAGTAACATATGACGGTAATGGGAACACGGGAGGATCTGTGCCGACAGATGCTACATATTATTCCGGAAACGGTTCTACATCGGTTACCGTGAAATCCAATAGTGGTTCTTTAACAAAAACCGGATATACCTTCGCGGGATGGAATACCAAAGCGGATGGTACAGGAACTAATTATACTGCCGGATCAGGAACATTTACCATTACAGCAAACACTACTCTTTACGCAAAATGGGAATCTGCCGGCACTTCCGTTAGTCTAACCAAGGCTGGTCAAACTAATGGTTCCTTTACTTTGACCCAAAGCAGTACAACTGTGACGAGCGTGACGACTACAAGTGCAGCACAAGCAGTAACGGTAACAGCTACGCCAGCAACAGGTTATTATCTGAGTAACCTGACTGCATCGAATCCGGCAACCGGTACAGCCAGTGTGACCGGTTCGGGCAACACGCGTACGGTGACTTATTCGAAAGGCGCAAATGGTTCGTCAACTATCACTGCCACTTTCTCGCCGATATGGTATCTGAAAGGAGATTTTAACTCATGGGGAACAACAGATCCTTTAACGAACATAACTTCCAACGTTGCGACAGTGACTAAGAGTCTATCGAAGACAACTGCGTACGAGTTCAAAGTGTATAACGCTCAAGAAGATGCGTGGTACGGCAACAACGGAAAGATAATTGATGACATCAGCGGATGGACGTTCTCAACCAGTGAAGGCAATTGTAAGGTATTTGCCACCGTGGCTGATGATTACACATTCAAATATAACATCAGCACTAAAGCGATGCAGGTAGAGTATCCGGATATGACGCACCCGAACGATGCGTATGTCTATCTGACTAAGTGGTGGGATTGCTACGTACACTATTGGAACACCGATGGCGAGGGAGATCATGCACTCGTCGATTGGGGGTATGACTTGCAGTTAAGTCGTTATGTAGAGATATGCGAAACGGACTATTGGTGTGTGCCTATCTTGGATGGCTATCCGAAGTTAATTATGAAAGACAAGGCCGGTGACCCAAGCAACACAACCGGTGATCAGACAACTGCCAGCAACGCGGGGAAATATATCACGCATAATGGATCCGCATGGGTGTGGAACACGTTTGGCACATACACCATCACCTTTGTCGGTAATGGCAATACCGGAGGTTCGATGAGTGACGTGGTCGGTATTTGTCCGGGCGGAAGCACGACTCTGGCTGCGAATAGTTATACCAAGACAGGTTACACGTTTAGTGGTTGGAAGACAAACGTTGCAGTTACTGCCAATGGTTCGCCCGTGGCTGCAAATGGAATAGTACCAGCGGGTGCAACTATCTCTTCAATTAATTCGAACATCATGCTGACAGCACAATGGACAGCGGAAGTATATACCGTTACTTCTACGTTAAGCAATTGTACCAGTGATCCAGCTATTCCGTCCAGTTACACCTATACCGGTTCGGCAGCCAATGTCACCTATACAATCAGCGCAAATAGCGGCTATCGTCTGCCGACAAGTGTAACGGTATCCGGTAGTACCTACACATGGGATTCCGGAACCGGCAAGCTGAAACTGACAGGAACGATTACGGGTAATGTAAGCATTACTGTTACGGCTGTGCAGACGCACACCGTGGATTGGTATGTAGGCGGTACGTCAGAAGAAGACAAGTTAACCACAGGCAGTCAGACAACGGTAGTTGATCATGGCAGCAAGGTAACGATATTGCCGACAACACCGGATGGCACAACTTGCGACAAGACGTTTGTAGGCTGGACGAATACAACAAGTTATTCGCATGGAACGAGTTTGTTATTCACCAATGCCTCCGGTTCACCTGCCATCACAGGTGCGACAAACTTCTATGCAGTGTTTGCAGAAGGAAGTGCACCGGAGACAAAGAGTCTGACGAATGCGGAGATAACGTCATTCTATTGCGGCACCAATGACTGCGACATCAAGACAACTGCCTATGATAACGGCCCGTTCACTATTACCTCCTCCGGTGGAAACTGGTATGGTGTATGTTGTGCGGCTAATACTTCGTCGGTCTATTCGGTCAATGTTCGTGTAAATCCTGCGACTATAGGCGGAAACTCTGTAAGACCATATTTGCAATCCCCCGTGTACAGCAAGGATATAGCAAGTGTTACCTTTACACATGGTTGTACTGCAGATGGCAGGTCAATCTATATATGCTCGAGTGCAACAGAAGACCCGGAAAACGATAAGATCGTGATTGTCACTACTAATAATAGTAATACATCCGGCGTATCAGTAAACCTGCCGAGTGGAGTGCCTCAAATCTATCTGTATGCAGTAGGTGGAGCCATAACAATCAAATCCATTGCAGTCACAATTGGCGGTTACTCCGATCATACGCTTACTTGCGAAGAATGCGGTACAAGTGTTATTCCGACCTTTACAGCATCGCCGACAGGCGGAACAGTAGCTGTCTCTCACAGCGGCGTTCCTGTTGCAAGCGGAGATGAAGTGAAGACTTGCGGAGGTGTGGCATTGTCAGTTACTATAACGCCCGACCACCATAAGATAACGGGCTTCACGGCAACAGGACTGACGACAGGAACGGCAACCATTACGCCGAGTGTGGCATCCACACTGCCGAAGTCTGTTGCGCAGACATTCACCGTGACCGTTTCTAACGGAGCGACAGGAACATTGAACCTTACTCCGACATTCGAAGAGAATCCGTACAGGACAGTTGTCTTCAAGAGTAACAACGAAGCACTGTTTGATGATGAGGGCGAGGCTACAACCTTTGATGCCACCAACAAGTGGAAACAGAAAGTGTATGTCGGTGAGAAACCTGTTCTGCCAACAGCATTGGTTGCCGGACAAGCTTGTGATGGTAGTAGCACCACGTTCATGGGCTGGGTGGCTGATAATCACAGATGGCCTGGCAAGGAAGCATCCGGTATGCCGGCAGGAAAGACGCTGATTACAGCCGCCAGCGGTTTTGCCGCTGCCGCCGCCGGTACAGGTGAAATAGCATATCACGCCGTTTGGGCAGAGAAAAGTGGCGGTGAGGTTACAGACGTGATAAATAATAGNNTCATTTAGGAGCAACAGGCACAAGTTCTTGGGTGACTATCTGGGAAACAGGTGCTATGACATCAGGAGCAAAATATAAGATTTATTCTATGGGTATCAATGGTGCAAAAAATTATGCACTTCAATGGAATAATAGTGGATATCTGTTCTGTAGTTCTGCCCCAAGTTCCGGTTACAAACTAATTAGTATAACCGCGACGGCTTTAGCCAATAAAAATATAGGCTTGTATGCATCTACATCAGTTTACACTGCAAAAGCCACGGCAACTTCTTTGAATACGTTGTCAGCGACGACTTCCGGTGCCACATATGATCTTAATGCCACACAACTTGCGGCAAACTATACGTGTCCGGCCGTCAATGGTACGACATCATCTACGCAAATAGTGTCCATTTCGTTTACCTATAGTAATGTTTCATACTCGAACTACATGACAACGTGCTGCGCTTCTACCGGCTTGACGCTGACAGGTCCGACGGGTGATTTGGTATTTATCACCTCCTCGGCAGAGAATAAAGTACGCTCGCAAGAGGCGTTCCATATCTCGGGTTGCGGTGTGAGCGGAAGTCAGACAGTAAGTTTCGACTTCGGTAGTTCAGCACTGAATGCCAAGTTCACCTGCGCGACAGAAACAGGAGGTGCGATAACCACTTCGTGTGATGGAAGAATTGACACGGATTTCTATATCTACTACACACCGGGCGCAGGTGATACAAGTGATGGCATAGACAAATCCACAAGTCTAACCGCAAGCGTTGGTGGCACATTGTCGGCAAGTAGTGATCCGTTGACAACAAAGACCATCATCGGTCGTCACCTGCCTGCGAACTTCGTGATTGCAGCGAAATATGACGGGAAATGGTATGCTTTACCGGCAAATATGAGCAATACAACACCGGCGCCGGTGGAGATAAAAGTGGATAATACAACCAAGCCGACAATGGCTGCAATTCCTGAAGCAGATGTGTATTCACTATATCCGCCTACGGCAAATAATATCACAACAGGTAACGGTCAGTACATCCGATTGGCAATGCATGGTGTAGCTCAAGAGGGATCGCTGCCTGCACCGTTGTTTGGTTCGGCGACAGGAACGGCCAAATTGGGTAAGAGTGGAACTTCCGTGATAACCAGTGATCTTCCGGGAGGAGGTTGGTGGTGGAAACTGCAACAGACCAATGCGAGTGTCAGCGCCCCGGAAGATGCAACATACAATATATACGGTGCGAACAATACTAATTCGCTGAAGTTATATAACAACGGCGAGAAATGGGGACTTTATGCGGATGGGCCGAAGAACATCGCGGAGGTGCGACTTATTCCATGGATAACAGACTACCTTGCGGCAGAAGTAGTTGAGTGGACGGAGGATGATATCTTGGTAAATGCATCCCCGAGCAGCAAGTCTGCAACGAAGGTTTCGGCTACGATTGGAGCATCGGAGTCGTCGAAGGTGACTCTGGCTAACGCTTCGGCAAGCAGTCATCTGGTTACGTTCACAGACAAGGATCTGTCCGGCGCAAGCGGCAGAACAATGGTGCTGAAATGGTACAACAGTTCGAATGTGTTGGTGGCAGCATCGTTTGCCGATATGCCGGGCATCATTGCAACTACTGCAACCTCGTGGGCATCGATAGCTACGACACCTACGATTGATGATGTGGTTGTGCTGAAGGGACCTGTCACTGTAGGAGCGACCGGAAAGGCTAAACGCGTTGTACTTGACCAGTCAAGCACGAATACCGGTGCGCTGGAGATTTCCGCAGGCAAGGAGCTGATTGTGGCCGAGACGGTGCGTAAGTTCGACGGAACGAGCTTCGGCGCTACAGGAGAGTACGACATTGTTATCAACTCGACGTCTTCTCTCGGTCTTGGTGCACTGGTAATGGGTGAGCACGATGGCACGAACAAAGCAACGGTGAACTTCTACACGAAGTCAACGGGTAAGAAGGAGCAGAACACCTCGGTTGCGCAGTATGTAGGCACGCCGTTTAACGACGAGAATAATATCCTATACAACTGGTACAACTCATGGATGTATAGAATCAAATATACAAGCAATGTTATCGGCTGGGAGCGCGTGAACGAGAATGAGAAAATGAATCCGTTTGAAGGCTACTGCGTATTCTCGGCTGATGCATGGGGCAATGACGGCGGACACAGCTATTGGCAGCAAGGTACATTAGTTTCCAGCGACAACCACACCTGCTCGTCACTGAACTGGCAAAGCGGTGTAGGAACAGCTAATGAGAACAACGAGAACCTTCTGGCGAACTCGTGGATGGCACCGATAAAAATCAAAGCATTTGAGTCCGGCGACTTTGTGAAGACGGTGGCTGCGATATACATCTTCAACTCTACCAGTAAGAGCGCTTACACAAGTCTGGCCAGCAACTACGAGACATTCACCCCAGGTACAGCTGAAGATGACGATGTAATTCCTTCCATGCAGTCGTTCTCGGTATTTACGAATGCGACAGGTGGCTCCAGTGTTACGCTCGATTACAAGAAGCTGGTATATGATCCGGCTATAGCTGGCGTAACGACGGATCCTAACTTTGCTCCGAGACGCAGCATAAGTGACGACAAACCGGACAAGATGCGTCTGTACATCAACTCCGAGAACGGGTACGGCGATATGCTCTACCTCTTAGAGCGTGAAGATTTTGCTGAAGGCTTTGAGAACGGTTGGGACGGTCCGAAGCTGTTTGGTGAGAGCGTGGCTCCGCAGCTGTATGCTATCACACAGGACGGCAACATGGCTATCAACTGCGTGCCGGACTGGGAAGGAACAGTAGTCGGTTTCCGCGCAGGAACGGAGGACAACCAATACACGTTCTCGTTCGAGTACGATGGCGAGCAGACATGGTACCTGAATGACCTGAAGACCGAGCAATCGACGCGTATCCTGTCGGGTAACACGTATGCGTTCAGCACGGCGAGCGGCGACATGGAGGCGCGGTTCATCATCAGCGCAACGCCGATAAGTTATGTACCGACGGCCATCGAGAACGGCGAGGCGGGCAAGACGAACGTGCACAAGCTGCTGATTGACGGCATCCTGTAC
>LXOW01238662.1_pt1 | contig 18253 bp, 16 predicted proteins | sample 1368591 | NCBI WGS metagenome assembly LXOW01 (sample SAMN04884650, study PRJNA319009) | bovine gut metagenome | isolation source: Cow rumen | host: Bos taurus | place: Italy: Legnaro (PD) | collected 2014-07-09 | reverse complement strand
AGATGTGTATAAGAGACAGCGTCACGGTATTCCAGCATATCGGTCTTCGAAACGGACCGGACAGCCGAAGAAACGCTCAGATCGCAAACAACAGAGGCGCCTTCGGTTTCATACATACGGGCAATAAAGCCGTTCCCGTCCTCCGCGGGCTTCACGGTTTCGATGATCACATGATCGGAATCCACGCTGAGCAAAGAGCCGACGTAAGCAGCGTGAGCGGTTCCGTCGAACACAAGCGCCGGATAATTCAGTTCGTAAGCAGGTCGGATCACCGCTTGTGTGCTGAAAGCCGTTTCGTGAACAAGCAAAGAATAGGTAAAACGGTGGATTCCCTTATCCCCTCTCGGATCAGGACGGCATCCGCCTTTATGCAGCGTCAGCCGCATATCGTTTCCGTCGACCGATATGCCGTACTTACAGTCGTTCAAAACCGCAACGCCGAATCGGGTATTCGAAAGATCGGTCCACTTGTGGTTGCAGACTTCAAACTGTGTTTGATCGGTCGAATAGTTTTCATGGGTAGGTCTTTTGATATTTCCGAATTGCGTTTCAAATCGTGCCGTATCGGATAACACGTTGACCTTGAAACCCACCTTTAGCAAAGAATGAGGGCTGTTCCAATCCACGAGCGATTCAAAATCGATACGGGGGGTATTGGCATAGAAAACAATATCCTGCGAAAGCGTCGAATCCCCAAACCGATACCCGATGCGGAAGCGGAGTTGTAAAGGACCGACGGATACCAGTTCCTCGGAAACACATGTGAGGACGGGGTTCATTTTTTGTGTTTGATCATAATCGATATCCCAATTATCCCAGACTTCGGGGATATCTTCGCCAAAATATAGCGTGTTGAACGGAATATCCGTATCGAATACCGCCTGTGTGCCCCCTTTGGTCTTATAGGAAAGGATCCGTCCGTTTTTCATGATCACATCGGCAAACGGCGTAGAAATCAAATCCCCGTCGACCTTAAAAGGACATTCCGCCGGTTTTGCCGTTCCCGCCTTCAGCGCAGCAACGGAAAAAGCAGGCAGAGAAACCCCTGAGACGGCCGTACAACGGTCCCCGTAAAGGTCGGTGTATTGCTGGATCACGCAGTCATCGGGTATAAAATCCGTATTCTTGAGGATGATTTGATCCTTTCGAGGGAACGAAAGCGTGTTGCATATGCTTTTCACCGACGGATCCTTCTGAAACCATCTTTCCATTCCGTCCGTAAGTTCCGAAATCGCCTTTTGATTTTCATAAACGGCAACATCGCCGGCGTCGGCAATACACGTTCCGGGGAGAATGTCATGAAACTGATTGGTAAGCAACGTTTTCAGGGACCGATCGCGCAATTCCCCGTCGAAACCGTCCGTCATGACCGATAAAAACTCATAATGGTGGATCGCTTTTTCCAGCATACGGTTGGACCGCTTGATCTCGTGCATTTGCGTCAAGGTGCCCCGGTGCAGTTCAAGATACAATTCTCCCGAAAACACGGGCAAATGTTTGGCGGTATCCTGCAACCGCTTCATAAATCCGCTCACGGTGGTACTCTCCATCCTTGGCATTCCCACCATATTTTTCACAACGTTTTCAACTTCCAGCATGGAATCACTCGGTCCGCCGCCGCCGTCACCATACCCGTACGCCAACAGTTTCATATTGGTGACTTCCGGGTGCCTGATCGATTGCAGCGCATTTTTAACATCTTTGACATCAGGCCAAGCATGGGTCACTTGAAAGTGTGTGAGTATCTCGGTGCCGTCGATGCCTTTCCAGAGGAAGGAATCATGCGGAAAAACATTGACCTCGTTCCAGGAGAGTTTTGTTGTCAGAAAATACTTGATCCCGCATCCCTTTAAGATTTGCGGGATGGCGGCGGAATAACCGAAAGTATCGGGTTGCCAGAAACAATCGGCGATATAGCCGAGATGTTCTTTGGTATATCGCTGACCGAGCAAAAACTGACGGATGATATACTCCCCGGAAGGCATATTGTTATCACATTCCACAAAGGCGCCGCCGTTGGGTTCCCACCGTCCCTCGGCGGTTCGCTGTTTGATGCCCTCATAAATATCGGGATAGTACTGTTTCATCCAGTCGATATAAAGCACCGAACTTTGAATAAAATGATAATCGGGATAAACCTCCATCAGCCGTAACGCGTTGGAAAATGTTCTTGCCGCTTTGTGGAGCGTTTCCCGAACCGGCCACAGCCAGGCGGTATCCAGGTGGCTGTGACCGATCAGTCCGATAAAGCCCGCGTCTTCCCCGTCACAGGTTTTTCGGGAAGTGACGTCTTTTAAGATCCCGTTGGCTTTTTGGAGTGCGGGATGCCAATCCAAGGAAACCTCCGCCGGCAGGAGGGGCAGGATCTTGAAAATTTCACAAAATGCGTTGACCGCCGCCGCGTACACGGCCGAACGCTCCTCATAACAGTCCAGAATTTGCGTTACGGTCTTGTGCAGGATCAGAAACTCGGCAACCGTTTCATCACGCAAAACAAGATCTAACGAACGGAACGTGCGAACCGGATCGGCAGGATAAAAACTCCATTTATCCACTTCTCCGTTTTCATAAGGTCTTGTCCCCAGCAGTTTGTGACCGGCATAACATTCGATGGCAATTTCATACGTTTCTCCGGCTTTGGCTTCATGGGTCAGCGGCTGGACCTCATGCAGACGAAAATCCGCGGGAAGATCCGGGCAAACATCAAAGATGCCGGAAGCCTTGCCGTTTAAAAACAGCAACCCTTCGACAAGACCAACACAAGGCTTTAAAAGCAGTTTTTTCCCCGCCAGTTCTTCGTCCACGGTCACCTTTGATCGGATCCATGCATAGCAAAATTCTCCGCCCCATTGTTCGCCCGCACGGATCCTGCGCCACCCGCTTTCCGGCATTTTGGTTTGAAAACGGGAACGCGCCTGCGGATTGTTTTCCGGCGCCGGTATCTCGGCAATTTCACAAGGAAGTTCCGAAACCTTATGGTATAAAAATTTTCTATACTCTCCGGATAGCCTTTTGACTTTATCAAGGGTTTTTCGCGTGTAAGTTTCCAAGAAAAATCCTCCTTTGTTCCATTCCGTCAGGGATGAAAGAAATGCTTTTCAATCTCCGCGCAGAGATGATGATAAACCGGCAAATGTAACTCCTGGATCTGATACGTTTCGGTTTCGGGAACGCAGATGCAAATATCGGCGGTTTTCCTGAGCGCTCCGCCGCTTTTCCCGGTAAGACCGATCACCGTAAGCCCGCGTCCTTTTGCTACGGCCGCCGCAGCACATACGTTCTTTGAGTTTCCTGATGTGGTGATACAAAAAAGAACATCTTCTTTTTTCCCAAGTCCCATGACCTGCTGTGCATAGATAAGTTCGGGGTTGACATCGTTGCAAAAAGCCGTATTCAGAGCCGTTGCCGAGGGCAACGATATCGCGGGCAATCCCCCTTGCAACTGCTCAAGCCATTCTCTGTCGATCCCGTCGGCATTGTTGATCATGGCTTGTTTTTGCTCGTTGGTCAGGCTTCTTTTACTCAAAAACCCTTTCATCAGTTCCCCGACTATGTGATCACAATCCGCACACGAGCCGCCGTTGCCGCACAGCAACAGTTTTCCGCCCGCCTCAAAGGATTTGATGATCGCGTTTTTTGCCTGTTCAACGCTTTCCTTTACCGTGTTCAGAATTTCGTAACGGTCATATAAACTCATGTTTCTCTCCCTATGATAACACGGCGGCGATCGCCGCATAATCCCCGATATGCTCTCCGAGTTCCGACGGAACCACTTCACAGCAATTTGCGCTGCGCGGTAACGCTTCTCTTTTGATCACTTCACCGGCAGACTGCCATAAAAGATTTTGAGCGCGGGCAAAGATACTGCCGATGACGATCCGTTCGGGGTTTAAAAGATCCATGATGACCGAAAGACCTTTTCCCAGCATTTCTCCGCAAATCTGATAAACCTCCAAAGCGGTTTTGTCCCCCTGCAAGGCGGCTTCGGCAATGCTTTTTGCCGTGATGTCTTCCCTGCGGTCACCCGGTTTTAAGTAAAGGGGCGGCTTCCCCTGCTGGGCCTTTTCGAGCGCCAGGGTATAGCCTAACTGAGCGATCCCTCCGCCGCTGCAAAAGCCTTCAAACGAGCCCGCTTTCCCGTATCCGACGGGCCCGAAGTTTTCCAGTCTGATATGCCCGACCTCGCCGGCGTTATCGCTTGCTCCCCGGTAAAGTTTGCCGTCCAGAATAAGCCCTGCGCCAAGCCCTGTCCCGAAGGTGAGAAACACCATATTCCGACAGCCCCTTCCCGCGCCAAATTTCCATTCGGCGACAGCGCAGGCATTGGCGTCGTTCTGAAGGGATACCGGAACGCCGTAATACTCTCGGATTTGCTCCGCGATCGGCACTTCGTCCCATCCCTTCAGATTGGGAGGACCGAGAATGACGCCTCTTTCCGAATCCAGCGGTCCGCCGCAAGAGATCCCGATTGATTCCGGCTTTTTGCCGCCGCTGATTTCGTCCGCCAGTGTTATCAACTTCGTGATCATGTCCCCGGCGCCGATCGTTAAATCTGTGGGGATCTGCCTCTTCTTTGTAATCGTAATTCCGTCCGGATTGCTTTCTGCCGTTACCACGGCACATTTGGTTCCGCCGATATCAAAACCGATGATCATGTCCGTACTTCCTTTGATAAAAAATTCTTTCTCTATACTACCACAAATTCTCAATATAAAAAAGGTCTTTTACGGATTTTGGCAAAAATCCTTCGAAATCGTTAACCGGGTTTACGCGGACAACAGACGGACCGTTTCCTTTCTTTGTCGCTTTGATCGACGGTCTTTGCCGCGCTTTTTGGTTATATCGCTCAAAAAATCCCATATAATTAGACATAGATATTATAACATATGTAAGAAAATTTGTATACCAAAAATCAACCAAATTATGCAAATAATTAAACATTTTTCACGCAAGGAGAGATCTCTGTGAAGAATACCGCTCCCGTTATTGCGATTTATTCAAGAAAATCAAAATTTACCGGCAAAGGGGAAAGTATAGGCAATCAGATCGAACTGTGCCGGGAATATATACGAACGCATTTCGGCGACGACGCCGCAACATGCGCGGTCGTGTTTGAGGACGAAGGATTTTCGGGAGGAAACATCCATCGTCCCGCCTTCGGGCAAATGATGGCGCGACTTACGCAAAACGAATTTACGGCGCTTGTGGTTTACCGTCTTGACCGTATCAGCCGTAACGTAAGCGATTTTTCCAATCTGATCGAGCGTTTAAATCGCAAAAAGATCGTTTTTGTATCCATCCGTGAGCAATTCGATACGGCGACGCCCATGGGCAGAGCCATGATGTATGTTTCCTCGGTATTTGCGCAGTTGGAACGCGAAACCATTGCCGAGCGTATTCGGGACAATATGCACGAATTGGCAAAAACAGGGCGTTGGCTGGGCGGTAATACCCCTACCGGATATTGCAGTGAAAACGTCAAAAGCGTGACGGTCGACGGAAGGACCAGAAAGTCCTGCAAACTGAAATTGATTTCGCAGGAAGCGGAGAACGTGAAACTCATTTTTGAGTTGTTTATGAAAAGCCGCTCTTTAACCGCTACCGAGGCGGCATTGATGCAGCGTCATGTCCTGACAAAAAACCGGAATTTCTTTACAAGATTTTCCATTAAGTCGATCCTGCAAAACCCCGTATATATGGAGGCGGACAAAGACGCTTACGAATATTTTCAATCCCGGAACGCGGAGTTGTTTTCTTCCGAAGAGAGGTTTGACGGTGTTCACGGGATCATGGCCTATAATCGTACCGGGCAGGAAAAAGGCAAGGCGACTGTTTTTAAGCCCGTCAACGAATGGATTATATCGGTCGGCAAGCATCCGGGAATTATTCCCGGTAACATGTGGGTGTCGGTCCAGGAGGAACTGGAGTGCAATAAAACCAAAGCCTTCCGCCGGCCGAGAAAAAACAAAGCCTTGCTGACCGGTCTTTTGTTTTGTTCCTGCGGAAGCAGGATGTACCCCAAAATTTCCAACCGGAAAACCGCCGACGGCGAAACCGTTTACACCTATGTATGCAAACAGAAAGAGCGCAGCAAAAAGAGTTGCTGTGACAACCGCAATGCCGGCGGCAATACCTTAGACCTTTTGATCATGGAGAAAATCGAGCAACTTGAAGACGAAAAAAGCGATTTTGTCAAGCAACTGGAAAAAAGCAACATTTTCCACACCGGCAACCGGGGACAGCATGAGAAAACGGTAGGCGTCATGAAAAAAGAGAAAGCCGATCTCGAAAAGAAGGTCGATGCGCTGATTGATACGCTGGCACAAGCGGAAAACGATTATACAAAAGGAGCCATCATTGCACGCATCGATCAGATGACGGCACAAATTGAAAACCTTTCGCAAGAAATTACGAAAAGGCTCAGTCTCGCCTCCGAACAAACTTTTGACGATGCGGAGTTTAACCGTTTGCGACAAACGCTTTCACGATTTAAAACCCCGATGGAAGAGATGTCCTGCGAACAGAAAAAAACCGCGTTGTCCGATATCGTCCAACGCGTGGTCTGGGATGGCGAATACGCTCATGTGATCCTTTTCGGTTCCCAAGGAGGCGATGCGGGGATTTTTTCGGCAACGAAAACCGATTTGCGTGAGGATAGCAAATGAGATCCTGATGTTTTTTCGCAATCAGAAAAAAAGCGCGCAAGATGTTTTTATCAGCGAACCGATCGACACTGATAAAGACGGAAACGCGTTGACGCTGATCGATGTGATCGCCGACGGCCGGGATATTTCCGAAGAAATCGACACCAAATTAAAACTGGAAAAACTGAAAGTGATCCTGCCGGGTTGCCTGGACGAGCGGGAACAGCGGGTTTTGCGGATGCGATACGGACTTGGCGGCTGTGAAGAAATGACCCAGCGGGATATTGCCAAAAAACTGAACATTTCAAGAAGTTATGTTTCGCGCATTGAAAAAGCGGCGCTTGAAAAACTCCGCCGACAGTTTTAAAAAATAAAGAAAAAATCGACAATAAAATCATCAATTTTTTCCCTGTTATAAACCGTTTGACGGCGCGCACAATAATACTGCAAACGCAAAAATTTGATGATAGACGGGAGTGAAAAATATCATGGCAAAGAGCGTAGTGCCCGAGGCGAGAGAAGCCCTCAACCGTTTTAAGATGGAAGCCGCGAACGAAGTCGGCATCAATTTGAAACAGGGTTACAACGGAGATCTGACCTCTAAGCAGGCCGGTTCGATCGGCGGTCAGATGGTCAAAAAGATGATCGAGTCTTATGAAAACAGCATGAAATAAGACTTTTGCTTATAAGTACGGGCAAGAACCGATCGGTTCTTGCCCGTCTTATGTTATGTTTTTTCTGATGCAAATACGGCGACGATCGCCTCTCGTGTTGCGGTGACCGTTCCCTGCATCATTTCTTTTTTGCCGCCGCCGCGTACGGCGCAAGCCTTCCGGAAACGCCCGAAAAAAGACGACAGGCGTTCTTCTTCGCCGCAAATAACAAAACGGAAACCGTCCTCCTGCGGAGAAAACGCGCCGCGGATGCCGCCGTGCAGGCGGTAAAGGCCGTCTGCCAGCAACTGTAATTCTCTGATATCCAAATCCGGCTCAAAAAGGGCCGTCGTTTCGCTTTCAGGGGAAAAACACGCGATCTTTTCTCCGATCAGCCGTCGTTTCAGCCCGGTGATCTCATACCGTAAAGCGGAAACCTGTTCTTCCAGTTTTTGAACCGCCGCGGCCGCTTCCGACTGTTTGGCGGCCAGCAAATTGGAAATCAGACCGATTTGCTCCTGCTTTTCCTGATAATCGGCAAGCGCGTCAAACCCACATTTGAGAAAGATCCGTGTGCCGCCCTTGTTTTTTTGATGTTCGGTGATTTTGATGATCCCGATTTCCCCGGTGGTGCGCACATGCGGCGCACAGCAGGCGCAACGGTCATAGTCTTCGATTTCCACCAATCGAACCGCGCCCCGAATTCCGGCTTTACTACGATAGAAAAGCCCTTCCAATTCTTCGGGCGAAGGTGTTCGCGCCATAATCGGCTTGTTTTGATAAACCGCTTCATTCGCAAGATTTTCGATCCGGCGGAGTTGTTCGGAGGAAAGCAAACCGTCAAAATCGGCGGTTACTTCCTTTCCTAAATGAAAGCCGACATTTTCAAACCCGAAATGCCGGTGGATCAGCCCCGAAAGCAGATGTTCACCCGAATGATTTTGCATATGGCGAAGCCGACGGGCAAAATCCAGTTCTCCTTCTACTTCCTCATCGACCGGAACAGGCTTATCAAGCCAATGCATGACCTCGTCCCCGCGTAACTGAACATCGATGACCAACGCGCCGCCAAGGCTTCCCAAATCGCAGCCCTGGCCGCCGCCTTCCGGGAAAAAAGCGGTTTGGTCCAAGATCGTTTCGTACCCTTTTTCGGTTTTTTCGCAAGAAAGCACCCGCGCGGTAAAGCGCCGGCAGTAGGAATCGGTTTCGTAAAGCCGCCGGGTCATGCAAAACGCTCCTGCACCAAATGCGCGGCCTTATAAATATCGCCGCCGCCCATGGTCATGACAAGATCTCCCGGCCGGGCGACGCGTAAGATCTCCTCAGCCACCGCGTCAAATCCGCCGTCCACCACGGCGGCGTTTGGTAAGCCAGCCGCCAAATCTTCCGATGAAATACCGTAGGTATTGATTTCGCGCGAACCCATGATGGGGGTCAGGATCACCTGATCCGCCACCGAAAGCGCCCGGATAAAGTCATCTTTCAAAAGCGCCGTGCGGGAAAACGTAAACGGCTGAAAAACCGCGATGACCCGTTTGTAATCCAGTTGCTTCGCGGCGGTCAGGGTCGCAGCGATCTCGGTCGGATGATGCGCATAATCGTCCGCCAACATAAATCCCGCGTATTCCCCTAAAAATTCAAACCGTCGACCGGCACCGGTAAAGCGTTCCGCCGCCTCTTTGGTGCCGTCGGCCGAAACGCCCAGATCGTAACAAACGGCAAACGCCGCCAGGGCGTTCAGGACATTGTGTCTGCCGGGGATGTGCAGTGCCAGCGTTTCCAACCGCTCGCCGTTTTTGCAGACGTCAAAAGAAAATCCGTATTTGGACGGCCGCAGATTTTCCGCCCGGTAATCGTTGTCTTTCCCAAATCCAAAGGTCACTTTCGGCACGGAAAGTTCTTCCGCCGCCTGCCGTGCGCGGGCGTCGTCGCCGTTTACATACACAAGGCGCGACATCGCAAGAAATTTGTGGAACGAGAGCGTAAGATTCTCCATGGTTTTGAAATAATCCAAATGATCGTTATCAATATTCAAAAGAACCGCGATATCCGGTGAAAGTTGCAAAAACGTATCGACAAATTCGCAGGACTCACAGACCATGATATCCGAATTTCCCGCCCTGCCGTTGGATTCGATCAAGGGCAGTTTTCCGCCGATGACCGCCGTGGGATCCAGTCCGTTCAACAGCAGAATTTGTGTAATCAGAGAGGTCACAGTGGTTTTTCCGTGGGTGCCGCAGACCCCGATCACGTTATCGAAACGCCGGGTAAGCGCCCCCAGTAAATGCGAACGCTCCATGGTGGGGATCCCCTGTTCGCGGGCGGTGACCAGTTCGGGATTATCCTGCGCGATCGCGGCGGAATACACCACCAGTTCGGCACCCTTGATGTTTTCGGCATGATGCCCCATAAAGACCGGCACGCCCATGGCTTTGACCCGTTTGAGCGGATCGCTGTCGTTGTTGTCCGACCCGGTCAACCGATACCCTTTTGCATGTAAAATCTCGGCCAGCGGACACATTCCGCTCCCGCCGATGCCGATCATATGAATGTTTTTGACCCGATCCATGATCCGGTCTTCTTCACGCGGTTGTTTCATCTTCATCACCATATCTTTCCAAGACAAAAAATGCAATCAACATCACAATTTTGAATTCATCTCTTATTATATGCCATTTTTTCTCAAAAGGAAACCCCCATTTTCAAAGAAACGTTTTTTTCGAGGAAGGGGCCGGTAAATCTTGCTTTTCAAAGGCGAGCGTGTTATAATATGGTATCTTGTTGAAAAGGGCGTGCCAATATGAAAACAGCGGTGATCACGGGGGCTTCTTCGGGTCTCGGAAAAGAATACGCGACGGCGGTGGCAAAAAGCCGGCCTGAAATCGAACAAATTTGGTTGATCGCCCGGCGGGAGGAAAAACTAAAGGAGATCGCCGGCGAGATCGGAACCAAAGCGCGTGTGCTCGCGTTGGATCTGACCGATCCCGCTGATCAGGATCGCTATACGCAACTCCTGCAAACCGAAAAGCCGGATGTGCGACTTTTTATCAACAATGCCGGTTTCGGCAAACTGGGGAATTTCGACGCCCTGTCCCCCGCGGACAACGCCGGGATGGTTCGACTGAACTGCGAAGCCGCGACGGTGATGACCGCGCTGACCCTTCCTTTCATGACTGCCGGTGCGGAGATCCTGAATATTTGTTCCATCGCCGCGTTTGTACCAAACACCCGCATGGCGGTGTATTGTTCCACAAAAGCGTATCTGTTCAGTTTTTCCAAGGCGCTGCGTGCCGAACTGAAGGATCGCGGCATTCATGTGCTGGCGGTTTGTCCCGGCCCGATGGATACCGAGTTTTTGCCTGTGGCGGGCATTGAACCCGGCGTTAGCCACACCTTTGACACCCTGCCGAGAGTTGATCCTGCGGCGATGGCGGATCGCTCTCTTCGCGCTTCCGCCAAGGGGAAAGCCGTCTATACGCATTTATCGTTTTATCGTTTTTACCGGGTCATTGCGAAACTGTTGCCGCATACAATAGTGATGAAAATGAGCGGTACTTAAAAAAGGGGGAACTTTTTTATGATTTCGGCAGTCGGCTGGCCCATGTGGGCGCTTCTTCTGTTATTTGTTTGCGGATTGGTGATTATTATCAAAGGCGGCGATTTTTTTGTGGACGCCGCCACCTGGATGGCGGAGATTTCCGGGATCCCGCATGTCGTCGTGGGGGCGACCGTTGTCAGCGTTGCGACGACGTTGCCGGAACTGATCGTTTCCTGTCTCGGCGCGGCGCGCGGTTCCAATGCGATCGCCATCGGAAACGCCATCGGATCGGTCACCGCCAATACGGGGCTCATCATGGCGATCTCGATTTTATGTATCCCTCTGGCTATCAAACGCAAGCAATACGCCGCCAAATCGGTTCTTTTGCTGGCGGCGATCGTCATTTTGTATCTGTCCTCGTTCGGGGAACGGTTTTCTTTGATCGGAAGCATTGTTCTGCTGTTGATTTTTGCGGTTTCGATCTATGAAAACATTCAGAGTGCGAAAACCGAATTACAGACAGCCGAAAAGCAAACGTTCGAAAAGAAAGAACTGCCGATGAACCTGCTCAAATTTGTAGTCGGCGCCGCAGGGATCGCGTTCGGCGCGGATTTTCTGGTCAGTTCTTCGACCGAGATCGCCCGCATCAGCGGGATTCCCGAAGCGGTGATTTCCGCCACCATCGTCGCCATCGGCACCTCCCTGCCCGAACTGGTGACCGCCATCACCGCCATTGCCAAAAAACAGACGGCGCTTTCGGTCGGTAACATTATCGGCGCAAACTTAATCGATGTTGCCATTATTCTTCCTGTCTGCTCGTTGGTTTCGGGCGGAAATTTAGTCGCCTTGCCGCAAAACCTTGCGCTGGATATCCCGGCCTGCCTGCTGGTATTGGCTCTTGCCGTGGTTCCCATGCTGATCCGACAAAAGTTTTCCCGTCTGCAAGGCGCCGCCCTGCTGGCGATTTATCTGACTTATGTCGCCGTCATTTGCTTTTTTAATCCATTCCCGGCGGCGTAAACAGGTTCCGACCATGCAAAAACGCACCTCGGAGTTTTCCGGGGTGCGTTTTGCATGATTTCTGTTAGTCGAACTTGCCGCGGTTTCGCTCGCCGCCTATGCCCAAGGATCTTGGGATTTCGGTTGGCGGATTTCGGTGAGCAAAAACTGATCCCATAGAAGCCAAGTGCCGTCCCCTTTTTTGCGGAGGACGATTTGGCGAGCGGTATCCGCTCCGCCCGAACGCAGATCCAGCCGTGCGTAATTTTCCTCCTGATAAGCATAGGGACCGGCCTCGATCGTCAGTGTCAAAGGTGCGGAAGGCGTATACTCGTTTTCCGGCGTGGCGCCCGCAAAATAGGAAAAGGGGATGTACTGTTTACCGTCCATAAAACGGTCCCTCAAGAACTGCTGATCATAGGGACTGAGCGGTCGCGGACCGCGAAGCCAGTTGAGCATTTCGGCTCCGGCGGCGGTATCTTTTGTATACGCACAGAGCGCGCAAACCGTCAGTGCCGCAGTCTGGAAAGGGGTATGCAGTGCGGCTTCCGGCAACGCCTGCATCTCGGCAAGACTTTGAGGAAGCGCTGAAAACGCGATGCTTTCCCGCGTGGTTTTTGCGGCGTTTGCGGCATTTTGCGCCGTCCGGTTCACCGCTGTCTGTGTGGCTTGCCCCGCCTGTCGTGCCGCTTGCCTGGCGGCATCGGTCGCAAGCCCTTTTAATGTGTCAAACAATCCCATCAAAACAACTCCTTTTCAAAAAACTCTTCGCCGTTAGTATACCATATTTGCCGTATGCTTTCAAGCCCGAACATCCGCGGTCGCAAAACGCCTCTGTCGAATGCGTATTGCCGCCATCGGGTTCAGATGTCAAATTGCCTTTAAAAACCGGCGCAAATTCTCCAAGTGTTCCCGGGCGGTTTTCCGTCCGATTTGATAAACCCGTTCGAGTTCTTTCGGGTCTTTTTCCGTCCGGCTGATGCCGAGCGCCTCGGGGGGACGAATCACAAACAGTGTTCCGGCCTGTTCCAGCCGATCCAATTCGTCCATTTGGACGTTATACCGTTCGTGCCGCACCTCCATGGCTTTCCGCACAGCGGGATATTGCCGGAGAAACAAGCGCGTCAAACCTGTAAAACGTCCTTTTGTTTTGCGATATCCGTGTGGCTGCGTCAGCACCGCCACACAGCGGTCATATCCCGCTTTCCTCATAAAATCATAGGGGACCGGATCGACGATACCGCCGTCAAGCAATGTGTAGCCGTCCACCGTGACCGGGCGCGACACGATCGGCATCGAAGCCGACGCGCGCATCCACAGCATATCCGTTTCGCCGCCGTCGGTACAGCGGTGATAAACCGCCTGCCCTGTCATGACGTCGGTAGCACCCACAAAAAACGCCATCGGATTTTCCCGAAAGGTTTCGCGGTCGAAGACATCCAGTTTGTCCGGCAGTTCCCGATAACAAAAGTCCGCGCCGTACAGATCCCCTGTCTTCAAAAGCGAACGGAGACTGCAATACCGCTTATCCCTGCTAAACCGCTTGTTGTAGCGAACCCCCCGACCGATTTGGCGCGATTTGACATTACAGCCGAAAACCGCGCCCGCGGAAATCCCCGCCGCGCCGTCAAACGGGACGCCTTCTTCCATCAAAACGTCCAGCACGCCGCAAGTGAACAATCCCCGCATGGCGCCGCCTTCCAAAACCAGTCCTGTTTTCATGGCTTTTGCTCCTTTTCAATCGGTGATATGCCGGTTTCAGAACGGCAGACCTACTCCTGTACGGCGGGTTTAATCTCTCCGCTTTCGTATGCGGCGATCAGCAATCTCAAATCCCCGATATTTTCGGAAAGCCGTCGTCCGATGTCGGTATCTTTGACAAAAATTTCTTCCTTCGCGGTTTCGAATATCACGGTATCCGAGAGGATATCCAAATTATGCCGGACCGCCTCTTCTTTTCCGCGGAACGGTTCGTGTGCGGAGATGCGCATACCGGTCGCATTGTAAATAAGCGTATACCCTGCGATCCCGGTGGCGGATTGATAAGCGCGACAGAAACCGCCGTCAATGACGATCAGCCGACCGCCCGCTTTCACCGGCGCTTCGCCCTGATTGGCGTGAACGGGCATATGTCCGTTGATGATGTGCGCTTCTTCCGATAAAGAAAACGCGGTCAGCAGACGTTTGACGGTTTCCTCATCGTTGCGGAAACGGTAATAGTCGTTGCGGGGTTCTTCCCAGAGTTCGGGCAGATCGGTCAGCATCCGTTCAAAGGTGGTGATACGTTTCCGCCCGCATAAAGGCGAGTCGCATCCGCACCATAAAAACCAGAAAAAATCCCGTCCGCGTTCCCGTTCGCGGCTCCCCTCGGCCGAAAAATACCCCTGCCGTGCGATTTGGTCGCAAACATCCAGCAAATCTTTTCCCCGTTTTCCTTTTGCCGCCGGCAACGCGAGGAATTCTCCGTCGGAATCCAGCGGAATACAACCGTGGAAAAGCAGATTACCGTTATAAATGGTATAGATACCGCCCTTTTGAAACAGGAAACGCACATGGCGCTGCAATTTTTCCGAACGGGCAAACGCGTTGACAAAATATCGGATCAGTTCCCGTTCATAGGACGTCAGCCGATAGGGCGCGGCCGGATCGATCGTCGGAAACTCAGCGTCACGCAGAGGAACGACCTTTCCGCGGATGTTGACCGTGCGGTTTTGAAGATCCATTTTATCCAGCAGCAGACGGTCCTCCATGCCGAAACTCGGATTTCGCAGAATGGTCTGTCCTTCCAGTTTGAAGTGGATGACCGCCATCGCCTTTTGCATACGGGCGACCGTCTCGTCGCTGTCGCGCGTCAGGGAGTCGCCGTCAAACCCGCCGTGAGGCAGAAAAGCGGACGTATCGGTTTTTGCGTAAACCTCTTCGGCGAACTGCATCAGCGGACGCAAGGAGATCCCGTAACCGATTTCCAGCAAATCGATATTTTTATAAGCCAGCGAATTGTTCAACGCCGTCGCCACACAAACTGGGGATCCGGCCGCCGCACCCATCCACAGGATATCGTGATTGCCCCATTGAATATCCAAAGAATTCCGCTTCATGAGTTCGTCTAAAACAATGTCGGGTCTGGGTCCGCGGTCGAAAATATCGCCGACGATGTGCAGATGATCCACGACCAATCCTTTGATCGCCGTGCAAAGCGCCCCGATGAACGCCTCGGCCGACCCCGCGGTGATGATGGTATGCAGAATACTGTCGTAATACCGATCCTTGTTCATCACATCATAGTCGTTATTGAGCAGTTCGTCGATGATATAATCGAACGCCGGCGTAGAGCGGGCAAGAAATTTTCTGACTTTTGAGCGGGTGTATTTACTGCTGATGACCCGACAGATCTCCAACAGCCGTACCAGCGTTTGTTTGTACCAGGCGGCGCGGTCTTCGATGGTATCGCGCAGCGCGTCCATTTTTTCTTCCGGATAGTAACAAAGCGCCGCCAGTTCCGCGCGTTCCTGATCGTTCATTTCTTCGGAGAAAAGCATATCGATCTTACGGCGGATCACCCCGGAAGCGTTGCGGCAGATATGTAAAAAAGCGTCCGCTTCGCCATGAATATCACTCAGAAAATGCTCGGTTCCTTTCGGCAGGTTCAGAATGGCGTTCAGGTTAATGATCTCGCTGATGACCGCGTTGCGCGTCGGATAATCCTTCGCCAGTTCCCGCAGGTATTTTTCTTGACTGTTTTTCATCGCCATAGAATACTCCCTTCTGCCGCCGGCCATGCGACGGCATTTTCCCATGAAAGAGAATCGGCCGTCGATCCTTGTAACCGATGGCCAAATCCGGATATTACATATTATTTTGAATATAAGTCACAACATCCCCGATGGTTCTCATGTTTTCGATTTCATCATCGGGAATTTCCACATCAAATTCATCTTCTATGCTCATCAGAAGTTCCACCACATCCAGGCTGTCCGCTTCGAGATCCTGTGCGATATCGGTATCCATGGTCATGGAATCCTCATCCGCTTCCAACTGCTGAGCCAACAACTGTTTAATTTTTTCAAATACCATCGTGATTTGCCTCCAAAATGAATACTGAATATAATCATAATAGGTGTAAAATCAATGTTTGTCAATATCTTTTTCGTGATTTTCAAAAACTTTATGAGGAATATCAAAAAATGTTGCAAAATAGTCGCGGGTGTTTTATAATAATAAGGTATATTCTGTCAGAAAGGTGGGACAAGACGCATTGTCGGCGTCTGATTTATGGCAAAGGAGAAACTGGTAAAATCCATCACCTCCATGGAGGAGGATTTTGCAAAGTGGTACACCGACGTAGTGATCAAAGCGGAACTGATCGACTATTCTTCGGTCAAAGGATGTATGATCATTCGTCCTTACGGCTACGCGATTTGGGAAAACATCCAGCGCATCATGGACGGGTTTTTTAAGGAAACCGGTCATGAAAATGTATATATGCCGCTTTTTATTCCGGAGAGTTTGCTGCAAAAAGAGAAAGACCACGTGGAAGGTTTTGCGCCTGAGGTAGCGTGGGTGACCCACGGCGGGGAGGAAGAACTGGAGGAGCGTTTGTGCGTTCGACCGACTTCGGAGACGCTGTTTTGCGATCATTTCAAAAATGTGGTACATTCTTATCGGGATCTGCCCAAACTGTATAACCAATGGTGCAGCGTGGTGCGGTGGGAGAAGACGACCCGTCCGTTCTTACGTTCGCGCGAGTTTTTGTGGCAGGAGGGGCATACCCTGNNGGGCATACCCTGCACGCCACCGCCGAGGAAGCGAAAGAAGAAACCATCCGGATGTTGAATGTTTACGCCCGTTTTGCCGAAGAAGTGCTGGCGATGCCGGTGGTTAAAGGGCAAAAGACGGAAAAGGAGCGGTTTGCCGGCGCGGAGGCGACCTATACCATCGAGGCGCTGATGCACGACGGAAAGGCGTTACAGAGCGGCACGTCGCATTACTTTGGAGACGGTTTTTCGAAAGCCTTTGAAGTGGAGTACACCGATCGCGACAACCGTCAGATCCATCCGTTCCAGACCTCGTGGGGAACCACTACCCGCTTGATCGGCGCCATCATCATGACCCACGGCGACGATAACGGATTGGTTCTACCGCCCGCCGTCGCACCGGTTCAGGTGGTCGTGATTCCGATCGCCGCCCATAAAGAAGGCGTGACCGAGGCGGCAACCGCCGTGTATGAGCGACTGAAAACCGTTTGCCGTGCCAAAATTGACACCGGTGACCAATCTCCCGGTTGGAAATTTGCCGAATATGAAATGAAAGGTGTGCCGTTGCGCATCGAACTGGGACCGCGGGATCTGGAAAACGGCTGTTGTGTTGTCGTCCGCCGGGATAACGGTGAAAAGACCGTGGTGCCGCTTGACGAACTGGAAAGCCGCGTCCCCGAACTGTTGCAGGCGGTACATGACGGACTTTATCAAAAGGCGCTCGACCGCCGCGCCGCCATGACCTATGACGTCGGCACGCTGGAAGAACTGAAAACGACCGCGGAGCAAAAACCCGGCTTTATTCGCGCTATGTGGTGCGGCGAACGCGCTTGCGAAGACCGCTTGAAAGAAGAAGCCGGCGTGACCTCCCGCTGTATTCCGTTTGAACAGGAAACCATCAGCGACAAATGCGTCTGCTGCGGGAAACCCGCCAAGCATATGCTTTACTGGGGAAAGGCGTATTAAAAGGAAAAGGTGAGAAAAATGGCAGAATACTATACCATGAAAATCGTGGGATTAGAGCGGAAACTCGAAAAATTCCCGGTTAACGAACACTTGGATATCGCGGCTTTTATTATTTTCGGGGACGTGGAACTGACCATTGCCGGCTGTGCGGAACTTTTAAAGAAAGCGCCGGAATTTGACGTGATCTTAACGCCCGAAGCCAAAAGCATCCCGATGGCGTATGAAATGGCAAGACAGAGCGGAAAGCCCTATATCATTGCCCGCAAAGGCGTCAAGGTGTATATGCGCGATCCGTTGGACGTCAAGGTCAATTCCATCACGACCCAACATGAACAGCATCTTTATTTAGGCGAGTCTGAGGTGGAAATGATCAAAGGAAAGCGCGTCCTGATCATCGACGATGTTATCAGTACCGGCGAATCGTTGGCGGCTGTTCGGGAACTGGTCAAAGAAGCCGGCGGGATCGAAGCCGCCGCCTGTGCCTTTTTGGCGGAAGGCGACGCCGCCGATCGAAAGGATATTCTTTTCTTGGAAAAACTTCCTCTCTTTTTCAAATAATCGTTTAAAAAATTTCAAATGAAACATCAAAACGGCCCTCCGAAAGGAGAGCCGTTCAGTCTGTCGACAAACCTGAATTCTTTGATTTTGGCGGCAAGTTGCCGCCGTTTTGTTTTTCCGGCGACATGTGCGTCGGAAAAA
>LXOW01087760.1_pt1 | contig 18267 bp, 10 predicted proteins | sample 1368591 | NCBI WGS metagenome assembly LXOW01 (sample SAMN04884650, study PRJNA319009) | bovine gut metagenome | isolation source: Cow rumen | host: Bos taurus | place: Italy: Legnaro (PD) | collected 2014-07-09 | reverse complement strand
GCCGTCGGCGATGCGCTCGTCGAGCGTCGCGGAGACGTCGATCACGTCGCGCAGCTCCTTGCGGCCGTCGGGCATCAGCAGCTCCTCCTTGTGGAGCGTGCCGATCGTGATCATGATGCTGTTGGTGCCGTAGTTGTTCAGATGGTGGTAGACCGAGGGGCAGCGGATGCTCCCGAGATTCGAGGCGAGGACGGTGGTGTAGTTCGGGTCGGTCTCCCAGAGACCGTGCGGGAGGCAGCCCCAGAAGTCCAGCACGCGGATCAGCCAGATGACGAACATCAGCAGCGGGCGCGGCAGCTTCGCGAGCGCGTCCATGATCGCGTCCACGCCGCCGGTCGAGTGCTCGCTCTTGCGCGTCTCGCGCACGTCGCCCACGATGTAGCGGCTGAAGGAGTCGATCGTGTCCTCGTCCTTCGGCACGACCACGAGCAGCGCCTCCTCCGCGCCGTCGGCGAAGCGGCGCTTGGCGACAAAGCTCAGGCTGATCTCGTGCCGCTCGTACATGCGCCGCCCCTGGATGAAGCGGTTGAGGTACGGGCGCTCCTTGATGATGCGCGCGATGGAAAGCAGCGCGCAGTGGAAGACCGTGGTCTTGTAGTCGGGGTGCTCGGCGTTGCGCTTCTCGAGGAACTTCACGAGCTCGGTCGCGTCGATGAGCTCCCGACAGCAGACCTCGCACTCGGTGCGGTTGGGCATGATGTTGCCCATGATGGTCTGGAGCCCCGTGCCCTTGATCCAGCGGCCGTCCGGCCGGTCGCCCCATTTTTCCTTCTTGAACGTGCGCAGCTTGCTCATATCGCGCCCTCCTCTATTCTAATCTGTCGCGCAGCGACACCACAATTTTTCATTTTTTATTTTTCATTATTCATTACAGGCATAAGCTCCGCTTAAGCCTGTACCGGTATCCCGTTGAGCTCCACGCCGCTGTCGGCGGGGATCAGGAGGTACTTGCGCCCGTCGATCTCGCGCGTCTCGATCAGGTAGCTGAGCTTCGGGTCGAGGCTGATCTGGATCTCGCTGCTCTCGATGCGCATGCGCTTCGGGTCGGCGATGTTCGCGGGGGAGAGCTGCGCGTCGGGGCCGAACTCCTCCTCGCAGCGCTTGCGGAAGCTCTCGCGCGCCGCCTCGCCGCCGCCGCTCTGCTCCAGCACCTCGTCGAGCTCGTCCATCGAGAGCGTCAGCGGCTCGGGGTCGCGGCTCTCCTTGTGCAGCGCGACGCGCTCCGAGAGCTGCTCGTGTACCGACTGGAGCACCTGGAAGCTCCCCTCGCCCTCGACGGCGCCGGAGAGCGCCTCGGCGAAGATCTCCCGCTGGCGCTGCGCGGGCATCGGCGCCGCAGTGCGGAAGATCGCGTCGATGAAGCCCTGGTGGTCGTCCTCGGTGCTGCGCGTGTAGAGCAGGGCGTTGTAGATGTTCGTGCAGCGCTCGTCGAAGGTCGGGAAGAGGAAGCCCAGCGCGGGCGCGGCGACGATCTGCCCGAGCAGGCTCGTGTGGAAGCGCTTTTCCTCCGGCACATAGCCGAGCTCGGCCTTGCCGCTCTTGACCGGGCAGACGCAGCAGAGCAGATAGCGGTAGACCTCGGAGGAATCGCCGCGCTCGCCGTCCTTGCCAAAGTGCGGCACGTCGTAGGCGTCGTAGGCCAGCAGGATCAGATAGTTGTCCTCGCCCATGTCGAGCGAGTCGATCACGCCGCGGTAGAACTGCGCGCGCAGCTCCTCATCCTGCAGCTCGCTCCTGCGCAGCGCGGAGAGCAGGCGGTGCTCGTCGCTGTCCATGACCTGTTTGGTCGCGAAGGAGATGTCGAGCAGGTTCTTGCCCAGGGTGCCCGAGAGCGTCTTTTTGAGCAGGGCGAGGTATTTTTCGCCCTCCTCACGGCTGAGCAGGGCGAGGGACTCGTCGAGCTCCGAGATGATCTCCCTGCGGGCATTGACATAGCAGCCGTAAATGTGCGTGACGCCGCTGTGCTCGGGCAGGAAGCGCCGGCGGATCTCACGCAGCTCCTTTTGGTTCATATCAGTCGTCTCCTTTTCGTTTTGCCCCGCTACCTTACCACATTGCGCGAAGACGGTCAAGCGCTTTTTCTTGACGCGGCGGGGCGCTTGTGCTATACTGATATCAGTGAAAATGTGCCTGGAATTGGCAGCTTTTCACAAAATACTACTATTTTTTGAAGGAGGAAACGTCATGGACGGTGGAAGCAGTACCGGCGCGCCGGGTCGAAGTCGATTGCGCCGCGCCCCGTCGGGCGTTTCCGTCCGGCGGGCATAAAGTGAATATCTGAGCTTCGCCCCCCTGCGTCGGGCTTCCGAATCCGGACACACCCCGGAAAGGAGGACTCGATGACAGCTCACAGCGTAACGGTCGAGAAGACCATCAAGGCGCTTCTCGACGAAAAGAAGTATCAGACCCTCAAGGACGTGCTCGTCACGATGAACCCCGCGGATATCGCGGGCGTCTTCGAGTCGCTGGATGAGGAGCGCATGCCGCTCCTGTTCCGGCTGCTGCCGAAGGAGACCGCGGCGGAGACCTTCGCGGAACTGGAGCCGGATTGGCAGGAGCTGCTGATCCGCGGCTTCTCCGACGCGGAGCTGCACGAGGTCGTGAATGAGCTCTATGTGGACGACGCGGCCGATCTCGTCGAGGAGATGCCGGCGAACGTCGTCAAGCGCATCCTCGCGCAGGCCGACCCCTCGCTCAGGCGCGAGATCAACGAAGTCCTGCAATATCCCGAGAACTCCGCGGGCTCGATCATGACCACGGAGTACGTCTCCCTGCGCCCGCAGATGACCGTGGCGGAGGCGATCGCGCGCATCCGCCGCACCGGCGTGGACAAGGAGACGATCTACACCTGCTATGTCACCGAGGAGCGGCAGCTGCTCGGCACCGTGTCGGTCAAGGATCTGCTGCTCGCCCCGCGGGACGACACGCCCGTCACGTCGATCATGGACGAGAACGTGATCTCCGTCGGCACCCTGACCGACCAGGAGGAGGTCGCGCAGATGCTCTCGAACTACAACTTCCTCGCCCTGCCCGTCGTGGACAAGGACAAGCGCATGGTCGGCATCGTGACCTTCGACGACGCGATGGAGATCATGGAGGAGGAGACCACCGAGGATATCGAGCTCATGGCCGGTATCACGCCGACGGAGAAGCCCTACCTGCGCTCCAACGCCTTCGATCTCTTCAAGCACCGCATCCCCTGGCTGATGCTGCTGATGGTCTCGGCCACCTTTACCGGCATCATCATCACCGGCTTTGAGAGCGCGCTCGCCGCGCAGGTGGTGCTGACGGCCTTCATCCCCATGCTCATGGACACCGGCGGCAACTCCGGCTCCCAGTCCTCCGTCACCGTGATCCGCGCGCTCAGCCTCGGCGAGATCGGCTTTGCCGATCTGCCGCGCGTGATCTGGAAGGAGGTGCAGACGGCGGCGCTCTGCGGCCTCGCCCTCGCGGCGCTCTGCTTTGTCAAGATCATGCTGATCGACCGCCTGCTCTTTCATAACCCCGACATCACCGCGCTCACCGCCTTTGTGGTCTGCTTCACGATGGCCGTGACCGTGCTGATCGCGAAGATCATCGGCTGCACCCTGCCGCTCTGCGCAAGGCAGCTCGGCTTCGACCCCGCCGTCATGGCGAGCCCCTTCATCACGACGATCGTGGACGCGCTGAGCCTGCTCGTCTACTTCGGCGTCGCGAGTATGCTGCTGTTTGGGTGAGTGAAGTGAAAGCGGATATCATCCGCCCGCTTCGTGTTGACTTTGTACGCTGACGCATGATATTGCCCATACGGTGTTTCCGCTGCGTCGTACACACGCTTTGTCCGGAGATCAAACCCCGCAGAATAACCGCACAATCGCAACTGTTCAGTCCTTGTCATCCTGAGCGAGCGAAGCGAGTCGAAGGATCTTTTTTATTCCGGGATGAGATTCTTCGTCGCCTACGGCTCCTCAGAATGACACGGGGGACTGAATAGATACGCACAATCTATGAAAACAGCACCCGGAATCGCAACATTCCGGGTGCTTCGCTTGTTCCGCCTTGTCGAAGGCGGCCGACTGTGCTATACTGCCTGTGCTGCCGACACCTCGCAGTGAGGGAGGTGAGGGCACATGGCTATCATTTATTCCTTCATTCTTTCCGTTATGGCAGGTGTAATCGCCAACTACATCTGCAAATGGCTCGACGGAAGGTAAGGCAGCGAGCCTGACGGTCCAGCCAGCCGAAAGTGGTAGAAGCACCCAGGAGCGCCAATCTCCCGGGTGCTTCGCTTTGGTAAGGGCACAATCATTTATTCCTTGCCTTTCGGCATTTGTATTATACGCCTTAGTCGGGAAAAAAGCAAGCCCGATTTTATTCCAGCACCCGGCCTGAGCTCACGAGCACGGTCAGCTCGTTGTGCTCGACGTTCGCGACGCCGGAGCTGAGCTCGATGCGCAGGCGCTCGCCGCCGCGCGAGGCGAGCAGCACGCCCTTTTCGACCGCGCAGAGCATCGGCGCGTGGTGCGCGAGGATGCCCACCGAGCCGAAGCCGGTCGGGACGCGGACGGACTCGACCTCGCCCTCGAAGACCGTGCCGTCGCCGGTGACGACGCTCAAACGAAAGCTCTCTGCCATACTGCGCCCCTCAGAACTGGCCGCGCTTGGCGAGCACCTCGTCGATGCTGCCGCACATCAGGAAGGCCTGCTCGGGCAGATCGTCCACGTCGCCGCCGAGAATGGCCTGGAAGCCCTTGATGGTCTCCGCCATCGGGACGTAGCGGCCCTCCATGCCGGTGAAGGCCTCGGCCACATGGAAGGGCTGGGACAGGAAGCGCTGGATGCGCCGCGCGCGGTTGACCGTCGCGCGATCCTCCACGCCGAGCTCGTCCATGCCGAGCACCGCGATGATGTCCTGGAGCTGCTTGTACTTCTCCAGCACCATCTGCACCGCGCGCGCGGTCTCATAGTGCTCCTTGCCGAGGATGCCCGGCTCGAGGATGCGGGAGCTGGACTCCAGCGGATCGACCGCCGGATAGATGCCGAGCTCCGCGATCGAGCGCGCGAGCACCGTCGTCGCGTCGAGGTGGGCGAACGCGGTCGCGGGCGCGGGGTCGGTCAGGTCGTCCGCCGGGACGTAGATCGCCTGCACGGAGGTGACGGAGCCGTGGCGCGTCGAGGTGATGCGCTCCTGCAAGTCGCCCATCTCGGTGGCCAGCGTCGGCTGATAGCCGACGGCGGAGGGCATACGCCCGAGCAGGGCGGAGACCTCGGAACCGGCCTGCGTGAAACGGAAGATGTTGTCGATAAACAGCAGCACGTCCTGCCCGCTCTGGTCGCGGAAGTTTTCCGCGATGGTGAGACCCGACAGCGGCACGCGCAGACGGGCTCCGGGCGGCTCGTTCATCTGGCCGAAGACGAGGGCGGTCTTGTTGATGACGCCGGACTCGTTCATCTCGTTCCAGAGGTCGTTGCCCTCGCGGCTGCGCTCGCCGACGCCGGCGAAGACGGAGTAGCCGCCGTGCTCGTAGGCGACGTTGCGGATCAGCTCCTGGATCAGCACGGTCTTGCCGACGCCCGCGCCGCCGAAGAGGCCGATCTTGCCGCCCTTGGCGTAGGGCGCGAGCAGGTCGATGACCTTGATGCCGGTCTCCAGCAGCTCGGTGGCGGGCAGAATGTCGGTGAACACAGGGGGCTTGCGGTGGATGGGCAGGCGCTGATCCGTCTGCACAGGCCCCTTGCCGTCGATCGGGTCGCCGACGACGTTGAACATGCGGCCCAGCGTGGCCTCGCCGACCGGAACGGTGATGGACGTGCCGGTGCTGTACGCCTCGCAGCCGCGCGAAATGCCGTCGGTCGAGGCGAGCGCGATACAGCGCACGTCGCCGCCGCCGATCTGCTGCACGACCTCCATCACGATCTTGTTGTCCTCCAGCGGCACCTCTATGGCGTGGTAGATCTCCGGGAGCTTGCCGGCCTCAAAATGCACGTCGACCACAGGGCCGATCACGCGCTTGACGATTCCTTTTTCCATAGTCGCCTCCCTTAAAAAGCTCGGCTTTTACAATCCGTCGGCGAAGCCGACACATAGATTATTCATTATTCATTATTACTTATTCATTGCGTTCATTGCGCTTTCTGCGAAAGTGCGGCCGCGCCGCCGACGATCTCGGAGATCTCGGTCGTGATGGCCGACTGGCGGGCGTGGTTGAGCTCCAGCGTGAGCTGGGCGATCAGCTCCTCGGTGTTGTCCGAGGCGGCGGTCATGGCGGTCATGCGCGAGGCGTGCTCGCCCGTGCGCGCCTCCAGGAGCGCCGCGTGGACCGCGCTGTCCAGATATAGCTCCACGAGCGTCGCGAGCAGGGACTCCCGATCCGGCTCGAAGATCACGTCCTCCGCGCCCTCGGCCTTTTCCTGCGCCTCGAGCGGGAGCAGCTTCTTCGTCCCCGGCGACTGGGAGAGGATGGATTTGAACTGCTGGTAGACCAGCACGATCTCGTCGGCCTCGCCGTCGCGGTAGAGCGCGCGCAGGTACTCGCTGAGCGCGCGCGCTTCGGCGGAGGAGGGGGTGTCGCTGATCTCGAAGGTGCGGCGGATCGGGATGCCGGCGGTCGGGATCATGTCCCGCCCCCAGCGCCCGGCGACGACGAGGAAGGACTCGCAGCCGTCCTCGCGCGAGAGCCCCTCGACATAGCGTAGCAGCGCGCTGTTATAGGTGCCGCAGAGCCCGCGGTTGCCGACGATCAGCACATAGCAGACGGCCTTTCTCTCGGCGTGGGGCGTGAGCCAGGGGTTATCCGACCCCGCCGCGCCGACGCGCGCGAGGATGCGCCCGCCGGTCTCCGCGAAGGAGCGCAGATCGGCGAAGGCGGTCTGCGTGCGCCGCAGCTTGGCCGCGGCCACCATCTTCATGGACTTTGTGATCTGCTGGGTGCTCTGCACGCTCTTGATGCGCGTGCGTATCTTCCGCAGATTGGCCATTCTACCGCCTCCTTTGCCGCATAGAGTTCAGCCAACACGGCCTTCCCCTTGAGGGGAAGGTGGCATCCGGCGTCCCCCGCAAGCCGGATGACGGATGAGGTGGGCCCCTTGCAACCAGGCTGGTCAGAACAGGGCCGCCTCATCCGTCATGGCCTCGCGTGAGATCGGCCATGACAGCTTCCTCTCAAGGGGAAGCCAAAGCGTTACGCAAACTGTTCGTTGTATGCCGCGATGCACTCGCGCAGGCGCGCGATCTGCCGCTCGCTGAGCTTTTTGCCGGTCAGCACCTCGGCCTCAAACTCGGGATAGTGCTCGGTGACGTAGCTCACCAGCGCGGCCTCCCAGCGCGAGATATCGCGCACGGCCACGTCGTCGGCGTAGCCGTTGTTCGCCGCGAAGATCGAGATGACCTGTTCGGCGGCGGACATCGGCGACTGACGCCCCTGCTTGAGAAGCTCCGTCATGCGCTCGCCGCGGTGCAGCGTCGCCTGCGTCGCCTTGTCGAGATCGGAGCCGAACTGCGCGAAGGCGGCGAGTTCGCGGTACTGCGCCAGATCCATGCGCAGACGGCCCGCGACCTGCTTCATCGCGCCGAGCTGCGCCGAGCCGCCGACGCGCGACACGGAGAGGCCGACGTTGATGGCCGGGCGCATACCCGAGGCGAAGAGATCGGCCTCGAGGAAGATCTGCCCGTCGGTGATGGAGATGACGTTCGTCGGGATGTAGGCGGAGATATCGCCCGCCTGCGTCTCGATGATGGGCAGGGCGGTCATGCTGCCGCCGCCCCGCTCCTCGCTGAGGCGCGCGGCGCGCTCGAGCAGACGGGAGTGGAGATAGAACACGTCGCCGGGGTAGGCCTCGCGTCCGGGCGGACGGTGCAGCAGCAGGGAAATCTCGCGGTAGGCGACGGCGTGCTTGGAGAGATCGTCGTAGATGATCAGCACGTCCTTGCCCTGATACATGAAGTATTCGCCCATCGCCGCGCCCGCGTAGGGGGCGATGTAGAGCATCGGCGCGGATTCCGACGCGCTCGCGGAGACGACGATGGAGTAGTCCATCGCGCCGTGCTCGCGCAGCGTGCGCACGACGCCCGCGACCGTGGATTCCTTCTGTCCGATGGCGACGTAGATGCAGATGAGGTTCTTGTCGGCCTGGTTGAGGATGGTGTCGACGGCGATGGAGGTCTTGCCGGTCTGGCGGTCGCCGATGATGAGCTCGCGCTGGCCGCGCCCGATGGGCACCAGCGCGTCGATGGCCATGATGCCGGTCTGCATCGGCTTCGAGACGCTCTTGCGGTCGATGACGCCGGGGGCGCGGCTCTCGATGGGCCGCGTCTCGGTCGTGTGCAGCTCGCCGAGCCCGTCGAGCGGGACGCCGAGCGCGTTCACAACGCGGCCGATCAGCTCCTCGCCGACCGGAACCGAAAGGATGCGCCCGGTGCGGCGCACGTTGTCGCCCTCCTGGAGGCTGTCATAGCTGCCGAGCATGACGACGCCGACGTTGTCCTTCTCCAGATCCATGACCATGCCGCGCAGCCCGCTCTTGAACTCGAGCAGCTCTCCGGCCATCGCGTCGGACACGCCGCTCGCGCGGCAGATGCCGTCGGATACGCTGATGACCGTGCCGGTCTGGTAGATCTCGGGCTCGCGCGTCAGGCGCTTGAGTTCGCCGCGCAGCGCTTCGATCAGATCGCCCTCGGCGCCGACGCCGTGGGTGACGAGCCAGCCGGCGCGGCCGAGCAGGCAGCGCGCGGAGCCGTCGTACACGGTGTCGCCGAGCTTGACGCTCGCACCGGCGAGCAGCCCAGGATCGGCCGAGACCGAGAGCTTCAGCGGCACGTCCGCCCCGCTTTCGCGCAGCGCGGCCTCCGCGCAGTCCCGGACGGCGGCGACAAGCGCCCCGTCCGGCTCCTCGGCGGCGCGGATCGAGAGCTCGGCGCAGCCGTGGTTGCGGAATTGCAGCCAGTCGCCGCGGCTGATCGCGAGATTTGCGCGCAGCCAGGCGAGAAAGTCCTTCTCCAGACGCGCGCGCGCTTCGGCGTGCTCCTCGGAGCCGATCAGCGCGCCGGCGGCCTCGGTGAGCTCCTCGGCGGCGCGCTCGGTCAGCTCGCGGCGCAGGCGCAGCGCCTCGTAGTCGAGATCCTTTTGCGTCTCGCCGCTGAGATGGGCGGCGCTCAGCTCGTCCTCGCGGGCGGCCTTCGCGCTGTTCTCCCGCGCAAGGGCTTCGGCGGCGCTGCGGATGCCCTTGCGCTCGCGCGCGCCGGCCTCCTGCGCCTGCGCGAGCTGCTCGTGCAGGTTCTTTACGTTATCAAGGGACGCGGCGGAGCGCTCCAGCTCCGTCCGGATCGTTTCGCGGTGATTCTGATAGGCTTTTACCACGATCTTCTTGCCGATCAGGTACAGTCCGACGGCGAGAATGGCAAAGTTGATGAGGTTATACAAAAACGACCAGCCGCTCATGATCCGCTCATCCCTCCTTTCTGCTTGCGTTCTTCATGGGCTTAGTCCTCTTCGCCCAGCAGACGCGCGGCGAGCAGGGCGGCGAGCTCTCCCTCGCCGGCCTTGAGCGCCTCGCGCTCGCGCTCGTGGCGCTGCTGCAGCGCGGCCTCGCCGGAGCGCTGCATGGCCGCGGCCTCGTCCTTCGCGCGCAGCCAGGCCTCCTGGGCGCGCTTCTCGTCGGCCTCGGCGGCGGCATTGAGCAGCTCGGCGGCCTCGCGGCGGGCGTCGGCCTTCTGTTCGGCGAGCGCGTCCCCGGCGGCCTTGAGCGCGGCCTGCGCCTCCTTTTCGGCGTCGTAACCGGCGTCGATCTTCGCCTGGCGCGCATCCATAAACCGGCACATCGGGTCAAAGAGGAAGCGCTTGAGCAGGAAAAACAGCAGGAAGAAGTTGATGATCGTCCAGATCAGCTCGGAAAAATTGATGCTTAACATGGACCGATCCCTCCCTGAGCGCAGTCGGTCAGATCTTGCCGACCAGCATGAAGGCGACCAGCATGCCGTAGATGGTCAGCGCCTCCATCAGGGCGAGGGCGAGGATCAGGGAGCCGCGGATATCGCCGGCGGCCTCGGGCTGACGGGCGATAGCTTCCATGGCGCTGGTGGCGGTTTTGCCCTGCGCCACAGCGGTGGCGACGGCGGTGACGCACAGGACGAGAGCGGCGGCGATGGCGATGATTCCTTTTTCCATGATTGGTTCCTCCTAATGTTGGCATAATATAAAAATGTAGGAATGCGCGTGAGAAAATGAATAATGAAAAATGAATAATTATGGTGTCGCTTCGCGACGGATTGAAAAAGCGGGGGCTTACTCCTCCTCTTCCTCCACGGCTTCGGAGATGTAGACCGACAGCAGCATCGTGAAGACGATCGCCTGCAGGAAGCAGAAGAGCAGACTCAGCACCTGCATGATGAGCGGCGCGCCGATGGGGAAGATCTCATAGAGCTGTTCGGTGACGCTCTCCTCGCCGTACATATTGCCGAAGAGACGCAGCGCCAGGGACATCGGGCGGATGAACTGCTCGATCAGGTTCAGCGGCAGCATCAGGATCATGAGGTAGAAGGGCTTGGCAAAGCTCGCGAGGTAGTGCTTCCAGCCCCGCTCGCGGATGCCGATGGTGTGCGTCGTGAAGAAGGCGCAGACGCCGAGACCCGCGGTGACGGAGAGGCAGGCGGTCGGCACCGCGAAGGCCGAGAGATGCCCCGCGCCGGGCAGGAGCCCCGAGTAGTTGCACACGACGATGAAGATGAAGAAGGTTCCGAGGATGGGGAAGTACTTGTTCGCGTACTTTTTGCCGAGCGTCCCCTCAAAGAAGCCGCGCAGCGAGCCGACCGCCATCTCCGCGGCGGTCTGGAGCGGGCCGGGGATCTCCTTGAGGTTCCGCGTGGCGAGCCAGGAGAGCAGCGTCAGCACCGCGATCACGCCCCAGGTGGCGGTGACGGTGCCGGTCACCTCCAGCGGGCCGATCGAAAACAGCGCGTGCGAGGCATGTTCCATAGTATCACCTCTGTCGTTTCGGGGAGGCGGCCGCCGCCCCGCATAGATATAGACAGTATACCGTATTTCTCCGCTAAAAGGAAGCCCCTTTTTTCAGGATTTCAACAAAAAATCTCTGCGGAAAGCCAGGCGGCGGGCAAAAGCGGCGCGGCGCCAAAAAACCCGCAGGGGAGGGGCGAGCCCCTCCCCTGCGGCGCGGGAGAACCGGTATACAGCCGTTTTCTCTTATTTCTTATAGTATACCACGGCCTCCCAGGGGCGGACGGTATCGGCGGGGGCGGGGTCGGGGTAATTCGCGATCAGAACCTCGGCGCCGCGGAAGCTTTCCGGGAACATATACGCCTGCGCTTCGTCAGAGAAATTGCAGACCACCAGCAGGCTCTCGCCCTGCCACTCGCGCGTATAGACGAAGAGCGCGGGGTGCTCGGGCTCGAGCAGCGCATAGTGCCCGAAGACGATCACGTCGAGCTCCTTGCGCAGGGCGATCAGCCGCTGATAGCAGCGGAACACGGAGTCGGCGCGCTTGAGCTGCTCGGCGGCGTTGATGCGCGTGTGGTTCGGGTTGACGGGCAGCCAGGGCGTCCCGGTCGTGAAGCCGGCCTGCGGCGTCGCGTCCCACTGCATGGGGGTGCGGGCGTTGTCGCGGCTGCGCTGGCGCATCATGCGCACGCCCTCCTCCTCGCTCATGAGGCCGCGGGCGTGGAAGTCCCGGTAATTGCCGAGGGACTCGATGTCGTTGATCTCCTCGATGCCCGTCCAGGGGTAGTTGGTCATGCCGAGCTCCTCGCCCTGATAGACGTAGGGCGTGCCCTGCATCATGTGCAGACAGGTGGCCAGCATCTTGGCCGAGAGCTCGCGATAGCGCTCATCCTCGCTGCCGTAGCGGGAGACGACGCGCGGCTGGTCGTGGTTGTCCCAGTAGAGGCTGTTCCAGGCCACGCCGTCGAGCTCGCGCTGCCAGCGGCTCAGGATCTCCTTGAGCCGGGGCAGGTTCTTGTGCTGCGCGGCGTAGCGGCCGAGGGTCGGATGGAAGTCCGCGCCCATGTGCTCGAACTGGAAGACCATGGAGAGCTCGCTGCCGTCGAGGTTGGCGTAGGACTTGGCCTCCTCCAGCGTCACGCCCGCGCACTCGCCCACGGTCAGCAGCTCGTAGTTCGACAGCACTTTTTTGTTCATCTCACGCAGGTACTCGTGCTCGTGCGGGCCGTTTGCCACGAGGTCGAAGGGCGCGAAGCCGTTCGGCCCCGCTTTGCCGTCGGGCAGACCCTCGGGCTTGGAGATCAGGCTGATCACGTCCATGCGGAAGCCGTCGATGCCCTTTTGCAGCCACCAGTCCATCATGTCGAAGACCTCGTCGCGCACGGCGGGATTGTCCCAGTTGAGGTCCGGCTGCTTTTTGGAGAAGAGGTGCAGATAGTACATATCCGTCTTCTCGTCGTACTCCCAGGCGCTGCCGCCGAAGCAGGAGCCCCAGTTGTTCGGCGCGCCGCCGTTTTTGCCCTCGCGCCAGATGTAGTAGTCGCGGTAGGGATTGTCGCGGGAGGAGCGGGACTCGACGAACCAGCGGTGCTCGTCCGAGCTGTGGTTGACCACCAGATCCATCACGATCTTGAGCCCGAGGGCGTGGGCCTTTTCCAGCATCGCGTCGAAGTCCGCCATGGTGCCGAACTCGGTCATGATGTCCTGATAGTCGCTGATGTCGTAGCCGTTGTCGTCGTTGGGGGACTTGTAGACCGGCGAGAGCCAGATCGCGTCCGCGCCCAGCTCGCGGATGTATTCGAGGCGGCTCGTGATGCCGGGGAGATCGCCGATGCCGTCGCCGTTGGAGTCCTGAAAGCTGCGCGGGTAGATCTGATAGACCACGCTGCGCTGCCACCATTTTTCTTCCATGAATACCCCTCCCGTCCCATGCGCGGCGGCATGGGGATTTCTTGCAGGCATCATACCATATCCGCGCGAACTTGTCAAAAAGACATCAGGCGCTCTTGAAAAAGCGGCGGGGGTATGTTATAATTATACTGTATATCAGTGTCAAAGCGCCCGGCGGTCTGGCGGGGGCGGTTTTTTGCCGTCTCAGTCGGAAGGGCGCCGGGCACCCCCGGCGCGGGGTTCGCCCCGCAAAGCAGAGCAAAACCATATTTGATACAGGGAGGAAAAAAGAATGAGTATGAAACGAATCCTGGCGCTCGTTCTCGCTTTGTCGATGCTCTTCTCCCTCGCGGCCCCGAGCTATGCGTTCGCGGACGGCGAGCCGGCGGAAGTCGTGGAGACGGGCGGGAGTGAGCATCAGCACAGTCTGGTCGAACACCAGGCTGTTGCGGAGACCTGCGAGAGCGCGGGCAACACTGCCTATTGGGAGTGTACCGGCTGCAGCAAGTATTTCAGCGACGCCGAGGGCGTCAATGAGATTGCTTCGGGCAGCTGGGTCGTCCCCGCCCGCGGCCACGAGTGGGGCGAGTGGAGCGTAACGACGCCCGCGAGCTGCACGAACGCCGGCGAAGAAACGCGCACGTGCCAGAACGACGCGAACCACACGGAGACGCGGGCTGTTGACGCCCTCGGGCACAACTTCGTGAACGGCGTCTGCACCCGCGAGGACTGCGGCGCGACGCAGACCTTCACCGTCAAGTTCATGCGCAATGACGCTGTCGCAGCAACCCTGCAGGTCGAAGCCGGACAGACTGTATCCGCGCCCGCTGAGGTTGTTCTGGAATCCAACGAGTTCTGGTCTCTCGGCGAATCTGTCAACTGGGCTGAATTTGATTTCAGCACAGCGATCAATGAAGACCTGACGCTGTATGTCGGCATGAGCATCACCGGCGGCGGGGAGGGCGCCAGCGGCTTCCTTGACGGTCCCGGCTTTGGTCCTGACCTCGGCGGTGGCATCGGCGGCGGCGGCGCAGGCGCCTCCGGCGGGGTTAGCGGCGGGCCTGACCTCGGCGGCTTCACCGGCGGCGGGGAAAACGGTCAGGGCGGCCCCACCGGCGCTGTTATTACTTATTATAAGAATGACGGTACGGAGACGTCTACGGAACAGAAACCCGATCAGCTTCAACTCTATGCTGCGCTCGACGCCAACACGTTTGCGCGAGATGGGCATATGTTTACCGGCTGGAATACGAAAGCAGACGGTACTGGTACGTCGTATGTGGATGGGCAAGAGGTTACGATTACGTCCAGCACGGTCCTGAACCTCTACGCCCAGTGGGCGGCTTATCCCGCAGCTGTCGTTACATCTACCGTTAATACCGAAGCGGTCGAGGTGCGCCCGTTCGAGGACGTGCTCAACTCTTCCGCGGATTCCTACGGCACGGTTACGCCTGCGACGGTGTATACCTTCACAGCACAGGATACGGCGCAACAGGCGAGCGACAGCTATTTTGCCGACTGGAAATGTGACTATGTCGTCAGCATGAGTGCGGACACGCCCGCCAACTCCATTGGCCTGTTCGGGGCTTACGGCAACTGGCAGGACGGGACGCGCATTGCGTTCCTGAGCCCGGTTGAAGCGAAAGCGGGAGAGGGGATCCCTCTGCTTGGCTCTATGGGAGGCAACAGCTTCTGGAGCTATTCCAATATCGCGTCCCTGGTCGGAACCTTTGCCTGCGGCGCGTTCAACCTCTCCCGTGATAACATCGGCAAGACACTGACGGTCAAGCTGGTGATCTGGGACGAGAATGATCCCACCTATAACAGCTATCAGAACGCGAAGGTGATCGAGGAGATCGAGTACAAGTTTACGGAAGACAACTTCACCCCGATCTACAAGGAAGGCGTGGGATATAGCTTCGTCGGTTCCGATTCCACGGTGGCTGGTCTGCCCACCGGTTTCGCGGCGTTGCCCGTCGCCACTATTGACGACACCCCGTATACCTCTGTGACGGAAGCTGTCGAGGCGGTAGATGACGGCACTTCCTTCACCGTGGCCGAGGCTACCACCATCGGTTCTGTGAACGTCCCCGCGAACAGCACCGTGACGGTGGAAGAGAGCGCTGAGGTCGGCGCTGTCACCGCGAAGGAAATCACTGTTACCCCGAGCGGCAGCAGCGAGTCCACCACCGCGTATGTCGTGACCACCGGCAGCGGCGAGAACGCGACTACGGCCGTGTTCTCGGGCGTGACAGTTACGGGCAACGAAAGCTTCACTGTCGCGGCAGACGAGTCCGCTGCGGACTATGTCGACGTCGCCAAGGTGCTGGCCACCGCTGTTGCGTCAAACATTGTTCTTGCTCAGAATACCAACAGCGTAAGTATGACGCTCGGCATGAGCATGACTGAGGCGAGCGAGACTGACGCGGGTAGCAACGAGACTCTCGCGGCTGTGATTAACGCAGCGGCTGAGGACGATTCCAAGGTCGCCTTTGAGATTCACCCGGTACTTACCTTTGCTGGCAATAACTATGACGCCTCCGATTTCACCAGCGGGAAGAGCTTCACCTTCACGCTGAATCTCGGCACGTCCTTTGCGAACAAAGCCGTCGTGATCACGCATTATAAGGACAACGGCACCCCAGAAGAGTCCTGGAACAAGACTGCGGACGCGAGCGGCAATGTCGAGATCACCATGTCCAGCTTCTCCATCGTCGGCGCAGAACTGGGCGGCGCTGTGGCGAAGGTCGGTACCACGGAGTATACCGATATCGCGGATGCTGTCGCGGCGTGGACGAGCACCAATAATTCTACGCTAACTCTGCTGGCGGATGTGACTCTGAAAGATGTTGTCGTGTTCGAGGGGAACACGAATCATACACTCAATCTTGGCACATTTACAATGAAGGCCGCCACTGGTAAGAATGCAATTCAGATTAATAAAGGTAGCCGAAGCAAGGCGGCACAAGCGTTAACAATTAATGCTGATGCAAACAATCCTGGTGGTATCACGGCAACGGGTAAGTACTGTATTTATTATTACTATACAGAAACAACAAGCACTGAATACAGTCAGACTCAAGACAGGCCAATTATAACGATAAACAATGGCGTATTCAATGCAAATACAATAATCTGGATTGGCAGAACTGGATCGAATGGTACAAACAATCCTTGCCCTAACGGAACAAACTGTCCGCAAGTTCAGATTAATGGCGGCGTATTTAATGGAACACAATACGCTTTGTTCCTGAATAGAACGCTGACTCAGATTTCTGGCGGAGTCTTTAATACTAATTCGTATATCTCCGTTGACTCTTCGGCTTATATGCAGATTTCTGGCGGACGATTCAAACCGCTGTTGACAACATCATCTCTTAATAAAGATAAATGGACATATGGAACTGCAAAGAGCAATTATAATAGAGATGTTTACGTTGACGAAAACGGTTACTATGTTGTTGAACCGATAGTCACGAAGCCGGCCGGTTTTGAGGCATCACTGAAGTATTCAAGCTCAGGTTCACTCACTAGCCTCACATATAGCAATGTTAAGACGGAAGGCCGCCTCTACTATATGAGCGATGATCTTGCAATGTCTGATCTCAAGGCCGGAAGCAACATCGAATTGTATGTGGATTCTTCGGTGAATAAAATCCTCTCTTCCAGCACCACCACATTCTATGTAAAACAGAACTCCACCTACTCCGGCACAGTCACGCTATCCAACAAGAACGCGAAACTTGTCATTGACGCCTCCAACGGAACAAACAACGCAAATGTGGTTTCCGGCGTAAGCGGCTATGCGATCTGCATTGCCAAGGCCGGTGATGTAACGACCTACAGCCTCGTCGCGGAGACTGCCACCACCGGTGTTGCGGCACGTATTGGCGACTTCTTCTACAAAGACCTTGCTTCCGTCGCCGCGGCCTACCCGGACGGCGTCAGCACCGGCACCTTCTTCGTCGACCCCGCGACTGTGACGTGCGCGGAGGGCTACGGCTTTGCGCAAACCGGCGAGAGCGTTTGGGTCGTCGGCGTTCTGACTGAGACAGAACCGACGGCGAGCGCGGAGAACCCGGACGAGTACACGATCACGAAGACCGTCAAGGACGGGACTACTGAAGAAGTTTTTGCCACCCAGACCATTACCGTCGATATCGTCGGCTCTGAGCAGGGCGAAGACTCCGCGGCCGAGACGACGCCCGCACAGGTAAAAGCGGCTGCGGTTATCAATCGGGTACTTGACGAGGCGACCATCCCCAATGACAGCATCGTCAACGTGAAAGTCGAGCTCGTTGTCAAGGCTGCGGGCGAGTCCACTGTTCCGAGTGGCATCACGCTGCCTGAGGGCGCGGAGCTCGTCGAAGCCCACCCCGAGGCGATCGTTACGGTGAACAACGGCACGCCGACGACTGTCCAGCTCGAAAACAGCGATCTGGCTTCCGGCGCGAGTTTTACCTTCGGTCTGCCTGTCGACTTCGCCGACGGCACGGCGGTCACAGTCAAGCACTATGCAACGAGCGGTGATCTCAAGGGCTCCTTCAACGCCCTCGTTTCCGGCGGCAAGGTGCCCGTGACGGTCTCCAGCTTCTCCTACTTCACGATTGAGCAGATCGTCCCGCAAGCCAACAAGGTCGCCGTCAACCTCGGCCCCGGCCCCAACGGCGGCACCCAGTACGATGATCTCGCCACGGCTATCTCCAACGCCGCGGCGGGCGACACCATCGCTCTGCTGGCGGACACCGAGGCGAACAACATCGCGATCGCAAAGAGCCTCACCCTTGACCTCAACGGCAAGACCGTGACGGTCGGCGAGACTGTAAGCGAGTTCGGCTTCACCGTCAGCACCGGCACTGTGACGCTCAAGAACGGCGCGGTTTCCGGTACGCAGAATGCGACCATCGCCTTCACACTGACCGGCGTGAGATCCGCTCTTGTAGTGGACAGCGGCGCGCAGATCAACCTTACCGGCGCCAAAAGCATCGGCGTGGAGCTGACCAAGGGTTCCGTGACTGTCGCGGGCGGCAGCATCGCGGCGAGCGGCAATAACTCCACCGGTATCGACATGCCCAGCGGCAGCGGCAGCGCCGTCGTGAGCAGCGGTTCCGTGACCGGTTATGCCTACGGCATCCACAACAACGGCTCCGGCGAGATCAACATCAGCGGCGGTACCGTTTCCTCCACAAAAGTTGCGGTTGCATCCTTCTCCGCGGTCAATGTGAGCGGGGATGCGGTTATCAGCAGCAATCAGCAGGCGCTGGTCAACCTGGACTACACCACCTTCACAGTGAGGGGCGGCTATATCCAGGGTACTCTCAGCTCCAGCGCTGCCAGCACCGAGCAGATCAACATCACCGGCGGTACCTTCAAGACCAAGCCCGCCGCAGGCTACATCCAGGACGGCTACAGAGCCAAGCAGATCAGCGGCTGTCTCTTATACACATCT
>LXOW01174415.1_pt1 | contig 18268 bp, 17 predicted proteins | sample 1368591 | NCBI WGS metagenome assembly LXOW01 (sample SAMN04884650, study PRJNA319009) | bovine gut metagenome | isolation source: Cow rumen | host: Bos taurus | place: Italy: Legnaro (PD) | collected 2014-07-09 | reverse complement strand
GATGGTTACTTCGTACTGCCTTACACCATCCAGAACTATCTGGCTGACCAGGCTGTATGGCCCAAGGTTTCTACCGACCTGCCTGAGTTCGATGAGGCTGAGAAGAAGGTGGATGCTGAGATGGACCGCCTGCTGAAGATTCAGGGTAAGCGCTCTGTTGACTCTATCCACAAGGAGCTGGGTCACATCATGTGGGAGTATGTAGGTATGGGTCGCACCGCTGAGGGCCTGAAGGAAGGTCTGAAGAAGATGCACGAGCTCGAGAAGGAGTTCGACACCAACCTCTTCGTTCCTGGAACCAAGGAAGGTCTTAACGTCGAGCTCGACAAGGCTATCCACCTGCGTGACTTCTTCACCATGGGTCAGCTCGTAGCCTTCGACGCCCTCTCTCGTAACGAGTCCTGCGGTGGTCACTTCCGCGAGGAGTACCAGACCGAGGAAGGCGAGGCTAAGCGCGACGACGAGAACTACTTCTACGTAGGCTGCTGGGAGTACAAAGGCAAGGGCAATGAGCCCGAGCTCATCAAGGAGCCGCTGGAGTACGAGGCAATCAAGGTTCAAACCCGTAATTATAAGAACTAAGTAAGGATTAAAGATTATGGCTAAGAATATTAGCTTTACAATAAAGTTCTGGCGCCAGAACGGCCCCAAGGACCAGGGACATTTCGACACCCANNGACTGCCGCGAGGGTATCTGCGGTATGTGCTCACTCTACATCAACGGTACGCCTCACGGTCTGACCGAGCGTGGTGCTACCACCTGTCAGCTCTACATGCGTCGCTTCAACGATGGTGATGTCATCACCGTTGAGCCTTGGCGCTCAGCAGCCTTCCCCGTCATCAAGGACTGTATGGTTGACCGCAACGCCTTCGATAAGATTATCCAGGCTGGCGGCTACACCACCATCCGCACCGGTCAGGCTCAGGATGCCAACGCTATCCTGATTCCCAAGGAGGATGCCGACGAGGCTATGGACTGCGCTTCTTGCATCGGCTGTGGCGCTTGCGTAGCAGCTTGTAAGAACGGCTCTGCCATGCTCTTCGTATCGTCTAAGGTATCTCAGCTCGCCCTGCTTCCCCAGGGTCGCGTAGAGGCTGCCCGTCGTGTGAAGAACATGATTGCCAAGATGGACGAGCTCGGCTTCGGTAACTGCACCAACACCCGCGCTTGCGAGGCTGTCTGCCCGAAGAACGAGACCATCGCCAACATCGCTCGCCTGAACCGCGAGATGATCAAGGCTAAGATGGCTGATTAAGTCCACCTTATTAATTATAAAGCGCCACAGACTCAACACCTGTGGCGCTTTTTCAAAAAAAGGGATATGAATCATAAAGACAAAATCACCGAACAGCCCTCACATTTCAACCACCTCGAACAAATGTCGGTCGCTGAATTGCTACACCATATCAATGATGAGGATGCCTTGGTGGCTGAGGCTGTACAAAGGGCGATACCACAGATTGAGGCCTTGGTACAAGCCATTGAACCACGTCTCAAACGTGGTGGACGGCTTTTTTACTTAGGAGCTGGAACCAGTGGACGACTGGGCGTGTTGGATGCCAGCGAACTGCCTCCCACTTTCGGTGTTCCTGCCGACTGGGTCATAGCCGTCATTGCGGGAGGCGACGAGGCACTGCGTCATGCCGTTGAGAAGGCTGAGGACGATGCCAAGCAGGGCTGGCAGGACATACTCTCATATCAGCCTACCGTTGATGACACCGTCATCGGTATAGCTGCTTCTGGAACAACTCCTTATGTGGTTGGTGCTGTCAAAGAGTCCCGCAAGCACGGCTTGTTGACGGGTTGTATCACTAGCAATCCCCATACCCCTTTGGCTGAAGCGTCCGACTATCCCGTCGAGACCATTGTCGGTCCTGAGTTTGTCACAGGTTCCAGTAGGATGAAGAGTGGTACGGCACAGAAAATGGTGCTCAACATGATTTCCACCTCCCTCATGATTCGTCTTGGCCGTGTCAAGGGCAACCGCATGGTGAAGATGCAACTGACCAATGCCAAACTGGTTGATCGTGGTACCCGCATGATTCAGGAATCCCTTGGCATCCCCTATGCCGAAGCCGAACACTACCTTCTCGAAGCCGGTAGTGTTGACCGTGTGCTCAAATCCCGTAAAAAACACTAATCTTCAAAGTTCTTTTTTGTTCCCTGAGGGGTGGGTGATGTGTGATGGAAGAATAATTATTGCGATAAGATGAAGCAAGGCGAGATATATTCAGCAGCCCAACTGGCGGCATTCATTCAAGAGGTGGGATTCCTCCCCCTGTTAGACAGTGGCATAGAAGGCTATTCTGCGGAAGAGATGGTGGCCGACGACTGCCGCTATGTGGTATTCGACGATGGCGGGTGGGACTGGCCGCTGTGGAAGTGGAAAGGTCCCATCGTGTCGGACGGCAGTTGCGTTTACGGCAAGTTCTTCAATAAGAAAGCCGGGTTCGTCAGCCGCGAGTGGTGGCCCGACTTCTGCAACTACCGTCGCAGCAAGTATCCTGTGCCTGAGGAAGGAACCGTTGACGACATCATCCTGACGACCCTTCGCGAACGCGGCAGCCTCATTACCCGCGAACTGCGTGCGGCCTGTGGCTTCGACGGTCCCAAGATGCGCAGCAAGTTTGATGGCTACGTCACCCGCCTGCAAATGGCCTGCCTGATAGTCACCGAGGACTTTGTATATCCCACTGACAAGCATGGGCGGGAATACGGCTGGGGATGGTCGCTGCTCACCACTCCCGAGTCGCTCATGGGTCGTGACGGATTCCATTGTCCACGAACCCCGGAGGAGTCCTGTCAACTCATTATTTCCCACTTCCGAACCCTTCAGCCGATGGCTTCCGAAAAACAACTGCGGCGGCTGATAGGCTGACTTGATTATTGGCAAATTATTTGTTTTTATCAAAAAAAATGTTGTAGTTTTGCAACTCAAGCTCATCTGGATCATGCAAGACTAATAAATAATAGAAGGTATGAAGGACTATCCCGACAGGATGACGGCCGAGCAGGCCAAGAGGTTTGGCAGGGATGTGCTGGACATTGTAGCGCAGATTCCCCGTGGCATGGTGACGACCTACGGGCATATAGCAGTGTTGGCGGGATGGCCGAGTCATGCGAGAATGGTGGGACGGACATTGCGATATACGCCCGGAGCAGAACGTCTGCCATGCCACCGGGTGGTGAACAAAGAGGGGCGAACGGCACCAGGATGGAGCCGTCAGCGGACATTGCTGGAGGAAGAAGGTGTGGCTTTTAAGTCAAACGGACATGTGGATATGCAGCGGCACTTTTGGGAACCGGAAGGTTTATGATGTTTTTAAAAATATAACGACTATGAACATTGGAGACAAGGCGCCCGAAATACTGGGCAAAGACGAACAGGGACGGGACATCCGTCTGAGTGATTACAAGGGACGCAAGTTGGTGTTGTATTTCTATCCTAAGGACAATACCAGCGGCTGTACGGCTGAGGCATGCAGCCTGAGAGACCATTATGGAGAACTGCAGGGCGCAGGCTACGAGGTGGTGGGCGTGAGCAAGGACTCGGCAGCCTCGCACGTCAAATTCAAGGAGAAGCACGAGCTGCCCTTCCCCCTGATTGCCGATGTGGATAAGACGCTGATGCAGGCAATGGGTGCCTGGGGAGAGAAGGTGATGTATGGCAAGAAGACCGAGGGCACCATCCGCACCACCTTTGTTATTAATGAGGAAGGCATTATCGATCAGATTTTTGTTGGCAAGCAGGTGAAGACCAAGGAGCACGCCAAACAAATACTGAACAAATAAAGCCGTCACTTTACCTTCCAGACGTTCAGCACAATGCCGTTGAACGACTTGGTCCATTCCGGCTGGCAGACGAAGAGGGCATTGTTCAGCCACGCATAGCGGCTGTCTGCCGGAGCCTCGAATTGGGGCGCTGCCTTGAAGTAGAACGTCGGGTTGCCGTTGGCATCCTTTCCGTTATAGATGATGCCGCGGTTCCTGACGTGGATGTTCACCCCATCATCGGTACGAATGCTGTAGATGGCCTCCAGTTCCGTCCTGCTGCCGTCAGCAGAGCCCAACTGGTAGTCGGCACCCCCGTTCAGGATGGTGCCTTTTATGGATGGCCCCTCAAACGTACCGCCCGTAATCGGAATGACGAGTCGCTTGCCATGAGGCGTATCACCCACACTGTAAGCCTGGTCTATGTGTACCCTTAGCTGTAGGGCAAACTCCAGCTGCGGGGTGTCTTTGGGCGGATAGGTCTGTGCCTGAAGTGTCATGAGACAGCCCGTCAGCACCACCATCATGAATAGTCGTTTCTTGAACATTTTAATTTCGTATTTAGTAATTACTTTCTTTGCTGCTATTTCTGCGCTCAGCCATTTGGCTTAACTTCCTTAACTCCTTTAACTTCCTTAATTAATCGGCCTTGCGGGTAATCTGCCTTACCGGGAAGGTGAAATAGGTGTCGGGGAAGGGCTCGTCAGCCAGTGTGAAGTGCCACCATTCGGTATCTATAGGCTTGAAACCGTGGCGCAACATCACCTTGCGCAGCAGCATACGGTGCTGGAACTGCTCCTCGGTAATGCTGTCGTTAGGCGTGTATTCAAAGGTGTCGGGGTTACCGCCGAAGTCTGGGTGACTCTCTATACCGAACCAGTCGAAAGTGCCACCCATGTCCAACTCCTTCTCCGTGTTCATGTCGAAGAGCGTCAGGTCCACCGTAGAGCCACGTGTATGACCGCTTTTCTCCATAATGTAACACTGTGGGAAGAGCACATCCTTCTCCAGTTGAGGATAGAAGTACTTTTTCATCAGCGAGTCGTTGGGGTCCTTTGACCAGCGGACGAAGTGGTCGACCGCCTTTTGGGGACGATAGGCATCGTATATCTTCAGTCGATAGCCCATCTTCATCACCTCTTCGCTCACCGCCTGCAGACTGTCGGCAGCCTGTTGGGTCAACAGGGCCGTAGGCTCTTCATAACCGTCGATACGCGTACCCACAAAGTTGTAAGTGCTGAAATAGCGTATCTCCAAAATGGCATCGGGCACCGCATCCGTCAAGGTAACAAACGCACTCCTGTCGTTCGGCATGACCAGCTTGCCCGACTTGTCAGAGCAGGACACCAGCAGGATAATGGCCAGCAGAAAGAATCCAATTTTTTTCATCATACTTATTATTAATTAATGTAATCAGCTGCAAAGATAAGATATTTTCTGCATTATTTTCCTTATCATATGAATAATTTTTGCTACCTTTGCCCGCAAATAATTAAAACAACCAATTAAATGTGAGAATTGTTATGAAGAAATTAAGTGTTTTTGGAGGGCTGTTCGTGCTGTTGTGCACCATGATAGCCTGTGGTGACAAGACGAAAAGTAACCCTGAGGCAGATTCACTGCGTACGGAACTGACAGAACAGATGGAGGCCATGGACGAGATGAACCTCTTCCTGGATGCCGTGAACATGAGCATGGACAGTGTAGTGGACATGGAAGGCAGCGTGCTGCGTACATCGAGTGAAAGTCCATTGTCGCGAAAAGAACAGATCAAGCAGAACATGGAAGCTTACAAGATGATTCTGCAACAGCAGCGCGAGCGTCTGAACATTCTGGAGAAGAAGCTGAGCGACAGCAATGCTTATTCTGAGAAGATGAAGAAGACCATTGCCGCCCTGAAACAGCAGTTGGAAGAGAAGGACGCAGCTATTGCCAAGTTGTCTGAGGAACTGGAGCAGCGTAACTACCAGATAGAAGAGCTGAAAGACAATGTTGACCAGTTGAATGTTCAGGTAGCCGAGCAGGAGGAAGACATCAAGGCGAAGGCCGAGGAGATAGATCAGAAGACCAACCAAATGAACGAGGCTTACGTCTTCGTTGGCAATACGAAGGCACTGAAGGATGCCGGTCTGGCAGAGGGCGGTTTCCTGAAGAAGCTGAAGTTGAATGCGTCGAACATTGACAAGGGCATGTTCAAGAAGATTGATATCCGCGATACCAAGAGCATCCAGATTCCCAGCAAGAAGGCAGAGGTGATGACTCAGATGCCAGAGGGTTCTTATAAGATTAACAAGACGGGCGACGACTCGTCAGAGCTGGTGATTACCGACCCTGTTCGTTTCTGGAGTGTTTCTCACTACCTCGTTATCAGATATTAAGATAAAAAATAGATTCTGGCCCCATACAGAATAAGAGGTCAAGAATACTCAAATTAGCCTGAAAGCCGTGCTTTTGCTGGAATACTTGCCAGTAGGGGCACGGCTTGAAGTTGCTGTCTGGCAACGGGTGCTTGGCGTGGATAACCTCTCTAAAGTCGTTAGGATGCTGTTTCACATAATCCGTTGTATATTCCACCTGTGGCTGAATGTCTATCAGTTGGCAGACGGTCTGGCGGATGGCTTCATTGAAATCGACGAGGTAGTCGTAACGCTTCTCGAAAAAGGGGCGGATGTCGTCAGCGTAGTACTCAAAGAAGGGACTCTCGCTGTAAGCCGACTGTAATGCGTTCCAATGAATGCGTCGCCACTGGTTATGGTCACTGATGCGAAGGTCTTTCACCAACGCCTTCTCGTCAGTATGCTCTACAGGAACCGTCAGTGCCTGCAGACCGTTGGTGGTTGCGATGACACAGCGGTTGCGGTAGGTCTGCTTCTGGTAGGAGTCGTATTGCTCGATGATACAATGGTCAAAGCGGCATAGTTTCTGATACCACTGTACTGGGCCAAAATAAGTTGTCTGTAGAAGGGCCGTCGTCATTGCAGTCTGATGTTTTTGCGGTTATAGAGTACGGTGACCACACGTCCCACAATGTTGCTTTCTGGGATGAATCCCAAGTGGCGTGAATCTATAGGATTCTTCTGGTTAATGGCTTCCAGCCAGTAGTAGTCCGTCTTGGCGCAAGTCTTCAGTCCTGGCACCAGTAGTGGGCCGTTGATGGTATGGATAGTATCGCCTGGAATAGCCGTACAACGGGCTATGAAGATACCTTTGGCGGAGTCGTCAGGCAAGTTAAAGGCTATGATGTCGCCCTTTGCTACGGGTTTTCTCATCAGTCTGCTATAAGGTAACACGCCATTGCCTGCAATACGCATGCCATAGCTGCAACGGTTAATCAGCAGTTGGTCGCCATTCTGATAGAGTGGGGCAAGTCCGTTACCATTCACACTATGTACAGAAATGACTAAAGTACGAGCTACCAACATCAGCGCGAAAGCTGATGCAAAGGATATTACGTACTTCAGCCATTTTGCCATATTCTCACCTCTTACTTAATATTATCCACGAAGCGGAACAGTCGGTTCCAACGGATACCAGAAAAACCACTGCGGTCAGGGTCTGAACTCCACCAGATGAAGATGGGCTTGCCCACGATATGGTCTTCAGGAACAAAGCCCCAATAGCGTGAGTCGAGCGAGTTATGACGGTTGTCACCCTGCATCCAGTAGTAGTCCATCTTGAAGGTGTACTTCGTGGCTACCTGGTCGTTGATGTATATCTTGCCGTCCTTCACCTCCAGCTTGTTGCCTTCATAGGTTCGGATGGGACGCTCATAGATGGGCAGGTTCTTCAGCGTCAGGTTAATGCTTTTGCCCTTGGCAGGAATCCAGACAGGACCATAGTTGTCGCGTGTCCAGTGCATATTGCCGTTCAGCGGATAGATGTCCAAGTCGTTGGCATCCGTATTCAGCGTAATGCTCTCCACGATGTCGGTACGCTTCTTCAGTTCCTTAACGGCAGCGTTAGTCAGCGGCATATATCCTTGGGTGTTGAGGCTCATCAAGTCTTCCATCGTAATGCCCAGTTCCTTCATCAGGTCATCGTTCAGACGGTCTTTCAGTTTCACGTGGTAGGTGTACTGCACATTGTCGGGCTCCTTGTTGGGTTTCCCGTCCAGATAGACAATGTGGTCTTTGATTTGCAACGTCTGTCCTGGCAGACCCACACAGCGTTTCACGTAGTTCTCTCTGCGGTCGGCAGGGCGGGTATCTATCAATCCATATTCCTGTGGGTTCTGCATGATAGCCTGTCGTCCTGCCTGATAGATGGTGTTGAAGTACAGGGGCAACTGCTCCTGCGTCAGCGAGTCAGGATTGGGACGCTGTGGGTAGATTTGATAGCCCATCTGGTAGCACATCTGGTAGAAGTCGTAGGCCTGATACTGTGGAGCAGAACAGATGGTGTCGCCTGCAGGATAGTTGAACACCACGATGTCATTGAGCTGGATTTTGCCCAAACCCTTCACACGACGATAGTCCCAATGGGGCCATTCTATATACGACTTGCACTCAAACAGCGGCATCGTATGCTGTGTCAACGGCATGGTCAACGGCGTCTCTGGAATACGGGGTCCGTAGCTCACCTTCGACACGAAGAGGTAGTCGCCCGTTAAGAGACTTTTCTCCAACGAACTTGATGGGATGACGTAGTTCTGGAAGAAAAACAGGTTGATGAAATAGACAGCAACGAGGGCGAATACCAATGCATCTACCCATGACATAATGAACTTCGTAGGACCTTCGGCATCCTTCCACCACTGCCACTTGATTTTCTTGGTGATATAGACGTCGTAGATGAACGGGATTACCAACAGTCCCCACCACGACTTAACCCAGTAGAGGAACAACAGGTACAGCACGAGCACACAAATGAACTTAGCCCACTGTACCGTCATATTCAGCTTTTTCTTTTTTTCCATTTTCGATAAAAATATGATGCACAAAGGTTTGACGCGCCATCATTTCTGAAAGTTGCGCCTTTAATCTTTATTTCAGAATTTAAACATATCTGAGATAGTCAGCAATCCTTGATGCTCCTTCGTATATTCTGCAGCCAGCACGGCACCGAGGGCAAAGCCCTGACGAGAGTGTGCATCATGGGTAATGGTGATGATGTCGGCCTCTGAGTCGTAGCGGACGGTATGGATGCCAGCCACCTCACCACGACGGATATGGTCTATGCGCAGCAGCTTCGGGTCGGTAGTGTCCTCGGCCCACGCCTCCTTGCGGTCGATGTTCTCCAGGATACCCTCAGCCAATGTGATAGCTGTTCCAGAAGGATGGTCCAGCTTATGCACATGATGCGTTTCCTCCATCTCCACATCGTATTGTGGGAACTGGTTCATAATCTTAGCCAGATACTTGTTGACAGCACTGAAGATAGCCACGCCTATCGAGAAGTTGGAAGCCCAGAACAACGTCTGTCCGTCCTCAGAGCACATGCGCTTTACGTCGTCGCCGTGCTCCTTCATCCATCCTGTACTGCCGCTTACCACCTTCACATGGTGCTTAAAGGCTTTCAGGTAATTGCCGTAAGCCGCCTGGGGTGCCGTAAACTCTATCGCTACATCAGCACTTTTGAAAGCTTCGCTGTCAAAGTCGTCCTGGTTGTCGATGTCGATAATACTCACAATTTCATGACCACGACTGATGGCTATCTGCTCTATCATCTTGCCCATCTTGCCGTAGCCGATTAAAGCTATTTTCATAATATGTTCATGTATTAATACGGTGCAAAGGTACGAAATAAAGTGAAAAGTGAGAAGTGAAAAGTGAAAATTTAAATATTATTCGTATCTTTGCAGACATGTTAATCAATGAGAAGACACGAGATTTCATTCGTCAGCACGAAAATGACAATGTAAGAAAACTCGCATTACAGGGTTCTAAACATCAGGATGTTGACTTGCTATTGGCTTTGCAGCAGATAGCTGGGCGACAGATTGCCCGTAGGAAGTTGCCCACCTGGGGAGCTACCGATGACTTGTTCTATCCACCCCATCTGAACATGGAGCAATGTTCTTCGGAACAGACCGCTCGCCATAAAGCCAGCCTGTTGAAGGGAGGTCAGCGTTATGTAGATCTGACGGGCGGCTTTGGCGTCGATTTCTATTGGATGTCGCAGGGTTTTCGGGAGCGTATCTATGTGGAAAGGGACGAGGCGCTTTGTGCCATTGCCGAGCATAACTTCCGCCTTTTAGGCCTTGACTGTTCCGTTCGTTGCTGTGACACTGCAACATATTTGTCGGAGATGGAGCACTCCGATGTGGTCTATCTCGATCCGGCTCGCCGTGATGAGCATGGGGCCCGCACTTTCGGTATAGCGGATTGCACACCCAACCTATTGGAGTTATTGCCCCTCTTACGTACAAAAGCCGACACCATTGTGGTGAAGCTCTCGCCAATGCTCGATTGGAGCAAGGCCATCGACGATATCCAATCCTCCTCATCCACCAACTGTCATCCATCATCTTTCGTCAGCGAAGTACACATCGTCAGCGTTGACAACGAGTGCAAAGAACTCTTGCTCATTCTGAAGAACGAACAACGTGACAATTTGCGCTTGGTTTGTGTCAACAATGCCAGTGTGTTTGAAATAGTCCGAACCGCACGGACTGCCAGTCCGAACCGTGCGGACTACGAATCCGAACCGCACGGACTAAAAACGGCCTCCAGGGATGCTGTTGCCAACCATTACCTCTACGAGCCCAATGCCTCGGTGATGAAGGCGGGATGCTTCGAGGCGTTGGAAGAGCAATTTCCCGTCAGTCAGGTGTCGCCTAATTCCCACCTCTTCCTGAGTAACGAGGAAGTCAGCGGTTTTCCAGGTCGGGGCTTCCGTATTCTCGTTGTCACCTCCATGAACAAGAAGGAATTGAGGTCAGCGTTAGCCACCGTCAGTCAGGCCAATATCGCCGTGCGTAACTTTCCGCTGAGTGCTCAACAGCTGCGTCAGAGACTGAAAATAAAGGATGGTGGCGACCTCTTTATCTTTGCCACCACGACGGCAAATGGGGTGCATCAGCTCTTTATTTGCCGTAAAATAGGTTAAATTTTTGGGTGTTTGATATATTTTTCTTATCTTTGCTCGGAATTTAAAGTGCGAAAAGAAAGATGGGTGCAATAGAGATAAGGAAAGTTACCAGCAAAAAGGACCTCGATGCCTTCATTCAATTCCATTACGACTTGTATCGTGGCAATGAGTACGACGCCCCCAACCTGTATGCTGACGAGAAGCATACATTGAGCAAAGACAAGAATGCCGCCTTTGAGTTCTGCGAGGCCGAATATTTCCTGGCCTATCAGGACGACAGGGTGGTGGGTCGCATAGCAGGCATCATCAATCATCGTGCCAACGACCGTTGGGAGCGCAATAGTGTACGTTTCGGCTGGGTTGACTTCATCGACGATATTGAGGTGAGCCGGGCCTTGTTCGAAGCTGTCGAGCAATGGGGGCGTTCCAAGGGCATGACCGAGATAGTAGGTCCATTGGGCTTTACCGATATGGATCCGGAGGGCATGCTGATCGAGGGCTTCGACCAGTTGGGCACGATGGCCACTATCTACAATTATCCTTACTATCCCCAGCACATCGAACGGTTGGGTGGCTTCGTCAAGGATAACGACTATGTGGAATACAAGCTCATCGTTCCCAAGGAGGGCATGCCCGAGAAGTTCCGCAAGGTAGCCGAGATGGTGATGAAGCGCTATAACCTGCATCCCGTCCACCCCAAGCGCAGTCAGGTGTTCGGCAAGGAGCAATACGGTCGCAAGGTGCTTGATGTCATCAACAAGTCGTTTGGTCATCTGTATGGCTATTCCGAGATGACGGAGCGCCAGATGGACGAATACTTGAGGATGTACTTCCCTATGCTCGACATGGAGATGCTCTGTCTGATAGAAGACTGGAACACGCCCGACCACAAGGTCATTGGCTTGGGCATTTCGATTACCAATATGACGCGGGCTTTGCAGAAGTGTAAGAACGGTCGCTTGTGGCCCTTCGGTTGGTGGCATTGTCTCCGGGCATTGAAGTTCCACCAGGCAGAGTGTCTCGACCTGATGTTGGTAGGATTCCTGCCGGAATACCAGCAGAAGGGAGCCAACGCCCTGTTGTTCTACGACCTTATTCCCCGTTTCCAGAAGTTTGGCTTCAAGTGGGGCGAGACCAATGTCGAGATGGAAACCAACGAGAAGGTGCAGTCACAATGGCAATATTTGGAACACATACAACATAAGAGAAGACGCTGTTATATTCGTCCCCTAAGTTAGGGGACCACAGGGGTCTGAACGACCTCTATATAATTATGAATTATGGAAGATAAGATTACAAGAATGGAAGCAGGTTCAGACCCCCAACCCCCTAACTTAGGGGGCTCGGAAACCCCCGAATATACGGACGACAATATCCGCCATCTGTCGGATATGGAACATGTCCGTACCCGCCCTGGTATGTATATCGGCCGACTGGGCGACGGCTCGTTGCCCGAAGACGGCATCTATGTACTGCTGAAGGAGGTGATAGACAATAGTATCGACGAGTTCAAGATGAAGGCAGGCGACCGCATTGAAATCAATATCGACGACAACCTGCGTGTCTCCGTTCGCGACTACGGACGAGGCATCCCTCAGGGCAAGCTCATCGAGGCCGTCAGTGTGCTGAATACTGGTGGTAAGTACGACTCGAAGGCTTTCAAGAAGTCGGTGGGCCTGAACGGTGTGGGTGTCAAGGCCGTCAATGCGCTGAGTGCCCATTTCGAAGTAGCCAGCTATCGTGACGGCAAGGTGCGCAAGGCCGCTTTCGAGCGAGGCGTCCTGTTAAGTGACGTGACGGAACAGTCGGACGACGAAAGCGGTACCTATATCTACTTCGAGCCCGACAACGATGCCAAGCTCTTCAAGGATTATAAGTTCCAGGACGACATTGTGGAGAACATGTTGCGCAACTACACCTATCTGAATACCGGACTTGCCATCATGTACAACGGTCGGCGCATTCTCTCACGTCACGGACTGGAAGACCTGCTGAAAGACCGCATGACCAATGACGCCCTCTATCCCATTGTTCACCTCAAAGGCGACGATATCGAGATAGCCTTCACCCATGCCAACCAGTATGGCGAGGAATACTACTCCTTCGTCAACGGACAGCACACCACCCAGGGAGGAACCCACCAGAGTGCCTTCAAGGAGCATATTGCCAAGACCATCAAGGAGTTCTTTGGCAAATACGAGTATGGCGACATCCGTACGGGCATCGTGGCCGCCATAGCCATCAACGTCGAGGAACCCGTCTTCGAGAGTCAGACGAAGATCAAGTTGGGCTCTACCCAGATGGCTCCTGACGGGGATACCATTAATAAATATGTGGGCGACTTCATCAAGCAGCAGGTGGACAACTACCTGCATATCCACCAGGATGTGGCTGAGGTCATTGAGAACAAGGTTAAGGAGAGCGAGCGCGAGCGCAAGGCGATGGCAGGTGTGACGAAACTGGCCCGCGAGCGTTCCAAGAAGGCTAACCTGCACAATCGTAAGTTGCGCGACTGTCGCATTCATTTCTCCGATGTCAAGAACGACAAGAAGGAAGAGTCGTGCATCTTCATCACCGAGGGCGACTCTGCCAGCGGAAGCATCACCAAGAGCCGCGACGTCAACACGCAGGCCGTCTTCTCCCTGCGCGGTAAGCCTCTTAACTCGTTCGGCCTCACCAAGAAGGTGGTCTATGAGAACGAGGAGTTCAACCTGTTGCAGGCAGCCCTCGACATCGAGGAAGGTCTGGACACCCTGCGTTACAACAAAGTCATCGTGGCTACCGATGCCGATGTTGACGGCATGCACATCCGTCTGCTCATCATCACCTTCTTCCTCCAGTTCTTCCCCGAGCTCATCAAGAAGGGTCACGTCTATGTGCTGCAGACACCCTTGTTCCGTGTTCGCAACAAGCGTACCAAGATTAAGAACAAGGAGATGCGCGAGGACGGCAAGAAGGGCGACTTCGTTACCCGCTACTGCTACAGCGAGGAAGAACGCCTGCAGGCTATCCAGGAGTTAGGTCCCGACCCCGAAATTACCCGGTTCAAAGGTCTTGGCGAAATCTCGCCCGAGGAATTTGCCGGCTTCATTGGTCCCGACATGCGACTCGAGCAGGTCACCCTGCATAAGAACGACCAGGTACAGAAACTGCTGGAGTACTATATGGGCAAGAACACTATGGAGCGTCAGAACTTCATTATCGACAACCTCGTCATCGAAGAGGACAGACCCGAAGAAGAGTGACAGACCCTCTCCCAACCTCTCCCTATAGGGCGAGGAGCAATTACTCTAAGAATGGAATACAAGACGGCTTATCCAGAATGAAAAATAAATATCTTTTTTTTGTAGCACTTATGCTAATTGCCCCCTCCTTTATAGGGAGGGATGGGGTGGGTCTTTTTGCTCAGATGCGCATCAATCTGGGAGCCGACTCCCCCTTGCGCAAACTGCAGATAGCCGAGATGGCCGTCAACAACCTGTATGTTGACAGTGTTGACGAACAGAAACTGGTGGAGGACGGTATCCGGGGCATGATAGAAAAACTGGACCCCCATAGCAGTTACCTCACAGCTAAGGAGGTGAAACAAGCCAATGAACCCCTACAGGGCAACTTCGAAGGCATCGGCGTACAGTTTAACATGGTGGAAGACACCCTGTTGGTCATCCAGCCCGTCAGCGGCGGACCTTCCGAGAAGATGGGCATCGTGGCCGGCGATCGTATCGTCAGCGTCAACGACACCGTCATAGCTGGTGTGAAGATGCCCCGCGAGGAGATTATGCGCCGCTTGCGCGGTCCCAAGGGCACCCGCGTAAACTTAGGCATTGTGCGTCGCGGCATCAGCGACACCCTTCGTTTCGTCGTTACCCGCGACAAGATACCCGTCAAGTCTATCGATGCCACCTATATGATTCGTCCGCAGGTGGGCTACATCCGCATCGGCAACTTCGGTGCCACCACTCACGACGAGTTCTGCGAGAGTCTGAAACGGCTGAAGCGGCAAGGCATGCAGTCGCTCATCCTCGACCTGCAGGAAAATGGCGGCGGTTACCTGCATGCCGCTGTGAACATTGCCAAGGAGTTTTTGGAGCGTGACGCCCTGATAGTCTATACTCAGGGCCGCCGTACCCAGCGCTCCGAATACAGGGCCAGCGGTGGCGGACTGTTTACCAAGGGCAAGGTCGTCGTCCTCGTTGACAGCTATACCGCCTCCGCCGCCGAAATCGTCTCTGGAGCTATCCAGGATCACGACCGCGGCATCATCGTCGGGCGCCGCACCTTCGGCAAAGGCCTCGTCCAGCGGCCCATCGACCTGCCCGACGGTTCCATGATACGGCTCACCGTAGCCCATTACTACACTCCCTCGGGGCGTTGCATCCAGAAACCATACGAGAAAGGCAATCAGAAAGACTATGCCGAGGACATGCTCCACCGCCTGAAGAGCGGCGAACTGATGAGTGCCGACAGCGTACACTTTGCCGACTCCCTGAAGTACTATACCCTGAACCAGCACCGTCTGGTCTATGGTGGTGGTGGTATCATGCCCGACGAGTTCGTGCCCCTCGACACCCTGAAATACACCAAGTACCATCGTCAGCTGGCAGCCAAGTCCGTCATCGTCACCGCCAACCTGCGTTATGTCGATGAGCACCGCCGCCAGTTACAACAGCAATACAAGACCTTCGACGACTTCCGCCTGCGCTTTGAAGTACCTCAACAACTCGTTGACCACATCAAAGCCGAAGGTGAAAAGCAGAATATCAAGCCCAAGGACGACGCCGAGCTGCAAGCCACCCTGCCCTTGATGCGCATCCAGTTGAAGGCACTCATAGCCCGCGACCTGTGGGACATGGACGAATACTACTCCATCATGAACGACCTGAACGATACTGTCCAGCGCGCACTGCAGCTCATCCTATAGCTTCACACTCGAGATGTCAACCAGACCGTTCACAATGGCATAGATGGTCAGTCCCGCAGGAGAGTGTATCTGCAACTTGCGCGCAATGTTGCGACGATGCGTAATGACCGTATTCACCGATATGAACAAGTGGTCGGCAATGTCCTTGTTCGACATGCCCTGCACCAGCGCTATGATCACATCCTTCTCGCGGTCGCTCAGCGCATCAGACTGCTGACCCACGCCCGCCTTGAACACCATGTCGGAAATATTACGCGACACGTCACTCTGCTTCGTCAACTGTTCCAACCGGCGAATAGCAGGCACAAAGACGTAGTCCTCCACCATGGCGTGCTGGCGCAGCCACACCTCATTCTCATAGATGTCATGAAGCGTCGCGGTAAGCTGGTTGTTATGCTGGCCGTCCATGGGCAGATACTTGATAATCAATAGCTTCAACTCCCTCAACTTCTTGTCCGCAGCACTGTGGTGCTTTGAGAACGTCTCCACGTTATAGTCGTTGGCAGGATGACCGTCTATCAGCGACTGGACGTATGGAAACAGCGTCTTCTGTTCGTACTTCATGTGCCGGCGAATCTCGTAGGCATACTCGTCATAGAAACGCAGAATCAGCTTAGCCAACGACTCACGCTCATCCAGCGACTCCTGCAGCTCGCGTCGGATGTAAGGCAACTGGAAGTCCAGGAAATAAGCATGACTGGCCTCCAGGTAGTGAAGTAGCGTAGGCACAGACAACCGCTTGTCGGCCTCACGCTCCACCATAGGACGCCCGCTGTTGTCAGCACCCGCAAACGTCCCGTATTCGTTGATAATGCAGTTAACCACCACCAGGAAGGTATAGGTATCTACCCCATTGTCCTCGCAAGTCTCTTTCACCGTCTTGTCACCAAAGCCCAGGCTGATGCCAAAGCTGCCCAGCATCTGCAACAAGTCGTAATTGTCACGAATCAGCGAAATCATCTTGTCGTCTGCCTCATACATCTTCTGATACTTCATCTTCTGACTTTTTCACTAAAAATGATTACTGGCTGCAAAGGTAGCCATAATTTCCGACATGTACAATAACCATATCTAGGTATTTTCAGAGCGAATATCACGGGAAAAAGTCCGTAAACAGGCCATTTCATTATTTTTAGGTATTGTTGTACCAATAATTTCACCATACCTTTGCAGCCGAAATTTAAACACTATCTGAAATGAAAGCAATTATACTTACCCTTTTTCTGACCCTGTCAAGTGTTAGCATGACGGCACAGGAAAAATCGCGTCTGACGATAGGCGGTTATGGCGAGGCCGTTATGACCCGCAACTTCTACAGTCAGAGTTTCAATCGTTATAAAACCCCGGAGAATTATGCCAACGACCCGAGCCATGGGCGCTTTGACCTGCCCCACATCTGTCTGAATATCGGCTATAACTTCGGTAAGGGATGGACTTTGGGTACAGAGATAGAGTTTGAGCATGGCGGAAATGGTACTGCCGTAGAGATAGAGGCCGAGGAGGCCGGAGAATACGAGGCGGAGGTAGAGAAGGGCGGCGAGGTGAACGTCGAGCAGTTCTGGATAAACAAAGCATTCAGGGGTGGCCAGTTCAATATCAAGGCAGGCGAGATTGTCGTGCCTGTGGGTTATTCAAATGCCTACCACGAACCCAACCAGTTCTTTACCGTTTATCGTCCAGAGGGTGAGGCAACTATCATGCCCAACACGTGGCACCAGATAGGACTCTCGTTGTGGGGAAGAGTGAAAAACTGGCGTTATGAGGCTCAGTTGCTTTCGGGACTGAACTCTGAGAGTTTTACGGCTGAGGGTTTTGTACATAAAGGAGCTACGAGCCCCTATGAATTCAAGGTTGCCAACAACTATGCAGGCGCCCTGCGTATAGACAATTACTCCATCAAGGGACTGCGCATCGGTCTGAGTGGCTATTATGGCTATACCTTCCGCAACACTCTGCGCACACCAGGCACGAAATACGACGATGTGACAGGTGCATTGGGCATTGTAGCCCTCGATTTCTCGCTGAACCGCTGGAACTGGATAGTCCGGGGCAGCATCGACTATGCCCACTTCAGCGATGCCGATGAGATATCTGCCTATAATCAAGCCAACTGGACACACCATAAATATCAGGATGGTAATCCCCATCATTATAGTAATATCGGTAGCAATGCGGTGGCGTACGCCCTAGAGGCAGGCTATAATGTATTCTCCCAGATACCCCGGATAAAAGACGAGAAGCTATATGTCTTCGGACGCTTTGAACATTATAATACGATGGCATCGGGCACCTATGCCTCGATGTATCAGTACACAAAGAAATATCGCTATGTCCTGGGTTTGAACTATTCGCCTGTGAAACAGGTTACCATAAAAGGCGAATATTCCTATCGTTTCTTTAAAAAACCGAACAACAACGGGCTGGCTTCCGACAGCCCCCTGTATAAGCAGCCTTATAACAATGAGCCAAGTATTAGCTTGGGTGTCACGTACACAGGCTGGTTTTTATAATTCATAATGCATAATTCATAAATATTTAGCTATGAT
>LXOW01294251.1_pt1 | contig 18272 bp, 18 predicted proteins | sample 1368591 | NCBI WGS metagenome assembly LXOW01 (sample SAMN04884650, study PRJNA319009) | bovine gut metagenome | isolation source: Cow rumen | host: Bos taurus | place: Italy: Legnaro (PD) | collected 2014-07-09 | reverse complement strand
TGGTGCACCACAGCGTCTTCTTCCAGGAGCTGATCGCCTCCGGCAAACTGCAGGTCCGCCGCGAAGACGAGCTGCGGCTCGTCTGGCACGACCCGTGCGAACTGGGACGCGGCTGCGGCATCTACGAGCAGCCCCGTCAGGCCCTCGCCGCCGCCGGCACCCTCGTCGAAGCCGGCAAGCATCACGCCGAAAGCATCTGCTGCGGCGGCAGCCTCGGCAGCCTCTCGCTCAGCTTCGAGCAGCGCCGCCCGATGACGCAGAACGCCCTCGACAACCTCACGCTCGCCGACCCCGACCAGATCGTCACCGGCTGCCCCCTCTGCCTCGCCACCTTCACCCGCCTCGCCGACCGCCCCGTCCGCGACCTCGCGGAAATCCTGGACTCCCATTGCTAATTTCCGGCAGCCGCTGCGCTGGCCGTGCGTGAGCCTGCGCACGGTGGCCCGTGCTGTCGGGGGCCGTGCGTGGCGTGCGTAGGTGCGGCTGCCGGGAGCGTTCGGAGACGGAAAAGCGGCAGGGTGGGGACGGACAAGCATTTTGTTGCTTGTACGGCTCCAGCCCTGCCGCTTTCGGCGGAGAACGCTAGATTATTTCGCGGGCTCGATGACGCGGTAGTGGCCGCTTAAGTGCATGAAGGCGAAGAGTCTCAACAGACCGTCGTAGTAGGCGTCGAAGTAGCCGTCCTCGTAAGGCTTGTTCTCGCTGTCCCAGAGGCGCTGTGCGAACTCGCGGGCAATCTCATGGTCGGCGGCCAGCGTAGCGGCAGCCAGCGTGGAGACCAGACCCACGGAGTGGCGGGTGCCGGTGCCGCGGAGCTCACCCATGCCGGCGGGCATGGCGAAATCGACCTCGGTACCGTCCACATTGTACTGATCGGCGAACTCGTCAATTCCCTTGGAATAGAAGAAGTCCTGGATGGTGTTGGCGTAGTTCGTCTGCCACTCGCGGTCGGCGCAGGCCCAGCTGTAGTCCAGCGCGATGTTCATCGGCACGCGCCAGGAATCGAAGCGGAACGCCGGCTTCATGCGGCGGCCGAAGAAAGCGGGCGTCTCGATGAAGGAACCGTCGAAATTGTTCGTGTCAGGATTCAGACCGGTCTCCGGGTCGATGCTCTTGTGCAGGTACTCGCGGCTGGCCTTGGCGCACTCGCGCCAGAAGTCGGCGCGGCCGTCATCCGCCCAACGGGCCCAGACCTCGTAGAAGGCGGGCAGGTGGTAGGAAGGATCGGTGTAGGAAACGCCGCGGCCGTCCGGGGTGAAGATAATCAGGTGGTTCTCCTTGTTGATGAACGGCATGATGCCCTCGGAGCCGTCCTTCTCCCAGGAGGAGTTCAGGATGAACTGCGCCTCGGCGAGGTAGTTGATCTCCCCGTCATTGCCCCAGCGGTTGGAAGCGAAAATGAGGGAGGTCACGAAATAAAGCTCGCCGTCGGAGGCGGGACCCGCGCCGCGGATCGTTCCGTCGGGAGCGAGGCTCCAGGCGAAGTAGCCCTTCATCGGGCCGTCCTGGTACTGCATGTACTTCTTGGCCCAGCGGAACAGCCGGTCGAAAACGTCCTTCTTGTCCAGCTGCACAGCCACCATCATACCGTAGGACATGCCCTCGGTACGGGCGTCGAAGTTCTTGACGTCGGACATGTAGCCCATGTCGTCGCCGACCTCGAAATACACCTTGTCCGGTCCGCAGAAGACTTCCTCGTAGATGGACTCCAGCTTGGCGTCGATCTCCTTCTGGGAATAACCCATCTCCGCGAAGACGTTGCGGTACTTGTGCGTGTCAAAACCGCCCTTGGTCCAGGGCTTCAGGTTGGTCTGGCCGCAGGCCGACAGCATGACGCCGGCGGCGGCCAACAGAATCAGAATCTTTTTCATTTATGCTAATAATTGGATTATCTGTCTCGGAAATTCCACTTGCTGTTGTCGCTGTTGAAATCGAACTCGCCGAGGGCCACGGTGCTGTCGCCCGTGCTCACCAGCGCTTTCTGCTTACCGCATTTGCACGTGACCTTGGTCAGGATGCGGAAGGTACCGTCGGTCAGCTGCTCGATGCGCCAGAGCTGCTCGTCAGCGCCGGTGTACTCCGGCACGGCGACGAGTTCACCGTCCTCCGTAGCCGCCAGGGCGCGGTTGGTTCCCTCGATGGTGATCTTGTAGTACGGAGCGCCGAGATAGCCGCCCTTGTCAGGCACGGCCGTCACCGTCCAGCGCTGATGCGGGCGGAACATGTAGTCGCCGGCACGCACGCCGATCTCACCGGCCGGCCAGCGGTCGATCACCTCCTCCAGCTTCTGCTCCTCGAGTTCGACCACCGGATCGTCAGCACGGGCGCCGAAGCCGCGCATGCTGCCCGCCATACGGACGAAAGGAACGGCGAGCTCCAGCGCATAGCCGCGGCGCTCGGACTCGATCTCATAGGTACCCTCCTTGAAAGGATCGGCGGCCACGGGCCAGCCGTTCTTCCAGAGCAGGGAGCGCACGGCCAGGACGAAACGGCCGCTGCGGTTGAAGTCGGCCTCCCAGTGGAAGGACATCTTCTCCACACCTTCCTCCTCCACGAACCAGCCGAAGTGGCCGGGACCGGTGGCGCGGTTGCCCGCGGAAAGGACCATCTTGCCGCCGCCCTGGAGCATGTCGCGGCCCATGTTGTCGAGATAGGGACCGGTGACGCTGCGGGAACGGCCGCAGACGATGTTGTAGGTGGAGTTGACACCGTCGCAGCAGGTGCCGTGGGTACCCAGGAGGTAATACCAGCCGTCCTTGTACATCAGGGCCGTGGCCTCGCAGTCGATGGCGACGTCCACCGCCTCGTTGCCGGGCATGCGCTTGCCGGTGGCAGGGTCGAGCTCGACAATGCGGATGGCGCCGAAATAGGTGCCATAGGAGCACCAGAGACGGCCGTACGGATCCATCAGGAAGGCCGGGTCGATGGCCCAGCAGTCCTCGTCGTCGCCCGCGAAGGCCACCAGTTCCGGATCGGAGAAGCCGAAGTCGGGAGACTCGGGATCCAGGGTCTTGGTCCACATCGTGGTCACGACGCCGCGGGTCTTGCCCTCGGTGCCGGGATAGCCGGCGCTGTAGGACACCAGATAACGGTCACCGATCTTGATTACATCGGGAGCCACGCCGCCGCCCGGACGGACGGCGCCGCTGCGCCAGGTCCAGCCGTCATCGGAAATCAGGCCGCCGGAGCCGGTGCCGAAGGTATAGTATTTACCGTCGCACTTGATGATCGTGGACGGGTCGTGGACATATACGTTGCCAGTCTGGGCCGCTGCAGGCAGAGCGAACAGGGCCGTGAGCAGGATGGCGATCAAAGAGAATTCTATCTTTTTCATAAGGCGTTCTGTTACTGGTTGGAAACGGTGAAGTTGGTAACCGGGCGGCCCTTTCCGTCCAGGAAACGGACGCAGAAGTCGCTCATGCCGGGGCCGTTGATCACGGCGCCGCGGATCACGTTGCGGCCGGCCTTCAGGGTGATCTTCTTGGAGACGCAGTCATCCATGACCATACGGCGGTCGCCGGCCAGAAGGATGGCCTCCTCGCCGTTGATCCACCACTTGGAGGCAGAGTTGGAACCGATGGACATACGAACCGTCATATCCTCAGGAACATTAATGACAGTCACGGCCAGATACAGCGCCTCGGTCGGGTGCAGACCCAGGCCCGTGGCAAAGCGGTAGAGCTTGACATTCCAGCGCTTGCTGTCATAGCAATGCCAGGTCAGTTTCGTCTTCTTGTCGAGTTTGGTCTTCTGTCCGTCCTTCGGGACGATGGTCATCTGGTCCTGGAAATAGATCTTCGAGAGCTCTCCGTCGGCGAAGTCGTCGTCAAAGAAAGTGGCGTTGGTGGTATATTCAGGTTTGGCGATGGGCTCGAGGAGCGACCAGCGGCGGATGAAGCCCTGCTCGTCCGGGGTGGCGGGCGTGGCGGTAGCCGGGGCGAAATAGTCCTCGAGGACCGGATGATGATAAGACAGATCCAGCTGGGCGCTCATCGGAATCGCCGAGAAAAGCCCCAGGGCAAGGGCGGAAAGCAAAAACCGCCGGAAGAATGAGATTGACATGGTATTGATAAAATTGGTTTCAGCTTAGTCCTACAAATATACACAATGACACACACATTTGCAACCCGGTTGCGCACGGAAGCCGCTACCTTTGCCGATGGAAAATAAAATAGAACACGATATGGCTCACGAACATCACCATGAACATCACCACGACGAGGACAGCCCGAAAGAGCGCATCGTCAAGATCGCAGCCGCCACGTTGCTGCTGATCGGCGCCGTGCTCGTCGAAAAGAACACGGACTGGGCGGCCTGGCAGTACCTGCTGCTCTATCTGGTCCCCTACCTCCTCGTCGGCTGGGACACGCTGAAGGAGGCCGCGGAAGCCCTCGCGCACGGCGAAGCCCTGGACGAGGATTTCCTGATGAGCGTCGCCACGCTGGGCGCGCTCACCATCGGCTTCCTCCCGGGCGCCGAGACGCAATTCCCCGAAGCGGTCTTCGTCATGCTCTTCTTCCAGGTGGGCGAGCTCTTCGAAGGCATCGCGGAAGGCCGCTCGCGCCGCTCCGTCGCCCATTTGATGGACATCCGGCCCGACACGGCCCGGGTCGAACGGGACGGGGAGCTGCTGACGGTCGACCCGGAAAGCGTCGCCGTCGGCGAAATCATCCTGGTCCGCCCCGGCGAGAAGGTTCCGATGGACGGCACCGTACTGGAAGGCCAGTCCTCGCTGGACACCGTAGCCCTGACGGGCGAAAGCCTGCCGCGCAGCGTTGCAGCCGGCGACGAGATCCTCTCCGGCTGCGTCAACCTCAACGGCGTGCTNNCGCCGCTCCTGACGGGCGAATGGGCCACCTGGATCTACCGGGCACTGATGTTCCTGGTGGTCAGCTGCCCCTGCGCCCTGGTCATCAGCGTGCCGCTCACCTTCTTCGGCGGCATCGGCGGTGCCTCCCGGCAGGGCATCCTCGTCAAGGGTTCCGCCTTCCTGGACACGCTCTCCCGCGTGCGGACCGTCGTCTTCGACAAGACCGGCACGCTGACCGAAGGCGTCTTCGCCGTCACGGCCGTCCATCCGGAAAAGCTGGACGGGAACGAGCTGCTGCACCTGGCCGCGCACGTCGAGCGCCATTCCACTCACCCCATCGCCCAGGCCCTGCTGCACGCCTATCCGGACGAGCAGGACGGCTGCAGAGTGTCGGACATCCGCGAATTCGCCGGCAAGGGCCTGACGGCCGTGGTCGAAGGGCGCACCGTCGCCGTCGGCAACGACAAGTTAATGGAAGAACTCGGCGCCGCCTGGCACCCCTGCCACCACACGGGCACCATCGTCCACGTGGCCGTGGACGGTGTCTACGCGGGCCACATCGTCATCTCCGACCGCGTCAAGGAAGACGCCGCCAGGGCGGTCTCCGAGCTGCACGCCGCCGGCATCGGGCAGGTCGTCATGCTGACCGGCGACCAGCAGGCCGTGGCCGACGCCGTGGCCGTCCCCCTGCGGCTGGACGCCTGGCATGCCGGCCTGCTGCCGGCCGACAAGGTCGCCCGCGTCGAGGCGCTGCTGCCGCAGGGCACGCTCGCATTCGTCGGAGACGGCATCAACGACGCCCCCGTCCTCGCCCGCGCCGACCTCGGCATCGCCATGGGCGCGCTCGGCTCGGACGCCGCCATCGAAGCCGCCGACGTGGTCCTGATGGACGACAAGCCGTCCAAGGTGGCCCTGGCCGTGCGCATCGCCCGCCGGACGCTGCGCATCGCCCGCGAGAACCTCTGGTTCGCCGTCGGCGTCAAGTTATTGGTACTCATCCTCGCTGCCTTCGGCGTGGCCACCCTGTGGATGGCGGTATTCGCCGACGTCGGCGTCACCGTGCTGGCCGTTCTCAACGCCATGCGGGCATTGCATTGATGCTGTGATACTTTTGTCGAAGAAAAGGCGGGTTTTTCCCGCTTTTTTTTGTACCTTTGCGGCCCATTTTATGAAAAGAAGTATATTTATCATTCTCCTGTTCTGCCTCCTGGGTCTGACGTCCCAGGCGCAGACCCGCGTACACGGCGTCGTGACGGACGCCCAGACAGGAGAGCCGCTCCCCTATGTGTCCGTCGTGTTTCCGGGCACCCAGATCGGCACCATGACCGATCCCGAAGGCCGTTTCTCCATCGAGGCAAACGGCAGCTACTCCAACGTCAGCTTCATGATGTTAGGCTATGAGACCTACATCTTCAACATCCGCCCGAATTCCACCACGCGCGACGCCAAGATCAAGATGAATCCCGACACCTACGGCATCCAGGCCGTGGTCGTCAAGCCGCGCCGCCGCCGGGACAAGGTGTACCGCCGCCGGGGTAATCCGGCCGTCGAACTCGTCAAGAACGTCATCCGCCACAAGGACGAGAACCACGTCCGCTCCACGGACGGATACAAAGTCGACAATTACGAGAAGCTCGCGATGTCGATGGACAAGTTCGACCTCAATTACGACAAGAACAAGTTCCGCAACCAGCTCCGCTTCATCGAGAAATATGTGGACACGTCCACATTCAAGAAAACGCCGGTGCTGACCGTCTCCTTGCGCGAGAACCTCTCCACGACCTGGTACCAGAAAGCCCCCAAGCGCACGCGCACCTGGGTGGAACGCCGCCGCAGCCTCGGTCTGGACGAGCCGCTCGACGCCGGCGGACTGGGCACCAACATCCGCGAGATCTTCGCCGACTCGGACATCTTCGAGGACAACATGGAGGTGCTGCTCAACCGCTTTGTCAGTCCGCTTTCCAGCTCGCTGGCCACCGCGTACTACAAGTACTATATCTCCGACACGCTGATGGTGGACGGGGTCGAATGCATCGACCTGACCTTCGTGCCGTTCAACAGCGAGAGCTTCAGCTTCACGGGCCACCTCTACGTCGTCAAGGACAGCACCTACGCCGTCAAGAAATACTCGCTGGGCATCCCGGCCCACATCAACCTCAACTTCGTCAGCAACCTCGCCATCGAGGAGACGTTCGAGAAGATGGACAACGGCACCTGGGCCTCGAAGGAGAAGAACACCTACGCGCAGTTCTACATCTTCAAGTGGATGCGTGAGCTCTTCGCCCACAAGAAGATCGTCCACAGCAATTACGACTTCACGCAGACGGCGATCCCGGACAGCCTGCTCCGCCAGCCGGACGAGGTCATCGCCAACAAGGACTGGTGGCGTCCGGACGACTGGTGGAACCCGCGCCGGCCTGTCCCCCTGACCAGCAAGGAGCAGATTCTGGACAGCCTGCTCACGGATATCTACGCCGTACCCCGGCTGCGCCGCATCGCCAGCATCGCCGAATCCCTGGGCTCGGAGTACTTCCCCACCACGCCGCCAGACCGGCAAGCCAGCCCGCAGGACCGCCTGAAGAGTAAGTTCGACATCGGTCCGGTCACCAACATGATGAACTACAACGTGCAGGAGGGCTTCCGACTGCGCCTCGGCGGCATGACCACCGCGCGGGTCAACAGCAAGAACTTCTTCAACGGCTACGTGGCTTACGGTTTCCGCGACAAGCAGTTCAAAGGTTCGGTGAGCTACATCCATACCTTCGAGAAGAAGGACTTCCATCCCTTCGAGCCGCTGCGGAACAACTTCACCGCAACCCTCAGCTACGACCTGGAGGCGCCGGGCCAGAGTTTCTCGCTCCTGGACCGCGACAACATCTTGATGTCCGCCTTCAAGCCGCAGCCCCTGCAATATGTCGCCCGGGCCCAGCTCCGCTACGACCGCGAATGGCTGTCCCGCGTCTCCATCAACACCTACCTCCGCTTCGACCGGGTCTGGCCGACCGGAACGCTGGAGTATTATCGCTACGGCGCCAATGGCACGCTTTCGCCCGTATCGGTCTTCAACGACCTGTCCTTCACTTTCCGGATCCGCTACGCGCCGGGTGAGCCGCTCTTCTCAAACCGTCTCGGCAAGGAAGCGCCCATCACCCTGGCCAAGGACGCGCCGATCGTGAGCCTCTCCCACACGGTAGGTTATTTCGACAACGCATTCCTCTACAACAAGACGGAATTCACCGCCGAGAAACGTATCTGGCTGTCTTCCTTCGGCCACATTGACGCCTCCATCTCGACCGGTTTCATCTGGAACCGCGTCCCGCTGCCCCGGCTCTTCACGCCCAACGCCAACCCGTCCATCCTGCTGGTCAAGGACGCCTTCAACCTGATGCAGCCCATGGAATTCGTGATGGACCAGTATGCCGACCTCTTCGCCACCTACTTCCTCAAGGGCTGGCTCTTCAACCGTATCCCGCTGCTGAACAAGCTCAAGCTGCGCGAAGTCGTCTCGTTCCGCGCCATCATCGGTTCGCTGTCCGAGAAGAACAATCCGCTCTTCAACGCGGAAGGCCTCTATGCCCTGCCGGCCGGCACGCGCATGATGACCAACACCCCGTACATGGAGTACACCGTGGGTATCGAAAACATCTTCAAATTCCTCCGGGTCGACTACATCCGCCGGATCAGCTACCTGGAGGGTCTCTCGGAAGCCGAGAAGTGGGGTATCAAGCTTTCGCTCCGTTTCACCATTTAATTGTGCCTGAATCATGAAAAAGATCTCTCTCTTCATCCTGGCGATCGCCCTCAGCCTGACGTCCCTGCATGCGCAGGACGCCGACTCCCTGAAATTTCGGACGGTCCGCCTCGGTGCGCTGCTGCAGGCCAATTTTGCCGGCGAAGACATGTACATCGCCGAGTCCGGTCTGTCCGCCTACCCCGGCTTCGGCGTCGAAGTCGGCGGCTTTATCGACTACTACCTGACCAAGCGGCTGGCGTTCGAAGTCCAGGCCATCCTGTGCCTGCAGAACGGAAGCTACGTGTCCACGGACAAGGATCTCGGATTCCTGTTCTGGCACAAACGCCCCATTTCCTACCTGGCCGACATGCGTCTCTGGGGGCTGGACATTCCGATCTTCGTCATGTTTGACCTCCCCTGCGGGACCGGGAATTTCCGGCTGGGCGCCGGTTTCTTCACCCATATCACCTTCGATGCCTGGAGCCCGGGAGACAAGGATTTCATCACGCCGTACCACCGCGTCGTCTCCGTCCAGGAGTCAGGCAAGCCCCGCTACGCGCTCAGCGACAGTCACGCCGGCGTCGGTGTCCATGCCGGCTATGAGTTCGCCCCCGGCCTGCAGATCAACCTGAGCGCCAAGTTCAGCGTGATCGATATCATCAACTACGAAAGCGAAAAGTCATACGCCCATCCCTACAAGCTTTCTTTAGGTCTGGGCTGGCATTTCTGATTCCGAACAAAGCATGCATTCTCATCACCACCACGAGCTTCCGACTGCGGGAGCGGATAATACTGCGCTCCGGCGCGCTTACTGGATTGCCATCGCCCTCAACTTCGCGTTTGTCATCGTGGAGTTCCTGGCCGGACGGATCAGCCATTCCGTCGGACTCGTCTCCGACGCCGGCCACAAGATGCTGGACGTCTTCGCGCTGGGCATAGCCCTGGTCGGCTTCCACCTGGCCCGCCGGCCGTCATTGGACGCCCGCCGCATCTCCGCGGTCATCGCCCTGGTCAACACCTGCATCCTGCTCTGCGGGGTGTTCGTCATCGTCCGGGAAAGCATAGACAAGTTCAGCTTCGCTTCGCCCGTGGACGGCAGCACCGTATCGTGGATTGCGGGCATCGGCATCCTGGTGAGCGGCCTGAGCGCCTGGCTCCTGATGCGCCACCGGGGAGACATCAACACCCGGGCGGCCTTCCTGCACATGGCCACGGACTCCCTGCTCTCGCTGGGCGTGGTGATCGCCGGCATCGTGATCAGCCTGACGGGCCTCTACATCATCGACACGATTATCAGCCTGGTGATCGCCGCCGTCATTCTCTTCAACACCCTGCGCCTGCTCCGGGACGCTCTCCGGACGCTCTTCAGCAAATAAAAAGCGGATCGGTTGCCCGACCCGCCTTCTGCATCATTCCAGATGCTTTTCCCGCCAGTCCCGGGGCGTCGTGCCCACGATCTGGAGGAATTGGCGTTTGAAGTTGGTCTTGTCGTCGATCCCCACCATCTCGCCGATAACGGAAATCGGCAGATCCGGGAAAAACCGCAACAGTTCCCGGGCTTCCCAGATCCGGAGTTCCTTACGCCACGTCAACACAGATTTCCGGCTTCTGACCCGGATATAGATGCTCAGCTGGTCCGCCGGAACGCCGATATCCTGGGCAATCGCATCCACCGTCGGCAGGGTCTTCGTGTACCCTTTCTGAACAATCCACTTATCCACAGCATCACCGATCTGCTGCTGCATGCGGCGCTGTTCAGCGGAAAAGCCGCAGCACCATTTCTGATGGCCAAATAAAATCTTCATAAATTGATTATCTTTGCATTTCTATTTTTAGCATATGTTTGAAAATTTATCCGATAGACTCGAACGGTCCTTCAAAATACTGAAGGGCGAAGGTAAGATTACCGAAGTCAATGTAGCCGAAACCCTCAAGGAAATCCGCCGGGCGCTGCTCGACGCGGATGTGTCCTACAAGGTGGCCAAGGACTTCTGCGACCGTGTAAAGGCGAAAGCGATGGGCGCCAACGTGCTGACGGCCGTCAAGCCCCAGCAGATGATGGTCAAGATCGTCCATGACGAACTGGCCGATTTCATGGGTTCCGAGCATGCCGAGGTCAACCTCAAGGGCTCGCCCGCCGTCGTGCTCGTAGCCGGTCTGAACGGTTCCGGTAAGACGACCTTCAGCGGTAAACTGGCGCTGCACGTCAAGAGCAAGCGCGGCATGAAGGTGCTCCTGGCTGCCTGTGACACCTTCCGTCCGGCCGCCATCGAGCAGTTGAAAACGCTGGGCACGCAGGTCGGCGTCGAGGTCTATTCGGAAGACGGCGAGAAGGATCCCGTGAAGGTGGCGAAGAACGCCATCCAGCATGCGCGTAGCCAGGGCTACAGCGTCGTGATCGTGGATACCGCCGGCCGTCTGACCGTCGACCAGGAACTGATGGAGGAAATCTCCACCCTGCACAAGGCAGTCGCGCCGACGGAAACGCTCTTTGTCGTGGATGCGATGACCGGCCAGGATGCCGTCGAGTCCGCCAAGGCCTTCAACGAGGCCATCGACTATGACGGCGTGGTGCTGACCAAGATGGACGGCGACACCCGCGGCGGTGCGGCGCTCTCGATCAAGGCGGTCACCGGAAAACCTATCAAATTCGTCAGCTCCGGCGAGAAGATGGAGGCGCTCGATATCTTCTATCCCGCCCGTGTAGCGGACCGTATCCTGGGAATGGGCGATGTCGTCTCCCTCGTCGAGAAGGCCCAGGAACAGTATGATGAGAAAGAAGCACGCGCCCTCAAGAAGAAAATCGCTCACAACCAGTTCACCCTGGCCGACTTCTACAATCAGCTCAAGCAAGTACAGAAAATGGGCAATATGAAAGACCTGGCCGGCATGCTTCCGGGTATGGACAAGGCGCTCAAGGATGTGGATATCCCGGACGATGCTTTCAAGTCCACAGAAGCGATCATCCAGTCGATGACGCCCTATGAGAAGGAGCATCCGGAATGCCTCAACGGCTCCCGTCGCCAAAGAATTGCAAAGGGTTCAGGCACGACCGTAGCGGACGTCAACAAATTGCTCAAGCAATTCGAGCAGACCCGCATGATGATGAAGATGGCAGTGGACGGTTCCCTGCAGCAGCGCCTGAAAGCGTTTAGAAGATAAGCGCCAGATCCTTTTCCATCAGCGGCCCGACGAGCTTCTCTGGCACGAAGTGCCATTCGCCGAGCACAGAACGTTTTCCAAAGAGCGTGTTATCAACGGTACCATGCTCTTTGAAGCATTGGTAGACCATCTCCCGAATCTCGGGAAGACGCTCCACGATCCGGCTCTCGGCTTCTTCTTTCGACAGCCCGGCTCCCTTCAGGAGAATCTCACCACCGCCGCTGGCCCGGTACGAGGTCATGGCCACGTTGTACCACGCATCCTCCTTGAACGGCGTGCCGTCAGGGAACGAGGTGATCTGCACACGCTTGCCGAAAGGCTTGGTCACATTCACGGTGTAGACGAGGCCCGCCGCCGAGTCGAAGTTGTAGGTCCGGCCGACAAAAGACCATTTGGGGGCACCCGTACGGGGATCAGGCCTGTTCTCGATCCGCAGGACGTGCTGACCGGGCGTCTGGATCCATCCGTCGTAGGAATACTCCAGATAATCCCGGATCTCGGAGCCCTTCATCCGGACGACGTAGAGCTGGTTCTCGTAGGGGTAGATCGTGAACATGTCGTCGTAAATGACCTGACCGGCATCGACGGTGCCGTTGAAGGTCAAGGGGGCGAAGAAGGAAATCTGGGCGCCGGACGCCTGCAGTTGGATCATATGGATGAGGGCGGCATAGTCGCACATCCCCTTATAAGCATCGCGCGTGCGCAGCTCCATGGCCAGCTGGCCCACCGGCTGCAGCGTGAAGGCCTTGACCGCCTCGAAGACCGGGCGGAAATGCGCTTCCATGACCGTGTCCACCTTGTTCTTGTCCATGCGGACAAACTCGCCGAAGACCGACTTCCCGCTCTCCCTGGATTTCGTGACGACAGCATGGCCGACATTGCCGGCGCGGGCGCCGCCGTTGATCAGCCAGGTGCCGTCCTGCTGTTTGACATAGGGAATATGGTCGTGCGAGCACACCAGGACGTCCACGCCCTGCAGGCTTTCCAGCAGGTCGAGCCCCTGGGCTTCCAGGATCGATCCGTCCCCCTCGCCCGTAGCGGAGTGCGTCAGGACCACGACGACATCGGGCTTTTCCTTCGCGCGGACGCGGTCCACCCATTCCTGCGCGCAGGGAATCAGGGAGTCAAAGCGGATGCCCGACCAGACCGGCTCGTCGAGCCAGGCCGACATATTCGGATTCGTGAAGCCGATTACGGCAATCTTGAAGCCGCCACGGCGGAAAACCTTATAAGGCGTGAAATAGGGAGCGCCATCTTCTTCCCGGACGGCGTTGGCGGCCAGGAACGGGATGTCATGAGCGCGCAGTTGCGCGTCAATCTTGTCGTAGACCGGATGGCCGGTCTCGATGTCGTGGTTGCCCACGGCCACGGCGTCGTACCCCATGTAGGATACCAGCTGCACGAAAGGATGCTCGCCCACCGTGTCGACATAATTATAATAATAGGGGGCGTTGTCTCCCTGGAGGCAGTCGCCGGCGTCCAGCAACAGGACGTTCTTCTGTCCCACGGCATTCCGCAGGCTGTCCACCCAGGCCTTGACGGACATCAGGCTGGTTTTCCGCGCCTGACCCTCCACATAAGGCTCATCGAACCAGGATCCGTGGACATCTCCCGTCGTGACAATATGCAGGGTGCGCTCCTTCGGAGCACAGGCGGCAGTCAGAAGCGCGACGGCTGTAAAAATGGCTAACAAATGGTATTTCATAATTTGCGAAATTACTAAATTTGTTGCGATTATGAAACTGTTCACCCAAGTCGCCTGCGAAAAAAGTATCACAATCGCGCATTCCGAGCCCGTTTGCGTGCTGGGCAGCTGCTTTGCCGACGAGATGGGCGCCCGCCTGGAAGCCGCCGGATTCGACGTGCTCCGCAACCCGTTCGGAACGCTGTACAACCCCGCTTCCATCGCCGCCGCCGTCGAGCGGCTGGACAGCGCCGCCCCCTTCACGGCCGCCGACTGCGTGGAGATGGGCGCCGGCGCCGGACGCATCGGGAGCTTCTCGCACCACACCTCCTTCGCCCGTCCGACGGCGGAGGAATTCCTCGCGCACGCGAACGCGCGTCTAAAGGAAGACGCCGCCCGCTGGCATCGCTGCAGCACTGTCATCCTGACCCTCGGCACCGCCCGGGTCTGGCGCGCGCTGGAGCGCCCCGGCCAGCCCGTCGTCGCCAACTGCCTCAAGCGCCCCGCCCGGGAATTCGCGCACGAACTCCTCTCCGTCGAGGCCTGCACGGACTTGCTGAACAGCATCATCAAGGCCCATCCGGAGAAACAGTTCCTGCTGACGGTCTCCCCCATCCGCCACCTCGGCGACGGCGCCCACCTCAACACGATCTCCAAATCCACCCTCCACCTGGCCATCGCTTCGTCACTCGCCGGCCTGACCGGCGAATCTGATCCGGCAGACGGAAAAAGAGCGGCACCGGTGCTGCCTGACGGCGAAGGCTCAGCCGCAGCAGGATTCGTGGCGCCGAATCCGGTTCCCGCGTCAGCGGGAAGCGAGGATGGAAGCCGAGCCGCAGGCACACCGGGCCGCTTTCCGTCTGCCGTAAGCTATTTCCCGGCATATGAGATCCTGATGGACGAACTGCGGGACTATCGGTTCTACGCCGACGACCTCGTCCACCCGGCCGCCAGCGCCGTCCAGATCATCTGGGAACGCTTCCTGGACGCCTGCACCGACCCCGCTGACCGCGAGCGCATCCTCACCGCCGAACGCGCCTCCCGCGCCTCCGCACATATAAATAAGTATGTGTGAATAAAAAGCGGATAAAATTTTTGTAAAAAGATTTGCAAGTTTCAAATTTTGTTGTACCTTTGCGGTGTACTAATGAACTAATACACTGCAAAAGCAATGATACGCATTCAAAATCTAGCATTCAGCTATGGAAAAAATGAGGTCCTCCGGAACATCTCCATGGACCTGGAACCGGGCAAGATCTACGGTCTTCTCGGCGAGAACGGTGTGGGCAAGACCACGCTGCTGACCCTCCTCTGCGGTCTGAAGAAGACCCAGACCGGCACGATCGATACGGACGGCCGCAACCCCTGGAAGCGCGAACCCGCCCTCCTGCAGGACCAGTACTACCTCCCCGACGAGGTGGCCCCCGTCAACGACAAGGCCATCTGCTGGGCCAAGGCCAGCGGCAAATTCTGGCCGAACTTCCGCCTCGACACCTTCGAGAAGATCCTCGGCGAATTCGAGGTCAACCCGGAGCAGAAGATGAACGCCATGTCCGCCGGCCAGCTCAAGAAGACCTACATCGCCTTCGCCCTCGCCTGCGGCACCCGCTTCCTCTACCTCGACGAGCCGACCAACGGCCTGGACATCCCGTCCAAGGCGCAGTTCCGCTCCGCCCTGATGAAGTACACGGCCGAAGACTCCACCATCGTGATCTCCACCCACCAGGTGCGCGACCTGGAGAACATCATCGACCCGATCATCATCCTGGACCGCCGCGACGTCCTCCTGAACGCCACGATCGAGCAGATCGCCGACAAACTCTACTTCGACTACGGCACCACCCTGCACCCCGAAGCCCTCTACTCCGAGCAGCTGCCCGGCGGCTTCATCCAGGTCCTCCCCAACACGGAGAAGGCCGACAGCAAGGTGAACATCGAAGCCCTCTTCAACACCGTCCACATGCACAAGGATCTCGTCAAAAACCTCTTCAACCATGAATAACATTTTCGACTTCAAGCGCTTCGGGAATTACTTCCTGTACGACCTGCGCAACGCGAAGAACAACTACGGCCTCAGCCTGCTGATCCTCGGCACGATGCCCGTCACCCTGTTCGTCGCCTACCAGCTCCTCTCCCTGATCTTCACGCAGCGGATCGCCGACGTCAACATCGTCACGAAATATATGCAGTTCGCCATCGCGCTCACGGTCGCCATCCTCGGAGCCGGCACCAAGCTCTACGGCAACCTGACGGAGAAGCGGGCCGGAGCGAACTTCCTGATGATCCCCGCCTCCAGCTTCGAAAAATGGCTCTCCATGAGTCTGATCGTCTGCGTGGTGCTCCCCTTCGTCCTGCTGGCCCTGCAGCTCTGCAGCGACGCCGTGATGGCTTTCATCTTCCCCAACAGCTACGGCAACCGTTTCTTCGAGCTCACCGCCCTGCAGTATGTCGTGGACACCATGGAGGAGGCAGGCATCACCATCAACCTGCCGGCCATCTTCTTCCTGGATTGGTGTGAAAGCGTGCTGACCTTCACCGTCGGCGCCGTGTGCTTCAAACGGAGTAAGATCGCCAAGACCATCCTCTGCCTTTTCGCTTTCAGCATGATCACCTCCACCATCGCCATGATCTTCGTCGGCAACAGCGGCACCATGTACATCAACTGGTTCGACAAGTTCACCTCTCCGGCCGACGCTGCCCGCGCCCTCAACTGGCTCATCAACATCGGCTTCATCGTCTTCGTCGGCGGCCTGCTGGGCGGTCTCTACTACCGCGTCCGTACACTTAAACATTAATCATATGGAATTCGACAGCAACAAACCCATCTACATCCAGATCGCGGACAACCTCTGCGAGCGGATCCTCTCCGGGGAATTCAAACCCGGCGGGCGCATCCCCTCGGTCCGGGAATGGGGTGCAGAAATCGGGGTCAACCCCAACACGGTGGCCAGATCCTATGAGATCCTCACGGATCGGAAGGTCATCTTCAACCAGCGCGGCATCGGCTTCTTCGTCGCAGGCGACGCCCTGGACGTGATCCGCGACACGGAACGCCGCAAGTTCATCGACGAAGAGCTCCCGCTCTTCCGCAGCCGGGCCGCCCTGCTCGGAATCAACCTCAAAGAATTCATCGACTAAAAGCAAAAACCTATCATGAAAAGAATCGCATACTTCTCCCTCGCAGCCCTCGCGCTGCTTTCCCTCTCCTCCTGCCGCTTCGTGCACGTCAGCGACGAGCTGAACGAGAAGGCCATCGAGCAAGGCTTCAACTGGAACGGGGAATCCTCCGGCGAGCGGATCACCGCCAGCGACAACTATATCACCCAATACGAGACGACCGGCGAGTTCCACGCCATCAGCTGCAACCTGCCCGGCGACGTGATCTACACGCCCGGCGAGTGCGCCGTCTCGATCAACGCCCCGGACAATGTCCTTGAGCATGTGACCGTCCGCAACGAGAACGGCACCCTGCAGATCAAGTCCAACGCCGGCCGCATCCGCAACCTCAAGAAGATCACCATCAACGTGTCCAGCCCCGTGCTGGAGGATCTGAGCTTCAACGGCGCCGTGGACTTCAAAGCACCGGAGGGCATCACCGCCCTGGACTTCAACGCCGTCGTCAACGGCGCCGGTGACATCGACATCAAGGGCCTGAAGGCGGACAACGCCTCCCTGGTCGTCAACGGGGCCGGTGACGCCACCATCAGCGAACTCGACTGCGAGAACATCACCGTGGCCATCAACGGGGCCGGCGACGCCGTCCTCTCCGGCCGCGCAAGCCGCGCAGGCCTGAGCATCGCCGGCGCAGGCGACATCGACGCCCGCAAGCTCGAGTGCTCCGACATCGACACCAAGGTGCGCGGCGTCGGCAGTGTCAGGAAACCTTAATTACTCAATAAACTATACTTAACAACAGCTGACGGGCACCCTGTGAAGGATGCCCGTCAGTTTTTCGGAGCGTAGAGTTAAACTTAAATTTTACCTATTATAACAAATATTATTAATTAAAATTTCGGGATGTCAAAGGTGGAAGCGGGAATCGTCGCGTTCTCTTCGAACTTCACGACCTCGTTGCCGAACTGGAACTGGCCACCGTCGGTGAGGGACTTCAGGGCGATGCCGTTCCAAACCCACACGGTCTGGCTCATGGTCATGCCCATCTGCTCAGCCTCCATCGTGTACTTGGTGCACTCCTTGCCGAGGATGGTCTCCTTGCCGACTTCCTTGATCTTGTTGGCGGACTTCACCGCATCGGTCAGATTGAGGAAGTTGATGGAGCTGCCGCCCATCATACCGCCGTCAGGCATTTCCTGAACCTGCTTCTCGGCGACGTTGACCATGTAGGTCTTGCCGTCCTTGCGGATAATGGACATTTCCATCTCGTTGCCCATGAAGTTCATCTTCATCTTCTGGGCCTCGAGGGCACCGTAGTTGTCGAAATAGATGGTGGTCTCACCCATTTCAGACTTCTGGGTCAGAATGCCGGACTTGATGCCGTAGCGGTTCTGGGCGGAAGCCACTCCCGCAACGCTTGCGAGCAGGAGCACCAGGGTAATCAGTTTTTTATGCATCATTAAAAAAATTTGGTTGTTGTCGTTTTCTGGTGCAAACATAAAAAAACCGGGCCATGTTCGGTCCGGTTTTTCGACGAATTGCCTGTTTTCTTCGACGAACGCCCCGATTTACTCTTCGGCGGGCTTCATCGTCGTATAGACATTGGTCACGTCCTCGTCATCCTCGAGCATGCCGGTGAGCTTGTCGAGGGTGGCGCGCTGCTCGTCGGTGACGTCCTTGAGATCCACGTTCGGGATCTGCTCGAAGCCACCGGAGATGAGCTCGTAACCGTTCTCTTCGATGTATTTCTGGATCTGGCCGTAGGCGCT
>LXOW01346963.1_pt2 | contig 18280 bp, 16 predicted proteins | sample 1368591 | NCBI WGS metagenome assembly LXOW01 (sample SAMN04884650, study PRJNA319009) | bovine gut metagenome | isolation source: Cow rumen | host: Bos taurus | place: Italy: Legnaro (PD) | collected 2014-07-09 | reverse complement strand
CCGCCACTTCCTCCATGGACTATTTCAGGGCCTTGGGCAGCGTCGGCAGCGTCCGGCTCTCCGGCACGGACGTGAGCGGCTGGTACATTGAGGAGGCGAAAGAGGCGCTGCAAAACGGCAGCATGCTCTTCGCGGGCAAGTACAGCGCCCCGGACTACGAGCTGATCTTCGCGGAAAAATGCGATCTCGCCGTGGAGTCCACCATGATCTATCACACCCCCGAGGTGAAGGAGCAGCTTGAAAAGCTGGGCGTGCCCGTGCTGGTGGAGCGGTCGAGCTATGAGGCGGAGCCCCTGGGCCGCATGGAATGGATCAAGGTCTATGGGGCTTTGCTGGGCAAGCTCTCTGAGGCGGAGGCCATCTTCGATGCCGAAGCGAAGGCGGTGGAGCCCCTGCTGAGCCAGCCCAAAACGGACAAGACCGTGGCGTTCTTCTACATCAACACCACCGGTACCGTGAACGTCCGCAAGAGCGACGACTACGTGCCGAAGATGATCGAGATGGCCGGGGGCCGCTACGTCTTCGACGATCTCGACAGCGGCAGCGCCCTGTCCACCGTGAACATGACCATGGAATCCTTCTACGACGGGGCGAAGAATGCGGACGTTCTGATCTACAACAGCACCATCGACGGGGAACTCTATACCGTGTCGGATCTGCTCCAAAAGAGCGCCCTGCTCAAAGACTTCAAGGCCGTGCAGACGGGCGACGTATGGTGCACCGGCAAGAACCTGTTCCAGGAGCCCATGGGCGTGGGCAAGCTCATCTTGGACATCCACCGGGTGATGACGGACCCGGACGCCCCCGCTGAACTCACCTATCTCCACAAGCTGACGGGAGGCCAGGGATGAGATCGGACCGCACCCGCCTTTGGCTCGGCTTCGGGGGCCTGCTCCTCGCTTTGCTGGGGTTGTTCGTCTGGAACGTCAACGCCGGGAGCGTGAGCCTGTCCCCGGGGGAGATATGGCACATCCTCCTCACCCGAGGCGGGGATAACGGGGCCATCGTCTGGAACATCCGCCTGCCCCGGATCCTCGCTGCCCTGCTGCTGGGGGGAGCCCTGGCCCTGTCCGGCTTTCTGCTCCAGACCTTCTTCTCGAACCCCATCGCCGGTCCCTTCATCCTGGGCATCTCCTCCGGGGCGAAGCTGGTGCTGTCCCTGGTGATGATCGGCTTTTTGAGCCGGGGCGTGACGGTGGGCTCTCTGGGCCTTATCGTGGCCGCCTTCTCGGGGGCCATGCTGTCCATGGGCTTCGTGCTGGCCATCTCCGCCAAGGTGAAGCGCATGTCCCTGCTCATCATCTGCGGGGTCATGATCGGCTACATCTGCTCCGCCATCACGGATTTCGTGGTGACCTTCGCCGACGACGCCAACATCGTGAACCTCCACAACTGGTCCCTGGGCAGCTTCTCCGGCATGCTGTGGGAGAACGTGGGCGTCATGGCGGCGGTGGTGCTGCTGGTGCTCGTTCTGACCTTCCTGCTCTCCAAGCCCATCAGCGCCTATCAGCTGGGGGAGGTCTACGCTCAGAACATGGGCGTGAACATCAAGGTCTTTCGTGCGGTGCTGATCCTGCTGTCCAGCGTCCTCTCCGCCACCGTCACCGCCTTCGCCGGCCCCATCTCCTTCGTGGGCGTGGCGGTGCCCCACCTCATGCGGAGCCTCTTCAAGACCGCGAAACCCATAATAATGATCCCCGCCTGCTTTCTGGGGGGCGGGGTGTTCTGCCTGCTTTCCGATCTCATCGCCCGGACGGCCTTCGCGCCTACGGAGCTGTCCATCAGCGCCGTCACCGCCCTGTTCGGCGCGCCGGTGGTGATCCTGGTCATGCTCAGACGCCAGAGGGAGCAGCTATGAACACGTACTACCTTCACACCGAGAACATGACCGTGGGCTACGACGGCAAGTCCCTCATCGAGCACATCGAGATCGGCGTCCGGCGGGGAGAGATCCTGACCCTCATCGGCCCCAACGGCTCCGGCAAATCCACCATTTTGAAGAGTATGATCCGGCAGCTGAAGCTCATCGCCGGCGCGGTGGTCCTGGACGGCCGAGTCATGGCGGACATGAAGGAGGGGGACGTCGCCAAACGTCTGTCCATCGTCATGACCGAACGGATCAAAGCGGAGCTCATGAGCTGCTACGATCTGGTGGCCACGGGTCGCTACCCCTACACCGGGCGGCTGGGCCTGCTGTCGGCGGAGGATCACCGGATCGTCCGGGAAGCCATCCATACCGTCCACGCCGAGGAGTTCGCCGACCGCCCCTTTACCGAGATCAGCGACGGCCAGCGGCAGCGGCTGCTCCTGGCCCGCGCCATCTGCCAGGAGCCGGAGGTCATCGTCCTGGACGAGCCCACCTCCTTTTTGGACATCCGCCACAAGCTGGAGCTGCTGGACATCCTGAAAAACCTGGTCCGGGAGAAAAACGTGGCCGTGATCCTGTCCCTCCACGAGCTGGACCTGGCTGAAAAGGTGTCGGACCGGGTGGTGTGCGTGGCGGGAAACCGCATCGAGCGCTGCGATACCCCGGAGAACATCTTTACGGATGAGTATATCGCCCGGCTGTACGGCATCGAAAAGGGCAGCTACAACGCCCTCTTCAGCTGCCCGGAGCTGCCCGCCGTCCAAGGGGAGCCCCGCGTCTTCGTCATCGGCGGAGGCGGCAGCGGCGTCCCCGTCTATCGGCAGCTGCAGCGGCGGGGCGTCCCCTTCGCCGCGGGGGTCCTGGCGGAGAACGATGTGGACTATCCCGTGGCCCGTGCCCTGGCGGCGGAGCTTATTTCCGTGCCCCCCTTCGCCCCGGTGGACGGGGAGGCTCTCGACCGGGCCCGGGCCATCGCGGCCCGCTGCGAGCAGGTGGTCTGCTGCCTCTCCGCCTTCGGCCCGCAGAACGAGGGCAACCGCCGCCTCCGGGATGAGGCGGCGCAGAAGGGCCTGTTGACGGACGTGAACGATCTGTTCCGGGAGGTGACCCCATGAGCCTGTATGCGCTGACGGCCCTGTCCGTCTTCGTCGGCTTTATTTTGGATTGCCTTTTCGGAGACCCATTGAGCGCCGCTCATCCTGTGGTTCTCATGGGAAAGCTGATCTCCTTTCTGGAAAAGAAGCTTAGAGAAAAATACCCGAAGACCCCCCAGGGGGAGCGGACCGCGGGAACGTTCATGGCCCTGCTGGTGGCGGTTATCAGCGCCCTCAGCGGCTTTTTGCTGCTGTATCTTGCCTGGGCCGTCCATCCCTGGGTCTACTTCGCCCTCAGCGCTTTCCTTTGCTGGCAGTGCTTCGCCGCCCGTTGCCTGATGACGGAATCAAAAAAAGTGGTGACCGCCCTGCGAAACGAAGGCCTGGACGCCGGCCGTCGCCAGGTCGCCATGCTGGTGGGCCGGGACACGGAGAATCTGACAGGTGAGCAGGTGGTGAAGGCCGCCGTGGAGACCGTGGCGGAAAATACCTCCGACGGGGTAATAGCGCCTCTTTTTTGGATGGCCCTGCTGGGTGCCGTGGGCGGTTTGTTCTATAAGGCTATCAACACCATGGACTCCATGGTAGGCTATAAAAACGAGAAATATCTGCATTTCGGCCGCTTCGCCGCCAAGCTGGACGACGCGGCGAACTATATCCCCGCTCGGCTGTCGGCCCTGGGGATGATCGGGGCGGCTTTCGTCCTTGGATTTGATGGACGGAACGCCTTCCATATCTGGCGGCGGGACCGGCACAACCACGCCAGCCCCAACTCCGCCCAGTGTGAGTCCGCCTGCGCCGGGGCCCTGGGGGTCCAGCTGGGGGGCAGCGCCAGCTATTTCGGCCAGGTCTATGAGAAGCCCACCATCGGCGACCCCACACGCCCCATCGAGGGGGCGGACGTAACCAGAGCCGGCCGGTTGATGTACGGGACCAGCGTCCTGGTGCTCCTTCTCTACGGCGTGATCCTGCTGCTGGGAGGTGCCCTATGGTTTTAGATCAAGGCTATGTCCACGGCGGCGATATCTACTCCCGGCCCATCCGCCTGGACTTCTCCGCCAACGTGAACCCCTTCGGCGCCCCGGAGGCGGTGAAAGCGGCGGTCCGATCGGCGGCGGAGGATCTCGGTGCCTATCCCGACCCCTGCTGCGGCTCCCTGCGGGAAAAGCTGGCAGCGGCGAACGGCGTATACAAGAACGACGTGATCTGCGGCAACGGGGCGGCGGAGGTGATCTACCAGTTCGCCGCGGCACTGAAACCGAAGCGGGCCCTGCTGCCGGTGCCCTCCTTCGCGGACTATGAGAGCGCGCTCCTGGGGTTGGGCTGCGAGCCCACCTTCTTTCCGTTGCAGCGGGAGAAAGGTTTCCTGCTGTCCGAGGATATTCTGGACGCCATCGGCCCAAGCACGGACCTTTTGATGCTCTGTTCCCCCAACAACCCCACGGGCCGGTCCGTGGACAAGGGGCTGCTGCTGAAGATATTGGACCGGTGCCGCGCTGCGGGGACCTGGCTGTTTCTGGACGAATGCTTCTATGAGCTGACCGACGAGGGCAAGGCCTTATCCCTTGCAAACTGTTTGCAGGAGGGAGACAGAGTTTTCCTCCTCCGGGCCTTCACCAAGGCCTATGGCTTAGCGGGCCTGCGGCTGGGCTACGGTCTCTGCAAAGACAGGAAAATGTTGGAAACCATGTCCCGTCTTTCCCAGCCCTGGAACGTGTCCAGCCCGGCACAGGCGGCGGGGCTGGCGGCCCTGGACTGCCCCGATTGGCCCCGCAGGGCAAGGGAACTTTTTGAAACGGAAAAACGCTTCCTGACGGAAGGCTTGACTGCCCTGGGGTTCGCGGTCCTGCCGGGGGACGCCAATTTCCTGTTCTTCTCCGGCGCAGCCGGGCTGTATGAAAAGCTGCGGGAGAGGGGCGTGCTGATCCGGAACTGCGCCAATTACCGGGGCCTACGACCCGGGGACTATCGGATCGCGGTCCGTACCAGGGTGGAAAATGAAGAACTGCTCCGGGCCATAGAGGAGGTCAAAGGTGTTTGAAACGGGCATAGAGGGCCATTACGCCCTGGTGGACGGGAAAAAGCTCCGATTTGGCTACACCACCGGCACCTGCGCCGCGGCGGCGGCCAAGGCGGCCACCATCCTGCTCCTGACGGGCCGGGCTCCGGCGGCGGTCCAGATACACACGCCCAAAGGCATCGACCTGAATCTGCCGGTGGAGAAAGCGACCCGAGAGGGCAGCGCCGCCCGCTGCGCCGTGCGGAAGTTCAGCGGCGACGACCCGGACGTGACCAACGGGGTCCTGGTGGTGGCCACGGTGTCCCTCTCAGCGACTCCCGGCATCCACATCGACGGCGGCGTGGGCGTGGGCCGGGCTACCAAACCCGGTTTGAAGGTGCCCGTAGGCGCGGCGGCTATCAACCCCGGCCCCCAGGGCATGATCGAGGAGGCGGTGCGGGAAGCCATGGAGGAGACCGAGCCGGTGCCCGGCCTGGACGTGGTGATCTCCGTCCCCGAGGGGGCGGCCCTGGCGCAAAAGACCTTCAACCCCCGGCTGGGCATCGTGGGGGGCATCTCCATATTGGGCACCACCGGCATCGTGGAGCCCATGAGCGAGGAAGCCCTGGTGGACAGCATCCGCCTGGAGATACGGCAGCGCAAGGCTTTGGGCGAAGAACGATTGATCTTGGCCCCCGGCAACTACGGCCTGGACTTTTTGCGGGAGGCCATGGGCGTTTCTGAGGACCGCGTCGTCAAGGTCTCCAACTACATCGGCAAGGCCCTGGACGCGGGAGCGGAAGCAGGCTTCCAAGAAGTCCTGCTGGCGGGCCACATCGGGAAGCTGGTGAAGCTCTCCGGCGGCATCATGAACACCCACTCCCGGGAGGGGGATGGTCGGGGGGAGCTGATAGCCGCCTGTGCCCTCCGGGCGGGGGCCGACGCCGATACGGCTCGAAAGATCCTCGACTGCGTCACCACCGACGAGATGCTGCGCATCATCCGGGAGAAGGACCTGCTGGACGGGGCCATGGCGGTCATGGCCGAAAGGATAGATCTCTATATGAACGCCCGGGTAAAGGGTCTCTTGATCGTGGGGGTGCTGGTGTTCGGCGAAACGGGCCTGCTGTGCGCCACACCGGCAGCCAGGGACTGGATAGGACAAGGAGGGAAGGCATGATACATTTCGTAGGCGCGGGCTGCGGGGCGGCTGACCTGATCACCGTTCGGGGGAAGAACCTGTTGGAACAGGCAGACGTCATCATCTACGCCGGGTCCCTGGTGAACCCGGCACTGCTGGACTATAAGAAGGCGGGCTGCCGGGTATACGACAGCGCCAAAATGACCTTGGAGGAGGTGCTCTCGATCATGTTCGAAGCGGAAGAGCAGGGCTTGACCACCGTCCGCCTCCATACCGGCGATCCCTGCCTCTACGGGGCCATTCGGGAGCAGATGGACGAGCTGGATAAGCAGGGCGTCGCCTACGACTACTGCCCCGGGGTCAGCGCCTTTTCCGGGGCCGCGGCGGCGTTGAAGATGGAATATACCCTGCCGGACATCTCCCAGAGCGTGGTCATCACCCGCATGGTGGGCCGGACGCCGGTCCCGGACCGGGAGAGCGTCCGCTCCTTCGCCGCCCACGGGGCCACCATGGTACTGTTTTTGAGCGCGGGGCTCCTGGAGAAGACCCAGGCGGAGCTGCTGCTCGGGGGATACCGGGAGGATACTCCGGCGGCCATCGTCTACAAGGCCAGCTGGCCCGATGAGAAGACTTGCCTCTGTACCGTGGGCACCCTGGCCGACTGCGCCCGGGAGAACGGCATCTCCAAGATCGCCCTCATCATCGTGGGGGACGCGGTGAAGCAAAGCGGCTACGCCCGCTCCAAGCTCTACGACCCCACCTTCACCACCGAATACCGTGCCGCCAAGGAGTAGGCCCATGACGATCTGGCTCATTTCCTATACCGCCCGGGGCCGGGCCCTGGCTGCCCATCTGGCGGACATATTGCGGGCAGAGGGCCACGGCTGCCGGACCTTCGCCATGCCCAAGTTCGTTGAGGAAGGGGACGAGCCCCTGACCCTGTCCGCCTCCGACTGGGCGGGGAAAGCCTTTGCAGAGGCAGACGCCCTGGTGTTCTGTTGCGCCAGCGGCATCGCCGTCCGGACCATCGCCGCCCACGTGCGGGACAAGCGGACGGACCCGGCCGTGCTGGTGCTGGACGATGGGGGGACCTTCGTCATCCCCCTGCTTTCGGGGCACCTGGGCGGAGCCAACGCCCTGGCAGAGGACCTGGCACGGAAGCTGGGGGCCACCCCCGTGCTGACCACGGCCACGGATGTGAACGGCCTCTTCGCTGTGGACGTGTTCGCGAAAAGGAACGACTTGTATATCGAGGATATGGTCCTCGCCAAGACTGTATCCGCAGCATTGCTGGCGGGGGAGAAGGTGGGATTTCGCTCCGATCTGCCCGTGGAGGGCGCTCTGCCAGAAGGGTTGACGGCGGGTGAAGCGGACCTTGGCATACTGGTCTCGGCTACGGATGAGAAGCCCTTCCCCCGTACCCTGCGGCTCATTCCCCGCCGATACGCGGCGGGCCTGGGCTGCCGACGGGGCAAGAGCGAAGAGGAATTGGAAGCGTTTTTGATGGAGAATTTGGTCCGTTGCGGTGTGGACGTCCATGAGCTCAGGACCCTTTCCAGCATAGATCTCAAGAAGGACGAGCCGGGGCTGGTGTCCCTTGCGAATAAACTGGGCCTGCCCTTCGTGACCTATTCGGCGGAGGCGCTGCAGGAAGCCACCGGGGACTTCACCGCCTCGGCCTTCGTGAGGGAGACCACCGGCGTAGATTCCGTGTGCGAGCGGGCGGCGGTGCTGGCGTCCGGGGGACAGTTGATCGTGAGAAAAGTGGCGGAGAACGGCATGACCTTCGCCCTGGCGAAGCAAGAGGAGGCGATCCGATATGAGTAAGCTGTACGTGGTGGGCATCGGCCCCGGCAAATTCGAGGGCATGACCCATGAGGCCGTCCGGGCCCTCGCCGAAAGCGATGTGATCGTGGGTTACACGGTCTACGTGGACCTGGTGAAGGACCATTTCCCCGACAAAGCCTTTTTGACCACCCCCATGCGCCGGGAGGTGGAACGGGTGGAGATGGCCCTCCAGGAGGCCGCCAAGGGACAGACCGTGGCTATGGTCTGCTCCGGCGACGCGGGGGTCTACGGCATGAGCGGCCTTTGTGGGGAGTTGGCGGTGAAGTACCCGGGCGTGGAGGTGGAGACCGTCCCCGGCGTGTCCGCGGTCCTGAGCGGGGCCGCCATCCTGGGGGCTCCCCTGATGCACGACTTTGCCGTCATCAGCCTCAGCGACCTCATGACCCCCTGGGCTACCATCGAAAAGCGGCTCCGGGCGGCGGCCGGGGCGGACTTCGTCATTTGCCTCTACAACCCTTCCAGCCACAAGCGGAAGGATTATTTGCAGCGGGCCTGCGACATCGTTTTAGAGGCCGCGTCCCCCGAGACCGTATGCGGCATCGCCCGGAACATAGGGCGAGAGGGCGAGGCGACCCAAGTCATGACTTTGCGGGAGCTGCGGGACACCGCCGTAGACATGTTCTCCACCGTGTTCATCGGCAACTCCCAGACCAAGGTCATCGGCGGCAAGATGGTGACGCCCCGGGGGTACGACCATGACTAAAGCGCTGCTGTTTGCAGGCACCACCGAGGGGCGAGAGATCGCCGAAGGGTGCCGGGGAAAGGATATTGAGCTGACTGTCAGCGTGGCCACGGAGTATGGCGAGACCCTGATCGAACCGGCGGACAACGTCCGTGTGGTCTCAGGCCGCAAGGACAGGAACGGCATCGCCGCCCTGATCCGGGATACGGAGGCTGAGCTGGTCATCGACGCCACCCACCCCTACGCCGCGGAGGTGACCAAGACTCTGAAAGCTGTCTGTGAAGCGGAAGGCATGGAGTATTGGCGAGTCCTGCGTAAAGAGGACCACGAGGACCTCACCGGCTGCGTGCTGGTGGACGATACCCAGGGGGCTGTGGACTATCTCAACGGCACGGTCGGCAATGTGCTCCTGACCGTGGGCAGCAAGGAGCTGGCGGCGTACACAGAGGTCAAAGATTGGAAAAACCGGCTCTACGCCCGGGTGCTGCCTCTGCCCGCCTCCGCCGAGATCGCCTTTTCCCTGGGTTTCGAGGGGAGCCACCTCATCTGTATGCAGGGCCCCTTCAGCCAGGAATTGAACGAGGCCATGCTCCGGGCCTTGGATATCCGCTATATGGTCACCAAGGACACCGGCGCGGCGGGGGGCTTCGGGGAGAAACTGCGGGCCGCCAGGGCCTGCGGCGTGACGCCCGTGGTCATTCGCCGTCCCCTGCAGGAGGAGGGCGTCAGCGTGTCGGACTGCCTGAAGCTGCTGGGTCAGCGCTGCGGCTGGGCTAAGGAAACGAAAAAGCATATTACCATCCTGGGCATCGGCATGGGGGATCCCGATACGCTGATCCCAGCTGCCGAGCGGGCCTGCCGGGCGGCGGAGCTGATCGTGGGGGCGAAGCGGGTGACGGACGCTCTAAAGGGCTTCGGAAAGCCCGTGCAGAACGCCGTGGCGGCCAAGGATATAGAGGCCATTCTGCGGAGCGATGCTGCCCAAAGCGTCGTGGTGGCCATGTCCGGGGACACGGGCTTCTACAGCGGGACAAAGGGCCTGCTGCCCCTGATCGAGGATATGAGTCCCACGGTCCTGCCCGGTATCTCCTCCGTCCAATACTTCGCCGCAAAAGCAGGGACCAGCTGGGACGACGCCCTGCTTCTCTCCGCCCACGGGCGGCCCTGCAACTACGTGACCAAGATCCGCCGGTCCCCCAAAACCATTCTTTTGGTAGGCGGGGACAGGGGCGTTGCCGACCTGCTTGCGACACTACGGGACAACGGCCTCGGGCATCTCGCTGTGACCGTGGGTGAGAACCTATCCTATCCGGAGGAGCGCATCATTCGCGGCTCCGCCGAAGAATTGATGAATGAATTCTTCGCACCTCTCTCCCTGGTGCTGGTGGAGAACCCCGCGGCCAAAGACGCCGTGCTGACCTCTGGCCGGCCCGATGGGGATTTCCTTCGTACCGAGGTGCCCATGACCAAATCCGAGGTCCGGGCAGTGACCCTCTCCAAGCTCCGCCTGACGAAAAACGCCCTCTGCTGGGACGTGGGGGCCGGCACCGGCTCCGTGTCGCTGGAGATGGCGGAGGTCTGCGAGGACGGCCAGGTCTACGCTATCGAGCGAAAGCCGGAAGCCTGCGACCTCATCGAGCAGAACAAGAAGCATCTGGGCGTCACCAACGTGACCGTGGTGGAGGGAACCGCTCCCGACGCCCTGCGGGATCTGCCCGCGCCCACCCACGTGTTCATCGGCGGCAGCGGCGGGGAGCTCAAAGACATCATGGCCCTGGTCCTGGTCAAGAACCCTGCCGCCCAGATCGTGGTGAACACGGTGACGGCGGAGACCTTCGCCGCCGCCCTGGACGCCGTGAAGACCCTGCCCGTAACGGACGTGGAGATCGTGGAGCTCAGCGTGTCCCGGGGCCGCCAGGTGGGCAGCTATCATTTGATGACCGCCCAGAATCCGGTGCATCTCTTCTCCTGCCGGGGAGGCAAAGATGAATAGCCCCCGCCTGTTGTTCGCCGCTCCGGCGTCAGGCAGCGGCAAGACCACCGTTGTCTGCGGCCTGCTGCGGGCCCTCAAAAACCGGGGCAGGGCGGTCCGTTCCTTCAAGTGCGGGCCGGACTTCATAGATCCCCTGTTCCATGAGCAGGTGGTGGGCGTGCCCTCGGGGACCCTGGACCTTTTCTTCAGCGATGAAATGCAGCTCCGTCGGCTTTACTGCCGCCATGCTGCCGGGGCCGAGGTGAGCCTCATCGAGGGGGTCATGGGCTACTACGACGGCCTGGGGGCCGCCAGTTCGGCCGCTTCCTCCTACGCCGTGGCCAAAGCCCTGAACGTCCCGGTGGTTCTGATACTGGACAGCCGCGGCCAAAGCCTTTCAGCCCTCGCCACCCTGGAGGGGTTCCTCCGATTCCGGCCCGACAGCCGCATCCGGGGCGTGATCTTCAACCGCATGTCCGAGGGGGTCTATGCCGCCCTTGTCCCGGAGGTGGAAAAGCTGGGCGTCCGGCCCCTGGGCTTCGTGCCCAAGGCTCCGGAGCTGATGATCGAGAGCCGCCATCTCGGTTTGATCACGCCGGGAGAAATAATAGATCTGGAACAAAAGCTGGACGCTTTGGCCGCCCTGCTGGAAAAGACGGTGGATATGGACGGACTCCTGGCCCTGGCGAACGAGGCCCCGGCCTTGGATGCGCCGCCCGCGCCGCTTATCCCGTTCATGCCGCCCACGAAGATCGCCGTGGCACGGGACGAGGCCTTCTGCTTCCTGTATCGGGACAATCTGGACCTGTTGCGAGACTATGGGGCGGAGATAGCTTTCTTTTCACCTATCCATGACGCCGCCCTGCCCAAGGGGACCCAGGGCCTGATCCTGCCCGGCGGCTACCCGGAGCTGAACGCCAAGGCGCTGTCCGAAAACGAGCCCATGCGCCGGGCCATACGGGAGGCCATAGAAAACGGCCTGCCCTGTCTCGGGGAATGCGGCGGCTTCCTGTACCTCCACCGGGAGCTGGAGGATATGGAGGGCCGCTTCTGGTCCATGGCGGGCGTGCTGGACGCCCGGGCCTATCGCACCCAAAAACTGGGCCGCTTCGGCTATATCACCCTAAACGCCAAAGAGGACACCGCCTTTCTCCCCGCCGGGGAGACCGTTCGCGGCCACGAGTTCCACTATTTTGAGAGCGAAAGCTGCGGCGACGCCCTCCGCGCCCAAAAGCCCTCGGGGAGCCGGTGTTGGGACTGCGGCCACGCAGAGGGGCCTTTGCTTATGGGCTTTCCGCACCTCTACTATCCATCGAATCCAAAGTTGATCGAAAGATTCCTGCGCGCCTGCGCCAAGGAGGTGTAAATGGCCAGATCCATTATGATCCAGGGCACCATGTCCAACGCGGGCAAGAGCCTCATCGCTGCGGGCCTCTGCCGGGTGTTTCACCAGGACGGGCTGAAGGTGGCTCCCTTCAAGGCCCAGAATATGGCCCTCAACTCCTTCATCACAAGGGAGGGCCTCGAAATGGGCCGGGCCCAGGTGGTCCAGGCGGAGGCGGCGGGGGTGGAGCCTTCGGTCCTCATGAATCCCATCCTGCTCAAGCCCACCAACGACATGGGCTCTCAGATCATCGTGAACGGCGAGGTCTGGGGCCAGATGAGCGCCCGGGACTACTTCGCCGTCAAGCGGCAGTTGCTGCCCGAGGTCATGAAGGCCTACGACGCTCTCTCCGCCCAAAACGACGTGATCGTCATCGAGGGGGCCGGGAGCCCCGCGGAGATCAACCTCAAGAACGACGACGTGTTCGTGAACATGGGCATGGCCCGGGCGGCCAAAGCCCCCGTGCTCCTGGTGGGGGACATCGACCGGGGCGGCGTCTTCGCCCAGCTCTACGGCACCGTGGCGCTGCTCGACGAGGAGGAGCGCTCCATGGTCAAGGGCGTCGTCGTCAACAAGTTTCGGGGGGACGAGCGTATTTTGGAGCCAGGGCTCCGGCAGCTGGAGGACCTGATCCACATCCCCGTGGTGGGGGTGGTGCCCTACGTGCGGCTGGACATCGACGACGAGGACAGCCTCTCCGAGCGCCTGACCAGCGGCCCGGCGAAGCTGGTCGATATCGCCGTCGTCCGCTTGCCCCGGCTCTCCAACTTCACTGACTTCCGTGCCCTGGAGGCGGTGGAGGGCGTATCCGTTCGCTACGTGGGCAAGACCGCTGAGTTCGGTGAGCCGGACCTGGTGATCCTCCCTGGCACCAAGAACACCATGGCGGACCTCCTCTGGCTGCGGCAAAGCGGCCTGGAGGGGAAGATCCTTCGCTTCGCCCACGGCGGCGGGCCGGTGCTGGGCATCTGCGGCGGCTACCAGATGCTGGGCGAGGAGCTTTCCGACCCCCTGGGCGTGGAGCAGGGGGGAACGGTGCGGGGCATGGGCCTGCTGCCCATTCGGACAGAATTCACCCCTCAGAAGACCCGCACCCGGGTCTCCGGGGTTTTCGGCACCGTGGCGGGTGTCTTCGCGGCCCTGTCCGGCCAGCCCTTCGAGGGATATGAGATCCATATGGGCGAGAGCGAAAGCCCGGCGGCGTTGACTGCCATTACGGACAGCATCACCGGCGTCTCCCGGCCCGACGGCTGCCAGCAGGGCAGCGTCTACGGCACCTACGTCCACGGCGTCCTGGACGGGGACGCGGCGGCGGGGGCCGTCGTCCGGGCCCTTGCTGAGAAGAAGGGCATCGACCCGGCGCTCCTGGGCCGCGTCTCCGGGGAGGAGCACAAGCAGCGGCAGTACGATCTGCTGGCCCAGACCCTGCGGGATCATATGGACATGGCCGCCGTCTATCGCATTTTACAGGAAGGGCAGTGTGAAAACTAAAGTTTTCACACGCAGTTTGTGACTTTGCCGCGGACCGGCGCGGCAATTTCGCAAGCGAAACCGTCAAAACTGCCAGAAAGGAATAGAGATCGAAATGAACATCCAAAACCTGCCGCCCATGGAGATCGAGCGGGAGAGCTTCCGCATCATCACCGAGGAGCTGGGGGATAGGCCCCTGGACATAGAGCAGGCGCCCATCATCAAGCGGGTCATCCACACCACGGCGGACTTCGACTACGCGGACAACCTCTACTTTTCCCCGGACGCAGTGGCTCTCGCCAAGGAAGCCATCCGCGGCGGGGCGACCGTCATCACCGACACCCAGATGGCCCTCTCCGGCATCAATAAAAAGACCCTCGCCCGCTTCAGCTGTGAGGCGAAGTGCTTCATGTCCGACGAGGACGTGGCCGCGGAGGCCAAACGTCAGGGCGTCACCCGGGCCCGGCTTTGCATGGACAAGGCGGCAGCCCTGGGCGACAACGTGATCTTCGCCGTCGGCAACGCACCAACGGCCCTTATCCGCCTGCGGGAGCTCATCGACACAGGCTACCGCCCCAAACTCATCATCGGCGTCCCTGTGGGCTTCGTGAACGTGGTCCCCTCCAAGGAGCTCATCATCGCCTCTGCCGTGCCCTGCATCGTGGCCCGGGGCCGCAAGGGCGGCAGCAACGTGGCCGCCTGCATCGTCAACGCTCTCCTCTATTCCCTGGACCCCGCCCGGGGCAACTGAAAACATAACGGCCTGCGTTTTCCCCGCAGGCCGTTAGCTCACTTATTTTGAAAACCACCTTGACAAAACCTCTCTACTGAAGAGAAAAAAGGGGCAAAGGAAAGGTCATTCCCCCCGGAACACGATCCCCTTCACGGGATCCGCGCTCTCGATGATGGCCAGGGACTCCAGATGGTAGCCCGCGTCCCTGAGCTTCTGCCCACCGGGCTGGAAACCCTTTTCCACGGCCGCGCCGATGCCCACGATCTGGGCGCCGGACTGGTTCACGATCTCGCACAGGCCCCGGAGCGCTTCGCCCATGGCCAGGAAGTCGTCGATGATGAGGACCTTGTCCTTATCGCTGATCCACTGCTTGGATACCAGCAGGGTCACCTTCTTCTTGTAGGTGTAGGACATGATCTCACTCTGGAAGAGGCCGCCCTCGATGTTGTCGGACTTGGCCTTCTTGGCGTAGAGCAGGGGGACCCCCAGGTCCGCCGCCACGGCGGAGGCGAGGGCGATGCCGCTGGCTTCCACAGTCATGACCAGCGTCACGCCGGAGGTGTCGAACCGGCGGATGAATTCGTGGGAGAGCTCGTGCATGAGCTGCATGTCCACCCGGTGGTTGAGAAAACCGTCGATCTTGATGATGTTCCCGGGCAGGACCCGACCTTCCTTCCGAATACGCTCCTGAAGAGGCGCGAATCCCTTGCTCACTGCCATGCTCGTTTCCTCCTGTGGAAAATATGTACTAATATAACGGTATAGCGTGAAAATTGCAAGCACTATTTCGCGTTTTCCGATACTTTTTCAAAAAATACCGCCCTTGACAGACTCGACGAAAACGGGCTAAAATGGCAGAACACGGAGAGGGAGGGGATGAGCATGTTTACCGGCTTTTCTCAGGAGACCAGCCAGTTCATGATGGACCTGGCGCTGAACAACGACCGGCTCTGGTTCGAAGCCCATCGGGAGATCTACGAGCGGAGCCTCAAAAAGCCCATGGACGAGCTGGCGAAAGAGGTCATGGCCGAGATGGTCCGCCGCTGTCCCGACGACCCCTTCGAGCTCCACGTCTCCCGCATCTACCGGGACGCCCGCCGTCTCTTCGGCCGGGGGCCCTACAAGGAAGAGCTGTGGTTCTCTCTGAAGCCTTCCCGGAACATGGAAGGGGGCGGCAACCTGTTCTTCGGCATCGACGCCCTCTCCTGGCAGCTGGGCTGCGACTTCTGGCGGGACCCACAGGGCATGGCGGGCTTCCGCAAGAGCATGGACGATGACCCCGAGACCTTCCTGCAGCTGGCACGCTGGTTCGCCCGGCAGGATTACTTCGCCCTCTACGGCGAGGATTACAGCAAAAAGAAGGGCCACGCCGACGACGAGCTTGCCCCCTGGTACAACAAGAAGCATTTCTACATGATGCATCAGGAGCCCTTCAACGAGAAGCTTTTCTCCCACGACTTCGTGACCCTGGCCGCCGACGTCCTCATCGCCCTCATGCCCTTCTACCGCTACTTCCTGAAGGTCTACGGGTACGGTGCGTAAGACGGGCGGTTCGTGAACCACCCCTACAGAACCGATGAGCATCGCGTCGTAGGGGCCGTTTACGAATGGCCCGCTCGTTTCCCCCTATCCTGTACCCGAGGGGGAGTGAGGACACAAAATATATGGGTGCAAATTTCGCAAACCCCCTTTACAAATCCCAAAAGCCATGCTAATATTACCCCAATGATTTTTAAGCGGTACAGAGATGCCGGTAAGGTCAGCCAATCGAAGCGCGCAAAAAAGCCGCAAAAAGGGATTGTCAAGCCTGCCGGATCACCCGGCGGGCTTTTTTCATAGCCTGCGATACCGCGGAAAGGATGCCCATGGAGTTCAAAGCCCAGATCATGGACGAGGCCGCGGTGCAGCGGTCGCTGGCCCGGCTCACCCATGAGATCATCGAGCGCAACAAGGGCATCGAAAACATCCTGCTGGTGGGCATCCGCCGCAGGGGCCTGCCCCTGGCGGAGGACATCGCCGCCAACATGGAGAAGTTCGAGGGTGCGGCCGCCCCGGTGGGCTACATGGACATCACCCTCTATCGGGACGATCTCACCGAGATCAGCGCCCTGCCCGACGCCGGGGATTCCTTCTTCCCCGTGGAGGTGACGGGGAAGGACGTGATCTTGGTGGACGACGTGATTTTCACGGGCCGCACCGCCCGGGCCGCCATGGAGGGGCTCTTCAACTTCGGCCGTCCCGCCAGCGTCCAGCTCTGCGTGCTCATCGACCGGGGCCATCGGGAGCTGCCCATCCGCCCCGACTACGTGGGCAAGAACATCCCCACCTCTCGGGACGAGATGATCTCCGTCACCGTGCCTCAGGTGGACGACGTGCCTCTGGGCGTCAAGCTGTTTGCTATCCGCTGAGAAAGGGCGTCTCGGACGCCCGGCGGATAAGATATAGGAAAAAAGAAAGGGAGTACAAACTATGAAACTCATCTACAATGTGGAGGACAAGCCTCAGATCTCCGAACGCATCGTGTTCGCGTTCCAGCAGCTGCTGGCCATCATGGCTGCCACCATCGCCGTGCCCGCCATCGTGGGCAACGGCATGACCGCTTCCGCCGCCCTCTTCGGCGCCGGCGTCGGCACCCTGGTCTACCAGCTCTTCACCAAGTTCCGCAGCCCCGTGTTCCTGGGCTCCTCCTTCGCGTTCCTGGGCTCCATGTTCGCCGCCTTCGCCGGTGCGACCTCCATGAGCCTCGGATTCCTGGGCCTGATCCTGGGCGCGGTCTTCGCGGGCCTCGTCTACGTGGTCTTCGCTCTGATCGTCCGGGCCTCCGGCGTCCAGTGGATCAACAAGCTGATGCCCTCCGTCATCATTGGACCCATCGTGGCCATCATCGGCCTCTCCCTGGCGGGCAACGCCGTGGGTGACATGGTCAAGGGCGACGGCGCCGCTACCTCCCCCTACGTGGCCCTGATCTGCGCCCTGGTCACCCTGTTCACGGTCATCGTCTGCTCCGTCTACGGCAGCAAGAAGATCCGCCTGATCCCCTTCATCATCGGCATCCTGGCCGGCTACGCTGTGGCCGCCGTCTTCACCCTCATCGGCAAGGTCTCCGGCGACGACGCTCTGAAGGTCATCGACTTCGCGCCTTTCACCTCCCTGTTCCAGGGCGGCGTCTCCCTCAAGACCTTCGTGAGCGTGCCCCAGTTCTCCTTCCTCATCGCCAAGGACGGCTTCGCTGAGCTCAACGGCACCTACGTGCTGAGCATCTTCTTCGCCTACGTGCCCGTGGCCGCGGTGGTCTTCGCGGAGCACCTGGCCGACCACAAGAACCTGTCCTCCATCATCGAGAAGGACCTGACCAAGGATCCGGGCCTGGACAAGACCCTGCTGGGCGACGGCGTCGGCTCCATGGTGGGCGCTTTCTTCGGCGGCTGCCCCAACACCACTTACGGTGAGTCCATCGGCTGCGTGGCCATCACCAAGAACGCTTCCGTCGTTACCATCACCTACGCCGCCTTCCTCTCCATCTTGGTGTCCTTCGTGAGCCCCCTGGTGGCCTTCCTCGATTCCATCCCCCCCTGCGTCATGGGCGGCGTGTGCATGACCCTCTACGGCTTCATCGCCGTGTCCGGCCTCAAGATGCTCCAGCCTGTGGATCTCAATGACAACCGGAACCTGTTCGTGGCCTCCGTCATCCTGATCTCCGGCGTGGGCGGCCTCAGCCTCAGCTTCGCCACCAAGATGGGCGACATCACCATCACCACCGTGGCCTGCGCCCTGATCCTGGGCATCGTCACCAACCTGATCGTCCGCAAGGGCGCCACCCCCGCCGGCGAGGAGCCCAAGCCCCAGCAGCTCATCAAATAAAAAAACACAAAAAATATATTATCCTGCGCCGAGCGGTTTTTCCCACCGCCCGGCGCTTTTTTCGACTTTCCCCGGCGCTTTCCGGGTTGACATCTATTCCCAAAGTGATATGATAGAGATGCAATGAAACCTGCATAAATGCGGTGCAGGCGGAGGCAACAATATTCAAAATGGAGGTCACTATGAACGCATACATCGAGAGAGTCATTGAGGATGTAAAGCGCCGCGA
>LXOW01356759.1_pt1 | contig 18292 bp, 8 predicted proteins | sample 1368591 | NCBI WGS metagenome assembly LXOW01 (sample SAMN04884650, study PRJNA319009) | bovine gut metagenome | isolation source: Cow rumen | host: Bos taurus | place: Italy: Legnaro (PD) | collected 2014-07-09 | reverse complement strand
CCCGCACAAGCGGTGGAGCATGTGGTTTAATTCGAAGCAACGCGAAGAACCTTACCAAGTCTTGACATCCTGCTGACCATCCGGGTAATGCCGGACTTCCTTCGGGACAGCAGAGACAGGTGGTGCATGGTTGTCGTCAGCTCGTGTCGTGAGATGTTGGGTTAAGTCCCGCAACGAGCGCAACCCTTACCTTCAGTTGCCAGCACGTAATGGTGGGGACTCTGGAGGAACTGCCTACGCAAGTAGAGAGGAAGGTGGGGATGACGTCAAATCAGCACGGCCCTTATGTCCGGGGCTACACACGTGCTACAATGGTTGGTACAAAGAGTAGCGAGTCCGTGAGGGCAAGCAAATCTCATAAAGCCAATCTCAGTTCGGATTGCAGGCTGCAATTCGCCTGCATGAAGCTGGAATCGCTAGTAATCGCGGATCAGCACGCCGCGGTGAATACGTTCCCGGGCCTTGTACACACCGCCCGTCACACCATGAAAATCGGCTGCAACAGAAGCGCCGGGGGGACTCCCGGCTCCAAGTTGTGTCCGGTAATTAGGGTGAAGTCGTAACAAGGTAGCCGTACGAGAACGTGCGGCTGGATCACCTCCTTTATCAATCCCGCTCACGCTGGGGTTGAAGGTCGGTCTCTGGATGCGCCCGAGGCGCAGGGTGGCCGTTCATGCATGATGATTTCCGCGGGCCTGTAGCTCAGCTGGTCAGAGCACGCGCTTGATAAGCGCGGGGTCGGTGGTTCAAGTCCACCCGGGCCCAAGACCCGGGGGGCAGTAGCTCAGCTGGGAGAGCGCCTGCTTTGCAAGCAGGAGGTCGCCGGTTCGAGCCCGGTCTGCTCCACAGGGTGGGGATCATGCAGACGGATTTACCGTTCACTGAAAAGACAAGCGCAAGTGTCTGGCGTAGGCCGTAATTCCCCATGGGGGTGGGCGCGATGCCGGGCACGCAAAGTCAGGCGTCTAGGAGGGCCGGGTCATCATTGGCCATGCCTTCCGGACACAGAAAACACATAATTTGCAAAGAGCGACTGGTTGGCCTCCGCAAGGGGGCTAGGTCGCGCCTTAGTAGCAAATGCAGAAAGACAAAGCATAAGACTGAAACCAAATAAGGTGAGAAGATACTTATCAAGCTTAGTATATGAAGAGAATCAAGCTATTGCGTGCGAGCCACCCAGGGTGGCGAATGCCGCAGGATTGAGGAATATAAGCAAGCTAAAATGGGTATATGGTGGATGCCTTGGCGCCAGAAGACGATGAAGGGCGCGGCAAGCTGCGATAATCCGCGGGGAGGAGCAAACATCTTTTGATCCGCGGGTGCCCGAATCGGGAAACCGGCCTGTCATTTGGCAGGCACCCATGCGCGAAGGCGGGGCCGTCAGGTCCCGCGATAGCGTATGAGGAGACAACCATGGGAAGCGAAACATCCCAGTACCATGAGGAAGAGAAATCAACGAGATTCCCCCAGTAGTGGCGAGCGAACAGGGAGGAGCCCAAACCGGCGGGATTCATTCCGCCGGGGTTGAAGGGTCCGTCCGGTTAAGAGCCGGGAAGTGAAAACCGCGAGACAGCCGAACCCTCTGGAAAGGGGGGCGACACAGGGTGAGAGCCCCGTAGGCGAAGTCAGGGCGGCTTCCGACGGATGCCTGAGTAGTGCCGGGCACGTGCAATCCGGCATGAATCCGGGGAGACCACTCTCCAAGGCTAAATACTCTCTGGCGACCGATAGTGTACAAGTACCGCGAGGGAAAGGCGAAAAGAACCCCGGGAGGGGAGTGAAATAGAACCTGAAACCGTATATCTGCAAACTGTCGTAGCGCTATGGGCCCGCGAGGGCCAACGCGCGACGGCGTGCCTGTTGAAGAATGATCCAGCGAGTTGCGTGGTGCGAGCGAGGTTAAGGGGGAAGTAGACCCCGGAGCCGCAGCGAAAGCGAGTCTGAACAGGGCGTTCAGTTCGTATCAGCAGACTCGAAGCCAGGTGATCTAACCCTGTCCAGGGTGAAGCCGCCCTAACCGGCGGTGGAGGCCCGGAGTGTTGAACGTTGAAAAGTTCCTACATGAGGTGGGGTTAGGGGTGAAAGGCCAATCGAACCTGGTGATAGCTAGTTCTCCCCGAAATATCTATAGGGATAGCGTCGTATGTTGAACCGCGGGGGTAGAGCACTGAATGACGTAGGCTGGGCGACCCCTGGTCCGAAATCAATCAAACTCCGAATACCGCGGCGTACCGTACGGCAGTCAGTTCGTGAGGGAAAAGCTTCACGTGCAAGAGAGGAACAGCTCAGACCATCGGTCTAGGCCCCAAAATGCATGCTGAGTGGCAAAGGATGTGGGTCCACACAAACAGCCAGGAGGTTGGCTTAGAAGCAGCCACCCTTTGAAGAGTGCGTAACAGCTCACTGGTCGAGCGGATCCGCGCCGAAAATGACACGGGGCTAAGCATGCTGCCGCAGCCGTGGATCTCCGGGACAAGTCCCGGGGGTGGTAGGGGAGCGTTCCCGGGGCGTCGAAGGCATACCGCAAGGAGTGCTGGAGCGCCGGGAAGAGAGGATGCTGGAATAAGTAGCGATAAACGGGGTGGGAATCCCCGTCACCGAAAGCCTAAGGGTTCCTTGAGCAACGTTCGTCGGCTCAGGGTCAGTCGGTCCTAAGCCGAGGCCGAAGGGCGTAGGCGAAGGGCATCCGGTCAACATTCCGGAACCATTGGCAGTGCGTCCGCACCTGGGGAGGGACGCGGAAAGCAGCGCGCACCGGCTGGAGGAATAGCCGGGGAAAGGGGACGCGCCGAGGACACGCAGGCAAATCCGCGTGTCCGCGGAAGGCGCGCCCGAGACGAGGACGGGAGACCGTCCGAAGCCGCGCGGGCGGGCCGCCCAGAAAAGCTTCGCAGGGAGTGCTGCCGATGACCGTACCGTAAACCGACACAGGTGGGCGGGTTGAGAATACTAAGGTGCGCGAGATAACCTTCGTTAAGGAACTAGGCAAACTGGCCCCGTAACCTCGGAATAAGGGGCGCCCCTGTAGGGGGCACGTCCGCGAGGGCGTGTTACCGAAAGGGCCGCAGTGAAATGGGGATCGTGACTGTTTAACACAAACTTAGGGCTCTGCTGAAATCGCAAGATGACGTATAGGGCCTGATGCCTGCCCGGTGCCGGAAGGTCAAGGGGAGGGGTCAGCCGCAAGGCGAAGCCTCGAACTCAAGCCCCGGTAAACGGCGGCGGTAACTATAACCGTCCTAAGGTAGCGAAATTCCTTGTCGGGTAAGTTCCGACCTGCACGAATGGCATAACAAAGATCCCGCTGTCTCAACGAAGGGCTCGGCGAAATTGTGGTGCAAGTGAAGACGCTTGCTGCGCGCAGCTAGACGAAAAGACCTCGTGGAGCTTTACTGTAACTTGTCATTGGCCTACGGCCACGGCCGCGTAGGATAGGTGGGAGCCTTTGAGCCAGGGTTCGCGGACCCTGGGGAGGCGCCGTTGAAATACCACCCCTCCTTGGCTGTGGGCCTAACCCCGAAGCCGTGAAACCGGCCGGGGGACATTGGCAGGCGGGCAGTTTGACTGGGGCGGTCGCCTCCCAAAGAGTAACGGAGGCGCGCAAAGGTCCCCTCAGGGCGGATAGAAATCGCCCATAGAGCGCAATGGCAGAAGGGGGCTTGACTGCAAGGCCGACGGGCCGAGCAGGTGCGAAAGCAGGCCATAGTGATCCGGTGGCGCCTCGTGGGAGGGCCATCGCTCAACGGATAAAAGCTACCCCGGGGATAACAGGCTGATCTGGTCCAAGAGTCCACATCGACGACCAGGTTTGGCACCTCGATGTCGGCTCATCGCATCCTCCCGCTGAAGCAGGTGGGAAGGGTTGGGCTGTTCGCCCATTAAAGCGGTACGTGAGCTGGGTTCAGTACGTCGTGAGACAGTACGGTCTCTATCTGCTGTGCGCGGAGGAAACTTGAGGGAAGCTGCCCGCAGTACGAGAGGACCCGGGTGGACGCGCCTCCCGTGTGCCTGCTGTCCCGCCAGGGGCATAGGCAGGATAGCGGAGCGCGGAAGGGATAAGCGCTGAAAGCATATAAGCGCGAAACCCGTCCCAAGATAAGGTTTCCCCGGACGAGAGTCCCTGAAGGCCCCCGGTGGACCACCGGGTTGATAGACGGAGGCTGCAGGCGTGGCGACACGCACAGGCTACCCGCACTAATCGGCCGTGAGGCTTGCTTATATTACTGGATCCTGCGGACGCGGTGGCGCGGCCCGGACCGGTGCCCTTTACGCAGACATGTGTCTGGCTTTGCGACGATATGACGCGGATGCCTTCCGCGAGGCCGGTGCCAATTCCGGCGGAGAAATACCCGTTCCCGTTCCGAACACGGAAGTCAAGCCCGCCAGGGCCGATGGTACTGACGCCCAACCCGGCGTCGGGAGAGCAGGTCGGGGCCGGCCTCGCGGAGGGCATCACAGCAGAAGCGCTTGTTTTTGAAGGACGGGCTGACGCCCTCCCGGGGCAGGGAAGAAGAGGCCGCGGGGGGGCGTTTCCGGTTTTGAGGTCAGGACACATCCACAGGAGCATCATCATGAGGATAACGAGGCAGGACAAGAGGGACATGGCGGAGGCTCTCGGCAGGGAGCTTTCCGGACGCGCGTCGTTCTTCGCGGGATTCGCGGGTATGACGTTCGCGGACGCGGACGCGCTGAGGCGGTCGCTTAGGCCGGCGGGGGCGAGGTTCCGCGTGGCGAGGAACGCGATAGTGTCGCACGCGCTTGACGCGGCCGGGCTCAGGGCCGGGGACCCGGCGATAGCGAAGGGCCCCACGGCGGTGGTGGTGCTGGAGGACGCGGAGGAGCTGGCGAGGGTGGCCCGGGAGCTGCGGACGTTCGCGAAGGCGAGGCCGTGCGTGCGCTGGAAGGGCGGGTTCGCGGACGGGCAGTGGATAGGGCCTGACGGCATGGAGACGCTGGCCGAGGCCGGGGGCAGGAGGGAGCTTGCCGGAAGGCTGGCCGGTGGCCTGTATTCCGCCTACGCGAGGCTGCGCTACGCCCTTGACGCCATAATTGACAAGCAGGGCGGTTTGCCTGATAAGGCGTAAGATAGAAAAGATTTGCAGTACTGCACATTTTTGTTGTAAAATATAATGTGCTTAATCCCGGTAGTCCCGTTGGACAGGGATAAACCGCTGCTGTAGTGGCGGGCTACTAAAATGACCCAAAAAGGGAAAGGAAGAATAACAAATGGCAAAATTAACAAAGGATGAAATCATCAACGCAATTTCCGAATATACAATCCTGGAACTTGCAGACCTCGTAAAAGGCATAGAAGAGAAATTCGGTGTTTCAGCCGCCCCTACAGCTGTAGCAGTTGCCGCAGCTCCTGGTGCCGCAGCAGCAGCTGAAGAGAAGACAGAATTCACCGTTGTTCTTAAGGGCCTTACAGAGCCTGGCAAGAAAATCAGCGTCATCAAGGTTGTTCGTGAAGTGACCGGTCTTGGCCTGAAAGAATCCAAGGAAATGGTTGAAGGCGCTCCGAAGAACATAAAGGAAAACATTGAGAAGAAAGATGCCGAAGAGCTCAAGAAGAAACTTGAAGCTGCCGGCGGCGTTGTTGAATTGAAATAAGTAAGATTATGCTCCCTGCCGGAAAATCACTCTGGCGGGGAGCATTTTTATCCGTTTTTTTAAGACTTACTTTTTAACTGAAAATTTATTTATTTGAATTTTTGAAGTTTGAGACAATATATCCAATGCACGCAATAAAAAGCGGGCTATTTCTGATCCCCCTGCATTAAGTATTAATGCGGGTGGGATATAGTTGTTTGTATTGTTTGCGGAAACAAAAGGAACGAGGCGAAAATGAAACAGCTCAATTTCTCAAAGATCGGAAAAATAATTGAATTTCCCGATCTGTTAAGCATGCAGACCAAATCTTTTGAAGATTTTTTGCAGCAGTATAAAAAACCAGAAGAGAGGGAGATTCAGGGCCTTCAGGCTGCTTTTCTTGATATATTCCCTATAGAATCATCTGATGGTGCTTATGTTCTTGACTTCATTAGATATGAGATCGGTGAGCCGAAGTATACCAGCGAGGCTGAGGCAATAGCCCGCACGGGTACTTATTCCGCTCCATTAAGGGTTTATCTCTCACTTAGTTCAAGAGAACCCAGTGGAAAGCTGAAACACATAATTGACCAGGATGTCATGCTGTGTGAGTTGCCGATGATGACAAAGACCGCTTCATTTATTTTCAATGGTGCGGAGCGTATTGTCGTAAGCCAGTTGCACAGATCTCCTGGCATTATATTTGAAAATGATGAAGAAAAAAAGCAGTCAAATCTTGGAAAGCCCCTGTTCTTCGCACGCATAATTCCCTATCGCGGAGCATGGATAGATTTTGAATTTGACACAGACAACGTTCTCTGGGTCCGCCTGGATCGCAAGAAAAAGTTTCTTGCCACCACATTCCTAAAGGCCGCTGGTCTTGAAAGCAATACGGAAATCCTACAGACTTTCTACGAGGGTACGGAAGAGAATGTCTCTCCTGAAAACTCAATCAATGTCATAGGCAAATATGCCATTGAGGACATCGTTGATAAGAAATCAGGCGAGGTTCTTTGGAATCTTGAGGAAAAATTCGCAACTCCTATAGACGAGGATATGTTCAGAATACTGATGGAGAAGGGTATTCCCACAGTGAAGCTGATAAAGGGCAATCCCATGGAGGACAACCCCGGCATAATCCTGGCCCTGAAGGAGACAAAGGGCAAGAATGGCATGACTTCAGAGGAGGCACGTCTTGATATTTACAAGAAGATGCGTGCCCAGGAATTTATAGTTCAGGAACAGGCAGAGAATTATCTTGACAACATACTGTTCAAGAGCCTGCGTCGGTACGATTTCTCAATCGTGGGACGTTATAAGGCCTTGCGCAAGCTGATGCCTCTTTATGAGAGATTGTCAAGAGCCAATAGCCGCTTCCAGATTCCGTCTGACAAATTGCGCAATGTCTGCCTCGAGGATCTTATTGTCACAATACAGTACCTGCTTTCACTTAACTGTGGAACGGCAGTGCTTAACGACGAGAAAGGCGAACCAGTGATTTATGATGGTCAGAAATATGAGTACAAGGTTGACGATATTGACCATCTTGGAAACCGCCGTGTAAGATCGGTAGGCGAATTGCTTGAAAACCAGATCCGCGTCGCACTTGTACAGGTTGCAAGGGCAGTCCGCGACCGTATGGGCAAAGACGAGGGCAAGGGTCAGACTCCCCGTACATTGGTCAATTCCGCACCTGTTTCCAGCTTTATACGCAAATTCTTTGGTACAAGCCAGCTTTCGCAGTTTATGGATCAGATCAATCCTCTTGCGGAACTTACGCATAAACGCCGTCTTTCCGCTTTGGGACCTGGCGGTCTTAACAGGAAGCGTGCGGGATTTGAGGTCCGCGACGTACATTACACGCACTATGGACGCGTATGTCCTATAGAAACACCTGAAGGTGCCAACATAGGCCTTATCGTATCACTGGCCTCCTATGCGAAGGTGAATCAGTACGGTCTTATAGAGACGCCGTACAGGATGGTCAAAAAGGGCAAGGTCACCAATGAGGTGCAGTATCTTAATGCCTATATTGAGGACGACAAGTTTGTTGCACAGGCAAATACGCCTATTGCCAATAACAAGATTTTGGATAAGGAAGTTTATGGTCGCCGCAAGGATGACTATATATTCGTGTCTGCCAACGACGTGGAATACATGGATATTTCACCGCAGCAGGTTGTTTCAATTTCCGCAGCCCTCGTACCATTCCTTGCACATGACGATGCGAACCGTGCATTGATGGGATCAAACATGCAACGTCAGGCAGTGCCGCTTCTTATTACGGAGGCCCCCATTGTCGCAACGGGCATGGAGAAATATGTCGCACGGGACAGTCGCTCCTGCGTGACTTCCCATACTACTGGCGAGGTTGTTTATAGCTCCGCGGAAATGATTGCAATTTGCCCAGAGGGTAGCAATATCCCCGATGTGTACAATCTTATCAAATATCGTCGTTCCAACAACAATACCTGCGTCAACCAGAGGCCTCTTGTCTTCAGCGGCCAGAAGGTAAAGGCTGGAGACGTTATTGCCGACGGCCCGTCTACTGATCACGGACAGCTGGCATTGGGACGCAACCTTCTTGTCGCATTTATGAGCTGGGAGGGTTTCAACTACGAGGACGCCATATTGGTATCTGAGAAAGTTGTCGAGGAAGATGCCCTTACCTCCATATTCATTGAGGAATATGAGACCGAGGCACGCGAAGGCAAACTTGGTCCAGACGAGATAACAAAGGATATTCCGAATGTAGGACAGGATGCCCTTGCCAACATTGACTCTGATGGTATCGTAATCCCTTCCACAATGGTTGTTCCAGGAGACATTCTCGTATGCAAGATATCTCCCAAGGGAGAGCAGCAGCTTACACCAGAGGAAAGACTTCTGAAAGTCATATTCGGAAAGAAGGCCGACGATGTGACTGACAGCTCCCTGAAAGTTCCTCCTGGCACAAAGGGAAAAGTCATTGGCACAAGGGTTTTTGTACGTCGTGAGAAACTTACCCGTGCCGAGGAAGAAAAACGCAAGAGGGAACTGGACGAGGACATGAAGCAGGAACTTGCGGCGTTGGAGTCCTTCCGCAAGCAGACCAAGGCTGAAGGCAAAAATACCGCGGAGTTCTGCGAGCAGATGGCCCATACGATACGCGAGCGCTGCGAGCATGAGAAGGAAATGCTTCGCAATAGTGGCGAGCTTTCCGTGTCCGTCAACAAGGCCGTAAAGGTTTACATAGCCTTGAAACGCAGACTGCAGGTCGGAGACAAGCTGTCTGGCCGTCATGGAAACAAGGGTATTGTGGCAAGAATACTGCCACGCGAGGATATGCCCTATATGCCAGACGGTACTCCGATGGATATAGTCCTTTCTCCTCTGGGTGTTCCGAGCCGTATGAACATAGGACAGATACTGGAGACCATGCTCGGGTGGGCTGGAATGCAGCTCAATACCCAGATGATCAATCCGGTTTTTGACAGTGCCGTAGAGGACAACAAGACCTACTGGCAGTATTGGGAAAAGGAACACGGAAAGAAGCGTGGACAGATAACCATAGACGACGTGCTTAAGGATCTTGAAAATCAGTCTGCTCCCAAGCCGGGTGTGATACAGATGATTCAGCTGGCAAAGGATACCTTGCGCAACAAGGGTGTGCCGGAGGAATATCTCCCCGACGACTATTGTCGTATAACACTGTATGACGGAAGGACAGGCAATCCTTTTGACGAGAAGATAACCATAGGTTATATTTACATATTGAAACTTTGCCATCTGGTTGAGGACAAGGTTCACGCACGTTCCATAGGACCTTACAGCCTCATTACGAGACAGCCTCTCGGAGGAAAGGCCCTGTTCGGTGGCCAGCGTTTTGGCGAAATGGAAGTGTGGGCCCTTGAAGGTTATGGTGCCGCATACACATTGCAGGAAATGCTTACCGTCAAGTCTGACGACTTTACCGGACGCAACAAGATGTATGAGGCTATAATCAAGGGAGATTTCCCACCACAGCCCGGAGTTCCGGAATCCTTCAAGGTATTGGTGAAGGAATTGCAGGCACTGGGTCTTGAAGTAGAGCTGTTCTCGTCAAAGCCGCAAAGGGATGCTGGAATTATCGAGGATGCACAGCAGATTCCGGCAAAGAAGGAAGCCGAGGCGAATGCCTGACATTGATTCTGGCGGGACGGAAAAATGTCCCGCCAGAAAATGAAGTTCTTAGAGCAGTTGCAAGCAGGAGAAACAAACACCATGGATATAGAATCTAATGCCAGCGAATTTTTCGGCATATCTGACAACAAGCAGAGAAAGCACGCCAAAGAGCTTAATTATTCTAATTTTGACGCAATTAAAATAGGCATAGCCAGCCCGGAGAAGATACTTTCCTGGTCTTATGGCGAAGTCAAGAAGCCTGAAACAATAAATTACCGCACCCTGAAGCCGGAGCGCGACGGTCTTTTGTGCGAAAGGATTTTCGGTCCCCAGAAGGACAATGAATGTGCCTGTGGAAAATACCGCTGGGCAAAATTCAAGGGAGTTGTGTGCGATCGTTGCGGAGTCGAGGTGACGGAAAGCAAGGTTCGCCGCGAGAGAATGGGCCACATAGAGCTTGCCTGCCCTATAGCCCATGTCTGGTTCTTGCGCAAGAACCCATCCAGGATCGGCATAATTCTCAATATGAGGCCGTCCGATCTGGAAAAGGTAGTGTATTATGCCGCCCATGTTGTCCTGGAGGATACGAAGGATCCTGTCACTGGACGTGTTGAATATACAAGTTCCACCGTTCTTAATGACAAGGAGCTTAGCGAGGCCAAAAAGAAATTCCCACGTATAAAGGTTGGCATTGGTGCGGCTGCAATACGCACATTGCTTGAAAACATAGATCTAAAGCAGGAAATGGCCAATATTGAGAAGGAGATAGCCATTCTCAAAAACGATGCGGACAGGGCAAAGGCCGTGAAACGCATGAAGATACTTGAAGGATTCCTGCATAGCGGCAATCGTCCCGAGTGGATGGTGCTCACCGTTCTTCCTGTGCTGCCGCCTGATCTTAGGCCGCTTGTACACCTTGACGGAGGCCGTTTCGCATCTTCCGATCTTAACGATCTGTATCGCCGTATAATAAACCGCAACAACCGTCTGAAGCATATTGAGGCCCTTCGTGCCCCGCAGGTGATGATTTACAATGAGAAACGCCTTTTGCAGGAAGCCGTTGATGCACTCATAGAGAACGGTGCGCGTGGCAAAGTTGTTCTTGGTCCTGGAAACAGGCCTCTGAAGTCAATTTCCGACACATTGAAAGGAAAACAGGGACGTTTCCGCCAGAACCTGCTTGGAAAACGCGTTGACTATTCAGGACGTTCCGTCATCGTCGTAGGACCTAACCTGAAACTAAATCAGTGCGGACTTCCAAAGACAATGGCAAGGGAGCTTTTCAAACCCTTCATTCTTGCTGAACTTATCAAAAAGGAAAGCATGACAATGAAGACTGCCAAGAAGAGAATGGAGGACATGAATGATCCTGAGATATGGGACATTCTTGAAAAGGTCACGAAAAAGCATCCTGTAATGCTTAACCGTGCCCCTACGCTTCACCGTCTGGGCATACAGGCATTTGAGCCGATTCTTATAGAGGGACTTGCAATACAGCTGCATCCTCTTACCTGTGCCGCGTTCAACGCTGACTTTGACGGTGACCAGATGGCCGTACACGTTCCAATATCGCAGGAAGCCCAGATGGAAGCCAGAATGTTGATGATGGCGACAAACAACATTCTGTCCCCGGCGAGCGGAAGACCTGTTGCCACCCCGTCAAACGACATGGTTCTTGGTATAAACTACCTTACCAAGTTCAAGACAGGTGAAAAGGGCGAGGGACTTATATTCTGCGACCGTGAGGATGCGATTTCCGCACATCAGTACGGAAAGGTGGATCTCCATGCCCGCATCAAGGTGCGTGGAATGAATGATCTGTCTGCAAAATCCCCTGATTTTGATGCTGCGAATGGCAAATGGAAGCCTGCTTCCGAATGGAAGGACTGTGTCAGCATTGGCCGCCTCATTTTCTTTGAGACACTGCCTCCGAAGATTGACTGGCGCAAATACAGCAAGCCAATGGGCAAAAAGGACATAGCTGGTCTTGTTTATGACTGCTTCATCAATCCTGAAGTCGGTCATCATGCCACTGTTGTCTTGCTTGACAAGATCATGAATCTCGGTTTCCATTATTGCACACTGTCGGGACTTTCAATATCCATAGCGGATATGGTCATTCCTGAAAGCAAGGAAAAACTTATTGCGAAAGCCCAGAAACAGGTTGCCGCCATCAAGGAACAGTTTGAAGACGGTATGATTTCAGACCAGGAAAGGTACAACCATGTGACTGAGACCTGGACGAAGGTGGACGAAAAGGTTGCAAACGAGATGTTCGTGGCCATGCAGAAACAGGAGAAAAGGCCTTATAGTCCAAATGAGCCACGTTTCAATGTCGTCTATATGATGCAGGATTCCGGAGCCCGTGGTAGCCGACAGCAGGTAAAACAGCTGGCAGGTATGCGTGGCCTTATGGCAAAACCGCAGAAGAAACTTGATAGCGGACAGGGATCTGTAATAGAAAACCCGATTCTTGCCAATTTCCGCGAGGGTCTTACCGTTCTTGAATACTTCATTTCAACACATGGTGGACGCAAAGGACTTTCAGACACGGCCCTAAAGACATCTGAGGCCGGTTATCTTACCCGTAGGCTGATTGACGCTGGACACAACACCGTCATAAGTGAGCTTGACTGCGGAACGGAAAATGGCGTGGAGATGCGGGCACTGTATAATGGTGAGGACGTGATAGAGTCCCTTTCTGACAGGATTATAGGCAGGACTTCCCTTGACAACATACAGCTGGCTGATGAGTTCGGAAATGATATTTCCATTAAGAAAGGCGAGCTTATTCTTGCAAATCAGGCAAAGGCAGTGGAAGATGCTGGAATTTCCTCTGTCCGTGTCCGCAGCGTGCTTACCTGCGATCTTGATCACGGAATCTGTTCAAAGTGCTATGGTCAGAATCTTGCCACTGGATATCTTGTTGAGCCTGGAGAGGCCGTAGGTATCATAGCGGCCCAGTCCATCGGTGAGCCTGGCACGCAGCTAACGCTTAGGACGTTCCATTCTGGTGGTTCGGCACAGCGCGTGCTTGCGAAGACAGACATGCGTGCCAAGGATAGTGCGACATTCATCCTTTCCAACGTAAGAACCATAAAGAACAGGGAAGGAGTGGATATATGCGTAAGCCGTAATGCCATGGCCAAGCTGGTTTATGACAATCCTGACAAAAAGAAGTTCCCAGATGAGGAGCAGGAACTGATGTATGGCTCACGCATATATTTCAAGAATGGGGACAAGGTGGATCAGGATGCCGTTGTTGCCGAATGGGACCCATTGACAAACCAGATTCTTACGGAACATTCGGGCCGCATTGAGTTTGTTGATATCAAAGAGGGTATAACATTGCTGCGCAAGCGTGACAAGGCGACTGGTATTGTTGAATCCAGGATTACCCAGCAACGTGGAGCAAAGAGAAGCCCCAGAATAATAATAAGGGGCAAAAAGAATGAGGTTCTGGAAACCCTTACATTGGCAGTAGATACCGTTCTGCTTGTTGATGACGGCATAGAGGTTGAATGTGGCGACATTATCGGCAAACAGAGCAGGGATACTGCGAAGACCAAGGATATTACCGGTGGTCTTCCCCGCGTGGCAGAGCTGTTTGAGGTACGCAAGCCCAAGAATGCCGCGATAATATCCCGCATAGAAGGCACTGTGTCAATGGGTACCACACCCAAGGGATTGCAGGAGGTGACGGTCAAGAATGATGAGACCATGCAGACTGAATCCTATCCAATTCCTTTCGGAAAGCACATCGTTGTCTATGATGGTGATCGTGTGACCGCAGGTGAGTCACTTACTGACGGATCTGTTGACATGCAGGATCTTCTTGCCGTAAAAGGTGCGAAGGAAGTACAGAACCACATAGTCAATGCCATACAGGAAGTATACCGCACGCAGGGTGTCGCGATTAATGACAAATACATTGAGATCATCGTAAGGCAGATGCTTAGCAATGTCCGCGTGATAGATCCAGGTGAGACAACTCTTCTCAAGGGAGAGATTGTCCACAGGGGAACATTCCGGGAGGAAAATGAAGCGGCAAAGCAGGCTGGCAAGCAGCCCGCACAGGCAGAACCGGTGCTTCTTGGTATATCAAAGGCATCCCTGGCTTCAGAGTCCTTCATATCGGCAGCCAGCTTCCAGGAAACTACCAGGGTTCTGACGGACGCAGCCACAACCAGCAAGGTTGACCTCTTGACCGGCCTCAAGGAAAATGTTATAATAGGTCATCTGGTTCCGGCTGGATCAGGGTATGCTGCCCGGACACAGAAAGCAGCAGAAAAAGAGCAGAATGTGGAGGCCCAGGAGGCCAAGACTGCTGATTGAAAATTGTAATTTGTTGTTCCTGCCATGCAGATGAATCGTACGGTTCAGGTATGGCAGGAGAGTTGTTTGTTAAAAAGGAGTAATTGAAAGTTTTATGGCTACAATAAACCAACTGATAAGGCATGGGAGAAAGCCGCTGAAATCGTTCAGCAAAGCTCCCGCCCTGATGTCATGCCCGCAGCGCCGTGGCGTCTGCACACGTGTTTACACCACAACCCCCAAAAAGCCAAATTCGGCTTTGAGAAAGGTTGCCCGTGTAAAGCTGACCTCCAAGGTTGAGGTGACAGCATACATACCTGGAGAAGGGCATAATCTTCAGGAGCACTCAATAGTTATGGTTCGCGGAGGCCGTGTGAAAGATCTTCCTGGCGTGCGCTACCATATCATACGCGGCGCGCTGGACGCATCCGGCGTGGAAGGCCGCAAGCAGGGCCGCTCACTTTATGGCGCAAAACGCCCCAAAGACGGCAAGGCAGCAAAAAAATAAGAAGGATAGGATAGAATACTATGCCCAGGAAAGGTTTGAGACCTCGTGACAGAAGAGAAGCCCCCGCTCCGGACTACAAATACAATTCCGTGCTGGTGTCGAGATTTGTCAATAGAATGAACTTCAACGGCAAGAAAACCATTGGTGAGAAAATACTTTATGAAGCCATGGATATTCTTGCGGAGAAGACAAAAGAGAATTCATTGGACGTTTTGACTCAGGCAATAGAAAACGTACGTCCTCTGGTGGAAGTAAAGGCACGTCGTGTAGGCGGTGCGAACTATCAGGTTCCGATAGAAGTGAAGCCTGTTCGTTCAACCACGCTTGCGATGCGCTGGATTCTTGCTGCGGCAAGATCCCGCAAGGGCCGCCCGATGGCGGAGCAGCTGGCTGAAGAGCTTCTTCTTGCATACAAAAAGGAAGGCTCTGCGATAAAGAAACGCGAAGATACTCACAGAATGGCCGAAGCCAACCGTGCTTTTGCCCACTTCCGCTTCTGATAAGTTAGAATAAGCTAAAACTTATTTCGGCTTAAACCGGGCATCCCAGTTCTTTTGGGGTGTCCGGCAAACAAATTTTTATAAATATCATAAGGAAATCATGGCAGCTTTTGACTTACACAAATTAAGAAACGTCGGTATCATAGCCCACATTGATGCCGGCAAGACGACTACCAGCGAACGCATACTTTACTACACAGGTAAATCACACAAGATAGGTGAGGTTCATGACGGTGCGGCCACGACAGACTGGATGGCCCAGGAACGCGAGCGTGGCATCACCATTACGGCAGCCGCAATATCCACCTCCTGGAAAGGTTATGCCATCAACATCATTGACACCCCCGGACATGTGGACTTCACTGCTGAGGTGGAACGCTCACTTCGTGTTCTTGACGGAGCAGTGACGGTATTTGATGGTGTTCAGGGTGTTGAGCCTCAGTCAGAGACCGTGTGGCGTCAGGCCGACAGGTATCATGTTCCCCGCATAGCATACGTGAACAAGATGGACCGCATCGGCGCGGACTTCTTTATGTCCGCAAACTCCATTGTTGAGAAACTCGGAGCCAATGCCGCCCCGATTCAGATTCCAATAGGCGTGACACAGACATTCAAAGGTCTTATTGACCTTATAAGAATGAAGGCCGTAGTGTGGACGGGTGAGCATCTCGGAGCAGACTTCCATGACGAGGAAATTCCAGAGGACCTGAAAGAGCAGGCTCAGAAATACCGCGAGAACATGATTGAGAAACTTGCGGATGTTGATGATGCCATAATGGAAAAATTCCTCGGTGGAGAGGAAATATCCGAAAAAGAGCTTCACGACGCGATACGCCGTGCGACCATAGCCTGCAAATTCTTCCCAGTGCTTTGTGGTTCTTCATACAAGAACAAGGGTGTGCAGCCAATGCTTGACGCGATGGTTGCCTATCTGCCAAGCCCGCTTGACATTCCTCCTGCCGTCGGAACTGATGAGCATGGCAATGAGATTACAAGGAAGGCAGACGCAAAAGAGCCTTTTGCCGCCCTTATGTTCAAAATACAGGTTGACCCTTACGTAGGAAAACTTACATTCTTCCGTGTCTATTCCGGTACATTGAAGCCCGGCGACACCGTCTACTTCGCCAAGAAGAAGACGACGGAGCGTATTGGCCGTATCATCCGTATGCAGGCCAACAAGAGGGAGGAAATACAGGAGATTTCCGCAGGCGACATAGCCGCGACAGTGGCTGTAAAGAATGCCACCGTCGGTGAGACAATCTGCACACCCGGACATGAGATTATTCTCGAAGGTATGAACTTCGCAGAGCCGGTCATAAGCATTGCCATTGAGCCTAAGTCCAAGGACGACAGCGAGAAGATGTCAATAGCGATGGGCCGCCTCGCCGAGGAAGATCAGACATTCCGTATCCGCACAGACGAGGAGACTGGTCAGACCATCATTTCCGGAATGGGCGAGCTTCACCTTGACATCATTGTTGACCGCCTACGCCGCGAATTTAACGTTCAGGCAAATGTCGGTGCGCCGCAGGTCGCATTCCGCGAATCAATACGCAAGACAGTAGAGCAGGAAGGCAAGTTCATACGCCAGTCCGGCGGTCATGGCCAGTACGGACATGTGTGGATCAAGGTTGAGCCTCTTGAAGCCGGAAAAGGCTTTGAGTTCGTTGATGCCATCAAGCAGGGACGTATTCCGAAGGAATTTATACCTGCTGTTGAAAAAGGTATACGCGAGGCTCTTGACAGCGGTATACAGGCAGGATTCCCTGTCGTAGACGTGCGTGTGACATTGTTTGATGGATCATTCCACGAGGTTGACTCCTCTGAAATGGCATTCAAGATTGCTGGTGCTATGGCATTCAAGGAAGCCTGCAAAAAGGCCAATCCGTTCCTGCTTGAACCTATCATGAAGGTTGAAGTGACAACACCGGAAGAGAACGTCGGCGACGTTATCGGCGACCTGAACAGCCGCCGTGCCAAGATTATGGAAATGGGCAACAGGGGCAATGTACGTTTCGTGCGTGGAACAGTGCCTTTGGCCGGAATGTTCGGTTATGCCACGGCCGTACGCTCAATATCACAGGGACGTGCGACATATAGTATGGAACCCAGCCACTACGAGGAAGTTCCCGCAAATGTGGCAAAGACCATAATTGAGAAACGCACATCTGGCACAGAGGGCAAATAAGCCTTAATCAGCCCTGCCCTGCAATGCCGGACAGGGCCAGTAAGTAGAATTTCCGTTAAGGAGAAAATAGAAAATGGCAAAAGAGAAGTTTGAAAGAAAGAAACCCCATGTGAACGTTGGAACAATCGGTCACGTGGACCACGGCAAATCCACCCTTACGACTGCCCTTCTGAAGAGACAGTCTGACAAGGGACTTGCAAAATTTAAATCTTATGCGGACGTGACAAAGGGCGGAACAGTCCGCGACGAGTCAAAGACCGTCACAATCGCCGTTTCCCATGTGGAATACGAGAGCGAGACACGCCACTATGCGCACATTGACTGCCCCGGACATGCCGACTACGTCAAGAACATGATCACCGGCGCGGCCCAGATGGACGGCGCAATATTGGTCGTTTCCGCGGCTGACGGCGTTATGCCCCAGACCCGCGAGCACGTCCTGCTTGCGAAACAGGTCAACGTTCCGAACCTGGTCGTGTTCCTTAACAAATGCGATCTTGTTGACGACGACGAGCTTCTTGACCTCGTTGAGATGGAAGTACGCGAGCTGCTGAACAAATACGAATTCAAAGGCGACGACGTGCCGGTAATCCGTGGCAGTGCCGCCAAGGCCCTGGAAGGCGACGAGGGCAAATATGGCGTGGGTTCAATAGATGCCCTGCTGAAAGCCCTGGACGAGTCAATTCCCGAGCCGAAACGCGAGACAGACAAGCCGTTCCTTATGGCCATTGAGGACGTGTTCTCAATCACAGGTCGTGGAACAGTTGCCACAGGCCGTGTGGAGCGTGGCGTTATAAAGCTGGGCGACCCGGTTGAGATCGTCGGTGTCAAGGACACACAGACATCAGTTGCCACCGGAATAGAGATGTTCCGCAAGCAGATGGACGAGGCAATGGCCGGCGACAACATCGGCGTTCTTCTCCGTGGCATAGACAAGGACAAGGTACAGCGCGGACAGGTGCTTGCCAAGCCGAAGACAGTGACCCCGCACAGGAAGTTCCGTGGCGAGGCCTACATTCTGACCAAGGAAGAGGGTGGCAGACATTCCGG
>LXOW01395708.1_pt1 | contig 18307 bp, 19 predicted proteins | sample 1368591 | NCBI WGS metagenome assembly LXOW01 (sample SAMN04884650, study PRJNA319009) | bovine gut metagenome | isolation source: Cow rumen | host: Bos taurus | place: Italy: Legnaro (PD) | collected 2014-07-09 | reverse complement strand
TATTATAGAAGACTGACATAGAACAGAGCAACTCTTACTTAATCTATATAAGATTAAGGTTACGAGGGAGGCTATGTGAGGAAACATATTCATAGATGAACAAGTGTTCATGAATAATATTAATACTTTGAAGAATCAGAGTATTAAGAACAGATGGTTTCCAGTTAAGATGAGAGACCTTACAAAGCCTATTAGTTCTATGGTTTATGAATTACCACAGACACAAATAAGTTCAGACTTATATAATAGTCTTGGTATGATTAAGAACAAAGCATTAGCAGAATCCTTTACTAATGCTACAGCACAGTGATTATGATTAAGTTGAAATAGCGACCCTAACACAGCAACAGCAAGTAAGATTCAGAAGATTAATGCAAACATGATTACATCATTGCAGAATCAGATTCTTAGTTACTGAACCAAAGAGTTTGCTGAATTATATAGAGCATTCATGTTATATTATTGGAGGAATAGCTCTAAGAAGGTAATCAGAAGAGTAAATAATGGATTAAGCTGAACATATAAGAAAGTTAGTAAGAAAGACATAAGGGGAGATTTCTCAATCATGGTAGTAGACCCAATATTAAAGGACATCATCTACCAAGAGAAGAAGAACGCTTACATGGAACAGTATAACATGTTGGTAAGTGACCCTAAGACACCACCATTCTTACTAAATAATATAAGGAGAGCAATTGCATACTATAATTGATTAGATGAAAGCGAGATTGACAGCATAACGGAGATGAGTATGGAGGACTACCAGTGTAAACAAGACGTTCTTCTACTTAATCAGAATATTTCTATTTATATACCAGTAGACTGTAATATTCAAATGAGGCTATGGTATTACAATAGAGCAGAGGACACAGATGCTAAGTTAAGAGCAATCCAAGCGTTACAATATATGGTAGCACAATGATTAGGTAACGAGGAGATGAATATGGCAGCACAGCCAAAGGTAACAGATTTCACAGCTGCTGGAGAGAACAACAACCCATTAACTAACATAAATTATGATACTGTAAACAACGTAGACTCATGAACAGGGTTTGATGTTGGAAGTCATGCAAACAGATGAACCAGTTTGAATGTATGATGAATGCAGAGCATAGACACAAGTAATGGGATTGGTTAATTTATATTCTAATTTAATATTATGCCAGCAAAAAAATGGACCAGTAAGAAAAAGACGGTCAAAGATGTAGAGAAAATTGATGAAAAAACACCCGAAATCGAGGAAAACACAGTTGACACCGTTGTCGAAAATGAAATAAGCGATGTTGAAAATGAAAGTGGAACAATCCTCCAGACAGTAGAGAAAATTCTCTTTAAAAAGTCTGATTTGAAGGGTAAAAAGAAAGAAAGTAAAGTAATTTGAACTATTGGTTGAACAGAAGTCAAACAACCAGAGTGAAGAATCAGATTTGAGGCACAGGTGCAACCATTTCCATTATTCATGTTACCAGATGACATCAGAAAATGGTTAGTTAGCAATGGACTAACGAGTGACGTTTATACTAAGGACAAGGAATGGTTAGAGAAGCATAACGTAGACATGGAGATGGTAGAGAAATTAAAAAAGTTTTTAACTGAAAGGTTATAAAATGCGACAAATACTTAGGGACATCAATGACTTAATTAAGGAAGAACCATATAGGGAGAAAATCAGAATTGAGGACATTGACAGAATCAAGAAGAAGAGGTACAAGCAGGAGGTATATAGAAAAATGATTCACAACTACCTAAGGAAATATAAGAAGTGAATTGATTTGCTCTCTAAGGAGGACATTGCAATCATGACTGAGGGGATGAACACAATAGACAGAACTTTATTCATGGATCAAGTGAAGTATTCATTAGAAACTACATTTGGTAAACCGATTAAGCGGATTGTAGAGAATAATAAATCCATTTTATTTAATAAGCAACACTAACTATGGCTTTAGAAGAAGAGTTAATGAAAGAGGAACTCAATACTGCTAAAGAAGCGGTTGAGAAAAAGAACTTTGATGACCTCACAGATGAAGAAGTCGAGGCTGTTAAGGAACTTTCTGAAAGTGCATGACGAGAGGTAATCAAGAAATGCATGGAGAAGAGGGTTAAGAAACAGGAAGAGGACATCATTACTTTAGCAAAGGACAATTGCTTTAGTCCTAAACCAGATGGGTACACTTATTATGAAATCCTTGGTGCTTTCATCCAATGAGTTGGAGAGGTAGAGAGGTTCATAAAGATTATAACAGCAGACCCAGAGGAAATTAGGAAAGCACAAGAAGCAATTAAGAATGCTGAGGCAATAATGAGGTGAGAAAAAGTTGACTGAGTTAGCGAATAAGCTCTCAAATATTCGGGACCGAAGTTGCAAGTCTTTAAACTAATCAATTGCAGACAAGTTGACGTCTATAACTCAATTCGTGTTGGTAGAATGGCACGACTTTACATTCTATTATATTAACCATGACAGACATGGAATTAGNNAAAATCTGGTTATGCTGCTTTGAGAGAGAAGCATAGTCAAGAGATGGCTGACCTACAGGCAAAGTTAGATGCAGAAATAGCTGGAAGAGCTGCAGACAAGAAACTTTATTTCAGCAATACTATGAAAAGTAAGGGTTACGAATGAGACTTTGACTCATTTGCTGACAAATACAGTTCATTAAGTATAGATGATTTAAGTGCATTGTATGAGTGACAACATGGGAAACCAGTTGTTCAAGCAGAGCAACCTGTTGCAGAAGCAAATAACGTTTGACCACAGAGTGTAATCGCATGAGCCAATCCAACGACTGAGGTTGGTGGCAAGAAATTTGAGGAAATGAGTTCTGAGGACTTAATCAAATTTGCGAAGACACAATCTCGGTATAAGAACTAATGTTGGAGAGGCTAAATTATTTTATTTAGCTTTACACATTTATTTAAAATGCCTTTCGACAGATTTAACATTTCAACAGAAAGTGCTGCTAATCAAATGCTTACAAGTAATATTAACTATACAGCATCTGAATATACGCAGAACGATTTTCTGACTTACTTACTTAAAAAATCATTCTTAGAGAATGGTGAACCTTCTACAGTTTTCATGAGATTCTGAGTAAAAGCATCTCATCAAGGTTACAAATCAGTAACTTGGCCTCGTTTATGAGTAATGAGAACTACTCTTTCACAAGCTGCTTTGACTGAAGGAGTTACTCCAGATGGACACACTAANNGATTAGGAGTTATGAAAACTACTCTTGAACAAGCTGCTTTGACTGAAGGAGTTACTCCAGATGGACACACTAATGTAGTTAAAACTGTAACTGCAGTACCTGTTCAATTAGGAGACTACTCAATCATTTCAGATGTATTAGATGTAGAAACTTTGTTACCTATAATCGCTGCACAAGGAAGAGAATTAGCTAACAATGCTGGAAGACTTATTGACGAGTTCATCCAAGACACTTTGGCTAACAGTTCTATTGGTGTAATGTATGCTGGAACAGCTACTTCAAGAGCTGGACTTACTGCTGCTGACACTATGGACTTAGACTTAGTTCTTAAGGCTTGTACTTACTTGTCTTCACAAGGACAAACTGGAGAAAGATTCAAGATTATTATGCATCCAAATGTATTCTTAGATTATGCTAAATCATCTTCTACTAATACTTGGTTAAACAAATTGATCTACGAAGACTTCAAAGGAATCAAAGACGGATTTGTTACAGCTGGAGTTAACTACGACATCTATGTTTCAGCTAACGTAAAACCTTTCACTGTAGATGCTGACACTGACTTCCAAGTACGACCTACATATGCTTTCAGAGATGGTGCATACGGAGTTTGAACACTTCAAAATCTTCAAACTTTCTACAAACCATTCTGAGCTGCTGGAACTGAAGACCCTCTGAATCAGAGAGCTACAGTAGGATGGAAATGTATGTATGGATGTGCTGTTCTAAACGACTTGTTCATCGTAAGATTAGAGTCAAGAGCTGGTACAGACTATGCATGGCAAGAAACTTTGGCTTAGTTAGTTTGCTTATATATATGGGGTGGGGAGACTCACCTCATAGAATAAGTGAATTACATTTATTTCATAAGTAAGTAAGTATGGGGACAATAGAAGAAATGTATGACAATTGGTGTTTAGAGGAACTAAGGGGTGACACACAAGTCAACAAGAAAGTGTGGTTAGCTTGGTTCAATAAAGGTTTGCTAATGTTCCAAAAAATGATTTTGGAATATGTTTCTGGTAAACAATCAACAAGTGTTATATATAGGAATATTGAGAAGGACACAGACCAATATGACCTACCAGAATTTGATGAAGAACACAATGTAGAAGATTTCTATTCAATAGTGCAGCTAAGAGTAGCATACCATACAGACAAAAATTGAAATCCGATTTATAGAGTTTGTAAACCTATAGATTTTACGGATTACAACATTTCTCCTGCTCTAAATAAACGAGAGACAGATGAGAACTGAGAAGAACACTTGGTAGCAAGAGGATGAGTACAGAGAGGACAACCATTTGTATGGGGTAGAATTTCAGAGGTTCATCCAAGGTATATATTCGTTCCAAGAAAAGAGGATTGAGTATACCATAACGACATTAAAATATTCCCTACTCCAACAGAGGATGTAGAAAGAGGGTTAACTCTGACTTATAATTTTGTTCAACAGCCAGTTAAATATGATGATGCATTTCCAGAGAGTTGAACATCAATTGCATTATGAACACTAAACCTACCATGGTATTTCTTAGATGCTATTGATGACTATATAACATTCAGACTATACCAAGCAGAGAATCCAGAGATGGCTCAATGGTATTACCAGCAATTCGAGAACACATTACATGACAACATATACTGACTAAACAAGGACAAGAGACCAGTAGAAGAATGATTAGCTAATACAACATATTTTAGTCATTACTAATACAATAGATGGCAGTAGGAGAAGCAAAAAAACAAGCGAAGAATGGTAACAGGATTTCACAAGTAAGCTGGACAGATTGAACAGCATTAGATGTTTACTACTGATTAGACCATAGTTTTCAGTATAGTAGGAACATAAATACAGATGATGAGTTGCATGGTATTAAACTTTCTACTAAAGCATATTTCACAGAGCATTATTCTAAATGCCAATTAACGAGTGTGTGAGACAACTGAGTGGTTGCACTAAATGTAAGTTGATTAGCTAAGCCAATATGGTTCGACCAATATAATTTCTTTGCTGGTTGAACTGAGGATGAAGATGACCCAGCACCACAGACAAATCAGAAAGTATGTCCATGAGTAGTGTTCCAGGACTACTTTTGGTTTAGTGTAACTAATGACAACAGAACGGCACTATGTGCGAGAAGAGTAAATAGAAATGGTGCAGCATATATAGTTAAGCCAGACGACCATAATGAATCTACAGATGAGGACATAGAAACTCCTAATCCAACTCCTCCATGACAGATGAAAGGAAATGTAACAGCTATACTTAATTATAACAACACAAGATTAGTAGTAGCTACAAGCTGAGCTGAGCCTGCAATATGGGTATACTACCCAGAGTTAGACCAGACCAGTCCAGTTACACATCCAACTCCATGAGCATGAACAGCTGGACAGACATGATGGAAGAAAGTGCTTACTTATGAGGCATGAGTCACTATTGTTGGTCTGACTTGTTCTTTTGAATATTTAAAAGTTCGAGCTGTAGATGAATGATGGAACTCTAAGGTTTACTACTACCAAGGTAATAATAACTTAAGAAATACATTTGTATATAACTTAGTAGACCTTACATGAGTAAGAGTATTAAGGGTATACAATATTAATGGAATAGACTATTATGTTTCCAGCATAGATTGAACAGATGGTTTCATAAATCTTTATAAGCTCGTATGAGACACTCCTGTCCAGTTATTTAAAACAAGAGCATGATTAGACCCTTTAGATGTTAATACTAAAGCACCATATTTTGTATGACCTGTATGATTAGACGCTGCTTACTACGGATGAAAGTTCTATATAGCAGATTCTTATGGACTATTCCAGTTCACATATAATCCACAAGGTTATGACAAGGGTTACATGAAATGGGCATTGCCTAAAAAGGAAGGTGGAGAGTTTGTAAATAAAACTAAGCAAGTATACTGAGTATGTGAGAATCAAGGTTACTTATATGTTTCCACAGAGGACTGATGCTATATTATGAGAGTAATTGACACATGAAAACCAGTGCCAGACCATCAAGAAGAAGATGAGGAAACTCATGAAGTAACAACAATATATAAGACTGAGGGTTACCAAGAAGACTGAATACTTATTAGTAGGGAGTTCGAAGGAAGCGAGTGAGGAACAGTTACTAAAATGTTAGATGAAATCAGACTTAACTATGAGATGAACCATAACACAACTAATAATGGTAGCATAGACATATATGTCTCTCCTAACAATTTATGGGAGGACACAGACCCTACCTCTCCTAATAGTGACAATTGGTATAAGGTTATGCATATAGACCAAACCAATGCATGAACCAGGACAGAAAAGTCCAATTTGTTTAATGATTTGAATAGTTGACAGTCAGCCTTTAAATTTGATTGGCAGACTATTGCCTATGCAATAGTAATAAAGAGGAATAATAGTGAGCCTAAAGCTACACCAATAGTAAGACAGCTCGACATCAAATACCATTGCAAAGACAAGATTAATAATGTTTATGACATAAATTAACCATGGAACGAAAATTAGAAAACTGACAGTATGGTTATAGGGCTACTCCATGAGAATACCCTATACAAGACAATAGGAGACCAGCGACATACGACCAATTCATGACGCTTAGGGACACTATGGTGTTTTCTAATAAATACTATGCTGACAAGGCAGGTAGAAGTCTGATTATAGGGACTAAGGTAGATTGAACACCTACAGACACTATAGAAATCCGAGAGCCTAACATGATGAGAATAGATTTCGAGCCATGAGGAACTGTTACTCCACATCCTACATGAGAGTATGTTACTACATGAGGACATAGTTGAATCAGTTGTGAAATAGTGAAGAAAGGTAGGTATAGAATACAGCACAAGGAACAGTTCAATGATGTTAGTAGTATTACAAGAGTAAACAGTTATGTAATCCAGCATCATGGAAACTCTACTCAGAAAAGAGCGAACTTTGACCGAGAACGGAGTTCAGCATGAATGATTAAAAGACTGACAGCATTTGGGTATGTAGAATGTGACTTAGACAAATGAGACTGGTTAGAGTTAGTTATGGTAGATGAGAATGGAAACAACATACAGTCACTAACGGAGTATGACTCAAACTGGTGGATGGTAGAATATATAGATTTAGCTTATAATAATTAAAACTATGGCAATAGACAAGAACTCAAAGGCATACCAATCGTTGATTGCGAATGGTTACACTGACGAGCAGATTACACAGATGCATGATTCTGTTGCTTCTGGGGAGAATGCACAGAATGTAGTGCAGAACACACAGCCTGCTAATTATGACCCTATGGCAGACTTAAATCCAGAGTATATAGCCAATATGGACATGAACAAACAGATTAGTGGTGCTAATCAGAGTTTTAGTCAGTATTGAGATGACAGCTCGAGGGACAAGCAGAACACAAGAGGATGACTAAACGAGAAATACACATGAGAGTGAGTAAAGACATCTGACATTAATTATAATCCAGACATTACTACTAAGGACTTAAATCCTAATTTTGTGTATGGTAAACAGTCACAAGTATATGGAACAGACCATCCTGGTTATATTTCACAGAGGAATGATGACATAGCCTCAGCTTTATATAATGAATGATTAACGAGTAGAGAGGATGTAACAAGATTCCTCATGGCTCAGAAATGATTTATGAACTCTACAGAGGAGGACAGACTTAATACTATAGAGAGTGTATGGAAAAGACTATGAGCAATAGCATGACAGAATAAACCAGACCCTTCTAAAGCAGATCAGATTTTGACTGACACTAGTGGAGAATTATATGGAAAGGTTACAGCAGATGAATGAAATCCAAGTGAATGAATACAAACATTGGCAGATGAGAACAGTGCGTTCAAAGCAATGCAAGAGAGTAGAGTTGCTAACTTAAAAGCATTTATAAATTATAATCCTGCAGACATTGCAGAACTTATGTTGAGTGGTACATCTCCATTTAGCGACCAGACTATTAGAGACGCTAAACAATACTACCCAGAGTTTATGGCAGAGGTAGAAGCAGAGAAGAAAAAGAAGCAGACACAGCAGAATGTGAATGCTATTGCCAGTGGAGAGGAAATGACTACTGACACAGAGTGACAGTCAAACATTAATAACAATATTAATAACTTTGCTACAAGTAATGCTACGTCTACTAAGAGTTCTGCAGAGATTACTAAAGATGTAAACAATGCGATGGCTCAAAGTCAGACTGCTAATGAAGCCAGTGAGACAATGGCTTCAATAGAAGAAGACATGGCTATACTAAAAAATAGAATGAAAAATCTGAGACAGGAAGCAAACGCTACTTTCAAATGAGACGTTCCAGATTACTTAGTTAATGCTTACATAAACAACAAGGCACAGGAAATACAGAACCAGATGTCCATCTTAGAGGACAGGTATAATGCTGCATACCAGAGGTATACTACTGAATTACAGCAAAAACAATGGGAGAAAGAGTATGAGTTAAAGAAAGAACAATTACAATTAGAGAGAGACGAGTTTAATCACAAGAAATGGATGGACACGAACTGAGTTTCTTCTTCTACTACATCTGCAACATCAACAACCGCTACTAAGAATGAGTGAGATTCTTTCGATGTAACTACAATGACAGATGAACAAGTTGCTGCAGCAGTAGACCAATTACGAGACATGTATGACAACTGACAGTTATGAAAGGCACAATGTGCTGCATGAATACAGAAATACTACTTACCTATGTTATGAATCAGCCTTCCTAATATTTCTTCTATGGAAAGAAAAAAGAGTCTCATCAACACAGATGAGGGTTACACACCAAAGAGATGAGATTTGATTATATTAAAAGGTTCAAGTAAAGAATACTGACATATAGGTATAGTAATGTGAGTTAAATCAGACTGAACTATAGAATACTTAGATTGGAACGGAAGTTTATGAAAAGACGGTAAATGAACTGAGACGGTAGCTGTTCATGGAATCAATCCTAACAGTAGTAGCATTGTATGATTCAGAAATGTAAACAAATGACAGTGACAAAGTTCAAGCTATAACATGGAGTGGACTGACTTCGATTATACAAACTTTGAGAACTTCATGAATACAACTTCTAAGAGTGAGAAAGAAGCAATTGCTGCTCAGTATTGAACTGACTTATATTGAATGACGCAGATTGCCAGAGAAGCATTAAGTAATAAGGGTTCTAACTCATGATGAAGCTATACTCCTGGAGAAAGAGTTTCATTTGTTTGAGATGATTGAAATATGATTACCTATGCTGAATGAGTAGCAAAGGATGACTCCAGATTAAATATGGCATGATTCGACCCTATATTATGATTCAATCCAATNNATTCAATCCAATATATGCTAAAACATATAAGTGAATTATGGAATGAAAAATAGACGTTGCTGATGCTGCTAAGAATATGTGAATTACAGAAGACCAGCTAAGAAGCGAAGTAAGAAATTACTGAACACACCAAGCACAATGATGAGCAGNNTATTAGATTTGTTTGCTAAACTATATAATGAGGCTGCAAATGATGAGTGACAAGTTGATTTTAGAATCATGAATGATTGGCAGAGAAACACTTATAGGAACTTAATATACAAACAAATAAAGTCTGCAATGACATTAGAGAAGATGGTAGAAGCAAGAAGCCAAAATATTTGATTCTGACAGGTAACTGAATGAGAATGGAGAATGCTGAGAGAGGCTGCTGGTGCTTTGTGAAACTCTTATTGGACTGATGACAGTGCATTAAATAAAGAATTTGAAGCAATATTAAGAGCATTATGGCATGATGTGTACTGACAAAATAACGATTGGGACGCAACAAAGTGGAAGAATTTTTATGAGAACGCCTATTGAGGAACGACTACTACCAATTCTGGTAGCTATGACAATGACTCAACTAAGGAAGCATTATGAATAGGTTAATAATTTTATAATATAACATATAACTAATATGACATTTGTAGAATCTTTGTCACAGTGATTGTCCAAGTTTATAAGCAATCCATCAGAGTATATTAAAAATCAGAATTTCTGAGGATTACTATTCAACAACAATCAATCGGATGTGTCAAGTGAGGCTGTCTGACAGAGAATAACTAACACAAGAACAACGGCTCAGTGAAGGTCAAAGCAACAGGTTCTGTCTGACTTATTAAATAGCCATCAGACAATGTATACAAGTGCGTTGGTAAATAGAAACAACGCTGCATCTAAGCAGGACATGAAGGACGCACAATTAGATGCATTTGCTGCGTTAGTGAAATCAAGAGCTATAGAAGACTGAGACACTGAACGGGATGAGTATAATACAACTGCAGACATCGTAGGTCACTATATAGATTTAAAGAACTCTCCAGAAATTAATAAGAGGCTCATAGAGTATGCAAACTCACAAGATGATCCTTATAATTTTGCTATGGAAATGTGAGTATTGCTTTCTCCAGAAGACAAGAGGATCAGAGAAATACAGAAAGGTTATGAGGCACTATTCTGAACTACATGACCTAAATGGATTGCTAAAACAGAAGACTTTTTAGCCAATAAGTTAGTATGAGGACTTTCTTCATGGGTAGACAAAATTAAGAAGTGAGACTATAACGAGCTTTCTTACACATCAGACTCTGATGAAGCACCTATAGTATGAGCTATGGAGAATTATGCACGAAATACTTTCGGACAGCATGTAGATCAATTAGATGAATACCAACAGGCTAAAATGCTTATGGAGTTACAAGATGACGAGGTGTTAAGTAAATATTTGCCTAATTATGCTACAGACTTTGCTAATAAATTTGAATGAGCTGTTCAGTGAGTGCTTACATCTGCGTTCCCAATAGCTACTGTATGATTGGAGGCATTGTCTGAAGTTCCAATCGTATGAGACGTTACTTCACGAGCATTACAGAACATAGCCAGATGAGTATGACAGGTTATATGAGACACGGTATGATTACCTATAACTCTCAACCTAAACAACCAAGAGGAAAGATTCGAGTGGTATGAAGCATTATGAGGACTATTCATGCGGCGAGACCATGAAGCATGAAATCCAAAGTGATGAGCTGACACAAGAGCAGGATGGGATGTTAAGGTTAAACAATTCCAAAATTGGCTAAGATGAGAAGAGTGAAAATGAATAATAAATGAGATGGTAGAGAAATTTAAGAAAAGAAAAGAAAGAAACCAAAAGCAGAAAGAATATGAAGAATCTCTAAAAGAGCAACAAGACCAAGCTGCCTCACAGAGAGTTATGGAAGACCTTGCATGAACTCTATTAAACAACTGAAAATCTGACTTTAGCAGCAAAATGAAGCCAGATTTAGCTAATTGATTGTCTAATCTACCACAAAGAGTGTATGACAACACACAAACATTTGAATGACTTACTAGAGAAGTAAACGATGCACAAGCATGAACAGTAGAATTGCAGAATGCAATATTGGGTCTATTCAAATGAGACAAATATAAGACATCAAGAGCTAATGACAATTTTACTACGCCTAATTGAGCAAGGGTTCATCCAGTAGCTGATGCTATTGCTCTATTGAGAGAAATATACGAAAAGAACTGAGACAAGGACAATTTAGAATTGTTGAAGAAAATAGAGAAGAAATTAGACAACTGAGAAATAACGGTGTTAGACAAGAAAAATCTTGCAAGGCAGATTTCTAATGAGGCAAATTCGTTTACAGATGCTTTTGAGCTTAAACTCAATAAGACGGCAAAAGAGGCGGAAAATATTAGGGAATACTTACAACAAGACATAAGAAACGCAGACCCTTTCTTAAATGAGTTCATGACTACTACGGATTCAGTATATAGTAATCTTTCTAAAGTAAAGAAATATTCTGGAGAAAAAGCTGAGAAGGTTTCTACTCATAGAGACCAACAGAAGTTGCCTACAATATGAAGGACTTTAATTAAGTCTTCATCTCCAATCGTAGACACACTACTCACTAAATGAAAGTATATATACGACCAAGCAAAAAAGAACGCAAGAGAGCCATATAAACCAACTACTTTAGAAAAGGACCTTCCTACAATATTAAAGGCGTTCGGAGAGCAGAAAAATAAATCTGTTCCATGAAGATGATTCAATATTTCTGCATTCATGGAGATGATCGACAAGTGGAACTATAATGAGAAGAGCTATGCTTATGAGAACTGAATTAACAACTTCTTGGAAGACATAGTTGAATCCACTGATTCTACAAGCAAACTTAGATTAAATCCTAATGAAATTCCAGCATTAGAGTTCATTCTTAGAGAGGTATGAGCCACTGATGCAGACATAGCTGCATTAGAGAAGGGTATGTGAGTCAAAATTCAGAAGTCGTTATTTGAGGAAGTAGACTGACAAAAAGCGAATGACAAGATTATTGGAAGTAAAAAATAATTTGGTCTTGACTTTCACATATATATGGTTATACATACAATGTATTTAACCCTAACCTAACCAATCATGAAAAACCCAATTAGAGCTATTAGCGACTGGCGAAACAAGCCATTGTTGACTAAACGTGAACAGAAAAAGTATGAACTATTATGAACTTTCGCATGACCGTTCATTTGACTGTTATTGCTGGCTTTATGAATTGCACCAATAGCAGCGTTGCTAATACGAATATTAGATTAGTTAATCATCAAATAAAAGGAGAAAGGACTGAGCAATCAGTCTTTTTTCTTTACTTCAAAAATGTCCACTCCAAGACTATATTACCCTCAGATTTATATTTCTATTTACACCTATGGAAGTAAAGACTGTTTATATGGACTTACAAGAGGGTAAGAAAAAGGGAAATGTATGGAAATTAGAGAGTGAGGCATTCAAAAAACCAATAGAAATAAAAATCTGATTTGAGGCTACTGAGTTAAATAGTTTCATGACAACTTGTGNNCTTGGGGGAAGAAATACAAAAAAATAAGTCTGAATTAAAAGAGCTTTATAAGGCTATTGCTGATGCTAAGAGCGTTATAGAATTACAAAGTGGAACAATTCTCAAACTCCAAGAACAAGTGAAAGAATTAGAGAAAAAAGTAACGAAACAACCTACTGTTATTCATGACAAATGATTCATTTCTTGAAGAGAGAGTAGTGGACTATGAATGATTAACTTACAGGATGGTGATTATTTAATGATTGCCAAGTATGTGGTTGGAGAGCATAACGAGTATGTTACTAACCAAGACGAGATTACTTTCGACAAAATACATGTAGAGGGTCAGCATTATGTTCCATTCTATAAGTTAGAATGAGGAACGGAGTTAGACACTCCTACAGCTACTATATATTATGATTTAATCTTTATACCTATTTAAACCTTTTAAACTTTATGTTTATAGAGAATGTATGTATATGTAAGCGACAAATGAAACATCATTATGAAGAGTAACATACAGCTTAGTGGGTTATGGAATCAGTATAGGGAGTTAAATGTAGCTTATAAAATGGAAGACAATCTAATCTTTGAGTGAGGGAAGGTAATCAAATATGAGAACTCTAAGCAATATATAGAGGACAGTAACCGTTACCATTTAAAACATGAGTTAGAGAAAACAAAAAAGGAGAATGCTGAGCTTACTACCATAGCCAATGCTAAGATGAGGAAAGACTTGGAATTGGATGTTAAGTGAGATGAGCCAAACAAATACAATAAAAATATTTATTTATTAAGGAATATGAGATGATTGCAACATTCGTAATGACATGAGAATGGATCGAGCTACCAGTTGACTTGGGTATAGAGACTCAGAAAATAGCTGACAGGATTACAAGTGGAGACAAAGTAACTGACAGTTTCTGAGCTTTATATGATTCTCTATGTATTACAGCAGACAAGGACAATGCTGAGGCTGTCTTAGTTTCGGACTACACAGAGGACAACCAAGTTAATGATGGAACAAGGGCAGATTTCATAGAGGTTTACCCAAGTGGAGAGTTACACTTGCCATGGAATAGACAGGTTCAAGCTCTTAACAGACCATTCGTTATGTGAAAGGCATGAGATGTTATTAAAGTAGTGGCAAGGTAGTCACTCAGATTTATTTATTAATTTATTAAAGGATGAATTTAAAAAGACTATGGGACACAGAGAACAAAAAGATTGTTCGAGCTATTCCTACATGAGACCCTCATAAGAAGTTACAAGTATGGACTGATGATGAGGGAAGCAAGTTATATGTATATTCTAACAGTGAGTATGTAGAGCTAAACACAGCCACTGCAACAGTTAGTGAATACTGACCTACTGTATGGAAAGAACTAACAGATGAGACAGTTGGTTATTATTTAACTAATGAACCTACAGACTTATATAATTGGGATGAAGGAGATGAAGCAACATATACATTCAAGGATTATGATTGAACTGTATTAAAGACAGGAAAGGTAGATGAAGGAGAAACTCCTACCCCACCAGCTGATCCTACAAGAGAGGCAACAGCACAATACACTTATACATTTGCTGGATGGAATCCTACAGTATGAAAAATCTATAAGAAGACTACATACACAGCTACATATACAGCTACTGTAAACAAGTATACAGTTAGCATAGCATCTAATAACACAGACTATGGAACAGTAGATGAATCCAGTGTTGCGAATGTGCCATACTGAACTAAGTTAAGCACAGCAGACAATGTATTAACTATAGGAGAGGGTACAGGTGCAACAACAGTTACGGCTACTGCAGAGACTGGTTATGTATTCTCCAGTTGGGGAGAAGTTCCTGCCACAGTAACATGAGCTATTAGTATAACAGCCACATTTGAAGTTGAACCAGATCCAGAAACTCCAACAGAAACACCTACTGAAACACCAACTGAAACTCCAACGGAGACTCCAACTGAATAATTTATAACATAACTAAACTACAATGACTGTAAGAGCAGTAGAATGAAAACAACCATATACATGAGGACAGGCTATAGAGATTGATGAGAATAAAGTCATTAGTCTAAGGCTAAGAGATGAAAATAATCTGATTATATATGATGCTGGAGACAATGAAATCTATGTAGACCTCCAACTCCCAGATGAGCTTACACCTACAGATGCTTTTCCAGTCTGAATAACGACTGGGAGAGTAATCGTAGACAATGGATGGGATTTACAATGAACACTCATTTGTGCAAAGACTACGAGTGGAGACAATATTAAACTCCTATATGCAGATGAGTGAACGTTGTGGATTGACAACTGAACGTGAACATTTAAGCAGATTTATTTTAAAGCTGATGTAGATGGAATCATAACTACATTAACTACATACATAAATTGAGAGTTAGCGAAGAAGCAGAATTGAGTAACAAGTGCAACAGCACCAACAGACCCTGCAGAATGAGACCTATGGTATGACACAACAAGTAATACATTAAAGGTTTATAACTGAAGTAGTTGGACATCTACATGATGAGGATGATGAAGCTGAGATGTAGTAGTAAGTACAGACACAGGGAATGAGTTAAGCACAGGGGTAGCACTCTGGTTCTGAACAGAAACAGACTATTCTTCTATTTCTACTCCTGACACAAACACTTTATATATACAGTATAAATCTGATTGAGGTGGAGGATGGCAACCTTGAGTTAATACTATTGCTTATTATCCACTTAATTCCACATATACAGACACAGACCAAAGCTGAAACTGAAATAATGGAACTACTACTTGAACTATAACTTATGACAGTATTTCAGCTCAGTTTTCATCTTGAAATTATATAACTATACCCACAATAATTCCTTATTGAAGTAATCCTTATACTATTTCTGTATGGTATAATACATCAGACAGTAGCTTACATCAAAATGTAGTTTATTGTCAATGTAGGCTCAATGCAAGCAACACAGCAAGTGCGTTATTTATTTATCAGGGTCATATATACTTTTGGGGACAGGGTGCTGCTGAAGATTGGGAAATCTCATCTGCGACAATAAATAATAATACATGGTATAATATAATAATAACATATAGCTGAACTCAATTATGATGTTATGTAAATAATATTTCTGAAGGAACAAAAAACAGAACAATAAGTAGCACGACACCTACTGATGCCTGGATTGGTCGTGGTTCTCCAGAAATATGTATAGGTAAGGCATCTAATCTAATAATTGAAAACAGAGTATGGANNGAGTATGGACAGCTCAAGAAATATCAGACTACTACGACCAAACTAAGTGAGATTACTGAATAAGCTAATCAGACTTTTATATATTTCTTAACATATAATGACCAACACAATTACAAAAATAACTTATGACTGAGATGAGTATAAAGTCTGAGCAGAATATACAGCAGGGACTTGAATAAGTATAACAAGTAATGAGATTGCTAATACATGAGTTACAAGCTTCAACTGAAACACATGAACAGTTACTTATACAGCACCTGTAACGAGTGTAAATGGTAGCACATGAGCAGTAACAGTAGCTGCAGTACCTACAGTATGAACTAATGGTCAAGTGCTAACAGTAGTAAGTTGAGCTGCTGCATGGGCTAATGCCACAGGAGATGTAACAGTTTCTACACAGGCTAATAATATTTTAACAAGTTGAATGAAAATCCGAGCTGGAGAGGAAACAGATTATTCTAATCTCTGAACGTATGATAATAATACTCTTTATTTAACTGTACCTGATAGCAACTAATGACAGTATATGTATGAAATACAGAACTAAAAAATGCTTATATAGGAATACCATACCCAACTAGTATACTTTTAAATAAATCTGCAATAAGTTTAACTACAGTTGGACAAACAGATCAACTTACAGCTACAATAAAACCAACAATTTCAGATAAAACTATTACTTGGAGTAGCGATGACACAACAGTAGCTACAGTAAGTACTACAGGATTAGTAACTTGTGTAACTCCATGAACTTGTACGATTACAGCAACTACTGTGAATGGACTTACTGCTACTTGTAGTGTAGTACCGAAAGAATATCAGGAGGTAGAGCGAGTATGAAGTAGCTGAACACAGTATATAAATACATGATTTACAGCAAGTGTAAATACGAGAATAGAAACTACTTTATCTGTAGCAAATTCCCAACCAAGAGAGTGGGCTGTGTTTTTCTGAGTAACTCGTAATGACAGTAGCTGAGATTGAATATTAGGAAGAATCTATTCAAGCTCTTCATACGATTTTAATCCACGATTCTGTAATACAAATTACGATGAGGCACAGATTAATATAACTACAGATACATTCCATGATATAATATTAGCTGCAAATACACTAGAGGTAGATAGTAACTCATACACGATTACTACAAGCTGAACTCCATACCAAAGTCCGATGGATTTATTCTGATGAAATAATGGAGGTTCGCATGGTTGGAGATGTGGTAGTTGTAAGATAAAATCTTTAACAATAATAGAAAACTGAACTCCTGTAAGGGATTTCATACCATGTTATAGAGTCACGGATTGAGTAATATNNATTCTATACTAATCAATGAAGTTGAACATTTACAAAGGGACCAGATGTGAATTAATCAAATTTATATTTCTTCTTCTTAATTATGTGATACAAATTAAAAGGAATGTATATATGACAACAGAAAATACGACCTATAAGTAGATTGCCTGCAGAATATCAAGAAGTAGAATGGATAGGAAGTAGTTGAACACAGAGAATAGATACAGGATATATACCAAACGAAAAAACTAAAGCTGAGTGGAAATTAGGAGATTGGAATGATCCATCAGGTAGTTATTGTATATTTGGGACAATGTATTATTTCTGGGGTAATCCATGAAGATGATTTTCTGTGGTAACAGATGCTTATATGTTTAACAACTTTGGAAATGTTAATCACTGAATGCATGATTGAAACGACCACGTTGGAGAACTGAGTCAAGCATGATTGATTGTAGACTGAGTTACTAAGGCTACACCAGCTATTACTACGTTTACTTGTCCATATAGTTTACTATTATTCTGTACTAGAAATAATGGTACACCTGCTGAGTATGGTACATTTAGATACTATTACTACAAATTATATAACGATGGCACATTGATAAGAGATTTCGTACCTTGTTATAGGGTAGCAGATA
>LXOW01341503.1_pt2 | contig 18330 bp, 18 predicted proteins | sample 1368591 | NCBI WGS metagenome assembly LXOW01 (sample SAMN04884650, study PRJNA319009) | bovine gut metagenome | isolation source: Cow rumen | host: Bos taurus | place: Italy: Legnaro (PD) | collected 2014-07-09 | reverse complement strand
GCTACGCAATGTATATCAAACTAGTACAGAGAAATTAGCCTAATATTTGACCTATACGTCAATAAGTTCATGTTGATAACTTTTATAATATGTACATATTCAACACTATACTAATATTATTTTTTAATTTTTTATTTTTTCGTTTGCATATATCAATTTTTTTTTGTATCTTTGCATTCCAATCCTAACAGAAATAGCAATGAAGAACATTATTTTATGCGGAGCACCCGGTTGTGGCAAAGGCACACAGGCAGAATTTATCGTAGCTCAATACGGGCTGACTCATCTCAGTACCGGCCAGATGATGCGTAAGGAAGCTGCTTCGGGTAGTGAATTAGGTAAACTTATTGAGTCTTATACCGCTCACGGACATTTGGTTCCGGATGATGTGACAATTGATATGCTTGAGAAATATATCAATACGTTACCTGCCGATACCAAAGGTCTTATCTTTGATGGTTTTCCTCGAACACTCAATCAGGCAGTACAGTTGGAGCGCTTGATGAAGAAGCGAGGTGATTCAACGGCTATGCTTATTGATATCAACGTACCTGAGGAGGAACTGATTCGTCGTTTGCTGGAACGTGGCAAGACAAGCGGACGAAAAGACGATAGCGATCTGGATATAATCAAGGAGCGTCTTGTTGTATATCATGAGCAAACACGTCCGGTGGATGATTATTATGAATTGCATGACAAGTATGCCCGTATTCAGGGACTTGGTACAATCAGTGAAATATTCGGACGTATAAGCCGTATATTGAATAAAATATACAAATAACAGAATTCTTTCATGGCGTCGAACTTCATTGATTATGTCAAGATATATTGCCGGTCCGGCAAGGGTGGTGCAGGCAGTATGCACTTCCACCGTGCTAAATATGTACCCAAAGGTGGTCCTGACGGCGGCGACGGCGGTCGTGGCGGACACATCATATTGCGCGGTAACCGTAATCTGTGGACACTGCTGCATCTCAAATATCAGAAACATATTCAAGCCACCGACGGAGGTAAAGGAGGTGAGTCGCGTTCGTTCGGTAAAGACGGTGAGGACCGCATTATTGAGGTGCCTTGCGGCACAGTGGTATACGACGGTGAGACAGGCGAATGGCTGACTGAAGTAAAAGAGCATGGTGAACAGGTCGTATTGCTCAAAGGCGGTCGTGGCGGTCTGGGTAACTGGCACTTCCGTACAGCAACGAATCAGGCGCCGCGATACGCACAACCCGGAGAACCTGCACAGGAGCGTGTAATAATCATGCAGATAAAGGTACTGGCGGATGTGGGTCTGGTAGGTTTTCCGAATGCTGGCAAATCGACTCTGTTGAGTGTTGTTTCCGCCGCCAAGCCTGAGATAGCCGATTATCCGTTTACTACGCTCACTCCGCAATTAGGTATAGTATCCTATCGTGACGACCGATCGTTCTGCATGGCGGATATTCCGGGTATCATTGAGGGTGCAGCAGAAGGCAAAGGTCTTGGATTGCGATTCCTGCGGCACATAGAGCGTAATGCCGTGCTGCTGTTTATGGTTCCGGCATGTACAGATGATCCTGAACGTGAATATGAGATACTGCTGGCTGAATTGGAGAAATACAATCCCCAGTTGCTGAGTAAAGCACGTATTCTTGCTGTCAGTAAGTCAGATACGATGCCGGAAGATGAGATTAAAAAGATAGTAGATAAATTTAGCAATACGTATAAAATACCGGTTATTGCATTCTCATCTGTAAGTGGCCAAGGTATCAATGAACTCAAGGATATTCTGTGGGATGAACTATCCAAGGAACAGAACCAGGTAATAGAGATTTCTCATTCTCCGTTGGATATTGAACGCGTGGAGCGCCAGGAAGTGGAAGCAGGTAACGAAATAGATGATGAGGAACATACGATTTATCTCAACGAAGTAGAAGAGGAATGGGACCTGTCGAAGTACGCCGGTATAGGTTGGGACACGCAGAACAATGGTTAAGTGGATTGAGCGACATATACCGCAGAAGCAGCTCGTACTGCTGCTGAGTTTGATGGTAGGTATACTATCTGCTCTTGCCGCATATTTGCTCAAATTGTTCATTCATCTTATTCAGTATCTTATTAACACCTATCTGATTGCCGGTGAACACTGGTGGTGGCTCATTGTGTGTCCGATGATAGGTATTGCTCTTGCGGCTGTATTCGTCAGATATGTCGTAAAAGACGACATATCCCATGGTATAACCAAGATATTATACGCTATTTCCCAACGTAAATCCATAATAAAAGGTCATAATACATGGTCAAGTCTCATAGGCAGTGGTATAACCATCGGTTTTGGCGGTTCGGTCGGTGCTGAGGCACCTATCGTACTTACCGGCGCAGCTATAGGTTCGAATCTTGCCAAACTCTTTCATCTTGATCAGAAAACTATGATGCTGATGATCGGCTGTGGTGCCGCTGGTGCCATCGGTGGTATATTCAAGGCACCGATAGCCGGACTGGTCTTCACACTTGAGGTGCTGATGATGGATATCACCATGAACTCCATCGCTCCGCTTCTTATATCCTCTGTCACAGCGACGGCTATTGCATATTTCACCACTGGATTTACGCCTATGTTCGAGCTGACGACTATAGAGTCGTTCACGCTCGGACGTATACCTTGGTATCTGCTGCTGGGTGTGGCCTGCGGTTTTGTATCGCTATACTTTACACGTGGCATGAACTACCTTGAGCAGCATTTCAAGCGACTTGAGAACATGTGGGTAAAAATCATTCTTGGCGGTGCGGTACTCGGATTGCTTGTATATCTGTTTCCACCTCTCTACGGTGAGGGATATGATGTAATCCTGCAGCTCTTCAATGATGACCCGTATTCCGGTATCCAGTATAGTCCGTTTGCACATTTCGGCGACTCAATATGGGTGATTATCGTCTATTTCTCACTTGTTCTTCTTCTGAAAATTGTTGCCTCTGTTGCCACTAACGGTGGTGGTGGAGTAGGAGGTATATTCGCTCCTTCATTATTCATGGGAGCACTGGTAGGTTTCCTGTGTGCATACCTTCTCAAACTTGTAGGAATATCTGTTCCTGTAGTGAATTTTACACTTGTTGGTATGGCAGGTCTTATGTCCGGTGTCATGCACGCACCATTGACCGGTATTTTCCTTATCGCTGAACTTACCGGTGGCTATCATCTGCTTATGCCGTTGATGATAGTGGCGGTTATTTCTTATTTGACTATTATGATCTTTGAGCCGCACAGCCTCTATGCCATGCGTTTGGCTCAGAAAGGTGAGCTGCTTACGCATAACAAGGACCGCTCCGTGCTCACGTTGCTCAAGATGGACAATGTACTGGAGACTGACCTTAAAACGGTGTCGCCTGACATGACTTTAGGACAACTTGTCAAAGTAATTGCTGACAGCAAGCGTAATATATTCCCCGTGGTTGATTCCAATGGCGAATTGCAAGGAATACTTCTGTTGGATGAAGTCAGGAACATTATGTTCCAGCCGCGCCTGTATAACCGTTTTACGGTTGCCCAGCTGATGAACTATCCACAAGTCGTACTCCGGCATGATATGCCGATGGAGAAAGTGATGGAGATATTCGAAGATACCGGCGCATGGAACCTGCCTGTAGTGGATAGCGATAAAAAATACCTCGGTTTTGTTTCAAAATCCAAGATATTCAATTCCTATCGTCATGTGCTTATACACTTTTCCGAAGAATAGTCTATGTACTTGCTTCGCATCAAATGATACAAAAATAACCCCTTAAATTACTAAAACAATGGACAAACAAGAATCATCGCTGAGAATCAGCATCATTGCATTGATTATCAGTATCATTGCATTATTACTCAATCTGTATGTGTTCTATCTTTTCCGTTCAGGTATGCACGCTCCGCAAGGTGAGCCTCAGCCTCAAGTTGTGCAGGTACAGCAGGATGAACCTCAGCCGCAGCAGGATGATGAGCCTGTAATCCAGCCTAAGACCGGCAATGAAGACCTTTCAGTTAAAAAGAAAGCTGCCGCTCCTGTATTCGTAGATCTCGGTCTGCCTAGTGGTACGCGTTGGCGTAATGTCAACGAGGAGTGCGGTCTGATTACGTACGAAGATGCTGTTGCTCAGTTTGGCAAGCAACTGCCAAGTTTCAAACAGTACACCGAACTTTATGAGAAATGCGATTGGCAGGAACTCAAAAAAGGCGGTTACAAGGTTGTTGGACCCAATGGCAACTCTATTGTTTTCCCGTTGACGGGATTCATCAACTGCACCGGCGAGTTCCGTGGCGCCAATGAGTTCGGTGACTACTGGACCTCTACCTCCAACGGTAAAGAAGCTTACCGTATGGTATTCAACGATAAAGGTGTGAAGATCGTTCCCCACACGCCTTGTTATCAGCGTGCCATACGTCTTGTAGAAAAATAATGTCTGCCGCTGCTGACAGCCATAGTCTTTTGTTACGTCCTGTAGCGTATGCACGCAACGGATTCACCGATAAATTTGGTATTCCTCGTCAGGTGCGTGAACAGACATGCCTTCGTACACGTATCGTCTTCTGTCCTCCATACCGCAGTGACGATGCGATACGTGGCATAGAGGCTTTTTCGCACTTGTGGCTGATGTGGGGCTTTCATGAGGTTCCCCGGACTTCTGTAGATTCGGATAAAGGCAGGACACCTTCGCTCACAGTCCGCCCGCCGCGGTTGGGCGGCAATGAGCGTGTTGGTGTGTTCGCCACCCGTTCACCGTATCGTCCGAACCCTGTGGGGCTGACCTCAGTCAGACTGGTAGGTGTGGAGCATACGGCTCATGATGGTGCAGTGCTAATTGTGGAAGGGGCTGACATGCTTGACGGCACGCCTATCTATGATATCAAGCCGTATCTCGGCTATTGTGACAGCCATACCGATAGTCGTGACGGCTTTGTGGAAACCGTACCGCGCCGTCTGTTACAAGTCGATTGGCCGGATAGTTTGCCGAAGAGTCTGCCTCAACAGGAATTACAGGAGATATTGGAGCAGGATCCGCGTCCTGCCTACCATGACAATCCGGACCGTATATACGGTATTGATTATGCGGGTTGGAATATTCATTTCCGTGTCGAGGACGGAAAATTGTTGGTGACGGATATACGCCGTCAGTAACGGACGTGCGTCAGGAAAAGTCCGTCCGCTGGAACAGACTGCCCGGCTGACTGGCGTGACAGTGAGGCTATGACAGTCTCAAAATCTTCAAGAGTAATACGGTGTCTGCCCACTTCAAAGAGCGTACCGACTACAGCACGAACCATATTTCTCAAAAACCGGTTGGCGGTGATGGTGAATACAGCACCGTCACCGTCTGTTTTCCACTCTGCTTCACTCACGGTGCAGATGGTGGTCTTTGAATCAGTATGTGCCTTGCAGAACGTGGCAAAGTCGTGAGTGCCCAGCAGCAGTTGTGCCGCTTCGTTCATGGCGGCGTAGTCAAGTGGTCCGGGTATATATGTTCGTACGTGGGATGTGAACGGTGACTTATGCGTGGATATACGGTACTCGTATGTACGGCTCACTGCCGAGAACCGTGCATGCATATCTTCTGCTACAGGAAAAATCCGATAAACCGCAATATCGTCCGGCAACAGGCGGTTGAGCCGGTCTGGAGTTGGCGGTATGGTGTCAACGTCAAAGTGGGCGAACATCTGTAAAGCATGCACACCCGTATCCGTACGCCCGGCAAAAACAAGAGATACCGGTTGCCGCATGATGGTCATGAAAGCGTCTTGCAGGACGCCTTGTACGGTGGCACCGTTCGGTTGCACTTGTGAGCCGTGGTAATGTGTGCCTTTATAGGCGAACTCGATGAAGTAACGCATGTATTTGGCTATTGAGTTCGGGACTTATATTCAATAAGTATGCGAGTGCGGCAGCGGCAACGATGAGTAGCGAGCGCAGCATACTGCTCATCCAGATGTTCATAGCAGGCATGAAGTGCAGACACAGTTCGTTGCCCGCAAAAATCGCCACAAGCAGCAATATGGTTAGCAGATGCCTGCGGGTGATCAGACGGCAGCGGAGCGTAAGCCGTACGGTGAGCAGGGTTATTGTATAGTATGCAACCTGTGATATGAGCGTGGCAATTGCCGCACCGTTCATGCCCCACCGGGGAATAAGCTGGTTATTCAGAATCAATGCCAGCGCAGTAAGCACAAACGATAAAAGCAGTGAGAACGGATAGTAGCGCGAGTAACTCAGTGCGGTGACCGAGAACTGGAATGTTGCAACAAACAGCTGTCCTATACCTAACAGCAGCACTGTACGTCGTGCCACAGCATATGTAGCGCCGTTGGGAAGGATTGTGAAGATAAGATCGATGTTTACCCAGATGGCTGTAAGTATCAGTCCGCCTATGAGCAGCAGATTACCGCCTACCTGCGCAAGCAACGTGCCGGTTTCTTCACGGTTACCCGACTTGATAGCCATTGACAACTGGGGTGCAGCGATAGCCGTAAGGGAGCGGTAGGGAATGCTTACCATGATGGCCATATAGGTGGCAATGGCGTATATACCTGTATAACTCAGTCCCATTTCTGCAGTGATGAAGAAGGATGACAGAGTTGGTGCCAGCACAGACACTACGGCTGAAAGGACAAGAAAAGCGGTATATAGGAGGTATTTCTGTACAATGGACGGGTTCTGCTTCAGATAGGCAAAGTCCGGCTTGAGACTGATACCGCCTAATGAGAACAGATACATGGCGTTGCAGAGTGCTGCCAGTGCATATACGCCAACCAGCGACCATACGAAACCGTCAGTTGTCAGTATGTTGAATGCATAGAGCAGATACACGATGAGTAGCCCTATACGCGTCAGCAGTTCGCGTACCGCACGAGGTACAACGATGCGCATGCGCACATTGGCGTTCGTCTCAAACACCGTCTGATAGAGCATGAAGAACGCCAGGGGCAGAACCAGGTAATAGTAGTTGACAAAGAGCGGGCTCTTCTCACCAAACCACCTGCTGAGCGGGGTATAGCAAATAAGGAACAGTAGGGATATAAGCAGAAAACCTGCCATTGGGACAACCAGTGTCCAAAAGAAAAAACCATGTTCTCCGCGTCCGTCAGATTTGAAGTACGGATAGAAGCGGATGATGGATGAGGAGGTGCCGAGTTGCGCCAAGCCGATGAACAGCGTGGCGGCATCAATGAGCACACGTGCCAGACCGATCTCCTCTGCTGTAAGAAAACGGGTTATAACAAAGAACGTGGTAACAAAGCCCACCGCCACCCCAAGATAGGTGACGATGGTGCCTTTGATACTCTGTTTTGCTATAATGCCCATTGAGTATTTGTTCTTTGAGCGTAGCGGTCTGTGCTCTTCAAGTAGCTGAAAACTGCGGTTTATTTTTCAATACCGAGCAGCTCAACTTCGAAGATAAGGGTGGAGTACGGAGGTATGCTGCCTGCAGCACGACTGCCGTAGCCCAGTTCCTGCGGGATATAGAACTTGAACTTCGAACCTACTGGCATCAGCTGTACGCCTTCCGTCCAACCGGCAATCACCTGGTTCAGACCGAATACGATAGGCTCGCCGCGCTCTACGCTGCTGTCAAATACCGTGCCGTCAGTCAGGGTGCCGTGGTAATGTACTTTCACGCGGTCGGTGGCAGCGGGCTTTTGGCCTTTGCCCATCTTCAGCACCTCGTATTGCAGACCGCTCTCGGTTACGATAACGCCCTCGCGGAGTTTGTTCTCCTCAAGGAACTTCTCGCCTTGCTCTTTGGTGTCACCGTACTTGATGTGATTGAGCGTAGCCTGGATATATTCGCCTGCCGATTGGCTGTCAAACTGGCTCTCATCGCCCAGCAGACCGTTGATGAAACCTTGCTTGATAAGAGCGAAGTCGGTAGCCAGAGAGGGCTCGCCGATCAGACCGTTAGCCTCCTGCTCCTTGATGCTCTTGCCAATCTGCTCACCCATGTTCTTGAGTTGCGGGTTGCGGACGTTCTCTTTCAGACCTTTGTTGATGTGCTTGATAAGAGAGGCTTTCTTTGTTCCGAGGCTGTCATCTGACAGGACATACATTGCTATGTCGTTGCCGTTGAGCAGACCGAACGCATAGTTCAGCGAGTCGTTCAGCGTCTTGAGGGCTACGGTCTTTACCTTGCTCGGGCAGGTACCCTTGACTGGTTTGCCGGCTTTTTCGGTTGAACCTTGCGAAGCGGCATATTGCTCCTGGAAGAACTGGCGTGCTGCACTAGCGTCCCATACGGTGGTGTCATGTTCCAGACCGTTGATCAGACCTTGGAAGAACAGTTTCTCGTTCAGTGTCCATGCAGGATTGTCAGCCAGACCGTTCTTCTCGCTTTGTGCGATACTCGAACCGATGTTCTTGCCGATACGTGCTTCCTCCGTCAGTTCGGCAACCGAACCGTCGTAACCGGCTTGCAGGGCGTCGATGAACTCTGCAACTGTCTCAGCCGAACTGTCGTTTTGCAGATAGTACGCTTTGATTTGTGAACCGTTAGCGATACCCAGAGCAAAGTTGATAGAGTCGTTCATGCTCGCTAACGAAGCTTGCTGTGCGGTGTAGGTGTTGCCGCACGATACCATTGCCAGTGCGGCAAGGATGATAACTGATAATTTTTTCATTATTGTTGTTGTTTAGTCGTTTGTTTATTCGATGCCTAAAAGCTCCACCGTAAATACCAGTGCCGAGTATGGCGGGATGGTTGCACCTGCACCGCGTTCGCCGTAGCCTAGGTGGTACGGGATGAACAGCTTGTACTTTGAGCCAACGGACATCAGCTGCAGGCCTTCTGTCCAACCGGCTATCACGCCGTTCAATGGGAACGAGATAGGTTCGCCTCTCTTGTAACTGCTGTCAAAAACCGTGCCGTCAGGCAGCGTGCCTTCATAATGGACGCGTACGGTGTCAGTGGCTTTGGGTTTCTGACCGATGGTGGCGTCCAGCACTTCGTACTGCAAGCCGGAAGCAGTCACTTTCACACCCGGACGTTTGGCGTTCTCGGTGAGGAACGCTTCACCGGCTGCCTTGGCGGCGACAGAGGCTTTCTCCTCCAGTTCGGCGAAGAACTTGTTCACAGCCTGTTGGGCGTCTTGAAAACTTACTTGGGGCTTGTTACCCTCCAGAATGTCCTGAATACCGGCAGCAAGATCGGCATATGCCAGCTCATTCACTCCGCTGGCCTTGAGTTGCTGGCCTAACGAGAGGCCTAATCCATAAGAAATTTTGTCCATATATCATTTATTGTTTAGTTCAAGATAACGTGCCATATATTTGCCGATGATATCGAATTCGATATTCACCTCCGTGCCTTTTTCGATATACTTGAAGTTTGTATTCTCGTAGGTATAGGGAATGATGCATACCGACACATACCCTGTATCGCCTTTCACGTCCGGCTCGCATACCGTGAGGCTCACGCCGTTGATGGTCACCGAACCTTTGTCCACGCAGAAGTATCCGCGCTTGATCATCTCCGGCGTGGAGTGGTAGGCAAAGCGGAAGTACCATGATCCGTCCGTCTCACGGCGCTCGATACAGGTGGCTTTCTGGTCCACATGACCTTGCACGATGTGGCCGTCAAGGGCTTTGTCCAAGGTCATCGCGCGCTCCAGATTGACGTAATCGCCTACTTTCAGAGCGTCCAGGTTCGTCAGCCGAAGCGTCTCCTGCATGGCGGTTACCGTATAGGTATCCTTGTCCGATGATACCACCGTCAGGCATACGCCGTTGTGGGCGATTGACTGATCGATGCTGAACGCGTCACCGTACGGGTTGCGCAATGTGAAGTGTTTGTTGGTGGCCTCTTTGTCTATGCGCACCACTTGGGCCATCTTTTCTACTATTCCTGAAAACATCTTGTTAACTGTTTACAAATTTACAATTGACGGTTTATTTTTTGAAATACTTGCCTATTACCGGCAGACCGGAGAGAGGGAAGTCCTTGCGCACCAGTATGGCCAGGTAGATGAACAGCAGCACGGTTCCTATAGCCATCATCAGCCATGTGTTGCTGATGAAGTACAGGCGCAGGGCGTAATAGACTGCCAGCAGACCGACGGTGAACAGGGTATATAGCCCTATGGTCTTCATGTCGTAGGGTATAGGTGCTTTCTTCTGCCCGATGATGAATGACAGCAACATGATGCACAGATAGCAGACCAGACTGCTGCCGCAGCTTGCCCAGTATCCGATTATCGGCACAAATACCACTTGCAGTACCAGCGTGATAATCAGTCCTATCAGCGAGAAATATGCACCCCACTTGGTCTCGTCCGTCAGCTTGTACCAGAACGACAGGTTGAAGTATATGCCTTGGAACACGTACGTCCACAGCACGACAGGCACGATCTTCAGTCCCTCCCAGTACGCGCTGGATACGATATACCGGAAGATGTCCAGGTAGAAGACTACACCTAACAGGATCAGGTACGAGAAGATAATGTAGTATTTCATCGCATCGGCGTACGCCTCTACCGACTGGCGGTCTTTGTGCTTGCTGAACACGAACGGCTCGTACGCATAGCGGAACGCCTGCGTGAACATCATCATCACCATCGCCACCTTGAAGCACGCGCCGTAGATACCTAACTGTGCCTGTGCATCGTCGCCGGTGTAGAGGTACGGGAACAGTATCCTGTCCAGCGTCTGGTTCATAATGCCGGCTACACCCAGTACCAGCAGCGGCAGCGAATAGCGCAGCATCTGACGCAGTGTATTCCCGTCAAACTGCCCGCCTTTCGGCAATGTGAACGGCAGCAGTGCCAGTGTTTGGATACCGGTCGCCAGTATATTGCTCAGGAACACATAAAACACATCGTTCTTGCCCAGCACGACCAGGAACAGTATATTGAACGCAATGTTCAGCAGTACGAACAGCAGCTTGAGTGCCGCGAACAGCATCGGCCGCTTCTGATACCGCAGATAGGCGAACGGGATGCAGGCGAATGCATCAATCGCCACCGTGGCGAACATCATCTCCACAAACTCCGAGTGGTCGGGGTAGCCGAGCACGTTGGCTATCGGCTGATGAAAGATTACCACCAGCATCGTGAACAGCGCACTGGTGCACAGCAGCGTCAGATAAGCCGTCTTGTACACGCTCTTCGAGTCGTAGTCCTCGCGGTTGGCAAAGCGGAAGAAACCTGTCTCCATGCCATAGGTCAGCAGCACTAACAGCAGTGCCGTCCATGCATACAGGTTCGTCACTATTCCGTAGTCGGCCGTTTGCTTCAGTACATACGTATAGAGTGGTACCAGCAGGTAGTTCAGAAACTTACCCACTATACTGCTTACTCCGTAGATGGCGGTGTCCTTCGCTAGGGATTTCATCTCACTCATTCTTCTCTGTTCTTGCTTTCATCTTTTGTCTTTCGACTTTCTACAATTAGTACAATCTCACCTTTCGGAGGTTGTTGCTTGAAGTGCTCCGCCAGTTCGGTCAGTGTGCCGCGTACGGTCTGCTCGAACTTCTTGCTTATCTCCCTGCTGACCGATGCCTGGCGTTCACCGCCAAGCACTTCTGCCAGTTGCTCCAGCGTCTTTACCAGACGGAAAGGCGACTCGTAGATAATCATCGTGTGGTCCTGTTCCGCCAATAGTTGCATACGTGTCTGACGGCCTTTCTTCTGCGGCAGGAAGCCCTCGAAATAGAACCGTTCGCACGGCAGACCGGAGTCCACCAGTGCCGGCACGAAGGCGGTTGCACCCGGCAGGCACTGCACCTCCACGCCGCGTGCCACACATGCCCTGACAAGCATGAATCCTGGATCACTGATACCCGGCGTGCCGGCATCGCTCACCAGTGCTGCTTGCTCGCCTGCTGCTATTGCATCGGCTATACGCTCGCAGGTCTCATGCTCGTTGAACTTGTGGTGTGCACGAAGCGGCGTATGGATATCGTAGTGCTTCAGCAATACGGAAGTGGTACGCGTGTCTTCGGCGTATATGACATCCACCTCTTTCAGAACACGCAGTGCGCGCAGAGTAATGTCTTCCATATTTCCCACCGGCGTGGGTACAACGTACAGCATATTACTGGAAGCGGCGGCGCAGTACGTTCAGGAACAACTCATAGGTCGGCGACTGCTTGTCCCAGCCGAATGCATCCACGTAGGCAACAGCTTCATCCAGCGAGTGCAGGCCGTTCAGCTCGGTCAGCGTCTGTTGCAGTTTCTCGGCATTGCCGCTGAACAGTTCGCGTTGGAACAGGAAACGGTCACCTATTGACACTGCCTGACGGATATCCGACACTGGTGTGCCGAACAGCGATGTCTGTTGCGGAGCACGCGGAGCTTCCTGTTTGGGCTCCTCTGCTACCCGGACTTCCGGTTCGGGCTGCGGCTCGGGTGCTGCAACAGGTTGGGGTTCGGGAGCAACAATGGGCTGAGGCTCCGGAGCTGGTTCCGGAATTTCCGGTGTCTCAGGAACAGCAGGAGCTTCCGGTGTTGCCGGTTGTTCTTGCGGCAACTCAACGGTAGCCTCCTCGTCCTCCGGATAAACCAGTTCGACCTCTACATCGGGGTCGGGAGTAACCTGAATACCCTCATTGAGTATCTCCTGCATTCTGTTCAGGTGTTCTTTGATGACTGCAGCGTTCTGCAGCATTTCTGCCAATTGCGGCTGAGTACCTGCTATGGCTCTCTCCAGTGCAGCGATACGCTCTTCCTGCGCATTCAGCCGTGCCTCAAGCGCCTCGAAATATTTAATCAGTTCTTGCATATATTAATCTTTTTTCTTTTAGCAGCCTACATGGCTGCGGTCTTTATTCTTTAAGCGTAGCGGTCTATTCACTATTTTGTCGCATCTTCCAGTTTGCGCATCATCACAAACATGAACAGCGCCGATACCGCACAAACGCCGATGAATACCGACCATACGCCCCACAGCGGCAGTTTCTCCCACAGTGCCGAACCGACCGATACGAGGAAGTTGCCGACGGCCGTAGCCACAAACCAGAAGCCCATCATCATACCTTTGTACTGCGGAGGAGCAACCTTGCTTACGAACGATATACCCATCGGGCTGAGCAGCAGCTCGGCAAATGTCAGGATAAGGTAGGTCAGTATCAGCACGTTCGGGTTAACCAGCGTGCGCTCGTCCAGACCCAGTGTGGCTTGTACCACCGGTGAGTTCAGGTCGATAGAGCAGAAGGCAATGAATACGTATGCCAGCGCGGCAACCACCATACCATAGGCAATCTTGCGCGGAGCACTCGGCTCCTTGCCCTTGGCTGCCAGGGCGCCGAACACGGCCATCGAGATAGGCGTCAGGGCTACCACGTAGAACGGGTTGAACTGCTGGAAGATAGGAGCGGAAATGCCTACTTCTGCCGGATGGTTGAAGTACTTGTAGGTCAGAGCGCCGATTACTGCTATGCCGATGCAGCCCCAGATGGTTTTGGCTTTCTGGGTGTTCTTTCCGAACACGCCGAACAGGGCATATACGAGGATAGCCACCAGCACCAGATTGATGATGTCAAACGCCATCGTCTGTATGCCTGTTACGGTCGGGGTGACAAACTCGTTAGCGAAGTACGTGAGCGTCAGACCGTTCTGGTGGAACGCCATCCAGAAGAAGATAACCACGGCAAACACCATGAACAGCGCTACCATACGTTTTCTGGTCTGCTCGGGACTGAGTGCCTCAACCTTTGCGCCACCGGCTTGCGCCATCTGTTTGGCGGTGTGCTCCACGTGCTTGAACCACGGACGGCAAGCGTAGTAGATGGCGATACTCAGTACCAGCGAAGCGCAAGCCACCATGAACGCGAAGTGATAACTGTCGTTCACGCTGTAGCCCAGTGACTCCTGTGCCCACGCCATGATCTTCACGGCGGCTGTCGGAGCGAACATAGCACCGATGTTGATGGCCATGTAGAACAGCGAGAAAGCTGCGTCACGACGGTCGGCATACTTCGGGTCGTCATACAGGTTACCCACCATTACCTGCAGGTTACCTTTGAACAGACCGGTACCCAGTGAGATGAACAGCAACGCGGCAAGCATCGCTGCCATAGCCACGGTCACATTGCCGCTCTCCACGCCGCCGAGAGGTATAGCCAGCAGCACGTAGCCCAGGAACATGATGATGATACCGATGGTCACACACTTGCCGTAACCGATCTTGTCGGCAATGATACCGCCTACCAACGGCAGGAAGTACACAAATGCAAGGAAACCGGAATAGATGTAACCTGCTGCGGCTGGTGACAGACCGAAGTTGGCACGCAGGAACAGCGCGAATACGGCGAGCATGGTGTAGTAACCGAAACGCTCGCCGGTGTTGGCTAATGCCAGAGCAAATAGCCCTTTGGGTTGATTGTCAAACATAATATATAATTTTTAATTTTGAAATCTTGAAATTTTCAAATCTTCAAATAATGACACCACCGGTGTCTGTCTTCCACTCGCCCATACTGCACATCCCGTATTGCCCTGTACAGCCGCTCGCACACCGGTCCCGCTTTTTCCCCGAACTCGTAGGTCACGCCGTTGTCCGGATCAATGATCCGCGAGATAGGCGAGATAGCCGCACCTGTGCCGCACGAAGCCGCTTCCTCAAACTCCTCCAACTCCTCCACGGCTATCTTCCTGCGCTCAACCTGAATACCCAGGTCGTGGCAAAGGGTCATCAGACTGTCGTTGATGATACTCGGCAGTATCGACTGCGACAGCGGTGTCACGTACGTGTTCTGCTTCACCAGGAAGATGTTCGCGCCGCCGCACTCGTCCAGATACTTGTGCTCCTCGCTGTCCAGGAACAGTACGCCCATCCCTGCTTCGTGAGCCGGCTCGGTGGCGCGGAACGACGAGGCGTAGTTGCCGCCTACTTTCCATTGGCCTGTACCCAGCGGTGCCGCTCGGTCCACATGACGGTTGATGATGAACGGCGTAGTGCCGAAACCTGCAGGGAAGTACGGACCAATAGGCGTTACCACCACGCAGAACTCAAACTCATGCGCCGGACTGACGCCCACTTTCGGCGTTGTGCCGAACAGTATCGGCCGTATATACAGTGTCGCGCCTGTCTCGTAGGGCGGCAGATAGTCGATGTTCATCCTCACAGCCAGTTCGCAGGCTTCGATGAACAGGTCGGTCGGCACGGGTGCCATGTACATCGCTTCCGCCGACTGCTGCATACGCAGGGCGTTCATCTCCGGACGGAAGATGCTTACCTTGCCGTCCACCGTGCGATAGACCTTCAGTCCCTCGAACGCCTGTTGCGCGTACTGCAATGCCGCAGCCGCAGCGTGTATCGGTATCATCGGGTCAGACGTGGCGTAAGGTTTGCTCCATACGCCGTTCGCATAGTGACTCCTGACGATATAATCCGTCGGAGTGTACGAGAATGTCAACTTTGTCCAGTCTATATCTTTCATTCTATCGGTCCGTTTTCCATTAGTTCGTCCAATATGCTTGTGCCGTCACCCCAGTACTGCTCCAGATCCGTCAGTACGAATTGTTCTGTCCGCTTGAGCGGTGCAACCGGGCTGTTCGGCTTGTTGCGCAGCAGGCTCACAATAACTTCATGCAATCCTTCGTTGAGATCGATGAGCCATTTGGTCTCCCGTTCGTAGAACGGAGCAAAGAACTCCGCGTAGTAGTCCCAGTACGGCGATTTGCCGTAAGCGCTCTTCAGTGCCATCAGGTGTTGGTGTTGCCAATGCTGCTGGTAACTGATTTGCACGTCCTGTGTCAACTGCTTGTGCTCGACTTTCAGTACCGGCACGGTCAGTGTCACCTCGTGTCCCTGTGCGTCGTGTATCAGGCAGCGGTTACGGTACGTCTGCTTCACGAATGACTCCCGCGTCTCGATGAGCACCTGTCCCTGCGCTGCGAAGAATGCTTCGTACCAGGCTTTTGGTGCCATATATGCTGTTGGCAGTATCACTGAAATGTCAATTGTCAATTATCAATTATCAATTGGCTTTTAGGCCTAAACGGTTCCAACGGATGTGCCCTTTCCCCCAGGGTTTGTCTTTCTCTATGCTCAGCCATACGAATATCGGCTGGCCTACTATGTGGTCTTCCGGCACAAATCCCCAGTAGCGGCTGTCGGCGCTGTTGTGGCGGTTGTCGCCCATCATCCAGTAGTAGTCCATCCGGAACTCGTATTCCTCGCCAATCTTTATCGGCTGGAACTCGTAGGCATCGGCGATGCGCTTGTATATCCAGTAGTTCTCTTCGGTAATCATCACACGGTCGCCTTTCTTCGGAATATAGATCGGACCGTAGTTGTCGCGCGTCCAGTCGTTGTGCCCGAGCGGATAGACCGAACCGCCGTACTGCTCCGGCTCTACCTGTATGCTTTCCACATGCGGGTTCTTCGCCAGTTGCTCTTTCATCGCTTGCGTGAGCGGGAAGTGGTATACGCCTGCCTCCACCATTACTCTATCATCCAGACTGATGCCTATCTTGTCCAGATAGCTCTTCGTCAGCACATGCCCGTCGGTCTGCACGTAGTAGTTCAGTTGTGCAAACTCATGCGTCGGCTCTTTTATCCACTCTCCACTTTCAACTCCTATACTATCAACAACACTAAACTCTAAACTCTCATCTCTCAACTTTATGAAAATCGTGTTATCCACGATTTTCAGACTGTCACCCGGTGTTCCCACGCAGCGTTTCACATAGTTCTCGCGCCGGTCAACAGGGCGCACCACGATGTCACCGAATATATCCTTCCTGTTGTGTACCATCATCCGGCCGCGGTAGTGGCACAGCGTATAGTAGTCGGGGTTCTGCACTTTGGTGCACACCGTGTCGCCGGCCGGGAAGTTGAACACCACTATATCGCCTTTCTGCGGCGTCTTCCAGCCTGCCAGACGTTTGTACTCCCAGTGCGGGTTGTCCAGATAGCTCTTGCCGCCGCCCAGCCATTGCGGGAACGTGTGCTGCACCAGAGGCATGCTCAACGGTGTCTGCGGCACGCGTGCGCCGTAGCCCATCTTCGATACGTACAGGAAATCTCCCACACGCAGCGTCTTCTCCAGCGACGACGAAGGAATCTGGTAGTTCTGGAAGATGTAGATGTTGATGAAGTACACCGCCACCAGCGCAAACACGATTGCGTCTATCCACGAAAAGATCGTGTACAGAACGGCATTCCCTTTCTTCGCCTCACTCCCCTTCTGGGAAGGGGTCTGGGGGTTGTCTTCGGGTTTGTACTTCCTCCACCAGCTCCACGGAATATACTTTGTGGTGAACACATCGGCTATCAGCGGCAGCAACAGCAGCCACCACAGGCTTTTCCAGTCTCCCCATGCCACCCATAGTACAAAGGCTATGTATAGCGTGCACCACACCCCGGCGCGTATCCAGCCGCCTACGGGTACTTCCTGTAACTTATCTTTCAATCTTTGCATATGTTTAGTACTTCATTCATTGTGTGCCATCCGCTTTTGCCTTTCAGCCACTCTGCCGCCAGCACAGCACCCAGTGCAAACCCTTTGCGCGATTTCGCTTCGTGGCGTAGCGTCAGTATGTCCGCCTCGCTCTCCCAGCGCACCTCGTGTATCCCCGGCACCTCGCCTTCGCGTATGGATGTAATGGGCACATTCTTCCATGACTCCCCTTTGATAGGGATATTTTCTCCCCCTTTTGAGAAGGGGGACGGGGAGATGTTTTCTGCCAGCGTTTTCGCTGTGCCGGAAGGAGCATCGAGCTTGTGTACGTGATGCACCTCGGTGATTGACGGACTGTATCCACCGCTGTTCTGCAACAATCGTGCCATATACGTGTTCACCGCGAACAATATATTCACGCCTATGCTGTAGTTACTGCTCCAAATTATTCCGGGATGACCGGCTTCGCGCTTTGCCCCCTCTCTTGAGGGGAGGGCAGGGGAGAGGTCCTTCTTCAGCGCCTCCGTGTCCCATCCTGTTGTACCGCTCACTACCGGCACGCCTTGTGCGATAGCCGCGCGCACATTCCCTTCCGCTGCCTCCGGACGCGTGAACTCAATCGCCACATCCGCACTGCGGAACGCCTCGCTGTCAATCTCGCCGGACAGTCGTTGTTCTATTTCCACAAAGTGGTCCACGATGCATACAATCTCGTGTCCGCGTTCACGGGCAACGGATGCTATCATCTGCCCCATCTTTCCGTATCCGATTAGTGCTATCTTCATTCCTGTAGTGCTGTTGTACACGTTTTATGTGTGTGCCTTTTAGTGTACGCCTGATTGTGTAGTGTACGCCTTTTTGTGTGCATTTAATGTACGCCTTTTTGTGTGCATTTAATGTACGCCTTTTTGTGTGCACCTTTCGCCATTTGCATGTGCATGATACGCGCGCCAAAATGTGTGCGCACATAAAAAGCCCACAAAATTACAA
>LXOW01041114.1_pt2 | contig 18335 bp, 10 predicted proteins | sample 1368591 | NCBI WGS metagenome assembly LXOW01 (sample SAMN04884650, study PRJNA319009) | bovine gut metagenome | isolation source: Cow rumen | host: Bos taurus | place: Italy: Legnaro (PD) | collected 2014-07-09 | reverse complement strand
GTACGTTATCAGATGAGGGAGTTGTCCACTGGCAAGCATGTCCTCAAAATCAGGGCATGGGATATTTTAAATAATGTATCAGAGAAAGAGTTGGAGTTTGAGGTGGCGAACGACGCCGCGTTGACACTGGACCATGTGCTGAATTATCCCAATCCGTTCACAACGCATACCTCTTTCTATTTTGAACACAATCACCCGGGAGAGAATCTGGATGTGCTGGTACAGATTTTTACCATTAGCGGGAAATTAATCAAGACAATCAGTACAAACATTTTTTCTGAAGGAACAAGAAGTACCCCGATTGATTGGGATGGAAGGGATGATTTTGGTGACAAAATCGGCAAGGGAACTTATATTTATCGTTTAAAAGTTCGTACCAGCGACGGAAAAACGGCGGAGAAAATAGAAAAAGTTGTACTTTTGTAAAATATTTTCGCAAGATCATCGTTATCTTACTTTATCTAAAACATAATCTGAAAATAATATGAAGAAGATTTTATTGGTGCTGATTGGTTTAACAACAATAATATCAACAAGTTATGCGCAATCGTATGATCCCAGTGGACGCCAGATGACTCCCTCCCAAAAGATGGAGAAATATTTCAATCCGATCACCACGGCAGTGCCGTTTCTGATGATTGCTCCCGATGCCCGTTCCGCCGGTATGGGCGATATTGGCAGTTGCAGCTCTGCTGATGTCAATTCCCAGCATCACAATCCGTCCAAGTATGTGTTCAGCAAGAGCAAATTCGGCATCTCGTTTTCTTATAGCCCGTGGCTGACCAGTTTGAGTAAACAATTGGGTATTAGCTTGGCTTATTTGAGTACCTATTGGAAGATTACTGATATGGATGCCATTGCGTTTTCTCTCAGATATTTCCATTTGGGAACTATTGATTTTACAGACGAATATGGTCAGGTATATGCCAGCCCAAGTCCCAATGAATTTGCCATCGATTTCACTTATGCTCGTAAACTGACAGATGTGTTCTCCATGGCATTGACTCCGCGTTTCATCTATTCCAATATCACGGCCAGTTACGACATGTACAGTTCTAGCGGTAAAGCCGGTTTGGCTGGTGCTGCTGACTTGTCGTTGTGCTACGAACAGGATTTCAGAACCAAGGGTATGGAGAACAGCACGGTACGTTTGGGTGTCAACATCTCCAACATGGGAAACAAGATGACGTATTCTTCGAATGCCTCTCCGGAAGCTCGTGACTTTCTGCCTGCCAACCTGAAAATCGGTCTGTCCTATACCATGGACTTCGACGGTTATAATAGTCTGTCAATTCTGGGCGAAATGAACAAACTCTTGGTGCCCACTCCTCCAAAATGGACTATTGACACGGTAACCCATGAGAAAGTAATCGTTGCAGGAAAAGATAACAGGGTTTCTTCTGCCCAGGGTATTTTCCAGTCTTTTTATGACGCCCCGAATGGTTTTAAGGAGGAATTGTATGAGATGGCATGGTCCTTTGGTTTGGAATATGCATACAATGATTTGTTATTTGTGCGCACCGGCGGTTTCTTTGAAAGCAAATACAAGGGTAACCGTAAATATTTGACCTTTGGTGCCGGTTTGCATTATAATATCTTCCAGATTGATGTTTCCTATTTGTTCTCGGTGAGCGATCAGCACCATCCGTTGGAACATACCCTCCGTTTCACCTTGTCTTTCGATCTGAAGTCGTTTAAGAAAGATGAAATCAAAAAGCAGGACAAACCTCAGGGTCGTTTGGATAGATTATAAAATAATATCTTGATTATGAGAGTGGGTTTTGGCTATGATTCGCACCGTTTGGCAGAAGGCCGGCGACTGGTTTTGGGAGGGGTGGAAATTCCTTTCGAGAAGGGCTGTGTGGCCCATTCCGACGGCGATGCGCTGATTCATGCCCTTTGTGACGCCCTCTTGGGTGCGGCTGGTTTGTCGGACATCGGCAGCCACTTTCCCGACACCGATAATCAGTATAAAAATATTGATAGCAAGATTCTCTTGGCTAAAGTAGTCGAATTGCTGGATCGAAAAGGTTTGAAAATCAATAATGTAGATGTAACTATTGTGATTGAGCGCCCGAAAATGGCCCCTTATCATGATATGATGATTCAGACGCTTGCGAGTGTGATGCGTATTGCCCCGGAGCGACTGGCTATCAAAGCCAAGACCAATGAGAAGCTGGGTTTTGTGGGCAGCGGAGATGGCGTTGTCTGTTTCGCCACCTGCACTCTCGCAGACCCTGACGAACCCATGAGTCGGCCGTAGTATAATTCAAAATTCAGAATTCAAAATTCAAAAGCGATGGACGCATGCGATGCGGCTCTATAAGCTAACCCTAAACCCTAAACATTAATCTTCTAACCTCTTAACCCCAATTAATTAGCCCATTAACTAATTAAAACAACATGTCTCCACAATTCAAATCCCTCCTTACCCGTACAATTTCCGGTGCCGTCTTTGTGGCTCTGGTGGTGGGCTCGTTTTTCCTGCCCTCTTATGTCCAGTTTATTTTATTCACGCTTTTTGCGGTTTTGGCTGTTTACGAATATGTGACTATTGTGGAAACCGCGGGAGTGAAGGCGCATAAGGTGTCGAGTGTGTTGATCACGGTGTTGCTGATGATGGGGGCTTATTTTCAGAAATCTATAGAAATCAGCTGGGTGTTGGCGTATATATGCATGAATTTGGTATTGGCCATTGAGATGTTCCGCAAGGAAGAACAGCCGTTCAACAATATTGTCCATACGCTTATGCCCGTTTTCTGGATTGCCATTCCGTTTGCGATGGCAGGTGTTACCAATGTCTTTTTGGGAAGCAAGGAATCGGTATTGGCTTTGTTTATTTTGATATGGTGTTCCGACACTTTTGCCTATTGTGGTGGTTCCTTGTTCGGTAAGCATAAGATGTTTGAAAGAATCTCTCCAAAGAAAACCTGGGAAGGCTTTGCCATCGGTGGTTTGTTCACTTGTGGCGCTGCTGCGGGACTGTCCTTTATACCATATTTTCCTGATGCTTTGTTGTATGGGGCAAGCACGACTACGAATGTGTTGGTATGGGTGTTTTTCGGATTGATAGTCTTCGTGATGGGCACCTTGGGCGACTTGATAGAATCAATGTTCAAACGCTCCTACGGGGTGAAGGATTCCGGCAACATCATGCCAGGCCATGGCGGTATGCTCGATCGCTTCGATTCCTTCCTCTTCGCAATGCCTTTCTGTATGATTTACTGGGTGTTGGTTACATTTATTTATTGAAACTAATCCCCTGCCGGGGAATGAATGTAAAGATTGTTCTTTTGCTTTGTGTCTCACACATGCCAGAGGCATGTTATCTTATTAACCCCTCACAAGCATAGCGCAGTGTGGGGTATGCGGCAGACTATGCTATTCCAGCGTGTTGGAGACACGCTACTGGTGAAGTGAAGTGGCGTGCCTATGGCACGCATATTCATTTGTATTGTCTCCACCCCATACAGCAGAGCTGTAAAGGGTTAATAGGATGGTGTGCCGACGGCACACAACCCACTCCGCTTCAAAAGGGCTTCCACTTTGGGTTCTCTTCCACGGAAATCCACGAACATCCTCATGGCTTCGCGGCTGCCACCACGGCACAGGATACAATCAAGGAATTTGTTGGCCGTGTCTTTGTTGAAGATACCCGTTTCCTGGAACAGCGAGAAGGCGTCGGCATCCAGCACTTCTGCCCATTTGTAACCGTAATAGCCTGCGGCATAACCCCCTGAGAAGATGTGGGTGAAGGCGGTACTGGTGCAGCAACCCTTCGGTCGTGGGAAAAAGTCAACCACTTTCATGGCCTCTTGCTCAAGGACTTCCAGATCGGGATTCACCTCGGCCTCGTCATGCCAGCACATGTCCAGAAAACCGAAAGACAACTGTCGGCACGAGAGGTAGCCCGCTTGGAAATTCTCCATCTCTTTCACTTTTTTGATCAGCGCTTCAGGGATGGTCTCGTTCGTCTGATAATGTTGGGCGAAAGATTGCAGGAAATGGATGTCGGAGGCCCAGTTCTCGTTGATTTGCGAGGGAAGCTCCACGAAGTCACGGGGTACGCTCGTACCTGAAAGGCTGGTATAGGTCACTTCCGAGAGCATTCCATGCAGAGCATGGCCGAATTCGTGCATAAAGGTGGTCAACTCGTTGAAAGTCAGTAGGGATGGCTTGTCTGCAGTGGGTGGAGTGAAGTTCATCACCAGTGACACCAAGGGGATGATGTTCTCTCCCTCGTTGGTTTTGTGTTGCTCGCGGAAAGAGGTCATCCAAGCTCCGCCTTTCTTGTTTTCGCGTGGGAAGAAATCCAGATACAAAACAGCGATGATCTGGTCTTTCCGATGGACGAAAAAGGTCTTTACATCTTTCTGATAGACAGGTATTTCTTTGGTTTCTACAAAATCCAAATCATATAACTGATGCGCCAAGCCGAACACTCCGCTAATCACTTTGTCCAAAGGGAAATACACTTTCAGTTCCTCTTCGTTGAAATTGAAAAGGCTTTCTTTTTGTTTCTCGGCGTAATACGACATATCCCAGCGTTCGAAATCCCCTTTAAATCCCAAATGACGGGCGAAGTCCACCATGGCTTGCATCTCTTTTTCGGCGGCTTCTCGGGACGGAGTTTCCAGCGTGTGCAGTAATTCATACACATGGTCTTTGTCTTTGGCCATGCGTTCGGTGAGCACGTAGGAGGCGTAATCGTTGAAACCCAGTAACTTGGCGATTTGTTTGCGTAGCGAGGCTATCTCATAGACCAGCGCACTGTTGTCATGAGCGTCATGGAAACAGCGTGAGGAGTAGTGCATGAAGAATTCCTTGCGCAACTCCCGGTCATCGGCATATTTCATAATGGCTTGGTAGCTGGGCATGGTCAGGTCGAAAAGCCAGCCGTCCAAGCCTTTGGCTTTCGCCTTGGTGGCGGCAATGTCGCGGGCGCTTTGGGGCAGTCCCGATAACAATTGCTCGTCAGTGATATGTTTGGTGAAAGCGTGGGTGGCCGCCAGTACGTTGTCGCTGAATTGCAGGGTGAGCTGTGACAGACGCATAGTCAGCTGGTTGTATTGCTGTTTTTCGTCAGCATTGAGTTTGGCGCCATGGCGGATGAAGTTCCGGTAGCTTTTCTCCATTAGCATCCGTTCCTCTTCATTTAAACATTCTCTATGTTCATAGACCTCGTTAATCCGCATGAACAGTTTTTCATTCAGCGTAATTTCGTTATAAAAGGCGGTCAGCTCCGGCTGTATTTTCTGGGCCAGTTCCTGCAACTCTTTGGAGGTGTTGCATACCAGCAGGTTAAAGAAGATGTCGGAGATATGACCCAATAATTCGCCCGAACGATCCAAGGCCGCGACGGTATTGTTGAAAGTTGCTGCTTCGGGCTGGTTAGTGATGGCTTGTATTTCCTGTCTTGCCACTTCCAAAGCATGACGGAAAGCAGGTTCATAATGCTCCGTCTTGATCAGGTCGAAAGGCGGGGTCTGGAAGGGCGTTTGCCAGGGAGAAATCAGAGGGTTGGTAGACATTTGATTTAATGTGCTAATTATTGGGGTTAGACGGTGAGACGGTTACATGGTGAGAAGGTGAGAAGATTACGGGATTACGGGATAATGAGTTTTGGATTATGGATTATGAATTATGAGTTTTGAAATTTGGATTATGAATTTTGGATTTTGAATTCTTAATTCTTAATCCTGTAATCCTATAATCCTTAATCGTTAATCCTAACCCCTAATCACTAATCCCTAACCCCTAATCACAGCACCAGCATCAAAATATACCGAGGGCTAAGCGGAGTTCGTATCTCTTGGTTGTCGCGGATGGTGAGCGGGGTGGGGCAGATGATCTCGTTGAAATCGTACAGGTTGCCTTCGTTGCGATCCTGTTGCAGGGCAAGGGCTGTCTTCAAATCGGGGACAATGTTATTGGCGAAGGCCACGATGATGAGGTCGGAAGCGATTCCCTTGACCGAAGGATAGAGCGAGTTGCGGGGAGAGAAGACGAAACTGCAGCTGTGGGCGATGAGGGCATCGCTGAACACAATGGCCGCATCCGCAGGGTTGTTCACGTCAATCGCATCCACAAAGCTGATGTTGTTGGCTTTCAGAACATTGACAAACTGCGGTTTGGTGTTGAGCAGTACAGGATAGTTCTGCACTTGCAGCAATTTCACCAGTCGGCCGACAAACTGCTCTTTGGTGCAGGGCACATACTTGCCGCCTAGGGCGCGGAACCTTACCACAAAATCCTTGACCAGGTCATCACTGGGCTGTATGAAGTCGTCGGACAGATCCAGATTCGGATACTTGTTGACTCCTTTGGTCGAAAGAGCGTGCCGGATATCCTTGCGGATGGACTCTTTCGAGGTGGTGAGATTGCTTTCAGTACTTAAAGTTTCCATGATGTTGGTATGTTATGCCTGCTGCGGAGCAGTTCCGTTGTCACTGGGTTTGTTGTCACTGGGTTCGTTAGCGTCAGTGGTATGTCGGTCTGCGTCACTGATGCTTGCGTTTCCGTTGTCGTTCGAAATGGCCTTGTCGTTGTTGTTAGCATCACCGTTAGCCAGTTCTTCCTGATGGCCGAAGGGGCGCTTGCCGAAGATTTTCTCCAGATCTTCGGCGAAGATGACTTCGCGGTCCAGCAGCAACTGGGCCAGCTGGGCGTGTTTCTCCTTGTTGGCCATCAATATCTCTTTGGCCTTGTTGTAAGATCTTTCAATCAGTTTGTGCACCTCCTCGTCAATCTCCTGGGCGGTTTTTTCGCTATAGGGTTTGGTGAAGGTGTAGTCGGACTGGCCAGTGGAGTCGTAATAGCTGATATTGCCTATTTTTTCGTTCAGACCATAATATGTCACCATGGCGTAGGCCTGTTTTGTCACACGTTCAAGGTCATTGAGGGCGCCGGTGGACACTTCACCAAAGACAACTTCCTCGGCGGCGCGGCCTCCCAGGGTAGCGGTCATCTCGTCGAACATCTGGCTGAAAGTGGTGATTTGGCGTTCTTCTGGCAGATACCAGGCGGCGCCTAGTGATTTGCCACGGGGTACTATAGTCACTTTCACCAAAGGTGAGGCGTGCTCCAGCAACCAGCTGACGGTGGCGTGACCTGCCTCGTGGTTGGCGATGACTTTCTTTTCTTGCGGAGAGATGATGCTGCCTCGTTTCTCCAAACCACCCACGATACGGTCGATGGCGGCGAGGAACTCTTCCTTGCCTACACTCTTCTTGCTGTTACGTGCGGCAATCAGGGCTGCCTCGTTACATACGTTGGCAATGTCGGCACCTGAAAAGCCAGGAGTCTGCTTGGCGAAAAAGTCCAAATCGACGTCGGAGTTGAGTTTCAGTTTGCGCACATGCACCTCGAAAATGCCTTTTCTCTCGTTGAGGTTGGGCAGTTCCACATGAATTTGGCGGTCGAAACGGCCGGCACGCAGTAGGGCGCGGTCCAGCACATCGGCGCGGTTGGTGGCAGCGAGGATGATGACACCTGTGTTGCTGGAGAAACCGTCCATTTCGGTCAGCAACTGGTTGAGGGTGCTCTCGCGTTCGTCGTTGGCCCCGCTCATGACATTCTTGCCTCTGGCACGGCCGATGGCGTCAATCTCGTCGATGAAGATGATACAAGGCGCTTTCTCCTTGGCGGTACGGAACAGGTCGCGCACACGAGAGGCGCCGACACCGACAAACATTTCCACAAAGTCTGAACCCGACAAAGAGAAGAAGGGCACTTTGGCTTCGCCAGCTACAGCCTTGGCCAATAAGGTTTTACCTGTTCCCGGAGGGCCTACCAGCAGGGCTCCTTTGGGAATTTTGCCACCCAAAACGGTATATTTCTGCGGATTTTTCAGGAAATCCACAATCTCTTCGATTTCGTATTTGGCCCCCTCCAAGCCGGCCACATCCTTGAAAGAGACGTTCAGCTGTGAGGTTTCGTCGAACAGCTGTGCTCTGGATTTGCCGATGTTGAAGATGCCCATTCCGCCACCGCCGCCGGCTCCGCCTCGCATAGAACGGGTAGAGTAGAATAACAGCACTAAAATCAGTATGGTGGGCAGCATCCAGAAAATGAGTTCAAAGCCCCAGCTTTTGCTGTTGTCTTCGGTAGTGGAGATTTCGTATTCTTGCTCTATCTGGCTGCGTGTCAGGGTGCTGTCATTGGCCAGCACATTATTGATGGCACGCTCTTGTACGGCTTTCAGATTTTCATTAAACACCTGATAATCAGTGGTGACAATAAAGAACTGAGGTCCTGTGAGATTGTCCTGTTTCCGCAGGTTCTCATAGTCGCTTTTTGTTTTGATAGCCTCTTCTTTCAGGTAAATATTGACCCGGTCGTTCTTCTTGACATACTCCAGTTTGTCAATGTCTTTGGCCACCACCATCTTGTTGAAACGGCTGTTGTCGATTTCGGTGGCGGGTGCTTCGGCGGTGAAGAACCAGTAGGCCAGCAGTGCCGCAGCCACAATCAGATAGACGTAGGTCAATGTGAATTTCGGCTTCTTGTTGTTGACGTTGCTGGGATTCGGCCCTCCGAAAAAGGAGGAGTCGCTGTTTTTTCTTTTATTTTGTGTTTTTTGATTTGCCATGGGTTGTTTTTGGGTTACAGGAGGGGTAGAAGGTTGTTTGCTAATTGATTCGTTGAATTTCCGCATCGCTGTACAGGTTCTCGAGCTTGTAATATTCGCGGGCTTCGGGCTGGAAGATGTGGACCACCACGTTGAAATAGTCCAGCAGGATCCATTCGCCATTGGTTGTTCCCTCCACATGTTTGGGCAGGGTGTTGGCGTAGCGCTTGGTGGTTTCCTGCACGAAATCGCACAAAGTCTCCACATGCGGTTTGGAGTTGCCGCTGCAAATGATGAAATAGTCGAAAAATACGTGGTTGATTTTCTTGAGGTCGATGCTCACGATGTCAACGCCTTGTTTTTCTATAAGTGCCTGAATGATAAGTTCTTCAATCTTTCCTTCGAATTCTTTGACTTCTGCTTTTACCTTGATTTTCTTCGCCATATAAAATATTATTGATTTATTCAAATTAATCTGCAAAGATACAAATTTTTTTAATGTGCTGATGAGGGAATATGCGAATTAATTGGGTTAGGAGGTGAAGAGGTTAGAAGATTAGGAGGTGAGGAGATTACAGGATTACAGGATTACGGGATTATGAGATTTGGATTATGAATTTTGGATTTTGAATTCTAACCACTAACCCCTATTCCCTACTGTTGATAACTATTCATAACTTTTCATTTCCTGAGGCGGAGAGCTTGCGCAATTATTTGTACTTTTGCACACTTCATATAGTATTGTGTTGAAATTTCAACTGATTGATAATCAATTAATAAATATAAAAAATATCAACTAAAAAACAAATCACAATGAAAAAATTCTACTTTTTGAAAACCATGATGGCGGTCATGCTGACCATGCTGTTGACCGTCGGGAATGTGTTCGCTGACAAGGGCTGGGTTCAAGTAACCTACAACTCCAACTTGTCGGTAGGTGACACCATTATCATTGCCGCTGCTAATGATAGCAAAGCGATGGGCACACAACTCAACAATAATCGTGCCGCAGTCGAGGTGGTGAAAAGTGCAGATGGAGGTATGGTTACTTCTATCGGTGATGCGCAAATTTTAATTGTTATGGCTGGTACTGAACTAGGAACCATTGCTTTTTTTGATCCCAATGGGAATGGATATCTGTATGCGGCGGGAACAGGAAATAGCAATCACTTGAAAACAGAACCTGCTCTTGACAGTGATGGTAGAGGTAATTGGCTTATTTCCTATTCGGATGATGGAGCTATAGAAAGTATTGAAGCTGTTACGACTGCTACCGCACGAAAGATTATGCGTTTCAACGGCAACGGAACCTCCGCTAGTCCATTAGGACTCTTTTCATGTTATGGTTCTGGTCAACAGCCTGTTACCATTTATCGTTACGAGACGGTGCAGCCAGCTGCCGTGGCTATGCCGGAATTCTCAGTGCCAGCCGGTAATTACGTTACTCCTCAAACCGTGAGTATCACTTGTGCCACCGCAAATGCTACGATTCTTTATACTGTTGATGATAGCGACCCTGTTACCAACGGTATAATGTATAGCTCACCTTTAAGTATTTCGACTACTACAACTGTTAAAGCTGTAGCATACGTGGGCACTGATACCAGCTTCATGAATCAGGCAACGTATACTTTCCCCGTGGAAGTGGCCGATATCGCCGCTTTCAAGGCTGCTAACACAGCTACTAACAGTATCATATACAAAATAGCAGGTGATGTGACTCATGTTTTTCATAGTGGGGCCTACACTTATGTGAAAGACGCTTCCGCAGGTTTGTTGGTTTATGGCTCAATAACAAACGAATATGCTGAGGGTGATGTTATCCCTGGTGGACTATTTGGTACATATTCTTTGTATAATGGCCAAGTGGAACTGGTGCCGACCCAGGATCCTGCCGCTTCCACCCAAAATACAGGTGCAGTCCAACCTATAGTGGTGACCATAGCCGATTTGTTAGCTAACTATAATGCGTATGATGCTCAGTTGATTACCCTTGAGAATGTGACTTTCCCCAGTGGATTTGCGGGGAACTATCATTCATCCACTACTATTGCCCAAGGGGATAATACCATGACTTTGTACACACAATTCACAGTGGATACCACTCTGGCAGAAGGTGCTGTTGCCAATGTGACAGGTTTTGCTGCAAAACATAATAGTACCATTCAGATACTTCCTCGTTACAATGCCGACTTGTCTGCTGCTTCTCAGCAAGATATGCCGTCACTGACTGTTACTGGTCTCACTGAAGGTGATGAGTTCTCCACTTTGGACACCCTGCATGTGAATTTCGATATTCAGAATTTCACTTTGGGAACTGATGGATGGCTGAAACTGGAAAGTGAGATGTTCACTGCCATAGGCTTGCAATCTCCTATGTACCTGAATGATCAGATGCTGGTTATGTTCCTGGCACAGACCTTCTCACCACTTCCCGCTGGCACTCATACGGTTACAGCATCTTTGGTGGATATGACCATGCAGCCACTGACTCCTGCAGTCAGCCAAACGGTTACTTTTACTGTCACTGCTCCTATTGCTGCTACTCCTGTGATTACTCCGGATGCCGGTATGTACACCGACAGTGTGGTGGTTACCATGACCTGTGCTACTCCTGATGCTCAGATTCGTTATACCATCTATGGTGAAGAACCAAGCGCAACCTCTACTTTGTATGAGGGTCCGTTTACCTTGAATTCTTCCCGCACAGTCAAAGCAAAAGCTTTTATGAACAATGTTTCATGGGAAGACAGCCCAGTGGCCGAGGCCGCTTATACCATTGTTAGCGGTCCCACACTGACAGTTGATCCTACAAGCCTTGCTTTCGGTCCCAACAACCTGACAAGTACCGTGAATATTTACAGCGCTTCTTTGACTGATCCTATCACGATTAGTTGCAACAATAATGATTTCCAGTTGTCAGCAACCTCTTTCCCTGCAAATGTGGGTAATACTTCATTCACCATTACATACACCGGATTCGGTCCTGCTTTCGGTACAGTGACAGTCAGCAGCGGCACTTTGAGTGCCCAGATTGACATGGTAGCTACCGCTCAACTGCCAGCACCGGTGATTACACCTGCCAGCGGCACCACTGACACTGTTATCACAGTGGTAATGTCCGACGATGTTCAGGGCGCCGGCATCTCTTATACTCTTGATGGTACTGATCCGGATGTGTATTCTCCAGTTTATCAACAGCCCATTATCTTGAATGTTCCGGGTGAATATGTTGTCAAGGCATACGCCTTTTATGAAGGTTGGGGTGCCAGCGAGATCACTACTGCCACTTATACTGTGGTGGCTCCTGTTGTTCCGGATATCGACACCATCATGTATTCCACTGGTTTTGAGGCTTCGGAAGGATTTGTGGCCACAAACAACTATCAGAATGTTGATGTGATATATACTGGTGCTGAAGGTCAGCAATGGGGAACTGTATATGGTACTCCTACCTCGGTCAATGATCATATATGCGGCGCACAGTCTATGCAGATGAGATGGTATAGCAGTGCCCCCGCTATTTTGGGTTATACTTTCACCAATTTTGATTTGCGTAATGTGACATACGTTACTTTTGATGCGAAACAAACCAACAATCTGAAAATGTGTGTATCCTATTCAATAGATGGTGGTAATACCTATGTCGGTGATTCTGTATATACATTGACCACAAACAGACATAATTATCGTTACAATGTGAGTGAGACAGGTGAATTTGATTTTGTACGTTTGAAATTTGCTATTGTGTTGCCTGATGCAGTTCCGTCTTCCACGAGCAGATTGACTATCGACAGTGTGGTGGTGTTCGGTGTTCCTGGTGTGGTGGCGAATATGGTGGAAACTCCTGTTATCAATCCGATTGGAGGTACTTATTATGAGGCATTTGATGCTACCATCACTTGTGCTACAGATGGTGCCGTCATTCGTTATACGCTTGACGGAACAGAGCCTACCGAAACCTCTGCCGTGTATTCTGCTCCTATTTCAATCAGTGCTACAACCACACTGAAAGCCAAGGCATGGAAAGAGGGTTATACGCCCAGTTTTGTGGCAAGCGCTATCTATAATTTCCCACCCGAAGTGGCTAATATCGCCGCTTTCAAGGCTGCCAACACTGCTACCAACAACACGGTTTACAAGATTGCCGGTGATGTGACCTATGTCTTCCGTAGTGGCAGATATGTGTTTATTGAAGATGAGTCCGCGGCATTGTTGATTTATGACAACAGCAACCCTGTTATCACCAGTACTTATAACGAAGGTGATGTAATTAGCGGAGGCGTTTTCGGTTCATACCAGCTTTACCATGGCATGGTTGAAATGATTCCGAGTCATAATACTGCGGCTTCTACCAGTAATACGGGTACTGTTGTTCCTATGGTGGCTACTATTCCTACCTTGGTGTCACAGTACGCTACTCTCGAAAGCCGTTTGGTGACCATTGAGAACGTGACCTTCATCGGTGATGAGAAATTTGTTAGTGGTACCGATACTTTGAAGTATTTTGACAATTTTGGCAACATCAGCAACGAGCCTGTATCGGGTGAAATGGGAAATATTATAGGTTTCTTGGCTATTCGTGACGGTCAGGTGCAGCTTTATCCTCGCGATGACAATGATTTTGTTCTCCAGCAGATGGAGCAGGTGGCAACACCGGTGATTACTCCTGCTTCTGGTACGTATGAGGGCAGTGTGGAAGTAAGCATTAGCTGCGCAACTGAAGGTGCTATTATTTATTACACATTGGATGGTACTGATCCAGATGAAGATTCCGGAGATTATGGCGGATCATTTGTAATTGCTGCAACTTCAGTCCAGGCTTCACCTGTTACAGTGAAGGCCATTGCAATGAAGGCAGGTATGCTCAACAGTGCGTTAGCTTCGGCTACATATACGATTACCCCTGTAGGTATCCATGATATCCAGCAGAATGTGAGCATCTATCCTAACCCGACTACCAGCGATGTGACCCTTGACCTGTCAGGCTTGAATGCCAAGACTGTGGAACTGTTTTCCATGAACGGTCAGTTGCTGAACACAGTGGTGCCTACTGACGAAACCATGATTATGTCACTGAGCCAGTACGCCGCAGGCATCTATTTCGTCCGTATCCATACAGACAATGGTATAACTACTCAGAAGATTGTGAAGAAGTAATGCTTTTGAAGAGACGCAAGGCTTTGCGTCTCTTCAAATGAAAAAATTCAATTTTGTTATCGGTAGAGACGCGTTTAATCGCGTCTCTACTAGTTTATAGTTGGCACATTAAATAGAATTCAAAGTTCAGAATTCAAAATTCAATTAGCACAATAACTAATTAACTAATTTGCTAATTATAATTTGCACATTCAGCACATTGTCTCATTAGCACATTAATCTGTTTCCTTCGTTGAACAGATAATCCACGATGGAGAGGTTGGGCACGAAGCCGATGCGGTCCTCGAAAATCTGGGTGTAAGTGGGGTGGGGAAACGGATACCCGGCCTCACGACAGCGTTTGGGATGGATGGCGTTGCGCAGGTCATCTATGTTTTCATTGTCGCTGTAATCGGCAATAAATTCGCTGGTGCGTTGGGGTTGGAAGTCTTTCCCGAAAAGTTTCAGAATGACCTGCATCAGCTCCAGATTGAAATCAAAGAGAAATTCGAATTTTTTTTCGTAAAATGGTCTGATATAATCTTGAAAATAAAGAAAATACGGACTGCTATTATAGGCGGTGTCCAAGGTCTTCCAGTGTAGTCGCTGCCAAGGTGTGGCATAGTCGATGCGGACATCCAAAATGGGCATTTTGGAAGAGACGTGCACTACAGGAATGGACAGTGTCTGTACCCCATTGGCCGTGGCAATGAGGGCGCGGTTGCGGTACGTTTGTTTGATATAATGCTCGCAAACCTCCAGTGTCACTGGACCTTGCATACATTTCAAAATGTATTCGACAGGGGGGAGGTAGGCGGTTGAAAGCAGAGTGGTTTTCATTGTGTTGTTTTGGAGCGGCAAAGATAGTATTTTTTCTGTTACTTTTCCACAGATGGAAAAGTAACCAAAAGATCTTTTTTCAACGGTAAGTGCCACCGCACAAGCCTGTTCCCCCAAACCGTCGGCTTTGCCCACGCACGCTTCGTCAGGGTATTACGTATAGGGACGCATCGAATGCGTCCGCATCATATATGCATGTCATGTAGCACTTTGTATGGCTGTCGTATCACGGAAGCCGTAGCGGATGCAGATATTACAAGTCCGTTATCCCAGCAAGCAAAGCCTCGAAGAGGCTTCATCTTATTAACCCCAGATGAGCGTAGCGTAATCTGGGGTGGTGAATGCATACGCTAGCCTCTGCCGCGGTGTGTCCTGAACCTGCATCGAAGCACTGAACTGACACACCGCGAAAGTGAGACCTCATAGCCGATGAAAAAAACATGTGGCTGCCGTGCACAATTGGTATATTAACTAATTGGCAAATTGAAAAATTTTGTATCTTTGCAAAAATTTAGTACTATGGACATAAAGTATTCTGATGAGTTGAAATATGCCATTGAGGAGGCGAAGAAACTGGCCGTCAACTACCGCTCCCAGTCTGTGGGTGTGGAGCATATCATGGTGGCCCTGTTGAAGTATGACCAGTACTCCGAAATGCAGCAACTGTTTGATATATTTAAGATTAACAAAGTCAGCGTGCGTACCAAGTTGGAGGAGATGCTGGAGAATAACGAATATAAAAGCGATGTATCCGCGGAAAATATCAAGCTGAATATTCAGGCGGAAAACACCCTGCGTCGTTCTTTCCTGCTGGCACGTGAATTGCGTAGCGAAATCGTGGAAGCCCAGCATTTTCTGCTGGCGGTGATGCGCGACAATGGCAACGATGCCAACAGTGTGGTGAAAATGTTGCTGAAACGAGCGGGCATGTCCTACGACTCGCTGGTGTCGGAGATGCGGCACGAGGCGAAACGCGAGGAGGATTCCATGTCGGCGGGCACGGACGAATACGACNNCCGCCGTAGTAGCACTCGCACCACGAAGGGAACAAAGGCATCGGCAACCCCGATGCTGGACAGTTTCGGCAAGGATCTGACCAAATATGCCCAAGAGGGCAAGCTGGATCCGATTGTGGGACGTGAGAAGGAATTGGAGCGTATCGCCCAGATTCTGAGTCGCCGCAAAAAGAATAACCCTGTGCTGATAGGTGAGCCGGGTGTGGGTAAGTCGGCAGTGGCTGAGGGTTTGGCTATGCGTATTGTTCAGGGCAAGGTGTCCAGAACCCTGCATGGCAAGCGGGTGGTGAGCCTTGACATGGCTTCGCTTGTGGCCGGTACCAAATACCGTGGACAGTTTGAGGAACGTATCAAGACTATCCTTACCGAATTGGAGAAGAATCCGAATATCATCCTCTTCATCGATGAGTTGCACACAATGGTAGGAGCAGGTGGCTCACCGGGCAGCCTGGATGCCTCCAACATGTTCAAGCCGGCCCTGGCCCGTGGCGAACTGCAGTGCATTGGTGCCACCACCCTTGATGAATATCGCCAGTACATTGAGAAAGATGGTGCTTTGGAACGCCGTTTCCAGAAAATCATGATGGAACCGACCACCCCCGAAGAGACGGTGATGATTCTGAACAACATCAAAGACAAATATGAAGACCATCATCTGGTGCGTTATTCAGACGAGGCTATCAATGCTTGTGTTAGCTTGACAACTCGCTATATCACAGATCGTTGCCTTCCAGATAAGGCCATCGATGCCTTGGATGAGGTTGGCTCACGTGTTCATCTGCTCAATATCAAAGTTCCGGAGGATTTGATTCAGCAGGAAAAAGAAATAGAGCAGTATGAACAGCTGAAACAAGAGGCTATCAGAGACCAACAGTACAATGCCGCCGCCGGTTACCGCGACAAAATCAAAGAGGCGGAAACCCGTTTGGCAGAAATGAAGAAGGAATGGGAGGAGAAGGAGGATCTGGAACGTCCTGAAGTGACCGAAGAGGATGTGGCAGAGGTGATTGCCATGATGACAGGTGTGCCGGTGAAACGTATCGCCAAGAACGAGGGCGAGCGTCTGATGAAGATGTCCGATGAGTTGCAAGGCAAGGTCATTGGACAGGATAACGCTATCGTCAAGATAGCCAAGGCTATACGCCGTAATCGCGCGGGTTTGAAAGACCCGAACAAGCCTATCGGTACCTTCATTTTCTTGGGACCGACAGGTGTGGGTAAAACGTATCTGGCCAAGGTGTTGGCGGAATATCTTTTTGATTCACAGGATTCTATCGTTCGTATCGATATGAGTGAATACATGGAGAAACATACGGTTTCCCGACTGATTGGTGCGCCTCCGGGTTATGTGGGTTACGAAGAGGGTGGACAGTTGACCGAGAAAATCCGCCGCAAACCCTATTCGATAGTCTTGTTAGATGAAATTGAAAAAGCGCATCACGACATTTATAATGTTCTGTTACAGGTGTTTGATGATGGACAGTTGACCGACGGCATCGGCCGCAAGGTGGATTTTAGAAACACCATCATCATTATGACATCCAATATCGGTTCCCGTGAGTTGAAGGATTTCGGAACGGGTGTCGGTTTCAGCACCTCCGCTACTGATGCAGCGAAAGACAAGGTGGCTCAGGGTATCCTGGAGAATGCGTTGAAGAGAAACTTCGCACCGGAATTCCTGAACCGTATTGACGATATTATCTATTTCAATAGTCTTGAAAAACAGGATATTATCAAAATTATTGATATTGAGTTGGCCAAAGTGTTGGAGAGAGTACGTGTGATGGGACTGGAGGCTGAGGTGACTGAGAAAGCCAAGGAGATATTGGCCGACCAGGGTTGGGATGCCAACTTTGGCGCTCGTCCGCTGAAACGGGCCATACAGAAACATGTGGAGGACGTACTGGCGGAGGAAATCCTGATTCAGTCCTTCCCCGAAGGGACAAAAGTGCTGCTGGATTATGATGATGTGACCGAAGAAATGAAAGTGACGAAGATAAATGAGTGAAAAACTTGAAATTTGGTGGAAGAAGGTCAAAGTTCTGCTGAGCGAGATCTTCCATTGGATCTATCCTTATCATATTTTTGAGGAGGAGCCGATGGAATTCCGCTTTGTGAATATCCGGCGCCCCAAAGTTCGATATGATATCAAGAAACATTTTCTGTCCTTTTCCATCAAGAGCAAGGACGATGGCTTCAAGTACGCGTTTTTCATTCTGATACTGACTTTGTTGTTCCTGATGCCTTATTTCAGCAGGAATGTGGGTGTTTCCACCCGCGAGTGGCAGCAGAACGAGTATTCGGAGGCGGTGTACAAGTACTATCAGACTGGTGACAAGACCTTTACCACCATGCCTCAATATGTTACCAAAGGACAGATGGCGGATATTATGCTGGTGTCGGTGGCGCATTCTTTGGGTTTCAAGAACATTTTCAGACTGAAGCATCGTTTGTCGGCCCTGTTGGGCTGGTTGCTGATAGTGGTGAGCGGTTTCTTCCTGGCGAAAAATGTCAGTTGGCGCAGTGCGTTCTTCTGTTCGCTGCTGATGTTCTGCACGCCACGTTTTCTGGGTTACACCTTCGGCAATTTCAACGATACCCTTTTTGCGCTAGCGTTCTTCTTCACCTTGTTCCAAATTTGGCAGTTCTGTTATGATTTCCCTCTGATTCGTTGGATTCGGGTGGCAGGGATTTTCCTGGGTATGCTGGTGGCCACCACTACTTCGCTGAGCGGTTTTGCATTGTGTGAGCTCTGTCTCTTATACACATCT
>LXOW01319324.1_pt1 | contig 18336 bp, 15 predicted proteins | sample 1368591 | NCBI WGS metagenome assembly LXOW01 (sample SAMN04884650, study PRJNA319009) | bovine gut metagenome | isolation source: Cow rumen | host: Bos taurus | place: Italy: Legnaro (PD) | collected 2014-07-09 | reverse complement strand
GATTCTCAATTTGTATTAGACGAGGCCACTGAAAGCATGGACAACACCATCAAGCACTTGGAACATGAATTTCAGGGCATTAGGGCAGGCAAGGCCAGTCCGGCCATGCTGAACGGCGTTATGGTTGAATACTATGGCACGACGGTGCCCATCGAGCAGACCGCCAACATCGGCTGCACCGACGCCCGCATGATTGTGGTGCAGCCCTTCGACAAGAGCGCCCTCGGCAACATCGCCAAGGCCATCTTGAACGCTAATTTAGGCTTTAACCCCATCAACAATGGTGAGATCTTGCGTATCGCAGTGCCCGCCTTGACCGAGGAACGCCGTAAAGAATTGGTGAAACGCACCAAGAACGCCGCTGAGGAAGCCAAGGTTGGCATCCGTGGCATCCGCCGCAACGCCAACGACGACGCCAAGAAATTGGAGAAAGACGTGATTTCGGAAGACGAGTCGAAACTCCTGCAAGAGGAGATTCAGAAACTCACCGACAAATACATCAAAAAAATCGACGACCTCACCGAACTGAAGTCAAAGGACATCCTTACCGTGTAATGCGGAATGCGGAATTAGGAATGCGGAATAGGAGCAAAGCCCAGCGTCGCTTTGCGCTATTCCGCATTCAGCATTTATAATTCCGCATTATAATACATTCTCTATCGCCATTCCGAACAGTTGTTCCAGCGACAGGCCGAAGCAACGCGCTTGCGCAGGGATGATGCTGGCTTCCGACATGCCTGGGACGATGTTCGCCTCGATGAAGAACACGCCTTCGTCGCTGACGATGTAATCCATGCGGACGAAGCCCTTACATTCCAGCTTCTCATACAGCATCGCCGTCGTCCCCTTGATTTCGATTTCGATGGCTTCGTCCACTTGGGCGGGCGTCACCTCATCGCACTTGCCAGCGGTGTATTTAGCCTCATAGTCGAAGAACTCGTTCTTGCTGCAAATCTCGGTAAGTGGGAAAACCATCATCTTGCCTTTATACTCCATCGCACCGCAACCGAACTCACGACCGTCGACGAACTTCTCGCACATCACTTGTCGGCCAGCCGCCCTTGCCGTATAAATGGCAGGGGCAAGATCTTCCGGCGTCTTCACTTTGGTCACACCCACGCTGGATCCATTGCAGGTCGGCTTCACAAACAAGGGCAGCCCCAATTGCTTGATGATTTCATCGGCATCGTATTGATCCCCTTCGTTGATCAGCACCGACGGTGCCACTCTGACACCGTATGAGGCCACCAGACGCTTGCAGAAGTCCTTATGGAACGTGAGGGCACAAGTGGTCAAAGGCGAAGAAGTGCAGGGAATGCCCATCAACTCCAAATAACCCGAAAGGGGCCCGTTCTCACCTGGCTCGCCATGCACCGCATTGAAGGCCACGTCGAATTTCGTCTTATGTCCGCCAACCGAAATGGAAAAATCATTCTTGTCAACCTCCACGCGGGTGCCATCCTTCAAGAGACCGTACCATCCTTTTTTCGACACTACAATTATCTTCGAATTATACAGTTCCCGATTCAAGTTCTGCTTCACCACTTGAGCACTTTTGATGGAAATTTCGAATTCACCCGAATCTCCACCACAAATAATTGCCACGTTTTTCATATTTTTTGTAATTTTGTCGGTTTAATTAGCATAACAATAAAAACACTCAAAATTGAGTTGTAAATTCACGGCTAAAATACGAAAATATGGGACGCCTGTACTTCCTCAAGAAAAAGAAATTTTACCTCAACCTGCTTATCATCTTTGCACTTTGCGGTGTTTTGCTATGGTTAACATTCAGGTTATTAGACAAATACACCCGACACGATAAGGTCTATACCATGCCAGATTTCATTGGTCAGGACTATAACCAGGTGAAACACGACTACTCGAAAGACTTCCATTTCATCCTCATCGACAGTGTCTATCCAAAAGGGCAGCAACCTGGTTCCATTTACCAACAAGACCCCTTGCCTGGCTCAAAAATCAAGAAAGGCAGGAACGTGTATGCCATCATCGTGGCTGTAAATCCCGAAAAGACCACAATGCCCAACTTGAAAAACCTCTCGTTGCGTGAGGCCATCGGCAGGCTTGAATCAAGCGGATTGGATGTGGAACGCCTTGACTACCAAAGCTATTCCTACAAAAACAACATCATCGACCAATATTATAATGGCGAACCCATCATGGAAGGGACCGAGTTGGTGAAAGGCAGCAAGATTGTGCTGAAAGTCGGCATCGGACAAGACAAGGAAAAAGTCAAGGTGCCCAACCTGATCGGCAGGCCTGCCTCTGAGACGAAACGAATGCTCAACCTTGCGGGCTTGAACCTCGGCAATGAAATCTACGAAGACAACGACAGCTTGCAATACATGTGCGTCAGGCGAATGAGTCCGGGTCCCAGCTCTGGTTCCGTCAACGCTGGCTCGTCCGTCGACGTGTGGTACCATTCCAGCAAGACCATGAACTTTAAGGAAGAAATGCAGTTGCTGCTTCACGAGGATTCCCTTGTCAACAGTCCAAAGCCAATAAACCCCATTATTGATACTATTACAGAAACCATAGAAACCACCGACTATGAATATGAAGACGACTTCTAAGTTTATCGTTCTGACTTTGGCATTCGGCATTATTGCCGGTCATGCCACTGCACAAGAAATAATCACCGTTTTCAGGGCCACTTCGGAGCCAGCCCCTGTGCAAAGAGGCGTTGCAGAAGCGCGGTTCCTCCCCTTCTTCGACGACTTCAGCCAAAGCACACTTTATCCTGACTCGACGAAATGGACCGACAACAACGTGCTGGTGAACGACGGTTTTCCGCTGTGTCCGCCCAACCGCAACGGTGCCACCTTCGACGTGCTCGATGCCAATGGCCGCGTGTATGACTACGCCATCAGCAACCCCTTTGTCGCAGAATACCTCACCTCTGTTCGCATCCGACTCGACTCTATCATGGAACCCGAGCCGCGTGCCCTCACCCCTGCCGATTCGGTGTATCTAAGTTTCTACTATCAGCCTCAAGGCAACGGCCATGCTCCTGAAGAGTCGGACTCCCTTGTGCTGCAATTCGGCATCACCACCGAAAGACAGGAATTCCTTTTCCTTGATTATCAAAACTATAGCATTGCCGATATCTTTGCCGAGATGCAGGTCGACACGCTGTTTCCTGGCGACACGGTTTGGGCTTCCGTAGGCTGCCAAGCCGGTCTCTACACTATTGTCACTGACACCCTACCATCCAACTTGGAAGACTACATCTCCGTACCCTGCGACTCAGTATTCATCACTGTGGCCGACACCACCTGGTACCACATGTGGGGTGCAGCGGGACAGGTACTTGAGGAATTCATGGAAGAGAATGGCGGCCAGACCTTCAAACAGGTGATGATTCCCGTCCTTGACCAGAAATTTTTCAAAGACTGCTTCTATATCCGCTTCTACAACTACGCCAGCATCGTCAACTCCTCGCTGCCCACCGAACGCAGCAACGAGGACAACTGGAACATTGACTTCGTCTACCTGAACATCAACCGCACATTTGACGACACCGACTACCCCATGCTGACTTTCTCGGGACAACGCCCCTCGTTCTTCAACCGCTACCAATCCATCCCCTACCGCCAATACCGCGCCAACCCGAACTCTTCCATTAGTGAAAACCTGAGTCTCGACATCGCCAATCTTGACGGCGTGGACCATGAAGTCAACTATTATTACACGGTACAGAAAATCGGTGGAGGGCAGCATTACACACGTGTTTTGGATCCTGTCACCATTCAGCCCTATAAAACCAACGGTTACCTGCAATGCCCCGAATATGGCGAGTCACCGGCCTGCCCTTATGTCGGCGAGTTGTTTACACTGAACATGTGGTTCGACTCGGTCTCCTATCAAATCAGCCATTACCTCTACGACTCCACTGCCAATCCGCCCTTGGTCGACTCGATGATCTACCGCATGGGAATGTATAATTACTATGCTTATGACGACGGCATTCCGGAGTTGGGCTATGGCGTCAGCAATGCAGGAGGCAAGTTCGCCGTCAGGTTCGACATCGCCGACTACGACACCATCCAAGGTGTGCAGCTGCTTTTCAACCACACCCTCAACGATGCCAACGACAAGTATTTCGACATCGTGATATGGAAAGACGAAAACGGCAAGCCTGGCGACGAGATTTACCGTCTGCAGGGCCAACGCCCCCATTGGCAAGAGCAGCCTTATCGCTTTAGCTACTACAAATTTGACAAGACTGTGACCACTGCCAATACCTTCTACATTGGCATCGAGCAAACCAATAGCGGCCTCATCAACATTGGCAAGGATGCCACCACCGACAACAGCCAGTACATCTTCGTCAACGCCAACGGCTCGTGGCAGCCCAGCAACAAGCCTGGTTCACTGATGATTCGTCCCGTTGTGGGACCATCCTATTACATCGGTGTGGAAGAGAACGGCCCTTCGACAGGCTCAGGGACCTTTGCGATTTATCCCAACCCCGCCAGCGACGTGCTGCACCTTGAAGGCAACTTCGAAAGCGGCCAGATGAGCCTCTACGAGCTCACTGGACGCATGATATATGAAGGTGTTTATCAACCTACGATTTCTGTCAGCGACCTCAACAACGGCATGTATTTCATCCGCATCGTCACCGCTGAGGGTCAAGTCATCACCCAGAAATTCATCATCGAGAAATGAACGACGACCTCAACGAAACCTTGGAAAACAAGGATGACATGCTTTCTGAAATCGAAGAAGGCAGTGAGCTTTACGAACACATACGCATGACTGTCGACCCAGGGCAGCAGCCTGAGCGCATCGACACCTACCTCACCAACCATCTTTCCAACATCTCGCGCAACCGTGTGCAAAACGCGGCCAAGGCGGGCAACATCTTGGTCAACGAGAAAGCTGTCAAGCAGAACTATAAAGTGAAGCCCAACGACGTGATTTCCATTGTGTTCACCTATCCGCCACGCGAGACCGACATTAAACCCGAACCTATCCCGCTGAATATCGTCTACGAAGACGACGATGTCATCGTCATCAACAAGCAGGCGGGCTTGGTGGTGCATCCCGGTCACGGCAACTTCGACGGCACCTTGCTGCACGGCTTGGCCTATTACTTTGAGCAGACCCACCAAAACATCGAAAACCGTTTCGGTTACCTCGTCCACCGCATCGACAAGGACACCACGGGCCTGATGATTGTGGCCAAAAACGAAGCCGCACAAGCCGTATTGGCGCATCAATTCTTTGTGCACAGTATCCATCGTCGTTACTACGCCTTGGTTTGGGGTGACTTCGACGAAGACGAAGGCACCATTGTAGGCAACATCGGGCGTAGCGCCAACGACCGTCGCAAGATGACTGTCTATCCCAACGGGGAATACGGTAAGGATGCCATCACCCATTGGAAGGTGCTGGAACGCTTCGGTTACGTAACGCTTAACGAATACCGCTTGGAGACGGGCCGCACCCACCAGATTCGCGCCCATTCGCAATATATCGGACATCCCTTGTTCAACGATGCCATGTATGGAGGCGACGTCATTTTGAAAGGCACCACTTTCTCCAAATACAAACAATTCATTGACAACTGCTTCAAAATCATGCCGCGCCACGCCCTACATGCTAAAGAGTTGGGATTTGTGCATCCGACGACTGGCAAGCAGATGATGTTCACCTCCGAGCTGCCCGACGACATGACGCAGGTGCTGGAGAAATGGAGAGTGTATCTGAAAGCGAGGAATCTGCTGGAAGAATAATCAAGCCTTTTTCTGTTTCTCTGCCAAAGCCTTATCCAAATCGATGAGGAAATTGCGGGTTTTATCCAAAGTTTCCAACATGATGATGCGTTCCTCGTAGTCGCTGAACCTGTCCTTGAGGGCGGCTTTTGCACCAGCTAAGGTATAGCCTTTTACCTTAAGCAGCTGGTAGATGACATGCACATAGCGCACATCGCGCTCGGTGAAGAGGCGGTTACCTTTCTTGTTTTTGCGCGGACGCAGCACGTCGAATTCCTTTTCCCAATAACGGATCATCGAGGTGTTCACGTTGAACATCGCGGCCACTTCGCCAATCGAGTAATAGTATTTTCCGTTGGTATTAGTTTCTTCCATACTTCATGTTTTTTGTTTTCCCTAGATTAACTCCGTTGAAATGATAATTCGGCGTTAGCCAATCTTCGATTTGCTTCGTCGTTCCTCCTCGCAATGACGCGAAGCGCGTCCAATTCCTACCTCAAAACCTCATACTTCATACCTAGTCCATTGATTGGGTCGGGAGGGTTGATTGTTCAAGGATTTGCTCGTATTCGTCGGGGGTGAGATCTTTGTAGAAGAAATTGATGGGGTTGATAGGCGCATTGTTTTTCAGCACCTCATAGTGCAGGTGGACGCCCGTGGTCTTGCCCGTGTTGCCGATGAAGCCTATCAGTTGTCCGCGTTTCACCTGCTGTCCCCTACGCACCGCCGCTTTCTGCAGATGGGCATAACGGGTCTTATAGCCATAGCCGTGGTCGATGGTAACCATGTTGCCGTAACCCCAATGGCCTTTCTCAACGTCACAGACAACACCATCGCCAGTGGCGTAAGCCTCGGTGCCCTTTTGCGCCGAGAAGTCGATACCGCTATGGAATTTCTCAATCTTATAAATGGGGTCGGGACGATAGCCGAAATATGAGGAGATGTACTTGATTTCCGTTTCTTTTAAGGGGAAGATGGCAGGGATATGCGCCAGCATGTCTGACTTGTTGCGCGCCATAGCAAACAAGGTATCGTACGACACCGACTGATGGTACAATTGGCTTGAGATGACATCGAGTTTGCGGGCAGCGTTCAACACCTGGTTTGAGTTCATATAGCCATAAAGTCCAGCATAACGGTCGGCATCAGAAAAACCAGAACGTCGCACCGAGCGTGGAATGGGGTCGGCCTCGAACATGACGCGGTAGAGGTCGTTATCGCGCTGTTCCATGTCGGTAAGCAAAATTTCTATGTTGTCGAGGCGGTCGTTCAAAATCTCGTATTGCAACTTCATGTATTCCAGCTCTCGCGCTTGGCTTTTTTCCTTCGGCGACTTGAAGAAGGTAAACAACAACACAGCAAATAAGAATGCGACACCCAACAAGGCCAGCAAAATCAAGAAAAAGCGCAACACCTTCCTCGATTTTGAGGTCTCAAGCACCTCGAAATTTTGGGTCAATTGGTTGAATATGTAACGCGTTTGTTTTGCCATTTATCCATCTGATTGAGCCATAAATAACGCCCTAAATCAAAAACTATTGCGCAAAAATAGAATAATTAACGTAAATTTGCACGCTATATTGAAGCATTTTTTGAAGCAATAACACATAATCCATTGAAAATGAACGCTTACGAAATTAGAAATAGTTTCTTGGAGTTTTTCCGTTCCAAGCAACACGCCATCGTGCCATCGGCACCCATAGTAGTGAAAAACGACCCGACTTTGATGTTCACCAATGCTGGCATGAACCAGTTCAAGGACATCTTTTTGGGCAACCAGCCCGCCAAGTGGAACCGTGCCGCCGACACGCAGAAATGCCTTCGTGTGTCGGGCAAGCACAACGATCTGGAGGAAGTAGGCCACGACACCTACCACCACACCATGTTTGAGATGCTCGGCAACTGGTCGTTTGGCGACTATTTCAAGAAGGAAGCCATTGCCTACGCCTGGGAGTACCTCACCGAAGTGGTGAAGATCGACAAAGACAAGCTGTATGTCACCGTCTTCGGCGGCGATGAGAAGGACGGTCAACCCGCCGACATGGAGGCCTATGGCTACTGGAAAGAACACGTCAGCGAAGACCGTATCATCTACGGCAACAAGAAAGACAACTTCTGGGAGATGGGCGAGACGGGTCCTTGCGGTCCTTGCTCCGAAATCCACATCGACCTACGTGACGAGGCGGCAAGAAAGCAAATCCCTGGCCGCGACCTCGTCAACAAAGACGACCCTCAGGTGATTGAAATCTGGAACCTTGTGTTCATGCAATACAACCGTATGGCTAATGGCCAGCTGGTGGAGCTTCCCGCCAAGCATGTCGACACAGGCATGGGCTTTGAACGCCTCGTGCGCGTGCTGCAAGGCAAGACCTCGAACTATGACACCGACGTGTTTCAGCCTATCATCCAAGCCATCGCCAAGATGTCGGGCATCGAATACGGCAAGGCCGAAAAGACCGATGTCGCCATGCGCGTCGTCGCTGACCACCTGCGTGCCGTGAGCTTCGCCATCGCTGACGGACAGCTGCCCTCCAACAACGGTGCCGGCTATGTCATCCGCCGTGTGTTGCGTCGTGCCGTGCGCTATGGCTTCACCTTCCTCGGCTTCGAAGAGCCGTTTGTCTATAAGCTGTTGCCCATCCTCGTGCAGCAAATGGAGCACAACTTCCCCGAGATGAAGTCACAAGAGGAGCTGGTCGGCAAGGTCATCCGCGAAGAGGAAGCCTCGTTCCTGCGCACCTTGGCGCAAGGCATCAAGCGTTTCGAGGGTTATGTGGAGCAGCATCCCGGTCAGGACATCGACGGTAATTTCGCTTTTGAACTGTTCGACACCTTCGGTTTCCCCATTGACCTCACCCAGCTGATGGCCGCCGAAAAAGGCATCAACGTCGACATGGAAGGCTTCAAGACCAACCTCGAAGAACAGAAAAATCGCTCCCGCAAAGCCGCCGAGAAAGCCAATGGCGACTGGGTGGTGGTGAACGAAAGCGAAGAGCCCACTGTTTTCGTCGGCTATACCGACATGAGCTGTGAGAGCCATATCCTGCGTTTCCGCGAAGTGGTCGCCAAGAAAAAGACCCACTTCGAAATTGTCCTCGACAAGACCCCGTTCTACGCCGAAATGGGCGGTGAGGTGGGCGACACCGGCACTTTGACTTCCGAAAACGAGAGCATCAAGATATTGAACACGGTGAAGGAAAACAACCTCGTCATCCACATTACCGAACAACTACCACAGAACCCCGAGGTGGCTTTCACCGCCGCCATCGACACGGCCCGTCGTCAGCGCATCGCCAACAATCATAGTGCGACTCACCTGATGCATGCTGCCTTGAGACAGGTATTGGGCAGCCATGTGGAACAAAAGGGTTCATTGGTCGACGACCAGCGCCTGCGTTTCGACTTTAGCCACTTCGCCAAGATGACGCCCGAGGAGATTCGTCAAGTGGAGAAGATCGTCAACCAAAAGATTCGTGAGAACATCCCGAATGTTACCTACGCCGAGATCCCGATTGATGAGGCCAAGGCCATGGGTGCCACGGCTTTGTTTGGCGAGAAATACGGCGACAAGGTGCGCGTGGTGGTCTTCGACAAGGACTATTCCATGGAGCTCTGCGGTGGCTGTCACACCTCTGCCACGGGCAACATCGGTTGCTTCAAGATTGTGAGTGAAGGTGCCATTGCCGCTGGCATCCGCCGCGTCGAAGCCATCACAGGCGAGGCTGTTGAGCAGTACCTTGATGAGCAGCTCGACCTCATTGGTCGCCTACGCGAGTGCGTCAAATCACCCGACTTGGTGAAAGCTGTCACATCGCTCAACGAGCAGAACTCCGCCTTGAAAAAAGAAGTGGAGCACCTGATGCAGGAGAAAGCCCAAAACACAGCAGAAAAGCTGTTGGCTAACGCTACCGACCACGAAGGCTGCCAACTCATTATCGAAAAGCTGAACGTCACTGGCGAGCAGCTGCGCAACATCGCCTTGATGCTCAAGCAGATGAACGAAAACACCATCGCCATCATTGGTTCCGTCAACGAGGGCAAGCCCGCGCTATGCCTGTTGCTGCCCGAAGCCTATGCCGATGCCAAAGGCTTGGATGCCACCAAGCTCATCCGTGAGGTGGCCAAGGAAATCCAAGGCGGTGGCGGCGGACAGAAGACCCTCTGCGTGGCTGGTGGGCGAAATGCCGATGGGTTGCAGAAAGCCATTGAAATGTTAAAAGGAATGGTCTAGTTTCATACATAACACTTCAATAAGAATGAAGCGTTCGATACTTGTCATCTTAGTATGTCTGGTCATATCACCCTTATATGCTCAAGATAGCCTCTGCCCACCATCACGTCCCAAAGTTGGCGTGGTGCTAGCAGGAGGCGGAGCCAGAGGTGCTTCATTCATTGGCGTTTTGAAATATCTTGAAGAACTGGACATCCCCATTGATTATGTCATTGGCACCAGTATGGGGTCCATCATAGGTGGCATCTATGCGTTAGGTTACTCTCCCGACGAACTCAGCCAAGTAATCTCGTCCATAAATTGGTCAAAATACATTGGCAATAACATTGATCGTTCCTTGCTCTCCGAGCATCTCCGTGAGAGGCACAGCACACAAATCATCAGCATCCCCATCAACGTGCGAGGCATCTTGAAGGAAGGCCCGATACGATCTTTCCTCAGCGAGTTGCCCAGTGCTTATGTCAACAACAACGAAGTGGACAACCTCCTCAACGAGTTATGTTACGGCTACCAAGACAGCATTGACTTTAACAGTCTCCCCATCCCTTTTGCTTGTATCGCCACCGACATCGTAGCGAGTGAGGAGGTCGTGATCCACAGCGGGAGCCTCCCGAAAGCTATCCGAGCAAGCATGGCCATCCCCCTCATCTTCTCCCCTGTCGTCATCGATGGAAGATTGCTTTACGACGGAGGTATGACCAACATCTTCCCCTCCGATGTGCTTCGCGACATGGGTGCCGACATCATCATCGGCATTGAGTTTAACAACGAGAAATACTTCATTGGCGAAAACATCCCATCGGTATCAAAGTTGGTCGATTATTTATACAATTTCTTCATCCATACCAAAAGAGAGAATAACCAAGAGCTCTGCGACCTGCTCATCAAGCCCAATACAATCGACTTCGGGCCCCTCAGTTTCAGGTCAACGGCTATCGACACCCTAATGCAATTGGGATACGAAGAGGCAAAAAACAACAAAGAGGCCTTGCTGGAAATCAAACACCAGATTGACTCCATAGCAGGATATCCGGTGGTCAACAAGCTACATAATGCGCATAAGAAGTTCGCTTTCAAGGACAAGCCCGTCCTTGTCAAATCCATTGTTATGGATGGTCCCAGTCCCAAGCAAGCCAAATGGCTGAAACGCAAGGGAAATCTACATGAGGGAGACATGATCTCTACCGATGACATCAGAAAGGGCATAGAGTTATACCAAGGTACAGGGGTATACGACCGCATTTCATACGACCTGAAGGAGATGGAAGACGAAGAAGAAGCCTATTGCCTATCCTTACGCTTCCAGCAGCCCTGTCCCGACATCTTCGGCTTCGGTATGCACTATGATACTGAAGAAGGCGCCGCCTTGTTGTTCACATTGGGCTTGAATGAGAAACGGCTTTCAAGTTTGAAATTAAACCTGAAAGGACGTCTCAGCTTTACCCCTCAGTTCACTGCTACATTCACATGTCCCATAGCAACTATGGCCAGCCTCAATGCCAGCTATGACATACATTGGCCATTCGTCAGAATGAGATTACCAGACAATAGCACTTTAGGTTTCCGTAACTTAAAACAGGAAATCAAGGTGTACGCCTCCACTTACCAGACCCGTGTTTTTCAAGCCGATGCCGGGGTTATCCTTTCCTTCAACAGATTCAACAATGTGAACAACAACAACTTCGATTCAATCCCCTTCTGGCTTCCAAAAAAATGTTTTGCCAACAACAACTTATTCGGTGCTTATATTAATGTCAAATACGACAATATGGACCGTTTCAATTTCGCTCGCCGAGGCATTAATACGACGCTACAAGCACATGCCATGTTTGAGTTGAACCAACAGCAGAACAATTTCCATGACTTGTGCATAGCAATCCAAGGATATATTACCCCCTTCAACGGCAGGGTGACTATCATCCCGCAGATTTACGGCAGGATGACTTGGGGCAATATTTCCTATATCAACCTATGCAACGTCATCGGTGGAGAGATTGCAAGTAGATACACCTTTTCGCAGCTGCCTTTCGTAGGCATCAACAACATGATCCCGTTTGATAAAAACGCTGTCATCATGCGATGCGACCTCCGATATAATTTCATAGGGAAACACTATCTCAGCGCCATTTGCAACGTGGTGCTCGGTATGGATATGTTATTCCAATACAGCAATGTATCTTGTTTCACCGGCGCAGGACTCAAATATTCATACGACAGCCTGTTAGGACCGATCTCGTTAACAGCACATTGGTCGAATCTGAACAACGCCATCGGGGCATATTTCTCCTTCGGACACTATTTCTAAGAATCACTTTAAGTCCTTAAAAAACGCTATCAGCTTCCGTGTGGCACGGCCACGGTGGCTGATGGCGTTTTTCACTTCGTGGCCCAACTCGGCGAAGGTCTGGTTGTAGCCGTCGGGCTGGAAGATGGGGTCGTAGCCGAAGCCTTCTGTGCCACGTTGCTGCTCGGTGATTTGTCCGTCGCAGCGGCCTTCGAAATAATAGGATTTCCCATTAAGGTTCAAGGCGATGCAGGTGCGGAAAGCCGCCTTGCGGTTGGTCTGGCCTTTCATCGCAGCGAGCATCTTGTCCACGTTATCCTGGTAGCTGCAATGCTCGCCAGCATAACGTGCCGAATACACACCTGGCGCGCCGCCTAAGGCCTCAACCTCAAGGCCCGTGTCGTCGGCGAAGCAGTCCACGTGGAACTTGTTCGTAACAAAGTCCGCCTTGATTTTGGCGTTACCTTCGATGGTGTCGGCATCTTCGATGATCTCTTCATGGCAGCCAATGTCGTCAAGGCTCAGGACCTCATAGAGGCCTTCCATGATTTCGCGCATTTCGCGCAGCTTGTTTTTATTGTTTGTGGCAAATACGATCTGTTTCATAGGCTCCAATCAATGGGTTCGATGCCGTGTTGCACCAGGTAATTATTTGTTTGTGAGAAATGATGGCAGCCGAAGAAACCACGGCTGGCCGATAGCGGAGACGGATGCACCGATTTCAATATCAGATGCTTGAAGGGGTCAATCAAGGCTTGCTTGGCGATAGCGTAGTTGCCCCATAGAATGAAGACAAGGTGTTCCCTTTGTTCCGAAAGAGCACGAATGGCGGCATCGGTGAACTGTTCCCAACCATGGTGCGAATGTGAGGCCGCCTGACCAGCACGCACCGTCAGAGAGGCGTTGAGCAAAAGTACTCCTTCCCTAGCCCACTTCTCCAAGTTGCCCGAGCGCGCCATGGGCACACCTAGGTCGTCGTGCAGCTCCTTGAAGATGTTCTGCAGACTGGGCGGGAACGGCACGCCATCAGGCACCGAAAACGAGAGACCATGCGCCTGCCCTGGGCCGTGGTAGGGGTCTTGTCCCAAGATGACCACCTTCACCTTGTCGAAAGGCGTGAGATTAAAGGCGTTGAAAATCAGTGGTCCGGGAGGATAGACAGCATACTGCCGCTTCTCGCTCACCAGAAATGACTTCAAGTCGGCGAAATACGGGGCCTCAAACTGAGGCCGCAATACTTGGTACCAACTTTCGTCGATATTCGGTTTCTTTACTTCCATACTTGCATCTTCTTGGTCGACCCTTCGACAAGCTCAGGGGCCTCGGTTTTCACGAAAAGTTAAGGTGCCTGAGCCTGTCGAAGGCCCGTTTATTGTAAAAAGTTCTGCAAAGATGATAATTTTTCGGAAAAAAATCCGTTTCTTTGCAAATCAAAATTCATTTCCATGAAGAGAAAACTTGCCATCGCTCTGTTAATCGCCTTTGTTTCAGGCATTATCATGACCTCATGCGGTTCAAGCAAGAGCTGTCCGGCCTACGGCGAATCGTCAAAGTACGTCAGGGAAACGCGCTTTTAACAACAAGGTTTGGGGAGGCATAGCGATGATTGCCCTCAGACAGTCGATTATGCGTATCCTCTTGCTCACGCTTTTTGGAGCGTGTGCTTTTTTGTTGCCTGCACAAAACATCGACATCCAAAGTGAAAGCGACAAACCCATTGAGGAGCGATTGATTTACACCCGCCAGAACGCCTTCAAGGTTGCCATTCATTCCCAAGGTTTTGGAGTGGGTTTCAAGTCAGGCAGAATCAAAAACATCCACCTCACGCGCAACTGGAAAGGAGAAGTCGTTTCGTTGCGTTCGCTTAAGGAAATCAAGACCGTGACCATCTCTCAGTATAACGCTCGGCCTTTTATCTACGGCAAGCTGAACTACGCATACGTGCTCCGTTTCGGCTGGGGCGAGGACCGTCTCATCTACGGAAAGCCCTATTGGGGCGGCATCGAAACACGGTGGACCTACAGCATTGGCGCATCTTTGGCTATACTCAAACCCTATTATTACTATGTGGTCGACTATCAGCCTACCCCTTCTGGCGAATATGTGGAGACGATTGAGGAGCGGACCTTCGAGTCTGGCCTTAACATCTTGGGACGAGGAACCTTCACCAAGGGTTTCGACCAAATCAAGGTATCGCCAGGCGTGAACGCCTCCTTGGGGTTCAGCTTCGACGTTGCCAAGTCGCGCACCCGAGTCCAGACCATCGATGTTGACATCATTGCGGAATGCTTTCCCATGGGCGTCTCCATCATGGATTCGGAACGCAACAAGCGATTTTTCATCACCTTCATGCTGTCGTATAACTTTGGCTCAAGATTCAATAAATATTGAAAATGAGAGCATTATACACAACTAGGCGTTAACGGTCAAAAAAATCAGAAAAATTTTTCCCCATTTTATTTGCAGCATTCAAAAAAAGCGTATTTTTGCAGCCGATTCGATTGCCCAATGGTGTAATTGGCAACACGACTGACTCTGGATCAGTAAAGTCCAGGTTCGAACCCTGGTTGGGCAACAAAAAAGCCTCTGCAAATCGCGGAGGCCTTTTTTGTATCCCATCCTGGAGAATCCTTCTATTAAGATGAGGCTCTTACTCTGGATAGTCCTCCTCGCGAATCAGATTACCCTGTTCATCGTACCACTTCCAATGGCCGCAATAGTGACCTTCCTTATAAAAGCCCTCTTCGCGCAGGTTACCGTTTTCCCAATAGACCATAGCCGCGCCCGTGCGTTTCCCGTCCTTGAAGTAGCCGTGACTCTGCACCCTACCGTCAAGGAAATAGGCCGTCCACTCGCCCTCCATCTTACCGTTCTTTATCGGGCCCTCCATCCTGACCTGGCCTGTTTGATAGTATTCGGTCTTATAGACGCATTCGCCCTTTTTGTTGAGTTTCACCACCGTCTGGGGCTGTTCATTGGCATATCGCACCTCCACCTTCTCTGTCAATCGCGGCGTGCAGCAGGCAAAAGCGATAAGGGTGGTCATTATCAAGAATAGTCTCTTCATAGCTTTCTCAGTTTTAATGGTTTAATAAATCATGTTCGGTCTTCTGTCTATCGGTTGAACAGGAGTCGTTCACCCCTAACGCCCTCGTTGAAAACGCCGTTCTCGTAAACCAGGTTACCATTCACGAAGGTGTGGGTCACTTGCAAATGCACCTCAGTTCCCTTGTAGGGTGTCCAGCCGCATTTGCTGTATTCCTTACCTTCACCGATGCAGGATGGAGCATCCATATCGACCAAAGCGAGGTCGGCATAATAGCCCTCGCGCAAGAAGCCCCTGCGGTCGATTTGATAGAGCGTGGCGGGATTGTGGCACATCAATTTCACCATCTCAGGCAGCGTGATGAAGCCGCCGCGCACCAGTTCGGCCATCACCTGAAGACTATGCTGTATGGACGGGAATCCCGACTTGCTGGTGAAGTAGTCGTCCGTCATCTTCTCCTCCAAAAGGTGAGGCGCGTGATCCGTTCCGATGGTGTCAATCAAGCCATTGCACAAGGCTTGACGCAAGGCTTCCTTGTCGCGATGCGACTTGATGGCTGGATTGCACTTGATGGCAAAGCTCTTCGTCTCATAGTCACGGTTGTCGAACCAGAGGTAATGCGGGCAGGTTTCTGCCGTAATGCGTTTCTCCTTCAGCGGAATGTCGTTTCTGAACAATGCCAGCTCCGCTTTAGTGGAGATATGCAGCACGTGCAGGCGGGCGCCAAACTTCTCAGCCATATCCACCGCCTTCGAGGAAGACCTATAACAAGCCTCCATAGTGCGGATAAAGGGATGGATACTCGCATCCAGTTCGACTTGTCCTTTTGCAGCCAAGTCCTTGCTGCACACCGTATTCTCATGAATGGTCGCTTCATCCTCACAATGCGCAGCAATCAGGCAAGGCGACTCACGGAAGAGGCGCACCAGCACCTCATTCTTGTCCACCAGCATATTGCCCGTGCTGCTGCCCATAAAGAGCTTGATACCGCACACCGTTTTCGGGTCGGTCTTCTTCACCTCATCGAGGTTGTCGTTGGTGGCTCCAAGATAGAACGAGTAGTTGGCCAACGACTTCTCAGCCGCCAAGTCAAACTTCTGTTGCAGAAGGTCTTGCGTCGTGGTCTGCGGCACCGTGTTGGGCATATCCATGAAAGAGGTCACACCTCCGGCAACGGCAGCACGGCTTTCGGTGTAGATGTCAGCCTTGTGCGTCATTCCTGGCTCACGGAAATGCACATGTTCATCGATGATGCCCGGAATCAGATACTTTCCGGTGCCGTCAATCATGGTGGCAGAGCCAGCATCAAAGTTTTCGCCCTCACGGACAATCTTGGCAATCTTGCCGTCCGAAACAAAAACACTTGCCACGAAGGTCTGTCCTTCGTTGACAAGTGTCGCATTTTTAATATAGTAGTTCATCAGACTTTCTTTGGTTTGATTTTGCCCGTCATACCACGCCAGCGCAGGTTGAGGACGCCAAAGACGGCTTCCTTGAAAATGCCCTTGCTCATCTTCGACTGTCCTTCGCGGCGGTCGGTGAAGATAATCGGCACCTCTTCAATCTTGAAGCCGAGTTTCCAAGCGGTGTATTTCATCTCAATCTGGAAGGCATAACCCACGAATTTGACTCGGTCCAAGTCGATGGTGTTAAGCACCTTACGGGTGTAGCACACAAAGCCCGCAGTAGTGTCGCGCACCTGCATCCTTGTGATGAACCGCACGTAGGCAGAGGCGTAGTACGACATCAGCACNNTCGTGCAGTCGAGCCAAGTCGTCAGGATTGTGCGAGAAGTCGGCATCCATTTCATAGACATACTGATAGTTGTGTTCAAGCGCCCACTTGAAGCCCGTGATATACGCGGTACCCAAGCCCAGCTTGCCTGCACGCTGTATCATAAACAGGCGGTCGGCAAACTCTTCCATCAGGCGCTTCACGATGTCGGCAGTGCCGTCGGGACTGTTGTCGTCGATGATGAGGATGTCGAACGCCATCGGCAGGCCGAAGACATAGCGGATGATGTTCTCGATATTCTCCTTCTCCTTATAAGTGGGTATGATGACTAAATTCTCTGACATACCAAATTCGTTTACCATTCAACGTGCAAAGATACGAGAAAATTGCGAACGGAGGGACAAGTTGCCCATTCCTCTTTGTGATTTTTTAACTGCAACTGCAACAACTGCAACAGAAAAATTATAACATCCTCAAAATCAGCATTGTTGCAGTTTGTTGCAGTTGTTGCAGTAAATATCACACCGAGAGCGGCATGTTCTTCCCAAAAAACGCCTGCCCCACCTGATTTTCAGGTTAGCGAAAAGTCAGAGTTAAGTCAGACTTAGGTCAGTGTTGGAAATTTTGGATTTCAGGTGTTTTGGAGGTGGTTTTTGGGTAGGGGGAAAGTAGGAGTTAGGTAGGAGTTAGGTAGGACTTACATAGGACTTGCCCTAGAATTACACTTTTTTCCGAAAAACGGGTGTCAAAGTGGTCAAGGTCAAGCTGGTCAAAGTCATGTTTTCGGGTTTGAAAAACGAGTTTGACTTCTTTGACTTTGACCAGGATGACCGCGTTACAGCGTTACAGTGTTACAGTTCAGAATGGGCGTTGCGCGTTGCAGCGTTGCAGTTAAAAACATAAAGAGCAAAGGCACGCAGAAATCGAAGATTCAACGAAGTTAATACGCAGAACTATGGGAAGCGCAAAGCGACGCGAAAAAGGCGTCCGGCAGGTTTCTGCGGATTCTGCGCATTCTGCGTGAAAAAAATCCTCGTGTTCCAATACGGATAGTAATTCGGCTCAGTCATTTAGTCATTAGTCATTTAGTCAAAAGCGCACGGCAAAGAGAAGGGTTAGGCATTATGTCTGCCGCTTTGCGTCACTGCGAGGAACGAAGCAGTCCAGGAAACCATTAACTAACAACTTTAAACTTTCCACTGACTCTAAACCCTAAACTCTACTCTCTCAACTAAATATCCGACAGCAAACGACAACAAACGACTACTGTCGACTACAAACGTTTAATCAACGGCTTAGT
>LXOW01380187.1_pt1 | contig 18353 bp, 18 predicted proteins | sample 1368591 | NCBI WGS metagenome assembly LXOW01 (sample SAMN04884650, study PRJNA319009) | bovine gut metagenome | isolation source: Cow rumen | host: Bos taurus | place: Italy: Legnaro (PD) | collected 2014-07-09 | reverse complement strand
CCATAAAGCAGGTGCAACTGCCTGCCATCGCAATAAATCTGATAGGTGGAATCGGGGCCGATGAGATGCAGGTTGTCAAAGGCATCGCGATAGAGTTCCTGAAATTTTGGAGCAATGGGTCTGCGGGAGATGGTATCTTGCTCGAAACCAAGATGCATCAGCACGGATTCGTCGCCATTGCCTGCCACCATATAGATGCCGTCGTGCTGCACCTTGTAGTCAATCACCCATACTGTCTTGTTCGCATAGGCCAGATGCGGCGCGTTTTCGGTCACCGTGACTTCCTGCAAGGTGTTCGTTTTGCGCTGCATCATGATAACCATCGCTTTCCGACCGTCTTCACTGTCAACCAGCGACTTTTCTTCAATTCGGAAAGATTTGGTTTTGTAACTCAGATGGGAGAGATACAAGGCTTCGCCCATGTGCGTGACGATACGGGCAATGCCGTCGCGATCGGTGATGCTTCGGACATTGTTTTTAGCGTCATACACAGCCACATCCTTAATGACTGCGCCCGTGGAGTCGCAGACCAAGGCTTCTACCATGAAAACTTCATCTCCTGTCTGGGCAAAGAGCGGGACGGAAAAGAAAATGGATAGTAAAACAAGAAAATAGATTTTCTTCATAGAACGTGATTTTTGAGGATTCAACCATCCATTTATAGGATTAAATACTACAAAAATCATTCCAAAAAAGTTAAAAGTCAATGGTTTTCACCTTCTTGGACGCATACTGATCTCCCAAACCACCAAAGGCAAAAAGCGAGCAAAAGGAGGCCGACGATGAGAATAAGCCAAAGAACAGCGTTGGGTTGACCGCTCAAATCTATGGCAGTAAGCGAATTGTTGGTAATATGGATGATGATACCTGGGATAATGCTCCCCGTGCGCCAGTAGAGCCAACCTACCAGGATTCCAAACAACACGGCCGTGACAGAATGCGCCCCAAACCCGTGAAGCAAAGCGAAGACAAGGGCAGAGATGAGGATGGTTATCCACGGACGGCACCGTGTCTTCAGCAAACCACCAAGAATAAGACCGCGAAAACCAATCTCTTCCACTATGGGGCCCATGACACAACAATAAAGTGCTCCTGCGATTCCTGAAAAAAGCTGCTGACGACGCTCTAATTCTTCGCCTTGATATTGAAGTTCAACACCAAGCAAAGACAATGCTGAAAATAAAACAAACGCTTGAGATACGGCAATCAAAATAGACATGCCGACCACAGGCCAGACCATACGCCGCTCAATGCGGCCAAACGACAGCTCGACATAATGCTTGCCGAAGAACAAGATGGCGATAAGCATGTATCCCAACACAATCGTCCATTTCGTGATTTCATAGTTCTTAAAGACTCCTCCCAAGACTGCGGCAATAACAGTTGTCGCAACATACAAAAACAACCAAACTATTATCAGTTTTACCGTTTTGCCTATTTCTTCATTCATGTTTCTATTGTTTTTAATTTGCGAAGATACAACTTTTCAATGAAATGCTACGAAAAACCTCCTTTCTCTCCACTAAAAATCAACAAATTAGGGGCAATTCTCCGAACCGCCCCTAACCAAATATCCGTATGGATTTCATCTACTACTTGAAGATACTCCCCAAAATTGACCTCACAATCTTGTTACCGATGCCTCGGCCGATGGTCGTGGCCGTCGTGTTGAGGGTCTTTTCGAGGGCTTTCTGTCCCGCCGATTTCTTCGTGCGTGAACTGGAAGTGGATTTCTTCGCTTTGGCCTTTTCTTTTTCCTTGGCTTCCTTGGCCTTGCGCTTCTCTTCCTCTTCGGCTTCTTTCTGGCGGCGTTTTTCCTCCTGTTTCTGCTCCGCAACGAGCATCTCGTAAGCGCTCTCACGGTCGAAGCTCTTGTCGTAAACGCCATAGATGCGTGAGTTGCGAATCAGGCTGCTACGCTGTCCGTCGGTGATGGCACCGATTTGGCTCAGCGGGAAGAGAATCTTGGCACGCTCCACGATGCAAGGCGCACCCTTTTCATCGAGCAACGAGACCAAAGCCTCGCCCGTGCCAAGTTCAAGGATGGCGGCCTCGGTGTTGAAGTTCGGATTGGCGCGGAAGGTCTGGGCAGCGGCTTTCACGGCCTTCTGCTCCTTGGGGGTATAGGCACGCAACCCGTGGAGGATGCGGTTGCCGAGCTGGCCAGCAATGGCCTCCGGGATGTCGTCGGGGCTTTGGGTGACGAAGTACACACCCACGCCCTTGGAACGCACCAAGCGAATGACCTGCTCAATCTTGTCGACCAAAGCCTTCGAGGTGTCCTTGAATAGCATGTGGGCTTCATCGAAGAAGAAAATCAGCTTGGGCAGCGGCAGGTCTCCAACCTCAGGCAGTTGTGTGTAGAGCTCGCTCAGCAGCCACAACAGGAAGGTGCTGTAGAGCTTCGGGTTGAGCATCAGCTTGTCGGCAGCCAACACATTCATCACGCCCTTGCCACCTTCGGTTTGGAGGAAATCGAACACATTGAACGCCGGTTCGCCGAAGAACAAATCAGCACCCTCGGCTTCCAGCGCCAGCAGCGCACGTTGGATGGCACCCACGCTCACCGAAGTGATGGTGCCGTAGGTGGTGGTGAACTCCCTAGCGTTCTTGGCCACATAATCGAGCATAAGGCGCAGGTCCTTCAAGTCGATGAGGAGCAGACCTCTGTCGTCGGCAATCTTGAAGACGATGTTGAGGATGCCTGTCTGGGTCTCGTTGAGGCTGAGGAGACGGGCCAAAAGTTGCGGACCCATGTCGGAGATGGTCGCACGCAGCGGATGGCCTTGTTCGCCGTACACGTCGAAGAATCGTGTCGGGCAGCCGTGGAAATTCGGGTTCTCGATGCCGAACTCTGGGCAACGCTTCTCAATGAATCCGCTCATCTGTCCCGCCTGGCTGATGCCCGAAAGGTCGCCTTTCATGTCGGCCATGAAACAAGGTACGCCAGCCTGACAGAAGGTCTCTGCCAGCACCTGCAAGGTAACTGTCTTACCCGTACCCGTGGCACCGGCTATCAAGCCGTGGCGGTTGGCCATTTTGCCTATCATATAGAGTGGTCCGTTGTCGCAATGAGCGACATAGAGCTGGTTATTTTCTGTATACATATTATTGGTTTTAAATTAATTATCTCTATCTTTCAGCATTTCAGTAATCCTAGAAATATCTCTTCGGTTATTCCAAATAATCAAAATCAAGACATCTTTTTCCCTTACAGTATATAAAATGCGATTAAATCTAGAATGCAGTGCGTATATGGCATGTTCTTGATAAGTCAGGCTGTCATCTTTTGTTCCTAAAAACGGAAAAGTCGCCAACAAGTTCACCGTCCCTTTTATTTCCGACAGACATTTTTTTGCAACAGCTTTCCCAAATGACCTCTTCAAATAGCTTACTATATCCAGCAAGTCATCCTTTGTCGCGCTATGCCAAACAATCTTTCTCATCCCAACAACATTTCAGCCTCGGCAAAAACCTCATCATTGTCAATCAAGACGGCTTTACCTTCATCCACTTCTCTGAGTCGCTTTGCCAAAAGCAGCTTAACCTCTTCCTCTGTGTAACAACAAGGAATTTCATCTGACTTTGGCCTTATCATATACATGGCAAAACGCTGAAGAATGCCTTTCAACTCTTCTTCGGAATATGAGCCACAATTAGGCAAACTGATATTGATACTTACATTATTCATTCTCATCGGGTTTTATAACGCAAAAATAACAACACTTTTTAATTCCGCACTATTGTTGGACTATTAATTTTGAATCGGATATACTTAATTGTTAGGCCTTGGTCGAGCCACATCTGCTCGTAGAAGGTGCGGATGGTCTTGACTTCGAGGGCTTCGTCGGTAGCGTAGAGGTCGTCGGTGGCATAAAGCAAAGGCAGACCTTGTTTTTCCACCACATCATGCAGGGTGAACTCATACATGATGGGGCTGTCGGTCTTGAGGTTGAGGATGCCATCGGGACGGACGATCTTACGGTAACGCTCCAAGAACTCCGGCGAAGTGAGTCGGTGCCTCGCGTTGCGTTCACCCTCGCCTGGATGCGGATCGGGGAAGGTGACCCAAATCTCGGAGACCTCATCCTTGGCGAAGAAATGCTCGATTTGGTCGATGCGGGCACGCAGGAAAGCCACATTCTTCATGCCTTCCTCGTTGCTCTGCTTCAAGCCACGCCAGATGCGGGCCCCTTTGATGTCAACGCCGATATAGTTGATGTCGTGATGCGCACGCGCCAAGCCAACGGTGTATTCACCCTTGCCACAGCCCAACTCCAACACAATAGGGTTGTCGTTATGGAAGAAGTCCTCGTGCCACTTCCCTTGCAGGGGAAAGCCCTCGGCCATGATGCGTTCATAGCTGTATTCAAACAAGTTCGGGAAGGTCTTGTTCTCGGCAAATCGTTCTAGTTTGTTCTTTTTTGACATGTTCCTTTCTCCTGACACAGGGGGCTACCCCTTTTGATTGTGCAAAGATATAAAAATAATCACCATGAACCTCGGTAGCCAACTCCATAGGTCGACGTGTAATAGTCGATGCGATTGGAATCGTTGAGAATAGGCTCATATAAGTTCTCGTCAGGATTGATCCCGACGAGAGTGCAAACAGCTCTATGGGCACGAATCGTCAGATCCTTCTCGCGCTTTTTGGGCGTGAGGGTCTTATCTGGATAAATAGGCTCGCCGATATGAAGGGTAAACAATGCGATCTGGTGGAAAACGTGCTTTCTGATCCAACCAGGTTCGCGGTAAGAGAATCCCAGAGGGATTATGGGCTTGTCATTGCTGGCAGCGATGCTTGCCGGGCCTCGCTTGAACGGACGAATCGGAGCATAGCATTCCCACATGCTGCCTTCGGCGTAGATGTGAAGCCAGCCACCATCTGAAAGGAGCTCGTCAAGGGCATTATAGAAAGCCTTCTGACCTTCAATATTGTCCACCGGGATAGGAATTCCGCCTGTTAGACGCATACCCGTACCGTTCTCGCCGTTGATGTTTTTGTCCCAGACAAGGACGTTCGGCTTGTACGGACGGATTGCATTCAAGATTGCAAAATAATCCCACATATGAACGTGGTTGCAGACAGAGACAACGCCCTTATCCAGAATGTCTTTATACTTCTTCAGGTTTTTGCGCCCTTTGATCTTCAGCCCCATGCGGATTGAACTCACCGGGAAAACTACCACGTACAGAAAAATACGCATCAAAACCTTCTTGAATCTGAAAATGCGGGACTTGTCCAAATAAGGATATGTTTCATCGAAAACGATACCCCGATCCATATGGAGCTCAAGATAATGTTGGTCGGTCCTTTCGGGATATGGGTAATAGTTTGTTTTGGGATCAAACATAAAAGCAAGTGTTTATTTAATTTCAACGGGACTGTATCCAGGCTTTATATTCCGTGTTCTTTCTAATCTCGCGTAAGACGGTAGTGGCTTCTTCTTCTGTCGGATACCATCCGTATGCCACAAACCACCTCTCCCCTTGTTTAAACTTAAAAGCTTGCTCGAAACCTTTGTTTTGTAAGGAGTATACAATCTTTTCAGCGAACTCTTCCCGATCATAACAACCAGCAATAATCCTAAAAGTGTCTGTGACAATAACCTCTTCTATTTCCATCGTGTCCTTGGGCAATTCCTGGCTCACAGGATTCTCTTCTTTTGGCTGCTGCGAAACAAGTGTATTGTTTTCCTTCTTCGTATCAAATCCAAGATGAATCATATCGAAATGGAAAACAGTAAATAGCAGAACTCCAGCAGCCACAGCCACAATCCACCATTTCCCCTTCCCTTTGCCTTGATCTTCCTTCTGGTGAACTGCATCTTCATCTACAGTAACAGGTGTATTCTTTTCCTTCTGCTGCTGTTCAATCTCAGCCTTAATTTCCTCTTTCGACTTGGTTTGAAGCACTGGTTCAGGGGTAAAGTCACATAAGCCGAAAGCATCCGCATTGTAATTCACCGACTTGTCCTGCACGAAAACGAGGTTATTGTCCCAATCATACGACAGCGTGCCGATATGATCCAGCTCCAACTTCTTCCCTTGTTTCAAATTGCTAAAACAGTCAGAGACAAACTTCTTCAGCTGCTTTCTTGCTTCCGCTATGGAAATGCCATTCTCATCTGCCAAATAATTGACAACCAAATCGTTGTCTTCTCTTAAATTGGCATCGAAAATGACTTGACTTGAGGGCATAACGAAATAATTCGCCACGGGATTCACCTGCGCCGAGGTAGGCTTCTTCACGAATGCACCCAAGCCCGGAACCACCACGGTGTCGCGAACAAACAACAGGTCTGATATGGCTTCGGCAATGGTGATCATCCTTCGCTCAATTGGTTTTCTGCAAAATGCATCGCCTTTTCCAAATCTTTTGGCGAGTCGATGGAGATGTTGAGCGATTCCGAGATGGCCATACGAATGCTAAAGCCGTTTTCGAGCCAACGCAGCTGTTCCAACGATTCAGCCAGCTCCAAATCAGTGGGTTGTAACCTTGCAACCTGACGCAAAGTTTCGGCTTTGTAGGCATAGATGCCAATATGATGGTAGAAGACACCCTTGTCCAACCACTTTTTTCTATCCAGATTACGCATATATGGAATCGGGTTGCGGCTGAAATACAAAGCTTTGCCTTCTTTGTCCATCACCACCTTCACCGCATTTGAGCCGAACAGGTCGTCTTCATCCTCGATGCGTTTCGCCAGCGAGGCCAACTGTGTATCCTCACGCGAAATCAAGTCGACTAGAAGGTTGATTTGTTCAGGGTCTATGAAAGGCTCGTCACCCTGAATGTTGACGACGGCATCATATTGTGTCTCCAGCATATCCAAGGCTTCCCGACAACGGTCGGTGCCACTGGGATGGTTGGGATTGGTAAGGACATACTGTCCGCCAAAAGTCAGCACTTCATCAGCGATACGCATGTCATCAGTGGCCACGACCACTGCATCTAATTTCGACTTCCACGCCTGTTCGCACACACGGCGAATCATCGTCTTCCCCTTAATCATGGCCAAAGGCTTGCCAGGAAAACGTGTCGAACAATATCTAGCTGGTATGATTCCTACTACTTTCATAATCAAAACAATCCGTTGAGCGAACCTTCGATTCTGTCGACGACAGTACTCAAGTCCTCAGGGTTCTCCAAATCGATGTTGTCAGTATCTATAATGAGTAACTTGCCGTCTTTGTAGCCGTTAATCCACTTCTCATAACGCTCGTTGAGGTTGGTGAGATAGCTGATGCTGATGCTCTGCTCAAACTCACGGTTGCGCTTGGCAATGTGGCGAATCAAGGTCGGCACTGAGGCACGCAGGTAAATCAACAAATCAGGCGGCTGGAGGAACTTCGTCATCAGCTCAAACAACGACTGATAGTTCTCATAGTCACGGGTTTCCATCAGTCCCATCGAATAGAGGTTGGCCGCAAAGATGTGGGCATCCTCGTAAATGGTGCGGTCTTGAATGACGTCTTTGCCGCTGTTGCGAATATCCATCACCTGACGGAAGCGGCTGTTGAGGAAGAAGATCTGGATGTTGAACGACCAGCGTTGCATGTCCTCATAGAAGCTGTCCAGATAAGGGTTGTGTTCCACTTCCTCGTAGTGGGGGGTCCAGTTGAAATGCTTGGCGAGAAGGCCTGTGAGGGTCGTCTTTCCCGAGCCTATATTTCCTGCTACTGCGATGTGCATAGTGCTTTTGTTTTTAAGGATGAAAAGAAGTTGCTAAAATAAACAAAAGTCCCTAATGTGCAGACATTTTTTTTGCAAAAAAGCGATAACACCCTTTTTACAATTTTATAACTCAATAAATATCAGTTTGTTAATTATTTCGGTGCCTTTCTCAGCAGATAGATGCCCACCAAACAGAAGATGATGTTGGGAATCCAGGCCGCCAAGGCAGGCGAAAGGCTTCCCGAAATGGCGAAGGTCTTGGAAACCTGCATGAAGAGAATATAGGAAAAGGCTATACCGATGCCGATGCCGAGGTGCATACCGATGCCGCCCCTCACCTTTCGACTCGACAAGGCCGCACCAATCAGCGTGAGGATGATAACCGCCGCCGGTGCCGACATGCGGGTGTGCATTTCCACCTCGTAGGCCTTGACACCCTCCGAGCCTTTTTCCTTCATGGCAGAAATATGGTCACGCAGCTCAAAGAAATTCATCTCCTCGAAGTCCTCCTTCGTCATGTACAAATCGGTGGGATACAGATTGATGATGGTGTCATAGTTGCGGCCTTTCAAAAGTTCCTCGTCGATGCCATCAATATTACGCACAGCATACGGATCAAAATACCAGCTGTTGGGAGCTATGGTATCGTGATAGAGAACATCGCCCATCGCCTTGTATTTCAGCTCGCTACCGTCATATCTCTCCCATGAAAACTTGTAGCCATACTGCTTTGCGATGTTGTAACTCTCCACGTACACAAACTCGTCCTTCCCTATCTGCACATGCACATTGCGCCCCGCGCTCTGGCTCAACTTCTCCATATATTCGTCCTTGAACTTTCGACGTATCTCGTTGGTCTTGGGAATCAGGAAGTTACCGAAATATAACGACATAATGGCGATGGTCAACGCCGCCATCATGTAGGGGACGAGGAAACGCCAAAAGCTGATGCCGCTGCTCAAGATGGCCACGATTTCCGTGCGCGCCGCCATCTTGGAGGTGAAAAACACCACCGCGATGAAGGCGAAAAGGTGGACGAAAAGGTTTATATAATAAGGTATGGACATGACATAATAGTCCACCACCACCCTTCCTAAAGGCGCATTGTGCTTCAAGAAGCTGTCGATGTTCTCCGACAAGTCGAAGATGATGACGACGAGAATCAGCATCGAGATGGCGAAAAAGAACGTCCCGATGTACTTCTTGAAGATATATGCGTCTATTTTTCTCATTCAGTGTTATTTTTGACACGAGACTACGAGACTGTGGGACGCGAGACTCACAGTCTCCTTGTCACTTTTTGGAGCATCATGTCGCGCCACACGGCGAAGTCGCCTTCGATGATGTGTTTGCGGGACTCACGCACCAGCCAGAGGTAGAAACCAATGTTGTGGAGGCTGGCAATCATGGGACCGAGGATTTCGCCCGCGACGAACAAATGACGCAGATAAGCTCTTGTATATTGTGCATCGACGAAAGTTTCACCGTTGGGGTCGACGGGCGAGAAGTCCATCTTCCATTTCTCGTTTTTCAGGTTGATGATGCCTTCGGAGGTGAAAATCATGCCGTTACGACCGTTGCGGGTGGGCATGACACAATCGAACATGTCGACACCTCGCGAGATGCCTTCCAGGATATTGGCGGGCGTGCCAACGCCCATCAGGTAACGCGGCTTGTCCTTGGGGAGGATGGTGTTCACCAGTTCTATCATCTCATACATCGTTTCCGTCGGCTCACCTACAGCCAATCCACCGATGGCATTACCCACTGCATTCTTGGAGGCGATATATTCCGCCGACTGCTCACGCAGGTCACGATAGACGCAGCCCTGAACGATGGGGAACAAGGCCTGCTCGTAGCCATATTTCGGTTCTGTGGCATTGAAACGCTCAATGCAGCGGTCGAGCCAGCGATGGGTGCGTTCCATCGAAGGTTTAGCATATTTGTAGTCGGCAGTGCCCGGCGTGCATTCATCGAAGGCCATCATGATGTCGGCACCAATGCTACGTTGGATGTCCATCACGTTTTCGGGCGTGAAGAGGTGGCGTGAGCCGTCAATGTGCGACTGGAAGGTGACACCTTCTTCTTTCATCTTGCGGATGCCCGTCAACGAAAACACCTGAAAACCACCGCTATCCGTCAGAATGGGACGGTCCCAACCATTGAACTTGTGCAAGCCACCCACGGTTTCCAGCACCTCCAAGCCTGGGCGCAGATATAGATGATAGGTATTGCCCAAAATGATTTGCGCCTTCACTTCGTCGCGCACATCACGGAGATGACAGGCCTTGACTGTGCCTGCCGTGCCTACAGGCATGAAAATCGGGGTCTCTATCGGGCCATGGTCGGTATTCAGGACACCAGCACGGGCATTGCTTCTCGGATCATTGGAGACAATATTGAAATTCATCGCTTAATTTTTGCGCAAAAATAAGACATTTTTCGATGCAAGCCCCAAAGATTCCCCTGCGGGGAATGGAGATGTCGATCGTCTTGTTAACTGCGGCGGCTTGTGGCGTTTACGATTCGTTGGCATAACCCGCCGCCGCACATTATAATTAGACCAACCTCCATTGACTTCGTCGAATCTTTGATTTCCCGCAGGGAATCCCAACTTTTCATCAAATATTCTTTTCTCGTTCTAACATTTTTGACTATCTTTGCAAATCAAAATTTCAAAAGCCGTGCAAATCAGTTTTAACTATAATAGTCTCAGTTTCATCATTTTAATCGTCTTCGGCATCAGCCTCATTGTCCAATTGTTCTATCATTGGGGTATATTCTCGAAAGTCGCCTTTTATAAACGAAATGCGCGCCCGAAACTCGACGAGGAGCTGGAGCCTGTCTCCATCGTACTTTGCGCCCGCGATGCCTACGAATACCTTATTGAGTTGATTCCCGTCTTGCTCAAGCAGGACTATCCCGACTTTGAGATTGTCGTGGTGAACGACTGCTCCGACGACGAAACTGAGGAATACCTAAAAGACTTGGAACGCCACGAGCCGAGGGTGAGGCCCGTGCAACTCAAACAGCACCTTAACTTCTTCAATGGCAAGAAGTTCCCGCTCTCAATGGGCATCAAGTCGGCCAAGAACGACCTCATCGTCCTCACCGACTGTAACTGCATGCCTGTCAACGATCAATGGCTGCGCAGCGTGGTGAACTGCTACAACACCCGCACTGAAATCGTCATCGGTTACAGCCCCTTGGTGTACAAGAAGGGTCCCCTCAATCGCATCATGCGATTCGACAACCTCCAAAACGGTTTGCTTTACCTCTCGGCCACCCTCTTGCATCGCCCTTACATGGGCATCGGCAAGAACCTTTCCTATCGTAAGGAACTGTTTTACAAGAGCCAAGGCTTCATTTCGCATTACACCACCTCTGTCGGCGAAGACGACCTCTTCATCAACCAAACGGCCAACAAGAAGAATACCGAGGTGCTGATTGACGCCGAAAACGCCATCCTCACTACACCCACGAGCAGCTTCCGCCTTTGGATGCGCCAAAAGGCCAGCCGCTACTCCACTGTGTCGCAATACGACTCTGGGGCAAGGAGTTACCTGAGCCTATTTTATGTGTCACAGTTCTTGTTCTATGCCTCTTTCATCGCACTAATCGCTCTTTGCGCCAATCCTGCTTTCTCCATCACCAACGGCACAATGTTCTACATCCCGATCTTGGTATTTTTCTTCCTCCTGCGCTTTGGCACACAACTATTCATTTACCACAAAGCATCAAAACGTCTGGGCGAGAAGGGACTGTTGTCAGGACTCATCGCTTACGATTTCCTGTTCGCTTTCCTCTCACCTTGGATGAGGTTGATGGGTAGGATGAATGTCGGAGTGGAATAATTATTGGGTATTTGATTCTTTTCGCAAAAGGACACTGATATTGTCCAATCGAAAAAAAATCGCCCTTTCCCCTCATAAAATCCAAAAAAAAATCTATCCGTGCATCACGGAATTTCCGTGACGGAAAAAACACGATAGTTTTAAACAAGAAAAAGCGGAATCCAGCCCAAAAGCCTTTTCTAGCCGAAAAATCTGTAACAATTTACACATTTTTCAGATAGGAATACCTAAAATTGTGGAATTTTGTATATTTGCAGCCGAAAAATCTGTAACAATTTACAAAAATTTCAGTTACCATGCTCTCAAGAAACTTATATTTGCAGCAACTCATCGACAGCCAAGGAAATGGATTGGTCAAGACCATCACCGGCATTCGGCGTTGCGGAAAGTCGGTCTTGTTGATGAATCTTTTCTACAAATGGCTGATCAGTCAGAATGTCACAAAAGACCACATCATTGAGGTTTCTTTCGATGACTTGGACAAGGAAACCTTGCGACAGCCCAAGGCTTTCCTTGAAATGGTCAAGAGCCGAATTACCGACGAGGACACTTACTATATCCTACTTGACGAAGTGCAACAAATGGAAAACTTTGTCGGCGTTCTGCTGAGTTTGATGCACAAACCCAATTGCGACATTTATGTTACAGGGAGCAATTCGAGGTTCCTATCGACGGACATTGTCACCGAATTTCGGGGCAGATCGCAGGAAATCCATCTTCAACCCTTAAGTTTCGCGGAGTTTATGGAAGGCTTTGAAGGAGATAGGGAAGCCGCTTGGCGCGAATACTACGAATTTGGCGGATTGCCCCAGATTTTGTCGCTGAAGACCCAGCAACAAAAAATCGCGTACCTTTCAAACCTGGTTGAATCTGTTTACATCGCCGACCTGGTTGAGCGGAACAAGATAAAGAACGATGAGGGGCTGCGCGATTTCATTCGAATTCTGGCATCGTCCATTGGCGCACCAAGCAACCCGTCGAGAATTGCCAAGACCTTTGAAAGCGTTGAAAAAAAGCATATTACAAGCGAGACGTTGGCGCGTTACATCAAATGCCTGAAAGAGGCTTTTGTCATCGAAGAGGCTTTCCGTTACGACGTGAAAGGCAGGAAATACATTGGGACAGAGACGAAATACTATTTCAGCGACATGGGGCTGCGGAACAGCATCCTTGGCTTTCGGCAAGTGGAAGAGAACCATCTGATGGAGAACATCTTATACAACGAGTTGCGGAGCCGAGGCTACAATGTGGACGTGGGAATGGTGGAGACCATGGAAAGGGATTCGGAAGGAAAACTGACCAGAAAACGACTTGAAATAGACTTTGTCGTCAACCAAGGCAGCCAAAGGTATTACATACAGTCCGCTTTTAGGATGGATAGCGAGGACAAAGCCGCGCAAGAACAAAAATCGTTGTTGAACATTCCTGATTCCTTCAAGAAAATCATCCTTGTCAAGGACGACATAGCCCCCTATCGCGACTATAACGGCATTCTGCGAATGGGTCTGTTCGACTTCCTCCTGAACCCACGAAGCTTGGAAGAATGGTGAGTCCCATTTCTACATAAAAGCGGCATAGCCGTGTCATCACGACAGGGCTATGCCTAAGAAACAACTAATTTAAAGACCCCTGCCCTGACATGATAGGCAGGGGGTTTTCTTTTAACCCGTGCGGGGCTGGGTTGGGGTCTTCCGCCCCACCCGCCAAACGCCTTGCCTCCGTTTCTTGTATTTCCTTTCCTTTCGTTAAGGATGCATTACTCGGCAGGGCGGACGAGGCGCACAGCGAGCCCGGAGTTGCGGTTGTACGAATTCGTCGTGCTGAAGCCTATTTGCGTGAAGCGCAGGAGGTACGCTTGGGCTTTAGAGAGGTACGTGGATGACCAGTATTCGCCTTGGCCTAATGGGCCGTCATCATCGCCCATATAGTAGTCGACTGTAGTAGAGTAGCGGTAGCCAGCAGCCGGCAGGAAGACACAACCAGCGGCTTCCATCTCAGACCATTTCGGCGTGGTGCTTTCACTGAAGGAATTATTGATATAATTATTATCTTCATAATCCGTATGCGGCAGGCCGTAGGTGAAACCAATGCACACGCTGCCATCCCAGTTGTCGGGAAGCAGGATCATTCCGTTTACGTTGTTGACAACGCCTTCTCCATACGGCACCTTCTCAACGCCACCGACGGTCACCTTGCGGGTGTAGAACAGGTAGTACCACTCGTCGATGGTCAAGGTGCGGTAAGTTCCTTTCACTATTAAGGTCTCACCTGCCTTGATATCGTTGTAGATGCCCCAGTCGTAATTCGCACTGGTACCCACCAAGTTCGGGTCTGTCATGTTCGTGGAAGGACCGAAACCTTTAGTATTATAAGTGCTATTGACCGTAGTAGAGCTGATCGACCAGGGGTAATAGTTGGTGTTGTAGGGGTCAGCATCGTTATGGTATCCGCTCGTGCCCCAGCCGAAGAGGTCGCGGTCGACGTTTGGGATTGGGTTAGTGCTGCTTTGACCCGTGGTTTCACCAAAGAAATCCCATTGGTTGTCGGCGAACTTCCAATAAGGCGTGGCCGCACTGCCGATGTATTGCAGGTTGCCATACGAGAAATACACCTTGTCGCCGCTGGGGTTTATGGTGAATTGGCCGTTTATGGCACCGTCCGGGACAACGACGGCTTCCTCCACCTCAAGGTTCCTGTCCACCTTTTTTATCACACTGCGCGTGATGCCCGGGTTGGCCGTTGTGGAGAGTTCTTCGTAGGCGGTCTCGCCATTGTAGGGCGTCACCGCAAAGCCGCTTGCCAAGCTCGCGGGCGGCACCATGAAACAGAAGTAGGTCGGCGTGACGGCGTGGAGCGCCACGGGGGCGGCGCAATTTAAGGTGATGCTGTTGCCGCCACCGCTGGTGCAGGTCGGCGTGGGCGTGGGCGAGGTGCAGTCGGCAGTGAAAGTGCCACAGAGGTTCTCGCTGGTGGCTGATGTCAGCACCACTTTGGTCACCGTCTGGCCGTCGCCCACCAAGGGGATGCAGATGCCGCCAAACACGTTCTTGAAGGCCAGCGTCTGATTTTCAGAGTAAGCCACCATGGGCATGGCACCCTCAGCGAACGAGTTGGCCTTGTAGGTCTGCGTGGCCGGCACGGTGAAGGTGGCCTTGTACTTCTCTGCTACGCCGTCATATACGATGGTGTTGTCTACACCGGCCGCGTTCTTGGCGGGATAGGCGGCGTAGAAATGACCCGTGGTGAAGTCGTAGCTCGGGCCATCGGAGGTATAGAAGATGCCGCTGGTGCGGTCTTCACCTTCAGTCAGCTCGAAGGTGCGCGTCTCGATGCCGTTGTTCACAGCGATAAGGTCGTGGGCGGTCCAAAGGATGTCTGCCTCGGTGGCGGTGGCCCAGTCGGGGTTGATGTAGGTCTTGCTGCTGCCGTCGCCGCCAGTGCGCTCAATGTTGGCGCGGAAACCGTCGCTAGGCACATTGTCGCTGCCACCGTTGTTTTTCTTGCACGAGGCAAGCAGGCTTACGGCGACCAAGCCCGTGATGAATAGGATTCGTCTGTAATTCATTTTGCTTTGAGATTTTTCTGTTTTTTGTTTTTCATTCGATTGGTTCGTCTTGGTAAAGTTCCAGGAATTGCGTCATGTGCGCATCAAGATTCTCGAATAGCTCTTGCCTTTCCGGCGAGAGCTGAGTGCCAATGGCGTCGTCAGGTGCACCTGGTGCAACAGACGCAGGGTCTTCCAGACTCGGCACTTCATTTTTACCAAAGCGATCATAGCAGAGATAAACCACGGCTGCCACAACCGCCAACATGAATGCCAGCGTGCCGAATAATTTGATTCGGTTTACTATCTGTTGCATGGCTAAATAGTTTAGATCCAGCCGAAGGTGGTGATTCCAACTTTCTCGGTGCCACCGTTCTCCGCCGAACTACACAGCACGACGGGGGTCTGAATCTCTATGATCTCCATCTTTGGGGCCTCATAAGGACGTTTGTTAAAGCTGTTTTTTCCGTTTTTCATCTTTTGTTTGTGTTTATTTCTTTATTGTGAATCAATTAGTTAACCATTTTCACACCGAACAAAAGAAGCGTGAACTGCATATTCTGCATTAAACTTGAAGGTCGTAGGATACCCGAAAAAAAGAATGCAAACAGCCCACGCCATACAGCGTGAAGCCGTTATTACACCTCTTTTTTTCATTTTGCTTGAAAATTTCCTACGTTTTCAAGTTTAAGGAAGCAATAACGCTCCAATTGATCAATATGTCTGTCACCAGTCATCTATCATAACTGACTGAATGACGCGGCAAAAATAGAGAAAATTTCTATATATTAATAAGGAAAGAGGGAATTTTTTTTCTTATTAATCCAATGTAAAAAAGAAAAAAGCTAAAAAAATCCTTATTAATTACGGGCAACCATTATTAACACTCAAAGACGAGCAAACCGCTTCATCCCTTGATTTGTAACGTAAACCCTTCTTCAATGAGCGGCTGCACCAAGGCACGCATCTCCTCCACGGTGAATTTCTGCAAACCTTCCTCAGGCGTGGGACGGTCAATGGTGTAGACCATAATCTCGCGTGGGCGTAAAGTACGCACGATGTCCATCCAGCCGTTCAGCACTTCAGGACTTGAGGAATCGAAGTCCTTGCTTTTCAAGAACATGGTTTGCAAAATAAAGTTGCCGTTGAACTGCTTCAAGGCTTCCACGACGCGGTGGATATCATAGCCTGGCGCAGGCCGGTCAATCTTTTCAATCAGCTCGTTTGTCGGGGCATCGATTTTCATCGTCGGGTTGTCGACCTTGCGCAAGGCATTGAACACCTCGGGCAAGTGCACGCGCGTGGCATTAGAGAGCACCGTCACCTTGGATTGGGGATAATACTTATCACGGAGGCGGAGGGTGTCGTCAATGATTTGCGGAAACTCAGGATTGAGGGTAGGCTCGCCATCGCCGCTGAAAGTGATGGAGTCGATGGGAACACCGTCAGCCTTACATTGTTTCAGCTTGGCTTCCAAGGCATTGCGCACTCTTTCGGCGGACGGCAATTGGGTGTCGTTACGGCCATCCTTGTTCCAACCACATTCACAATAGATGCAGTCGAAAGAACAGATTTTGCCTTTTTCCGGCAACAAATTGATCCCCAATGAGCTACCAAGACGGCGGCTATGGATGGGACCGAAGACGACTTCTTCTCTAATCATGTTTCTGCTTTTTTTGCATAATTGCCACAAGAGATTCCCTTCGGGAATGGAGTGTGGGTCTTTATCTAAGAAGCGGCGGCAGATAGAGCTTACAAATCGTAAACGCCATAAGCCGCCGCGTTTCAGCATACATGCTACTCCATTCCCCGCAGGGGAATCTAGTTACTTTGCGTACTGAACGGCTCTCGTTTCGCGGATGACCGTAATCTTGATCTGACCCGGATAAGTCATCTCGGTCTGGATCTTCTTCGACAGGTCGTAGGCGATGCGGTCGGCGTCTTGGTCGCTCACCTTGTCGGCACCCACGATGACGCGCAGCTCACGGCCCGCTTGGATGGCGTAGGTCTTCACCACACCTTGGTACGACATGGCCATCTCCTCCAACTTGTTGAGACGCTGGATGTAGGCCTCCACCACCTCGCGGCGGGCACCGGGACGGGCACCCGAGATGGCGTCGCACACCTGGACGATGGGCGAAATCAGGTTGTCCATCTCGATTTCCTCGTGGTGGGCACCGATGGCGTTGCAGATGTCGGGTTTCTCCTTGAGGCGCTCGGCGACCTTCATACCCAAGATGGCATGCGGCAGCTCTTCCTCGTTCTCGGCCACCTTACCGATGTCGTGCAAGAGACCGGCACGCTTGGCGGCTTTCACGTTGAGACCGAGTTCGGCAGCCATGGTGGCGCAGAGTTTGGCGGTCTCGATGGAGTGCTGCAACAAGTTCTGACCGTAAGACGTACGGTACTTCATGCGACCAATCATCTTAATCAGTTCGGGGTTGAGGTTGTGGATGCCGAGGTCGATGGAGGTGCGCTTACCGATTTCCATAATCTCTTGGTCCACTTGTTTTTCCACCTTATGCACCACCTCTTCGATACGGGCGGGGTGGATGCGGCCGTCGACGACGAGTTTCTGCAAGGAGAGGCGTGCGATTTCGCGGCGGATGGGGTCGAAGCCAGAGATGAGGATGGCATCCGGGCTGTCGTCGATGATGATTTCGACGCCAGTGAGCGACTCAAGGGTGCGGATGTTGCGGCCTTCACGACCGATGATGCGGCCCTTGATTTCGTCGTTCTCGATGTTGAACACGCTGACGGTGTTCTCGATGGCCGTCTCCGAAGCCGTGCGTTGGATGGTCTCCAGCACGATCTTCTTTGCCGTCTGGGCAGCGCTCATCTTTGCTTCCTCGGTGACTTCCTTCACATAGACCATAGCGTCGGCCTGGGCCTCTTCCTTGATGAGTTCCACGAGTTGCGCCTTGGCTTCCTTGGCAGAAAGGCCAGAGATAGTCTCCAGTTTCTTCGTCTCTTCGTTGTAGATGTGGTCAAGCTCAGCCTTCTTCTTATTGAAGGTCTCGATCTGGCCTTCCAGCTTCTGTTGCGTGGCTTGCACCTCTTTTGACTTGCGCTGTGCCTCTTCCATCTTCTTGTTGGCGTCTTGTTTCAGTTGGTTGACGCGGTTTTCGGCGCTGGCCAGCTCACGCTTGCGCTCGTCGCAGGCCTTTTCGTGCTCGTCCTTCATCTGGAGGAACTTCTCCTTGGCTTGCAGGATGCGTTCCTTCTTGATGACTTCGGCCTTTTCCTTGGCTTCTTCAAGCAATGCCGTTTCTTCTTT